>Ga0209614_1000066_pt1 | contig 86624 bp, 78 predicted proteins | sample BlaSprsedimmetaG_FD_185484 | JGI IMG/M metagenome (GOLD analysis project Ga0209614, IMG submission 185484) | Hot spring sediment bacterial and archeal communities from California, USA to study Microbial Dark Matter (Phase II) - Blank Spring... ... | reverse complement strand
GCTACGAGAAGCTCAGCGATACCTATATGGCTTTGTTGCACATGGCCGCTGCGATAATCACCTATAGAAAGGTCGGCATTATTTACGGATAAGCTCTAAATACGCTTCGGCCGTAAACTTTTTTTACGCCTTGCCAGCAGGTTTTTTGAACAGCCTGTGGAATCGGAGTATATCAACACTTTGCTAAAGGCCGCCGCAAACGTCTTGACGTCATCTTCTTGCGTCAGGAAAATCGGTGTTGACGAGGCTGCGAGCGTTATTTCCTCCTTCCATAAAGAAGGATGGCCAGGGCATCAAGCACGGCATGGCGCAAGCGCGTGCCAACGGATCGGCTTTCATACCGCTTGAACGGCCCCGGCCTGTCGTCATACCAGCGTGCATACTGCGCCCTCAAGTCGGCTTGACCGCCCATAACTGTCTTCAAGTATCGCCGGGCAATGGCGTGTCGTTTTTTTTTCGCGCCTCGGCCGTCCCAGCCGACGTGGTCATGGCGGAGGAGCATTCCCGGCCAGTAGTAGATGTCCCTGTCCGGAAACCGCTTGCAAAGTCGCCACGAAAATTCCATTCCTTCCAGTCCGAACATCAGGGGATGCATGCCCCCCATGGTCTGGTAAACGTCCCTGGGAACAGCCATGTTGCCCTCGGTCAACAACGGCGCAGGCAGGGGATAATTTCCCAGATCATAATGCCGGGGGGCGGAGGCGTTGCCGCCGGGTGATTTGGCCGCAACTCGTCCGCGAATGGCTAAGAAATCAAAGGTATCGAAAGCCAGCGGAATGGAATCGCAAAACAAGGGGTCAACAACGCAATCATCGTCGACAAAGACGAGAATCTCTCCGGTTGCGAAGTGCGCTCCGATGTTGCGGCCTTCCGAGGGCGCAAAATTGATGGGGGACTGGAAATGCAGGAGGGAACGGCTTGCCAGTTGCGCATGAATGGACTCGTTGCCCCCGTTGTCGATCAGGATGATCTCCGTGGAAACATCTTTGGGTGATTGCAGCGACTCCAGGCAGGTGATCAATTCTTTGCCCTGATTATAGGAGACGATGATCACGGAAAGGCGACATCCGCCATGGGTCCGGCGGTCCTCATGCGATATCTGGCTGTAGTCTACAAGGGATTTATAGCGAATGATCTCCCTTTCAGCCTGGGAGAAGGACCCCTCTTCATAGAGCCGCCTTGCCCGTTGGTATATGTCGAGTATTTCCGTCATGCTCAAGGCATTGTCATTCAAGATATTGCCTCCAGCTCAAGGCGGTGTTCTTCTCGCGCAGTTTGTCGGGCAGCTCGTGAATTGTCGCGGGGTTGCCCTTGGCCATGGTCATGGGAGGCACGTCCCGAGTCACCACCGCCCCTGCGGCAATGAAGGAGCCTTGGCCGATCTCAATGCCCGGCAAGAGTACACTGCCCGCGCCGACAGACACGTTGTCCCCCAGGATCACCCCCTCCGGGCGATAGCAATCGCGCATCTTCAAGGGATATTTGTCGTTGGTGAGCATTACACCCGGACCGATGAACACCCGCGAGCCGATGATTGTTTGCGGAGAAATGCAGCATTGGGAGGCAATCTTGACAAAATTGCCCATAATCACATTTCCGTCAACCACGGAATGTGTTCCGACCCGGACATGATCTCCGAAACGGCAATTCTCCCTGATGACAACGTAATGCCCGGTTTGAAAAAAATCGCCGATGCGGACATCCGCGTAAATGATCGTTCCCGTCCGGAGAAGAGGTGCTTTCCCCAGGATCGGTGGTCTGCACCCTTCGCGGTATGCATACCCGATGATCAAGCCGGTATCATTATTTCCCGCGGGCACGTTCGTTTCTCCAAAAGCATTCTGTTTGCCGCCGGGCGTTGGGACATTCGCGTCCTTGCAGGAAGATGATGCCCCGCAGGCTCAAAAGACCGATTCAACCAGTATATATGCCAAAAACTTTTCAGTGTAAATCGACATGATTTTCACACTGGCGTTATGCTCATGTAGTCACGGATTCAAGGGTGTGGCCATCACGGTCAGCAGGGCCGTTCACGAGCCACCCGGTGCAGCAACTGATTTAGGTCGATCTTGTCCGCCAGAAGCCTGCTGCGGCGTGTTTGCCACACGTCTTTGTCATCCGCGGCGAGAATGTCCACGGCCTTGGCAATGGCCTGTTCCTGCCTCTCGGGCGTGAAATTGAACACCAGGCCGTAGTCGCGCTCCTGCTCATCCGTATAGCCTCGGCCCACGGGGTCGATGTAGACGGCCGGCACGCCCAGGACCGCCCCTTCCGAGGCCATGGTCGCGCTTTCGCCGAAGATCAGGGAGGCGTAGGCCATCAGGTGGTGCATCCGGCTTGCGGGCAGGGGGCAGCGATGGGGCTCCAACTCTGTGGGCAGCGAGCCCTCGGCTGCCACGAAAACAGGGCCGAATTGGGAGAGCTCGGCCACGGCCTTGATTTTATTCTTGGCGGTCATGCCGTAAAGCCCCCTGTCGTGGGCTGCTTCCCAGGCCACGAAGCGGACAATGCTGAACATCTGGCCTTGCTCCAAGCCGGCCTCCTGAGGGACCGCCGGGTCCGGAGTGAACACGCTCGGGTGCAAATAGGCCAGTTCGTGATAGCCGTTGTAGCGCTCGTGCCGCCAGCGGATGGGCTGGCGATAGCAGCGGGGCACGTAGACGCAGGTGGCGAAAGGGTAGGCCAGCAGGTTGGAGATGGTGGCGTGTTCCGTGTCGTAGAAGACATAGGTGGGGGTGCGGGTTAAAAATCCGGGCAGGCTGACGAACGTGCCGGCAACGGCCAGCATGGCGTGGGGCTTGTAGGATTTGATCAATCCCAACAGCCTGGCCTGATGCTGAACAACTTCCAGGACCATGTTCAGCAGGCCGCTTTTGGCCGTGCTCAGCACCCGGACATCCAGGCCGTAATCCCGGGCCAAGTCCAGGAGGATGTCCTTTTTGCGTCCCGTGAACAGGACCTGATGCCCCTCACGGGCAAGCCGCGCGGCCAGGTTGCGGAATACGTGCAGGTGGGCCGGATGCTGCAAGTCGATCAGATAGCGCATGAGTAACTACTCACCATATATGGCCGGTGGCTGGTTTGCCTTGTTTCGGCTTTGTCGCAACTCCTTCGCCGACCTCGTAACGTCGAACCCTTGCACGCCATGAACAAAAGCATGTGCTCTCTGCGTTTGGCAATGGTTCGACTGACGATGTCAGGCTCAGTCAGACAGGCGACAAAGCCGAAACAAGGCAAATCAGCCATGCTGTGCATGCAGCGAAAATTGTGCTGAGCAGTTACGCGCATGAAAGGCAATCAGCCGAAGGGTCAGGTTTTCGATGCAAGCTTCTTGTTGATGCGCTCCAGAAGACGCCTGTTCACGCTCAGTATATCAGCGATAAAGGCCAGGGTGATGGTCTGGAACCCGATGCCGATGAGGATGGAGGCGAAAATCAGGGACTGGACCATGCCCACGTTTTTCGGGGTGAAAAAGTAGAAGTACAAAAAACGGATGCCTAAAAACGCCCCCAGAAAGGTCAGAAAAGCGCCGATGGCAAAGAAAAAACGAAACGGCCGGTAGATCACGAAAATGCGGACAATGGTCATCATGGAGCGCAGGATGTAGTGGGGCGTGCTACGCATCAGGCGCGAGGGCCGCAGTTCCGGGTTGATGCGCACCGGCACCCAGGTCAGGGGGATGCCTTTCTGGCCGGCTTGGATGATCATTTCCAACGTGTACGTGTAGTTGCTGAAGACGTTCAGTTCCTGAGCGGCCTGGGCCGACATGGCCCGAAAACCGCTGGGCGCGTCCGGGATGTTCGTGTTGCTGGCCAAACGGACCGTCCAGGAGCCGAGTTTCTGCAGGGATTTCTTGGCCGGGGAAAAGTGACGGATCTCGTCAATGGGGCGTGCGCCGATGACGATTTCGGCGCGGCCCTCCAGGATGGGGGCGACAAGGGCGGGAATGTCCCCGGCATGGTACTGGTTGTCCGCGTCCGTGTTGACAATCACGTCCGCGCCGTGTCCCAGGCAGGCTCGGAGCCCGGCGCTGAACGCCCTGGCCAGCCCCTGGTTTCTTGGGAGCCGGACAATGTGGTCCACGCCGTGGGCCTTGGCCACGTCCACGGTCTTGTCCGTGGACCCGTCGTCGATGATCAGCCATTCCACGGCGTCAAAACCTGGTACTTGCCTGGGCAAGTCGGCCAGAGTCACGGGCAGGGAGGCTTCCTCGTTATAACAGGGGATTTGGATGATGAGCTTCATGATAATCCCAACAATTGCCGCGTGGCCTGCGGATCAAGAGGCCGGGTGCGGCAAAGTAACTCCATTGACAGGTCCAAAAGTGTCCTGGGCAACAGGACTGTTTAAAGAATTTTGGTCAGGTTGCCAAGTAAAGAGGCGAAATATTACATCCTGTTTCCACTGATGGAAGCCTTTGGCCCGGGGATGCTGGACAGCCCCCCGGAAGGTTGCCTCGGGTCCTGTCCAGTCCAAACGCGCTTGATCCTGAACCATAGGATAGATGGACATGCCTTTTTTGGTAGATGTTAAAAAGCGTATCCGTTTACCCTGTTTGGAAAGCCTGTTCAGGGCCGGAAGCATGGAGGCCATGCGTTTTTCGGTCTTGTCTTCCCACAAGCCTCTGCCGTCCAGCACGTTTTTTCCGAGGATCAGCGCCAGAGGAGTGCCCCACAAGGAGTGATCCGCGATGACAATGTCGTGTGGGCCGATCTGGTCCGCGACCAGGGCCAGGGTTTCCCCCAAGCCGTCATAATGCGTGGCGTTCCAGGCTTGCCAGCTTGTTTTGGCCGGTACGGCGAGCAGAAACAAAAATACGATGAGCGCCAAAGTTTTGCCGGCCTGGGGGTATTTACGTATCTGCCAAAGCCTGGCCGGCACATATCCGGCGGACAGGGCGATGAAGGGGATCAGATAGGGCAAGTAGCGGCGCGTGGCCCAGGGATACAAGTCAACGATGTATTTTTTGAGAATCAGCAGCCAGCAGACAAGAAAAAAGAACATGATCACTGCCAGAAGTTGCGGGGTCAAGCGGGGACGAAGAAAAAGTACGGCGAGCATGCCCAGTCCGGCGCAGAGCATGGGCAGCCACCCGCAGAACGGAATAAGCCGTATCAAGTTGTCCAGGTCGTCAATTTTCCCGATATGCTCGCGGAAGAGCCACGAAACAAGAACCAGCAGCAGAAAAGATATCCCCAGGATGTTCATGGCGTAGCTTGGCAGGCGTTGCATGCGGGACCGGATCGTCTTGGAACAGGCAAGGCAGTCGACCAGGAGCGCACCAAGGAAAGCGGCACCCGCGGTGGAAAGCATGACGTTCAGTGTCGAGCCGGCCCATCCATCCAGGGATGCCGGAGCTATGACAGTGTTCAGCGCCGCGCTTGACACGCAGGCGATGATAAGGGCGAGGCGACGGACGAGAATGGCTCCTCGGTCATTATCGGCAATTTCCGCAATGGCCAGGCAAAACAGCAGGATCCCGGCAAAAGGGAGAAAGCTGAAACGGTTCAAGACTGCGGCCGAAAGGAGCAAAAAAGCCAGAATTGTCGTGCGTGGTGTCGGTGGTTGGTTGATGAGCACATACAGCAAGGCAATAATCAGAAAGAGATGGAGCATCTCCGCTGTCGGGAAATGGGTATGATAAAGAAATATGGGTTGCGCTGCCACCAGGAATGTTGAAAAGATTGCGTGGGGAAAGCCGAAGTTTTTCCAGGCAAAGGCAGCGAAGCAAAAGAGGACCATCATGCCTATGATAGTATTGGAGCGGGTCATGGCCCCCAGCCCCCCGGCTCGATTGATGGCGGCGAACAGGGATGGGGTCAGGCGGAAAAACTCAAAAAGAAAAGACTTTTTTTCCGGATGGGTGAGCACTCCGTTGAATCGTTCTGTCCCCCGGCTGAACGTGCGCGGGGTGACGGCCTTTTGTTCTTTCGGAGTGAAGAGTTCATAAAAAAAAGTGTCCGGCGGATAAAACGTGCCTGTCCGCTCCAGGGCCGCGGACTCGTTCATGTACACGCCGGGATCCCATCCGCCGGCGAGCCATTCACCCCGATTGGGGCAGGCCATGATCACCCCGATGCCGACCAGGGCCACAGCACACAGAGGCAAGGTTTGGATGTAGAGCCGGAAGACGGGGCGACCGTATATCATCAGCCCCGTGCCGAAGCCGCTGAACACGAGAATAAGCCAAACAGTCCAGCCGATGCGCGGGGTGAAAAGGCCCAATTCTCCAAGGGTCAAGGTCGTCAGGGCAGTCAGTAATATCCCGACAATGACCGCCCCGGCTCCAGCGCAGAGTCGTTGCTTCAAGGGATGCTCGCTGGTGAGCAGCCGGCGAGGCAAAACCCAGACCCACGACATGCCGGGCAACAAAAGCTTCAGCCAGACAAGAAGGCTGTCTTCAAGGAGTGTGATCACGGCTTATCCAGGCTGAAGCGCTTTTCATGATGGAAATTGGTCTCGTTGCAAAAGATTTGACGTTAATGTGAAAGGCAACAGGAGACGCGCTCATGAACCGAACCTGAAACAAGATTACAGGATGTCATGTACTTTAGCAATCTTGCTCAGAGCCAAATCAAGGCAAATGTGTTCTCTGCTGACCACCTGAAATATTTGGGCTGGTTCACCCCGTTTTGGCCGGATCGACTGTCTGACCGAGCCAGGCATCGTTCATACGCCGTTGTCGAGCATCTTGTTGCGATTTTTTGTTTTCATTGTGCAACGGCTTGATGGTGCGAGGTCGGTGAGGGAGTTTCGAGCCGGCCAAAATGGGGTGAACCAGCCGCGAGAACAAATTTGCCCTGGATCCAAATGCAGGGACAGACTACGCCGGGTCGGCCGGCATTTTTGTTTGGGGCATGCAGGAATATGCCGGGCCAGCTTAAATTTGACCGGACAATCGCATCAGGGCCCGGATGTGTTGCAACCTGAAGGCTCCTTTTCTCTCCGTACTCGCCTTTGGTCCGGCGTCCGGACTTTTCCAGCGCACCGTGATGGCGCCGTGCTCCGCGGTGTTCAGGAGGGGAATGTCCCGCTCGGCCAGGGCCCAAACGATCTCCGGATGGGGGTGGTTGAAGCGGTTTAAATAGCCGGTACTGACCAGGGCCAAGCCTGGATCAACCCGATCGTACAGGCTGGGCGAAAAGCTGGTCCGGCTGCCGTGGTGGGGAATGACCAGGACGTCCGCGGCCAGGTCCTGGCCGCTTTGCAGCAGCGCCGCGATGGACGGCAGTTCCACGTCCCCGGGCAGCAGGGCCAGGGGTCGGCCGCGCCAGACCAGGCGCAGCACCAGGGAGGCGTCGTTGTCCTTGTCCGCGTTGATCCAGTGATCGTCCGGATGGAGCACCTCGAGAAGCAGATCGCGGTCCAGGGGGATGACGTCGCCTTTGCGCAGGACGGCGCGGGGAATGTTCCGGGTTCGCAGGATCGCTTCCAGTTCCTCGCCGTCCTGATCCGCCGGTCCCCGGCCCTGGGAGAGGAATGCGTCCACCGTGAAATGCCGCAAAGGATAGAGCAGGCCGCGATAGTGGTCGAAATCGGCGTGGGACAAAAGCGTGCCGGAAAGCCGGGGCGGCCGGCCATGGGTCAAAACCAGCCCGACAATGATCCTGCCGATGTCAAAGTCCCGGGTCCAGAAGCCCCCGCCGTCCAGGAGCCACCGCTGCCCTGCCCGGGTTTCCACGAGCGCGGCCTGTCCCTGGCTTACGTCCAGCAGATGCAGGCTGACCCCGGGACGCTGCTCCAGGGCCAGGCCAACCAGGGGCGGCGCCGTCAGCAGGGCCAGGGCCGCGGCCATGATGCCCGGGCGCAGGCTTTTGGGGTTTTTCCACCAGGCGGCCGCGGCCATGAGCAGCATCCAAAAGCCGATGAACTGGGGCCACAGGGGCCTGGCCGGGATAAAAACGGCCAGCAGGCCGGCGTGATCGATCAGGGACAGTCCGCCGAGCATGGCTTCCAGCACCCGGCAGGCCAGCCCGAGCAGCGCCGCTGCCACAGGTTGACCGTAGGGGATCAAAAGCAGGACCAATCCGCCAAGGCCCAGGGGGAAAACGACCATGCCCAGCAAAGGCAGCCAGAGCACGTTGAGATAGAGGTGCGGGCTGACCCGGCCGAAGACCCAGGCCTGTAAGGGCAGCAGGGCCAGGGTGGCGATGCAGCTGACGGCCAGGATGCCCAGCCCGGCGGCCACGGGTTTCTGCCACCAGGGCCTGCCAATCCAGGCAAGGGCCTCCCGCCCCAAGGGCCAGGCCAGGGCGATGCCGGCCACGGCCAGGGCCGAGAGCTGCAGGCGCAGGTCGAACACGGTCAGCGGGGACAGGGCCAGGATGATTGCCAAGGCCAGGAACAGGCCGTCCAGCAGGACCCGCTGGCGACCCAGGAGCAAAAGCAGCCCCCAGGAGGCGAACATCAATGCCGCGCGCTGCAATGACGGCACGGCCTGGCCCAGCCAGAGGTAGGCGAGAACCAGGGGAATGCTGACCACCACGGCCAGTTTGGGTCGGGGCAGGCGCAGATAAATCCCGGGGGCGAGCAGGCCGATCCCCTGGGCCGCGAGCCAGCCCAGGGCGACCACGAAGCCCAGGTGCAGCCCGGACAAGGCCAGGCTGTGGGCCAGAGAGGCGCGCTGGATCAGGTCCATGGTCTCCTGCTGGAGCAGGAAGCGATCACCCATGAGCAGAGCCAGGAGCATGGCCTGGCCCTGGCCGGGCGCGGTGTTTTCCAGCACCTTTTCACGCAGGGTTTGGCGCAGGTCCCGGGCCTTGGCCTGACCCTGCTCCAGGCGGACATTGGCCTGCTCCCCCTGGGAAAAGGTCCGATAATACACCCTTTGCCGGGCCCAATAGTCCTCGGTGCGGCTCATGCCCGGGTTGGCCATGCCCCGGATGGGCCGCACGCGCAAGGCGGCGTGGACCTGCTGCCCTGTTCTGGGACGCACGGGGGGATCCTGCCAATTCCAGAGCAGTCTGCCCTCCAGGTTCAAGGACTCCCGGCCCTCGCCCGTCAACACGACGTCCGCCAGCAGGATTTGCAAGCGCTGTCCCGGCCGGGGCAGGACCTGGTCCACCGTGCCGGTGATCCGGGCTTCCCGGCGGTGTTCCTTTTCCAGGAATTCCACGTGATCCGGATCGGGCCCAGTGCCCGGATGAATCAGATGCATCACGGCCAGGCCCAGGACAAAGGCCGGCACGGCCATGAAAAGCAGGCGGCGGTTGCCGCGTTTTCCACGCGCGGTCAGGCCGGACCCCGGCCAGGTCCACAGAAAGACGGCCAGGGCCAGGATCGCGGGCAGGGGCCACTGCCAGGTCAGAAGGCCCAGCACCCAGGCGCAGAAAACGCCCTGCCAGGGCAGCAGGCCGGGCCAGCCGGCCTGGAGAGGACGGGGCTGTGGAGTTTGGGACATGATCGTGGTAGGTAAATTGTAACTACATCAGTATCATCAGCTTTCGGCCGGGTTGTCGCGTTTTGGTCCTGCCGGAACCCCTTCGCGGGCCTCGTACCATCAAGGGGTTGCGCAATATGACCATGAACGTGGTTTTCCTGTTGGGCAACCCCCTGATGAACGATGCCCAGTTCAGTCAGACAGCCGGCAGGACCAAAACGCGACAACCCGGCCTTTTGGTGAATCCAACGAAAATTGCATAGACTAGTTACGAAAGATGACAACTATTCAGCATGCTCCGTGGACGCTTTCATGTTTGGCTGAGGAGTTGCGGAAAACGCTGATGACCAAATGCAAGGAGTACAAATCATGGCCAATATCCGCAAGAGCCTCCTGCAGCTTATTTTTTCCGGGTCCTTCATGCGGCGCTGGAACGACAAGCTGCGGCCCATGGAGCTTTTGGAGGTGGACAAGCAGGCCCACAAGATGATCGCGGCCTGGATGCTGCTGCACCTGAACACCCGGGACATGGACCTGGACCAGCGGCTGGAGATAGGCGCCAGGGTCGTGGAAGGCGGGATATTCGATTATCTTTACCGCTTGGTGATCACGGACATCAAGCCGCCGGTCTTCTACCAGATCAAGGCCAACCCGGCCCATTACAGGCAGCTCACGGACTGGGTCCTGGAGGAACTCAAGCCCCGGGTGGAATGTCTGGGGTCAAAGTTCTGGGATCGGCTCAGGCACTGGCTGGATCATCCCGAGGAAGGGGGTCTGGCCCGGCGCATTCTGGATGCTGCGCACAGCTACGCCAGCAATTGGGAGTTCAATTTGATCCGGCGGTCCCAGGAGCACGATGACGAACTGGAAGAGATCGAGGAGAGCTTCCGGGCCCAGCTGGAAACCCACAGGGACCTGCTGGGCATGGCTGAATTGCTCCAGGGAACAGGCTCCAGCCTGGGGCGGCTGGCGCATCTGAGCGGGCAGCTGCGCTTTCAAATCCGCTGGTCCCAGACCCCCAGGGTCCCGGAAACCACGGTGCTCGGCCACATGTTCATCGTGGCCTGCTTCGGCTATTTTTTCAGCATGGCCGTGGGCGCATGCACCGCGCGGAGGCAGAACAATTTTTTCGCCGGGCTGGTGCATGACCTGCCTGAACTCTTGACCCGGGACATCATCTCCCCGGTGAAGCGATCCGTGGCGCAAATCGGCAACCTGATCCGGGAATACGAACTCAAGGAGCTGGAAAGGCAGGTTTTCATGCCGCTGAAACAGGGCGGCCACAAGGACCTGGCCGCCCGCTTGGCCTATTTCCTGGGATTGGAAGTGGGTTCGGAGTTCATGAGCACCATCATCCAGGACAAATCGATCCGAAAGGTGACCTGGGAGGAGCTGCAAGGCGCCTATAACCGGAACTGCTTTGACCCCAAGGACGGCCTGCTGCTCAAGGTCTGCGACAGTCTGGCGGCGTTCATGGAGGCCTATACCTCGTTGCGCAACGGCATTGCCAGCGATCAGCTGCAACAGGCCCTGTGGCGCTTCCGCTCCGAGTACCGCCACGTCAGCCTGGGCGAGGGGGGGGTGCATATCGGGGCGCTCCTGGCCGACTTCGACTAGTTTTCGCCCCGGAAACGGCCCTTTTCCCTTTTGACTGCGTTACTCTGCACAATTATTCGTCAACGTATTGGTAGGATAATCCAAATCGCTATCGGGATCGAAATCTGGATCGAAATCGGGATCGAAGAGATATGTCGCTTGGACACGAGAAACTGGATGTCTATCGTCTTTCGATAGACTACGTTGCGTGGGTTTACGATAAGGCCGACAGTCTGAACGGAATCCATCGGCCTGCTCGGGATCAATGGCTTCGGGCCAGCCAGTCGATACCGCTCAATATCGCTGAAGGCAACGGCAAGACGACTGAGGCTGATCGAAGGCGTTACTTCGAAATCGCTCGTGGCTCCGCGCTTGAGTGCGCGGCGATTCAAGATGTGCTGGTTGTCGGAAAGGCGCTGGACAAGATAGAAAGCCGGAAGCGCAAGGATGAACTCGATCGCATGGCCGCGATGCTTAGCCGTCTCGGCAGAAGAGGCTACCAAGTTCGAGAAGGGCACGCGTCCTACAGCGTCGATTTCGATCCCGATAGCGATTTCGATCCCGAGGAAAGAAAATCCCAACAAGCGGATGCACTGGACACTCATTCTTCGCGTCAGTGATCCGTATTGATATACGCCTCCTCATAATTGCTGGAGTTCCCTGCCACAAGAAAAAATGCTCGATTCCGGCGGCGAAAACAGTTCCTTTTCCATCAACCATCAACCTTATGAACCATCCCTCCTCCCAGCATTACAATTCCGTAAGGATCATGGCCTGCAGGCTCCTGACCATTTTCTGGTTGTAGCCTGGATCCTGGATCATTTCGCCCAGGGCCTCGGAAGCGGTCTTGGCCGGGGCGTGCACCCGCGTGCTGGTCATGGCGCAAAAGGAATCCACCACAGCGCAAAGCTGGCCCCAGGAACTGATCTGGGGATCGGCCAGGCGCTGGGGATAGCCCTTGCCGTTGAGGCGTTCCTGGTGCTCCAGGGCCTGCTTGAGCACGGCTTCGGCCCGGATTCCCAGACCGTGGAGCAGCTTGGCGCCGGCCCAGCAGTGCTCGGAGACCTTGGCGCGCTCTTCCATGGTCAGGGGCTTGGTTTTCTGCAGGATGAACCGCGGCACCTTGGCCATGCCCACATCGTGCAGAAAAAAACCCAGGGCCGCTTCGTCCAGGTGTTTGCGGTCCACTTTGCCCTGGTGGCGGCGCAGATAGAGCGCCAGGCCCAGGAAACCGACATTCACGCTGTGTCTGGCCAGGCCGTGCTCAGGCCAGGTTTTTTTGGCGACTTCCCTGATCCGGAAAACGTCCTGCCACAGGTATTCGGTGAGCACGAGGATGTCCGCGCGCAGTTTTTCCAGGACCATGGCCACGGGCTGCTGCAGAAACTCCTCCATTTTCTCGGTCAGGGCCTGCTGGAAGATCAGCGCGATTTCCGGATGCTTCAGGTTGGTGTCCAGAAGCACCAGATCCAGCTGTTTGCTGATGTGTTCGGCGTAGATGGGATGATCCTGACGGGAGACGAAAATCAGGCCGTGGGCGCTGTGTTCCGCGATTTCCTGGCGGAATTCCGGGGAAATGCGCTGCTGGGCCTTGGACAAAGGCACGAGCCTGGCGATTTGCTCCTTGAAAAGAAAGAGGTCCAGGGGCATGCGGAACCGGGGGAAACTCTCCAGGATGGCGGGACTGACCTGATAGTATTCCTCGTGAAGATCGCTGCTGGAAAGGGGTGGTTTCAAGGGCGCTTCCTCGCTGCGCGGTTTGAATGTTCAGGAGTGTGTCCTCTTGCGTCGCATCCTTTTGCCGCCGGCCGGGTGTTGCTTCTCGGCGTCGTCGCAATCTCCCTCGCCGGCTTTACGCGTCCCAACGATTGCGTGCTTTGAACCGAGAATTGCAATGTTTTTGCACTGATCCCATATGCCGAAACAGGGTTGACAAGCAACTCTTCTGATTTCCTTCGGGGTTTTGTTTTCCAGGTACTGTTCCCGAGGTGGGCCGGCTGTTTTTCGTATTTTTCCGCTTGCAGGAACATTTTCCCGTTGGCCTGCCTTGTGCGTCGAAAATACCGTAATCCTGCAGAAATATTTTCCAACCCCTTGACATTTTTGCCAAGGTGCTAAACAAGGTGGGAAAAAGTGGTAAAAAGTGGAAATGAGTGGAAAAACGCTGACATTCAGAGGCCATGCCTACCGCAGCCTGGATCCCAAGGGGCGATTGATGCTACCCGTGGAATTCCGGGATGTTATCCTTGCCACCGGGCACCATGGCCGGGCCATATTGACCAATTTCGACGGCTGTGTGGTGGGATATTCCCTGCCGGAGTGGGAGCGGATCGAGGACAGTTTCCAGCGGATCAACATGCTTAACCGGCAACTGCGGGATTTTCAACGGTTTTTCATCTCCGGCGCCGTGGAAGTGGAGCTGGACAAGCAGGGCCGGATGCTCATTCCCCCGCATTTGCGCAATTATGCGGGGCTGTCCAGGGACGTGGCCCTGGCGGGCGTGGGCCGGAAATTCGAGATCTGGGATCTGCAGCGTTTCGAGGAGCAGCGCGCCAAAATGGAAGAAGGCTTTGACGCGGTCATGGACGCCCTGGCGCAGACGGAATGCGACCTGCGCCTATAGCGGGTTTCATCCGGAGACGGTCCTTTTCCTGAACCCTGAACCTCGAGCCATGAGCCATGATCCCTCACGAACCGGTGTTGGTGGAGCAGGTCCTGGAATATCTCCAGCCCCGGCCGGGAGGGAGGTATCTGGACGGGACCCTGGGATTCGGAGGGCACGCGCTGGCTGTTCTGGAAAAAACCGACGGCCGGGCGGAGATTCTTGGCCTGGACCGCGATCAGGACGCCCTGAATGCGGCCATGGACCGTCTGATCAGGGCCTGGCCCGAGGCCCGGGTGATCGCCGGAAACGAACGCTTCAGCCGATTTCCTCTGCCGATGCAAAAGCTGGGATGGGAAGCATTGGATGGAGCGCTATTGGACCTGGGGGTTTCCTCGCATCAGGTGGACAGCCCCGAAAGGGGCTTCAGTTTTCTGAGGGACGGCCCCCTGGACATGCGCATGGACCCGCGGGGAACCGGGCTCACGGCCCGGGAGGTGGTCAATTCCTATCCGCCCAGGCAACTGGCCAAGATCATCGGCCAGTTCGGCGAGGACCCCCTGGCCGGCAGAATCGCCCGGCATATTGATCAAGCCAGGCGGAGCGCTCCCATTGAAACAACCCTGGAATTGGCCCGCGTGGTGGAAGCGGCCTATCCTCCGGCCAGGCGCGCGAAATCACGCAACCATCCGGCCACCAGGACGTTTCAGGCCTTGCGCATGTTTGTGAATGATGAAGCCGGCGAACTCGCCGAATTTCTGAAGCAAATCGTCCCCTTTCTGGTCCCTGAGGGGAGGCTGGTGATCATTTCCTTTCATTCCCTGGAGGACCGGATGGTGAAGCGTTTTTTCATGGAGCAGGCCAAGGCCTGTCTTTGTCCGCCCAGGCAGCCGTTTTGTTTATGCGGGCATAAGACCACGATGCGGATTCTGACCAAAAAACCGGTGACCGCCTCCAGCCAGGAGGTGGCCGCGAACCCGCGCAGCCGCAGCGCCAAGCTTAGGGCCGCGTGCAGAGTGTCTGGGACATGAACAAAAAACCGCGCGCCAAATCCGGTAGAGGCATCCTTTGGGTCGTTGCCCTGTTCATGGGACTGTGCACCCTGGGACTGGCGTTGTCCGTGGTCTGGATCAATATCGAGCGGATGGATCTGGCGTATGAATTAAAGCAGCTGCAGACCGAACTGGAACGCAAGACGGACCTGCAGGCCAAACTCGAGGTGGAACGGATGAACCTGCTGTCCTCGGCCAGGCTGCGAAGCTTGGCCGAGGAGGCGGGTCTTCGTCAGGCCGGACCGGGGCAGATCAGGTCCATGTCGCATTGACATTGGTTCTGCACCCGAGAATTGGACGTTTCCCCAGAGTCGATCCCGGTCATGGCTCCAGTTTGGACTTGCTTGGTGCACCATGAGCAGAAAATACATCAAGAATACGCCCGGCAGGGATTGGGTGCGTCTGCGCATGGGTCTGCTGTGGGCGCTCATGGTCCTGTTGTGGCTTGGCCTGTGGGGCAGGGCCTATCAGGTACAGGTTCTCCAGGGGCCGGAACTGACCTCCATGGCCTTGCGACAGCATCGGGCCGCGGAATTCGAGCGGGGTGCGCGCGGGCAGATATTGGACCGGCAAGGCCGTATCCTGGCCAAAAGCACCAGCATTCAATCCGTGTACGTGCGTCCCCTGGAGATCGAGAATCTGGACGCTGCGGCCACGACCCTGGCCGCGGCCCTGGACCTGCCTGCGGCCCGAATCCGTGCTGATCTGGGGAAAACGCGGAATTTCGTCTGGCTGGCCAGGCAGATCAGTGACCGCAATGCCCGAAAGGTCCTGGATGCCGGACTGCGGGGAGTCTATCTGACCGAGGAATCCGCCAGGTTTTATCCCCATGGACACCTGGCCGGTCAGCTGCTCGGGTTCGTGGGGCTGGACGGGGACGGTCTGGAAGGCATTGAGCGGTCGTTCGACGAGGTCCTGGCCGGGAAAAAGGCGACTTTTGTCGCCCAGCGGGACGCTTCCGGACGGCGCATGTACCTGGACGCCCAGGGTCGGGAGGAGGATCTGTGCGGGGCCAACGTGACCCTGACCCTGGATTCGCAGGTGCAGTTTTTTGCCGAGGAAGCCCTGGCCCGGACCGTCGCATCCTTTCAGGGCAAAAGCGGTCAGGCTTTGGTGGTGGATGTGCACAGCAACGATATTTTGGCTTTGGCCAATTATCCGTTTTTCAACCCGAACATGCCCCGCACCGATCCCGAACAGTGGCGAAACCGGGTGTCCATGGACGCGCTGGAGCCCGGTTCCACGCTCAAGCCGCTGCTGATGGCCGCGGCCCTGGAGGAGGGCGTGTGCACCAGGGACAGCCAGTATTTTTGCGAACAGGGGCTCTGGAGAATCACCGGCGTGAGCATCAAGGATACCAAGCCGCATGGATGGCTGCCGGTGCACAAGGTGCTGCGGTATTCCAGCAACATCTGCTCGGCCAAGATCGGCATGGATTTGGGTGCCTCAAGATACCACGCCTATTTGCACAAGCTCGGGTTCGGGCAGCGTACGGGATTGAATATGCCCGGTGAAAATCCAGGCCTGCTCCGTCCGCCGAAGTCCTGGCATCCCGTGGATTTGGCCGCTGCATCCTTTGGCCAGGGGATTTCCGCCAACGCCTTGCAGATGGCGCGGGCCTATCTGACCCTGGCCAACAACGGGGTTTTGAAACCTTTGCGCATCGTGCGCGATCCGGCCGGCGAAGAGGCGCCGGTGACCGTGCTGTTCCGGCAGGAAGTGGCCCAGGCCGTGATGGACATGATGCGGGAGGTGGTCGAGGAGGACGGCACCGGCACCAGGGCGCGGATCCCCGGGTTGAGCGGAGCGGGCAAGACGGGCACGGCGCAAAAGGTCACGGACGCGGGCACCTACGGGGACCGTTACGTGGCGTCCTTTGCGGGGTTTTATCCCGCAACCAGGCCGGAATATTTCATATTTGTCGTTGTGGACGAGCCCCATCCACAGCACTACGGCGGCGTGGTGGCCGCGCCCGCGGTCCGGGAAATCGGTCTGCGCACCCTGGCCTATGCCGGCAAACTGAGCGAGGACGCGGAGTCCGTGGAAACGGCCGTGATGCCTTCGTCCCAATGGCATTCGGCCACGGCCGCGGCCAACAGGGTGGATCAGGAACCGGCCGGCGAGGACCAGGAGGGGATTCCGAGTCTGATTGGTCTCAGTCTGCGCCGAGCCGTGGAACGTTTGCGCTCCGCCGGGGTGATGCCCTCGGTGCAAGGCAGGGGAGGCGTGGTTTCCCGGCAGGAGCCCGAAGCCGGAGTCCCTTGGCCGGATCAGGACCGCAACGTGACGCTCTGGCTGGAGCCGACATGAACAGCATGCATGGTCTGGAACAGGAACGCGCCTGGCAGGAACTGAAGGCCATGGTCGCCAAAGGCCTCGCGGTCCGCTCCCATTCCGGACAGGTGCATCCGGGGGAAGTGTTCGTGGCCCTGCCCGGGACGCAAACGGACGGGAACGTGCATGTTGCCGAGGCCGTAAGCCGGGGGGCGGGGTTTGTCGTGGTCGGCGCGGGCCAAGGAATCCGGATAAACAGCCGCGGCGTGCTCCTGGAGCGGCCGGATCCCCGGGAAGCCCTGGGCGAGCTGGCCGCGGCCCACCATGGAACGGACCTGCGCTGTCCATTGTTGGTGGGCATCACCGGGACCAACGGCAAAACCACGGTCAGTTATCTCGTGGAGCATTTGCTGTGCTCGGCCGGCCGCAACGTGGGCGTGATCGGCACCATCGGGGCCAAATGGAGCAATGGAGCGGTAAACAGCGGCATGACCACCCCGGACTGCTGGACCCTGCACGCCATCCTGGCCCGGATGCGGGATTCCGGGGTGGACGTGGTCAGCATGGAGGTGTCTTCCCATGCCCTGGATCAAAAGCGCGCGGCGGGACTGCGGTTCGAGGTGGCGGCTCTGACCAACGTGACCCAGGATCATCTGGACTATCACAAGGACATGGAGCGCTATTTCCAGGCCAAGGCCGGGTTGTTCGCGCCCGGAATCGCCGGCCCGCGATTCCGGGTGATCAACGCGGATGATCCCTACGGGCAGCGGCTGCTGACCCGGTGGGGCGGCCTGGGCTGCAGCCTGCAAAGGAAAAAGCGTGCTTTTGGGGATTGCCTGCTGGCCGAAATCACCCATTGTGACCGGCGCGGCCTGGGGCTGTCCATGCGTTACGGCAAACAGGCCTGGGAGCTGAATTCTCCTCTGGTGGGCAGGCACAATGCGGCCAATCTCCTGACCGCGCAGGGCGTGGGACTGTGCCTCGGTCTCGGTCCAAAGGATATGCGGGCGCTGTGCGGTTTTGCCGGCGTGCCCGGACGGCTGGAGCGGATTTCCAACAGCCATGGATTGGATGTTTTCGTGGACTACGCCCACACCCCGGACGCCCTGGACAATGTCCTGCGGGCCCTGCGCTCGCTTGACTTCAAGAGGATGATCGTGGTGTTCGGCTGCGGCGGAAACCGGGACAGGGCCAAGCGTCCCTTGATGGGGCGGGCGGTGGCCCGCTGGTCCGACGTGGTGGTGCTCACCTCTGACAATCCCCGGCATGAAGACCCGGAAGCGATCATGGACGATGCCATGCCGGGCCTGAAGGGTTGTCCGAGGGTCCTGCGTGAAGTTGACCGCCGCACCGCCATTGGCCTCGCCCTGGAGCTGATGCGGCCGGGGGATGCGCTGTTGGTGGCGGGCAAGGGTCACGAAACCACGCAGCAGATCGGCGAGACCAAAAAAGAATTTCACGATCCAACGGTGATCAGGGACCTGCTGTCATGCGCATGAATCTGGCCGATGTCGCCGAGGCCATGGACGCCGTGGTCTTCGGCCGCGCTGAAAACGTGGAGTTCACGGGAGCATCCATGGACAGCCGCACGGCCGGCATGGGCGACCTGTTTTTTTGTCTGCCCGGATCCCGCGCCAACGGGCATGATTTCGCCCTTCAGGCCCTGCAAGCCGGCGCGACGGGCATTGTGGCGAAGCGTCGTCTTCCCGCTGTGGAGGCGCAGGCCCCGGTCCTGGTGGTGCCGGACACGGTGGAAGCCCTGGGCGCCCTGGGTCGGGCCTGGAGGGTGCAAACCAGAGCCAGGGTCGTGGGCGTCACGGGCTCGGCGGGCAAGACCACGGTCAAGGAAATGCTGGCCCAAATCTGTTCCATGGCCGCGCCAACCTGCAAAAATTATTTGAACAGGAACAACCAGATCGGGCTGCCGTTGTCCCTGTTGTCCTGCACGGGGCAGGAAGGGTTCTGGGTCATGGAGGCGGGCATCAGCCGCCCCGGGGACATGGAGGCGTTGGGTCGGGTCCTGGTTCCGGACCTGGCCCTGGTGATCAATGTCGGCCCGGCCCACTTGGAGGCCTTGGGCGATGTGCAGGGCGTGGCCCGGGCCAAAGCCTCGCTGATTACGCACGTGTCCAAAGGCGGAGCGGCCTTGGTCAACCAGGATTGCGCGGAATTGTGGCAGGCGGCCAAAGAACTGCTGCCGGAAGTGCACGGCTTTTCCATGGTGGACGCGCAGGCCGAGTTTTTCGGGCGCCGCCTGCCGGATGATGAATCCGGTTGCACGCGCATGGAACTGGTTCTGCACGGCCGACATCTGGAACTCTGCTGGACCAGGACCGGCGCGCCGCTTTTGGAAAACGCGCTGGCCGCGGCGGGCGCCGCGGCGCTGCTGGGCATCGACGGCCTTATGATCAGCCAGGGGCTTTCCGGAGCATGCACGCCTGAGGGGCGATTTCAGGTCAGGTATTGGGGCGAATGGCTGTTCATCGACGACACCTACAACGCCAACCCCCTGTCCATGGCCGCGGCCTTGCGCAGGGCCCGGGAAGTGGCCGGGGACAAGCCCCTGGTCTGCGTGCTGGGAGACATGCTGGAACTGGGGCGGAAAGCGGCCGAGTGCCACAGGGAACTGGGGCGACGCCTGGCCCGAACGGGGTGCGCGGCGGTTCTGTTCCATGGACGACATGCCCAAGATGTGCTCGACGGGTTGAACGACGCGGCCTGGAGCGGACGGTTTCAGGTCCTCAAGTCCCCTGCAGCCCTGCGCGAGATCTGGAAGGAAGTCCAGACCGACGCGGGCGTGGTTCTGTTCAAGGGGTCCCGGGGCGGAGCCATGGAAACCTATCTTGAAGCCTTGTGCACGGAGACGGCGCCATGATCTATCATCTGCTCTACCCCTTGGGAAGCGATTTCATCGTCTTCAATGTCTTCCGGTACATCACGTTTCGGTCCGTGTACGCGCTGCTGACGGCCCTGGTGGTTTCCATCGTGTTCGGCCCCAGATTCATCGCCTGGCTGAACAGGCTCAAATGCGGACAGTATATCCGCGAGGATGTGCCCACCCATAACGGCAAGGCCGGGACTCCGACCATGGGCGGGCTGCTGATCGCGGTCTCCTTGCTTTCCAGCGTGCTGCTCTGGGGGGATCTGACCAACGTCTATTTGTGGCTGACCATTTTCGTGTTCGTGGGATTCGGCCTGGTGGGGTTCTGGGATGACTTTTTGAAGGTGGTCAAAAAAAAGAACCAGGGCATCAGCGCCGGCGGAAAACTGCTGGGCCAGACCGTGGTGGCCCTGGGCGCCATCTCCCTGCTTCTGCTGCAGCCGGCGTATTCCACCATTCTCTACTTTCCGTTCATCAAGATGCTCCAGCCGGATCTGCTCTGGTTCTATATCCCCTTTGCCGTGCTGGTGATGATCGGCTCGTCCAACGGCGTGAACCTGACCGACGGCCTGGACGGTCTGGCCATCGGACCGCTGATCGTGGCCGGGGCCTGCTTCGGAATTTTTGTTTACGTGGCCGGACATGTGCACATCGCCAAGTATCTGCAGGTGGCCTATGTCCCCGGGGTGGGGGAGGTCAGCGTATTCTGCGCCGCCCTGGTCGGAGCCGGGCTGGGTTTTTTGTGGTTCAACGCCTATCCGGCCCAAGTGTTCATGGGCGACGTGGGCAGTCTCAGTTTGGGCGGCGTGCTGGGATTTATCGCCGTGCTGGCCAAGCAGGAACTGCTGCTGCTTCTGGTGGGCGGACTGTTCGTGGTGGAGACCCTCTCGGTGATCCTCCAGGTGGGGTATTTCAAGATGACCGGCGGCAAGCGCATTTTTCGCATGGCCCCTTTGCATCACCATTTTGAACTTCAAGGGGTGCCGGAATCCAAGATCATCGTCAGGTGCTGGATATTCTCGATCATCATGGCCTTGATTTCCCTGAGCGCATTGAAGTTGAGATGACCAGGCCGGACCTGCAACATAATTGAGCGTTGGATCGCTAACAGTTGATGAAAAACATGGGTTGGACAAACGGCAAGACCATGCTCCAGCAAGCATCCGAGATCATATGGCGCGGACCGGCCCTGTTGAGACCCGGCGAAACCGCCGTGGTGGTCGGCGCCGGCCGGTCCGGCGTTGCCGCGGCCAGGCTTTTGGAGCGTCTGGGCGCTCGGGTCAGGCTGGTGGAGCGCAATGTCGAGGGATTGGCCCGCATCCGGGACCTGGCCGCGGGCAGGGGATGGGAGCTGATTGCCGGGGAACATGATCAGCGCCAATTCGCGGGTGCGTCCCTGGCGGTCCTCAGTCCGGGGGTGAACAGGCGCAATCTCGAGCCATGGCTTGGACAAATGCAGCCGGACAAAGTCATTTCCGAATTGGAACTGGCGTTTCGCTGCGTGCAAAAGCCGATCATCGCGGTCACCGGAACCAGCGGCAAGACCACTACGACCACGCTGATCGGCCTGTTTCTCCGGGCCGTGGGGCAACGGGTCTTCGTGGGGGGGAACATCGGCACGCCCCTGTCCGCCCATGTACTTGAGGGGCCCAAGGCGGAGATCCTGGTTTTGGAGGTCAGCAGCTTTCAGCTCCTGAACAGTCCGACGTTTCGGCCCCGGGTGGGCGTGCTGCTGAACATCAGTCCCAACCATCTGGATTATCACGCGGACATGGAGGAGTACGTGCGGGCCAAGCTGTCCATGTTCGCCCGTCAGCTGGAGGGGGACACGGCCGTTTTTCCCGAGGAGCTGCGCGGATTGACAAACGGCCTCAAGGCCGCCGGATCAAGACGGGTGTATTTTCAAACCGACACGCGGCTGCATTGTCCGGGTCTGCCTGGACAACACAACCGGTCCAACATCCAGGCCGCGTTTTTGGCCTGCCAGCCTTTCGGCCTTGATCAAGCCGCGGCCCAGGAAGCGCTGAACCAGTTTCAGGCCCTGCCGCATAGACTGCAGGCCGTGGCCGAGCGCGAGGGCGTGCTTTTTGTGGACGATTCCAAGGGGACCACGGTGCAGGCCTTGGGCGCGGCCCTGGAGGCCGTTGAGCGGCCGATTTTGCTCTTGGCCGGGGGGGTGTTCAAGGGCGGCGACCTGGCAGGGCTGGCGCCGTTGCTGGCCCGCAAGGTGCGTATGGTCGGTTTGTTCGGGGCCGGCCGGGAGGTGTTTGAACAGGCCTGGGCGGGCGTGGTTCCGCATTTCTGGGAACCGACCCTGGAGCAGTGCATGGACCGCTTGTGGGCTGAGGCCCGCTTCGGCGACGTGATGCTCTTGTCTCCGGCCACGGCCAGTTTTGATCTGTTCACGGACTACAAGGCGAGGGGAATGGCCTTTCAAAAAAAGATGCAAAACCTGCCGGAGCGCGGTCATGACCGGGACAACGCGTAACGCCGCGGCCCATGAGGCAATGATCGTCCCGCGCGCGGGCATGGATTTCTGGCTGCTGATCCTGACCCTGCTGATCGCAGGCATGGGGCTGATCATGGTCCTGAGCGCCACCGGAATCATGGCCGAGCGATTCTGGGCGGACAAGTATTTCTTTTTCAAAAAGCATGTCCTGTTTTTGGCAGCGGGGCTCGGCGTCATGACCCTGGCCGCCTTTCTGCCCCGGAGCTGGTATGTGCGGCCGGTGTATGTCTGGCTGCTGGCGGCTGTCGGTTTGCTGGCCCTGACGATTTTTTCCCCCCTGGGGGTCCAGGCCGGAGGGGCCCGGCGCTGGCTGTCTCTGGGACCGGTGAACGTCCAGCCCCTGGAAGTGGCCAAAGTGGCTTTGGTTTTATATTTGGCGTCGTTTTTCAGTCGCAAGCAGGAGTTGATCAAGTCCTTTCACGTGGGATTTCTGCCTCCGCTGTGCATCACCGGATTGTTATGCGTCCTGCTGCTGGCCCAGCCGGATTTCGGCGGAGCCGCATCCCTGCTGCTGCTGCTGTTCTGCATCAGTCTTGTGGGGGGAACCAGGATCGTCTATTTGGCCACCACTTCGTTTCTGGCGCTCATGGCCGGGGCCTATCTGGTGCTCAGTTCGCCGTACCGGTTCCGCCGATGGTTCGCCTTTCTCGATCCGTTCCAGGACGCCCAGGATATGGGCTATCAGCTGGTTCAGTCCCTGTACGCCCTGGGCAGCGGGGGATGGCTGGGGGCCGGACTCGGTTCAGGCAAGCAAAAACTGTTCTTTTTGCCTGCAGCGCATACGGATTTCATTTTGGCCGTTGTCGGCGAAGAACTTGGATTTTTGGGGCTGTCCCTTGTTTTCGCGGTCCTGGGGCTGCTGCTTTGGCGCGGCGTGCGCATTGCCTTGCAACAGCAGGATCTGCAGGAACGATTTGTGGGATTCGGCATGGTGCTCATCCTGGCCTTGGGAGCGATTTTGAACATGGCCGTGGTGCTGGGCACGGTGCCGCCCAAGGGCGTGCCCATGCCGTTTCTCAGCTATGGCGGATCCAGCCTGATCATGTCCTTGTTTTGCATCGGCGTCCTGCTCAACCTCTCCCGGGGGAGGGTGGGCCCATGAACAGGATCATGCTCACCACCGGCGGCACCGGCGGCCATATTTTCCCGGCCTTGGCCGTGGCCGAGGAGATCCTGGCGCGTTTCCCCCGGGTTCGGGTAATGTTCGTGGGGGGCCGGCGCGGCAGGGAGGGGGAGCTGGCGGTCAAGGCCGGTCTGCCTTTTGTCGGTCTGCCCGTGTCCGGCGTTTTGGGCCGGGGCTGGCGAGCCCTGGGGATCATGGGCTGGCTGCCGCGCAGCCTCTGGCAATCCTGGCGGCTGCTGCGTTCCTTCAAGCCCGAGGTCGTCCTGGGCTTCGGCGGATACGCGGGGTTTCCTCTGGTTCTGGCGGCCTGGATGATGCGCATTCCCACGGCCATTCATGAACAGAACCGGCTTCCCGGAGCGACCAATCGTCTCCTGGGCAAGGTGGCGAAAAAGGTGTTCCTGTCCCTGCCCGACGACCATTGCCTGTTTGATCCGGGCAAGGTCGTGGTCACGGGGAACCCCCTGCGCCGGGCGATCCGGGAATTGCGGGAGAATCGATCCGCCGAGGCAAGTCCGCGGCGCAACGTTTTGGTCCTGGGCGGCAGCCAGGGGGCCAAGGCCGTGAATCAGACCGTGATCGAATCCCTGGAAGGATTCACAGAACAGAATATTTCCCTGTGGCATCAGACCGGTTCCGCCGACTGGCAGCGGGTCCTGGCCGCGTATCAGGAAGCCAAGGCCGTGGATGCCAAGGTGGAGCCCTTTATCGAAGACATGGCCCAAGCCTATGGCTGGGCCGATGTGGTGGTCTGCCGGGCCGGTGCGACCACCCTGGCGGAGTTGACGGCCGTGGGCAAGCCCAGCGTGCTGATTCCCTTTCCGCATGCCACGCACAACCACCAGATGCTCAACGCCAGGCATCTGGAACAGGCCGGCGCAGCCCTGGTCCTGGTGGAGAGCTATCTGGTCCAGGTGCAGCTTTGGGCCGTGATCAAGGATCTTTTGGATATTCCGGGCAAACTGCGGACCATGGGCCGGGCGGCGGCGGAACTGGGCAGGCCGCAAGCGGCCGAGGACGTGGTTCGGGAGCTGGAGGCCCTGGCAACGACAGGCGCCGGCGCATCCCGAAAAAATGCAAATAATTAGGCCAGGGAAGCGTTGAATCCAAGACCATACCCAAAAATCATGAAGTCCAAGATCAAATCCATTCATATGGTCGGCATCGGCGGCTCGGGCATGAGCGGAATCGCCGAGGTCCTGCTCAATCTGGGATACGAAGTGACCGGATCGGATCTGGCCACGGGACCGGTTCTGGACCGGCTGCGTGAACTGGGGGCCCTGATCCATGTGGGGCACCACCGGGGCAGCCTGGGCAACGCCCAGGTGCTGGTCAAGTCCTCGGCCGTGCGCGAGGACAATCCGGAGGTGCTGGAGGCCCGGGAGCGGGGCATTGCCATTATCCCTCGGGCGGAAATGCTGGCCGAACTGATGCGGCTGCGCACCGGGATCGCCGTGGCCGGCACCCACGGCAAGACCACGACCACCTCGCTGCTGGCGACCATTTTCATGGAGGCCGGGCTTGATCCCACGGTGATCATCGGCGGGAGGCTGAAAATTTTCGGATCCAACGCCTTGCTGGGCCAGGGGGAATACCTCATCGCCGAGGCCGACGAGTCCGACGGATCCTTTCTCTGTCTGTTCCCGATCATCAGCGTGGTCACGAACATCGACGCGGATCACCTGGATCACTACCCGGACCTGGAGGCCATCAAGCAGGCCTTTGCGCAGTTCATGAACAACGCGCCTTTTTACGGACTGAACGTGGTTTGCGGAGACGACCCCGGGGTTCAAGACGTCCTGCCCCTGGTACGCCGACCGGTGGTCACCTACGGCTTTGGGGAGGGCAACGACCTGCGCGGGGTCCTGCTTCCAAAGCGGCCGGGGAACCATTTTCAGATTTTTTGGCGCGGCCGGTTCTGGGCCGAGGTCAATCTGGCCCAGCCCGGCCGGCACAATGTGCTCAACGCGCTGGGAGCCGTGGGTGTGGCCATGGAGGTCGGCCTGCCCCAGGACACGGTGCTGCGCGCTCTGGATCAGTTCGGCGGCGTGGGGCGGCGTTTTGAAATCAAGGGCCAGCGCGACGGCGTGCTGGTGGTGGATGATTACGGGCACCACCCCAGGGAAATCATGGCCACCCTGGAAACAGCCCGGGAGGTTTATCCTGAAAAGCGGCTCGTGGTCTTGTTTCAACCGCATCGGTTCTCCAGGACCAAAGCGCTGTTCGGGGATTTTTGCAAGGCCTTCGAAGGGGTCGACCGGCTGCTTTTGCTGGAAATCTACCCGGCCTCGGAAGCGCCGTTGCCCGGGATCAGCGGTCAGAGCCTGGCCCAGGGGATCCGGCAGGTGAGCAGGACCAGCGTGGATTTTCTTCCGGACATGGACGCGGTCAAGGCCGCCCTGCCGCAAATCCTGCGGCCCGGAGACGTCTTTTTGACCATGGGCGCGGGCAATGTCTGGCAGGCGGGACAGGCCTTTCTGGAGGGGACATGATGATCGGCCCCGGTCCGCTTTTAAGGCACAGGACGACCTTGAAGCTCGGCGGAAGGGCTTTGGCCGAGGTGGTTGTGGAGCATGAGAGAGATCTGGATGCGTTGGGCGAGCAGCTGCGCAGGCTGGGAGGCGAGGCCTTGGTTCTGGGCGAGGGGAGCAACATTCTGGCCGCCGACCGGGATCTTCCCGTGGTCCTGGTGCGCATTGCCCTGCCGGATCAGCCCCGAATAGTGCATGACACCAGGGATGCGGCCGTTGTCTTCGCCTCCGCGGGGATGCGTCTGCCGCGCCTGCTGGGCTGGCTGTGCAGCCGGGGCCTTTCCGGTCTCGAAGCATTGACCGGAATCCCCGGATCCCTGGGCGGGGCCGTGGCCATGAACGCGGGATCCTATGGCGTGGACATGGCGCAGGTCCTGGACCGGATTTTGGTCTGGACCGCGGCCCAGGGCGCAATCTGGCGCGAACCGGGACAATGGCGCGCGGGCTACCGGTTCCTGGATGCCAAGGTGGAGGGCCGGCCCGTGCTGATGCTCGGCGCTGAACTTCGTTTGCAGCGTGCTCCGAGAAATGTGGTTCAGGCCGGGATGCGCCGGTTCTACATGCAAAAAAAAGCCAGTCAGCCCGTGACCATGGCCTCGGCAGGATGCGTGTTCAAGAATCCCGCTTCCGGGCAGCCTGCCGGCCGACTGCTTGAGCAGGCCGGATTGCGGGGCCGTCGGCTGGGCAACATGATTTTTTCCGAGCATCACGCCAACTTTTTAGTGAATCTGGGAGGCGGCAGGTCCGAACACGCCCTGGAATTGCTGGATCTGGCCAGGCAGCGGGTCGCGGATATTTTTGGACTGCGCCTGGAAACCGAAGTCAAGGTGGTTTCGTGAGCATCGCTGAAATCAGGGTTAAGCCGGGGGGCTGGCTTGGCGTTGGGAAAAGCAAGGCCAACAAGCGGGTTCGGAAATTCTGGCCGCTGTTCACACCCGCGGCCGGCAAGCAGGCCTCGAGACAACGCGTCCAGGGTGCGGCGAAATCCTCAAAAGCGGGCATGGTCGGCGCTTTCGTCCATGCGGGCAAAATTCTGGCTTGGGCCGTCTGCATTGTGCTGGTTCTGATTCTTCTGGGAGCTGTCAGCCTGGGCATGGTTCACGTTTATCGGGCCTTGACCGCGGCGGAGCATTTCGCGGTGAGCAACGTGGAGATCACCGGAAACAGGCAGTTGTCCAACGCCGAACTGCTGCACCTCAGCGGCATCGCCATTGGCGAGAGCATTCTGGAAGTCAATTTGGGGGAGATCAACGCCAGGCTGCTCAGGAGTCCCTGGGTGGAGAGCGCCACCGTGCGCCGGATCCTCCCGCACGGGGTGAGCATTCAGGTCGTGGAGCGGGAACCGTTTTTCTGGATTCAACAAAGCGGTGTGCTCTTTTACGCGGACCGTTTCGGCAGGCCCATTGTCCCGGTGGAATTGGGCCGGTTTGTTTCCCTGCCCGCCCTGATCGTCGAGGAGGAGGCCCAGCCGGATACCGAGGTCCTGCAGCAGTGGATGCACGCGGTGGAACGCATGGAGTATCCCTTCGGGTTTTCAGAGATTGCCTGGCTCAAGGTGGAAGAAGCGAACATCGTGCGCGTCTACCTGGAAGATCGGGGCATGGAGGTGGACATGGACCTCAGCGTCTGGCGGGAGCACGGCCGGCTTTTGAATTGGGTCTGGCAGGATTTGCGGACCCGGGGGGAATTGGATCTGGTCGGGCGCATGGCGATCATGTCCGGCAAGGTCTGGGTGCAGGCCAGGGCAAGCCGATGAAAGACGGCTTTCTTGCGCCCCAAGATTGCCCCTCCCCGCGCGTGAGGACGGACCCTGCAGTCGTGCCAGGGTATCACGCCTTGTGGGCGGTTTTTTTGAACGGATTGCAGGTGAAGGACCGCATCAACAGGTAGTTTGGAACACAGCGAGGAGAAAACAGGGTGACGAAAAAAGCATCTGGCAAATCAGAACTCATTGTCGGCCTGGATATCGGCACCACCAAGATCTGCACCGTGGTGGGCGAGGCCACTCCCAACGGCGTGGACGTGGTGGGCATCGGCACCTGTCCGTCCTCGGGACTGCGCAAGGGCGTGGTGGTGAATATTGAGCAGACCGTGCAATGCATCAAAAAGGCCTTGGAAGAGGCGGAGTTGATGGCCGGGTGCGAGATCCGATCCGTCTATGCCGGCATTGCCGGGAGCCACATCAAGGGGTTCAACAGCCACGGGGTGATCGCGGTCAAGGGCGGGGAAGTCGGTCCCAGGGATGTGGAGCGGGTTTTGGATGCGGCCAAGGCCGTGGCCATTCCTCTGGACCGGGAGGTGATTCACATCCTGCCCCAGGAGTTCATCGTGGACGAGCAGGGCGGCATCGCCGACCCCATCGGCATGGCCGGGGTGCGTCTGGAGGTGAAGGTGCACATTGTCACCGGCGCGGTGAGCAGCGCGCAGAACATCATTCGATCCTGCCATCGGGCCGGGCTGGACGTGGCCGACATCGTGCTGGAATCCCTGGCCTCGGCCGAGGCCGTGCTCACGCCGGAGGAGCGGGAAATCGGCGTGGCCCTGGTGGATCTGGGCGGGGGCACCACGGATGTGGCCATCTTCGCGAACAATTCCATCAAATACACCTCGGTGCTGGCCCTGGGCGGCAGCAACCTGACCAATGACATTGCCTTTGGCTTGCGCACGCCCATGCTGGCCGCGGAAAAGATCAAGATCAAATACGGCTGCGCTTTGACCGACATCGTGCAAAAGGATGAAATCATCGAGGTCCCCAGTGTGGGGGGCCGCGATCCCCGGCGGGTTTCCCGGCGCGTGCTGGCGGAGATTTGCGAACCGCGGGTGGAGGAAATTTTGGCCCTGGTGGAGCAGGATCTGGCCCAGTCCGGGTGTCGGAGCATGGTCGGCGCGGGCGTGGTGTTCACCGGAGGCACGGCTCTTTTGGACGGCATAACCGAGCTGGGGGAGCAAATTTTCAATCTGCCCGCCCGCGTGGGCTATCCCAGGGAGGTGGGCGGATTGAAGGACGTGGTGATGAGCCCCATGTTTTCCACGGCAGTGGGGCTTTTGATGTATGGAGCGCGCAAGGAAGGGTTGGATCAACGCTTCCGGATCAGGGACGCGCACATTTTTAACCGCATTCTGACCAGAATGCGCAAATGGTTTTCGGATATTTCCTGAGGTGGACTGAAAAAGCGTGAGGACGCTGGAAAAACACGCAATGCGCGAGGAGGAGAACATGGAATTCATGGAACTGGAAAACGAAAGCAACGCCCTGATCAAGGTGGTCGGCATCGGCGGCGGTGGAGGCAATGCGGTGAATAACATGATCTGTTCATCGCTCAAGGGGGTCACGTTCATCACGGCCAACACGGACCTGCAGGCCCTGAACAGATCCAAGGCCGAACACAAGATCCAGCTGGGCGTGAAGTTGACCAAGGGATTGGGCGCGGGCGCCAATCCCGACATCGGGCGGGACGCGGCCCTGGAAAGCGTGGATGCGATCCGCAAGATGCTTGCTCCGGCGGACATGGTCTTCGTGACCGCGGGCATGGGCGGCGGGACAGGCACCGGCGCCGCGCCGGTGATCGCCCAGGTGGCCAGGGAAATGGGGGCGCTGACAGTGGCCGTGGTTTCCAAGCCGTTTTATTTTGAGGGGAAAAAGCGCCTGCTGCAGGCGGAAAAGGGAGCCGCGGCCCTGGCCGAGGTGGTGGACACGATCATCACCATCCCCAACGACCGGCTGCTGTCCCTGGCCTCCAAAAAGGCGGCGTTTCTGGAGATGCTCAAAAAAGCCGACGAGGTTCTGTATTACGCGGTCAAGGGCATTTCCGACTTGATCATGGTGCCCGGCCTGATCAACCTGGATTTCGCGGACGTCAAGGCCGTGATGTCGGAAATGGGACTGGCCATGATGGGCACGGGCATTGCCAAGGGCGAGGGCCGGGCCAGAGAGGCCGCCTTGAAGGCCATCAACAGTCCGCTGCTGGAGGACGTGAGCATTGACGGCGCCAAGGGCGTTTTGTTGAACATCACCTGCACGCCGGACATGACCATTGACGAGGTCAGCGAGGCCGCCAGCATTATTTCCGAGGCCGCGCACGAGGACGCCAAGATCTTTTTCGGCACGGTGTTCGACGAGGAAGCCGGGGACGAGATGCGCATCACGGTGATCGCCACGGGCATCGGCGAGACAGCGGGCAATGCCGTGCGCAGCGAGGAGGGGAACAGGGTCATGGACCTGGGGGTGCGCGGCGCGGCCATGGGCGGTTCTTCGTCCGCCTCGGCCGGCCGCAGGCCGCATGTTCCCTATCATGGAGAAGATAGAAGCATCCCCGCGTATCTGCGCAAGGGCGGAAAATTCGACCAGGGCCTGCCGAATCAGGCCCCGAACAAGGCGCTCAAGGCCGCGGCGGGCGGAGGCGAGGATTTTATTTTTGACGAAGAGGAATTCGAGATTCCATCATTTCTCCGCAAGCAGGCGGATTAGGCAGGGCTGCGGGTTTGCGGCGGGCTGCGGAAATGCTGTTGCACAGGATGGTTGTTGTAAGGACGCGCCGCGGTCTTTGACGAGGGGGTTGCACCCGGACCAGGCCGATCAAGGACGGACATGAAGCGCAGGCGACACGACCCCAAGCCGATTCCCGTCGCGGACATGGAATGGGGTGGGCGCTTGCCCATGGCCCTGGTGTTCCCCCAAAAGCCTGCCTTGGCCTATTCCAGTCTGGGCTGGCAGGCGGTATACCACATAGTGAGTAATGCTCCGTCCGTGGCCGTGGAGCCTGTGTTCTGGGATCCGGATTGCTCCAGAATCCTGCGGTCGGGCGGCAAGCGAGGCCTGGACGCTTTCGGCCTGGTGGCCTTCAGTCTGGCCTATGAATTCGATTTTCTCCACCTCTATCGCGTTCTCCTCGCCGCGGGGATCCAGCCCGCGGCATCCCAGCGCCCCTTTTGGCCACTGGTCATGGCCGGAGGGGCGCTGGCGTTTCTCAATCCAGCCCCGATCATTCCCGTCGTGGATCTGTTCTGGGTGGGCGAAGCCGAGGCCGGTCTGCGCGAATGCGTGGAAATCCTGGCGGACATCTACATCCGCAACGGGACCCGATTCCAGGCCCTGGACGCGGTGGCGGCCATGCCCGGGGTGTTTGTTCCCGGCCGGAGCGCCGTGCCGGTGCGGCGCGCGGTGGACACGCGCGGGGGCGCCCATGCCGGCGGCCTGATTTTTCCCGCAGTCTCCTGTTTCGTCTCCCCGGATGCGGTGTTCCGGGACAGCCTGCTTCTGGAGGTGAACAGGGGGTGTCCGCACGGATGCCGTTTTTGCGCGGCCGGATATATGTACCGGCCCCATCGCCAGGCGCCCGTGGAGGCGCTGCAAGAGGCGGTGCTGCGCACCAAGCCGCGCAAGGTCGGCCTGGTGGGAACGGCCTTGACGGACTGGCCGGACTTGCGGCTTTTTCTGGAATGGCTGCATGGACAAAACGTGGATGTTTCCCTGTCATCCCTGCGTGCCGAGGGCTTGACCGAGGAACTGCTGGACACCCTGCGCACCCTGGGCATCCGGACCGTGACCCTGGCCCTGGAGGGCGTCAGCAAAGGCCTGCGCAGCTCCATGAACAAGCAGGTCCGCGTGGACGCGTTGCTGCGCACGGTGGAGCGTCTCGCGGCCAAGGGCTTCAATCATCTCAAAATCTACCTGCTGGCGGGCTGTCCGGGCGAAACGGACGAGGATTGGCAAGAGTTGGGACCGCTGCTGCAGGAGCTGGACCGGGCCAGAAAGGCCGGCAGAAGCGGAAGCCGGCGCGGCTTGGAGTTGATTACCCTGAGCCTGGGCTGTCTTGTGCCCAAGCCCTGGACCCCGCTGCAATGGGCGGCCATGGCCGGAGAGCGGACGCTTCGAGAGCGCATTGTCCAGGTGCGCCGGACGGCCAGGCATGTTTCCGGGATGCAGGTCCGTTCGGATTCCCCCCGTTTGGCCCGGCTCCAGGGGCTTTTGACCCGGGGAGACACCGAAACGCACGGGTTGATCAGCCTCGCGGCGCAGCAACATGGACGGGATCAGGAGTCCTGGGCCGCGGCTTTGCGGGATTGGTCAAAGGATCCGGCCTGGTACCTGGACCGGGAGCGGGGAAAAGACGAGGCCTTTCCCTGGGAGGTGATCTCCCTGGGCGTGGACCGGAACCATCTCTGGAAAGAATGGGAAAGGGTCAAAACGCGGCGGACGACCCCGCCCTGCCCCTGGGAGCATGTCGCAGGACAGCCGGGGTTTGCCTGTTTGGATTGTCGCAGGTGCGGCCTGGACACATGGCTTACTGAATCGGCTTCATCCTGAAGCCGGATCAGCCCGCTCAGGAAAAACCGTTGCGCGGTGCGCACCCCGGTGTCGAGGCTGCTGCCCGGGCAAACGCCGGAGAGGAGTTGCCTGACGCGCCCATGCGCGTGGCGGACAGGATTTTGACGGCCTTGGGAAAAGCGCAGCAAGGGCACGTTTTGGGGGACTGGTCAGATGCGCTGGTCAGTTCCTCGAAGATGTGACCGCATGCGGGACAGGAATATTCAAAGATGGGCATTGGCTTTCTCCGGTGGAAGCTTGGCGAGGTCGCAAAATATGATGGAACAGCCGAACAGCCCAAGAAATAGTTCAGATTCCCGGGGAGTCAAGGGGCGATTGTTGAGAACACAAGGTCCGGTCAAAGTCGTTGGCAAGGGTTTCAACGCTGCCAGTGGAGGGCCGACCTGGACATGTTTCCCTCCCGGTGCAAACTCCCTTGCTGCCTGCGCAGGGCAAAACCAATGCGTTGAAGATACAAAAACAGGGGAGAGAGGACCTTGACGGAGCCCTGGTTGAGAAGAGGGTAATTCCAGTGTTGTTTGTGTTCAAGAAGATCATCGCGCTGTTGAGCATGCCCCTGAGCATTGCCGGGATGTTGTTCATGGCCGGGCTCATGGTCCTGTTTACGTCGCGCAGACAGATGGCGGCCAAGGTCTTGCTGGTCATGGGCGTATTCATCGCCCTGGGCTCGGCCTGGGCCCCGGTGGCGGACAGGCTGCTGGCCCCGTTGGAGAACAGGCACCCGCCGTTGCTGGATGCCCAAAATGCGGCGGGAGCGCGTCATGTGGCGGTCCTGGGCGGAGGACACAATTCCGATGCCAGGCTGCCGGACGCGGGGAGGCTTTCGGATTCCTCATTGGCCAGGATGGTCGAAGGCATCCGGCTGCATCGGCAACTGGCGGACAGCCGGCTGATCTTCACCGGGGGCGCGGTGTTCGATCCCGTGCCCCACGCCCGGGTCATGGCCCTGGCCGCGGCCAGTCTGGGAGTGGACGAACAGCGGATCGTGATCCTGGATGAGGCCAGGGACACGGCCGAGGAAGCGGCGGCGCTCAAAAAGCTTCTCGGGCAGGAGCGGTTCGTGCTGGTCACCTCGGCTTCGCACATGCCCCGGGCCATGCTTCTTTTCCAGGCCGCGGGGATGCACCCCGTGGCCGCGCCTGCGGACTATCTGGTCAAGGACAGCAAGGCCGCGCATCCGGGCGACTATTTCCCCTCCGCCGCGGCCTTGCGCCGCACGGAACGCGCCGTCTACGAGTATCTGGGGCTGCTCTGGGCGCGGGTCTATGAAGTCGGGCGATGGCGGTGAACGCGGCTACGGCACCAGCAGCCCGGGATTCTGTTCGCCCATGGCGGCGAACAGGCTGGCCAGGGCCAACTGGTAGTCGGCCATGGCCTCGGTCAGGCCGGCCTCGCTGCGGGTCAGCCGGGCCTGGGCGTCCAGCACGTCGGTATTGGTGCCCACCTGGGCCTGGTAGCGGGCCTGGGCGATGCGGAAACCCTCGCGGGCTTCGTCCACGGCCTTGCGGGCCACGGCGATGCGCGCCGAGGCTTCCCGCAGCTTGAGGTGCAGGGACTTCACGGCAAAGGACACTTCCAGGCGCAGGTTGGCGGATTCCTCGCGCAGTCTGAGCAGGTTCTGCCGGGTCTGTTCATAGGCGTAGCGGGTTCTGCCCCATTCAAAGACGCTCCAGTTCATGCGCACCCCGACGGTCCACCAGGGATCCGGCCGGGAACCGTCGCCGGAGACCCCGGGATCATTGCCCCTGCGGTAGTAGTCCAGGTCCGCGCTGACCTGGGGATAGAAATCGCTGGCCGTGATTTCGGATTCCTTGTCTGCGATTTCCTCGGCCTTCAAGGCCAGAAAGATGTCGGGCCGCTGGGCAAAGGCGCGGTCCAGGCAGTCCCGCAGGTCCGGATCATAGGGAAGATAGGCCAATTCCCCCACATATTCCGCCGGGGCTTCCAGATCCAGGTCCAGCAGGGTGTTCAGCCTGGCAATCTGTGTTTGCACGGTGTTTTCGGCCACGAGAAGAACCTGGTCCGCCGTGGCCAGCTCGACCTCGGCCGAGAGCACGTCCACCTTGGGGGACAAGCCCACGTCGAAAAACGCCTGGGCGCGCTGGAGCTGGGATCGAAGACGGGTCACCGAGTCCTGCGCACTGCGCACGTTTTCCCGGGCCTTGAGCAGGTGCAGGAATTGCTCCTGGACGGTCTGAATCAGTTCCAGTTCCTTGGCGGACAACAGGGTTTCCGCCTGCTCACGGACGAGCCGGGCCCGTTGATGCGTGCTGAGCAGGCGCCAGCCCGTAAACAGGGGCTGGCTGAGATTGATGTTCAACGTCCAGGTTTCCTTGTCCCCTCCGGAAACCGGCTTGTTGTCGTAGGCCATTCCGTAATTTGCGGAGAGTGCCGGTCCAAAGGCGGCCCTGGCCGATTTTTCCCCGAATTCTGCGCCATGGATCTGAGCCCGGAGGGCCGCGATCTGCGGATTGGCCAGCAGGGCCCGCTGCACGGCTTGGCCCAGGGCAAAGTTCAAAGGAGCTTCCTGAGCCGTTGCCGGCATTGGCAAAACAAATGCGGCCCCGAGCAGCAACAGGATCAACGTTCTCAACAGGCTGAAAAATTTGTCTGGCATGGTGTTTTGATTTTTTGAAGACTTGAGGTTAATGCATGTTTCGTACGGCAACGTAACGCTTTACCGCACTTGTCAGGGGCTGGTCAACAACCGCGAGCACGCGATTCATATCTTTCAACGCTTCACGAGAATAAGAGCAGCATTGTATGTTCCAGGCCTGGATCCATTCCAAACGGCATGAATTCGTACGCGATATCCTGCGTGATTTCTGCACGGTGCAGCAGCTTTTGGAGCGGCAGTTCCTGGTTTTTGACCGCGAAGAACGGGTCGATTTCGAGGTCCTGCGCGACATTTTGGGGGTTGAGATGAACAAGGGCCTGCTCTGGCGATTGAAGGACACCTCGCACCATCTTTTCCGCTCCAAGAGTTCGAGTATTTTTTACGGACAGTTGCTGGACTGGTGTCTGGGCTATATTTTTCATGAAACCATGAAGCTCAAGGAAGACGCCTATCAACAGCATAGTTACGGGGAGCGTTTTCGTTGCATCAGCGACGAGGTCCGCGGAGCTTTCGGTCGGCAGCTTCTGCAGGAGCTGGGCGCCGTGGTGGCCCAGACCAGGGAAAGCATGCGCCGGGAAATAACCAGGATCCGTTTCATCATGGCCGCCTGCTGCCGTCTGTTTCTGGAGTATCTGCCCAGGCACAAGGACAATACCCTGCTGGCCCGGTTTCTCTATGACCGCAATGCGTTGGTGCGTAAGGTTTTTGCCCGGGATTACGACGCCTTGATCAACGTCCTGTATGGGGATCATCCGGAACGGATGTTCCTGCTTGCCGCGCAAAGCCTGGATTTGGGAGGTTGGGAGCGCGAAGCGGCCATGGCCCGGCAAAAGGCCAGGGACATCGCCCGAAGCGCTTAGGAGATTTCTTTTCAGCCCGGGAATGACAAGCCCCCCCGGACCAAGGGGGATGTTGGCGGTATTTTTGATGTTGACGAGATTTTCGACTCCAATGCACCCAAAACCGGGTCCTTGTGAGCCTGGAGCAGGTTTTTTGGGATAAGCGCATGGATGGCTGCCGGGCCGAAACGGGGTGACCGGGCATGCCCTGTTGCGACCGGATCAGCGGCAAACGCGCGGTCTTTCTTGCGGGTGAACAAAAACAAAATGATTTTCAGACCATGAACCAGTTCCGTGTGAACACGTCCCCAGCGGCCCTAAACAGGCTGCGCGAGTATGTCGGCCAGGGCGACGAGCTGCGGCGGACCTTTTTTGCCCATCACGAGCAGGACGTGGTGCGTCTGGCCATGGTCCTGGCCGACTGCCTCAAGCGGGACCAAAAGGTGCTGCTGTGCGGCAACGGCGGCAGCGCGGCGGACGCCCAACACTTGGCGGCGGAATTCGTGAACCGCTTCCTGCTGGACCGGCGTCCCTTGCCGGCCATGGCCCTGACTACGGATACGTCCATTTTGACGGCCGTGGGCAACGATTTCGGCTTTGATCTGGTTTTTGCCAAGCAAATCCAGGCCCTGGCCAAACCGGGGGACGTGCTCGTGGCTCTGTCCACCTCGGGCAACAGCCCCAACATTCTCGCGGCGCTGCAGGCCGCGCGCGAGGCCGGCATGGTGAGTATCGGCATGACCGGTCAGGGCGGCGGCGCCATGGCCGGCCTGTGCGATCATCTGCTGGCCGTGCCGTCCGCATTCACGCCGGTGATCCAGGAAGTGCATATAACCGTGGGGCATCTGCTGTGTCTGCTCACGGATTTTTTTCTGTTTGAAGCGACATCAAGGTAAGGAGTTGTCATGCCCATTTTTGAATATCATTGTACGGAGTGCGGCAAGGATTTCGAGGAGCTGGTCTTTGGCGGGAACAAGGCGCGGTGCCCCCACTGCCGGTCGGAAAAAACCGAAAAGTTGATCTCGCGCTGCCGCCATAAAAGCGGCGGAGCGTCGGATCCCCTGGGCACGGCTGCCAGCGCCGGCTCGGGCTCGTCCTGCTCCGGGTGTACGGCGTCCAGTTGCGCCGGTTGCCATTAACCGAGGCGGTGTTCATGCTCAAGACAGTCACCATCGCGACCCGGGGCAGCAAGCTGGCCCTGTGGCAGGCCGAGCACATCCGGGACAGGCTTGTGGATCGCTATCCGGGCCTGGCCGTGCAGCTTTTGTTGATCAAGACCAAGGGCGACAAGATTGTGGATGTGCCCTTGGCCAAAGTGGGCGGCAAGGGCCTTTTCGTGAAGGAGATCGAAGAAGCCTTGCTGGACGGCCGGGCTGATCTGGCCGTGCACAGCATGAAGGACGTGCCGGCGGAACTGCCGCCCGGCTTGACCCTGGGAGTGATACCCCGCCGGGAAAGTTGCCTGGACGTCCTCTTGACCATGGATTTCCCGGATCTGCAAAGCCTGCCCCGGGGCGCCAGGGTCGGCACGAGCAGCCTGCGCCGGCGTTGTCAGCTTCTGGCCCTGCGCCCGGATTTGAAGATCATGATGTTGCGCGGCAACCTGGACACCAGGGTGAGCAAGCTCTTGAGCGGCGACTACGACGCCATTGTCGTGGCCCAGGCCGGCATGATCCGGTTGGGGCTGCGGGTGCCCCAGGTGATCGAACTTGCTCCGCCGGCCTTTCTGCCGGCCGTGGGCCAAGGGGCCTTGGGCCTGGAGTATGCCGAGGATCGCCCGGAATTGGCGGAAATGCTCGGGTTTCTCGATGATTTGGAAACCAGGTGCTGCGTTCAGGCCGAGCGGTCGTTTTTGGCCGCCCTGGAGGGCGGGTGCCAGGTGCCCATCGCGGCCCTGGCCAGGATCAACGACGCGGGCCGCGTTAACCTGCGCGGACTGGTGGCGGACGTGGACGGCCGGAACGTGATCGTGGAGGAGGCCTCGGCCAAGACCAGGGATGCCCAGGCCTTGGGACGGCAAGTGGCCCGGGCGGTTCTGGACCGGGGCGGGCGCGAGATTCTGCGCGAGGTGTACGACACCCTGGATGTCTGACAAAAGGGGAGCATGACCCGGCAATCCGTTGAAAAACTCCCAATTGCTGCGTCGCTGCAAAAAGTTCAAACTCTCACGTATCAATCAATCAAAGCCTAGCCCGTTTTGGACAAACCCCTGATGCTCCCCAGGCCAGGCCATGGTTTTTCAACCGTGCTTCTGCCAGGGATGCAGATGGTTGACCGGCCCCACGCCGCGGCCCATGGGAAAGGCCGCGGCAATGGCCTCGTGCAGGTAGGTGATGGCCCGGTCCGTGGCCTCTTCCAGGGGCAGCCCCTGCCCCAGGCCCGTGGCAATGGCCGCGGACAATGTGCAGCCCGTACCGTGGGTGTGCGTGGAAACCAGCCGCGGATGGGTGAAGGCTCGGACCCGTCCGTTTCTGAAGGCCAGCCAGTCCGTAAGCATCTCGCCCGAAAAATGCCCTCCCTTGAGCAGGACGGCCTTGGGGCCGAGCGAGAAAAGTTTGTCCAAAACAATGGGGACATCCTCGGGGCCGGCAATGGCCGTTTGGGTCAGCAGTTCCGCTTCCGGCTTGTTGGGCGTGAGGACTTGTGCCAGGGGCAGCAAATCGCTCTTCAAGGTTTCCACGGCCTCGGGCAGCAAAAGGTTGTGGCCGCTTTTGCTGACGCACACGGGATCCACGACCAGCGGGAAGTCCGCGGATCGAAGCACTCGGGCCAGGGTCCGGATCAGCGGAGCGGAAAACAGCATGCCCGTCTTGGCCGCGGCCACGGGAAGATCCTCCAGAACAACGGTCAGCTGCCGGGCGACGAAATCCTCTTCCAGGGCGGCGATGCCGTGCACGCCCTGCGTGTTCTGGGCCGTGATCGCGGTGAGCACCGAGGCCCCGTAGCCGCCGAGCACGGTGATGGTCTTCAGGTCGGCTTGAATCCCCGCGCCGCCGCTGGAATCAGATCCGGCGATGGTCAGGATGCAGGCTGGAGTGGACATGTGCAATTCCTTTTTTACAACGTGGTGCAAACACTGTTTGAATCTGCCGCGTCATGGACGAAAAACCCCCCGACATATGCACGGCATACCTTGCTCCGGACGGATTTCTGCCCGAGCTGGTGCAGGAGCTGGGTTGCGGCGTGCACACCCTGGGCCGTCTGGCGCTATGCCCCGGGCCGCCTCGGCCCGTGGCCTGGGCACAAAACGTGTGGCTCAATCCGCGGTGCATCCCCTTTTCCTCCATATCCGAGGCGGTCCGGCTGCTCAAGGCCCTTGGTCCGCGCTGGACCCTGTACGATGAACATCTGAAGCGGCGCGGCCGGGCCAGACTGATCCAGGAGCGCGTGCCCGGTCCGGCCCTGAAGCCGCTGGTCTTTGGCGCGCCGCCGCCCAACGCCGCCTTGGGCTCCTGGACCCTGCTGGACGAGACGACCCTGCTGGCCTCGCCTGCTTGCTCCAGCCCTTTTGCCCATGGCCGGCCCGTTTTCTCGGAGGACAAGACCGGGCCGCCCAACAGGGCCTATCTCAAGCTGTGGGAGCTGTTCACCGTGCTGCAAGCCCGGCCCGGGCCGGGTCAGGTCTGCCTGGACCTGGGCGCCAGCCCCGGCGGATGGACCTGGGTTCTGGCGCGGCTGGGCGCACGGGTGATCAGCGTGGACAAGGCGCCCCTGGCGCCAGGCGTGGCCCGGCTGCCGGGGGTTGAACAGCGCCTTGGCAGCGCCTTTGGCCTGCGACCCGGCGAAGCCGGCCCGGTGGACTGGCTGTTTTGCGACGTGATCTGCTATCCCGAACGGCTGCTGGCTTTGGCGCGGCGCTGGCTGGATGCGGGCGCGGCCGCGAACATGGTCTGCACCGTCAAGTTCCAGGGCCGAACGGATCTGGAGATCGTCCGGGCGTTTCAGGCCATTGCCGGATCGCGTCTTCTGCATTTGCACCACAACAAGCACGAGCTGACCTGGTTTTGGAGCGCAAGCCCCTGAGACAGACATGTTCGGCGGCGCGCAACAGCGTCGATCGGCGCCTGGTTTTCAGCTGTTCATGATCTCCATCAGCCTGTGCGCCAGGTTGGTGTAGCGGGTTCGGGCCTTGGCGTTTTTGAGGCCGATGTGCAACGCTTTTTTGCTGCCCAAGAGCACGGCCAGGCGTCTGGCCCGGGTCAGGCCGGTGTAGATCAGGTTGCGCTGCAAAAGCATGAAGTGCTGGAGCAGCAGGGGCATGACCACGGCCGGATATTCACTGCCCTGGGACTTGTGCACGCTTACGGCATAGGCCAGGGTCAGTTCGTCCATTTCAGTCAGCTCATAGGTGACCTCCCGGCCGTCGAATTCCACCAGGGCTTCGCCTTCCTCGATATCCACGTCCATGATCCAGCCCAGATCCCCGTTGAACACTTCCTTTTCATAATTGTTGCGAAGCTGCAGGACACGGTCGCCGATGCGCATTTTCCGCAGCCCCAGGGTGAACTCCCGGCCCCTGGGGTTCAGCCGTTCCTGCAGCAGGACATTGAGCTGCTGGGTGCCCACTTCGCCCTTGTGCATGGGCGTGAGCACCTGCACGTCCAGCCGCGGATTCAGGTCGTAGCTGGCCGGGATGCGTTCGCAAACCATCTGCAGGATCATGTCCTGGACCAGACCGGGATCCTCCTGTTCCAGCCAGAAAAAGTCGGCTTGCGGCGCGGACTTGGGCGAGGCGTGCGGAAACAGGCCCTGGTTGATGCGGTGGGCGTTGACCACGATCATGCTTTCCTGGGCCTGACGATAGATGCGGGTCAGTTCGGCGCTGGGCAGGGTCCTGCTTTTGAGCAGGTCTCCAAGGACGTTGCCCGGGCCCACCGAGGGCAGCTGATTCACGTCGCCCACCAGCACCAGTCTGGAGGTCAGGGGCAGGGCGCGCAGCACCGCCAGGCAAAGCTGGCAGTCGAGCATGGAGACCTCGTCCACCACCAGCATGCCGGTTTTGAGCATCCTGGTTTCGTTCAGGGCAAAGCCCCCGTCCGGAGCGTACTGGAGCAGCCGGTGCAGGGTGGAGGCGGGTGATCCGGTGGCCTCGGACAGGCGCTTGGCCGCCCGGCCCGTGGGCGCGGCCAGCTTGATTTTCAGTCCCAGCAGGGACATGGCGTCCACGATGAATTTGGTGATGGTGGTCTTGCCCGTGCCCGGCCCGCCGGTGAGGAGGAACACCTTGTTCAGGCAGGCGTCTTCCACGGCCTGGCGTTGTTCCCTGGAGAGGCTGATCCTGCGCCTGGCCTCCAGTTCGGACAGGGCGGCGCGCAGCTTGTTCTTGTCCATGGCCGCCGGGTGATCCGACAGGGCCCGGAGCCGGGCGGCGATCTCCTTTTCCCAGCGGTGAAAATGTCCCAGATAGACCACGGCGCCCAGGCCTTGCGCCCCCAGCTCCTCCAGAACCACCCGTTTGCGCTGGGCCAAAGCATCCAGGGCGTCTTGCAGGGCGGACTCGTCCGCGCCTTCCAGGAGAACCTGGGCCTTTTGGATAAGCTCGTCCTGGGGGCAGAATACGTGGCCGGACTCGCCGCATTGGAACAGGAGGTAGATCAGGGCCGCTTCCATGCGCTGCGGGCAGTCCTGCGCAAAGCCCAGTTTAAGGGCGATGGCGTCCGCGGTCCGGAAGCCGATGCCGTGCACCTCGTAGGCCAGCTCATAGGGGTTGTCCCGCACTTTCTGCATGGACTCCGGTCCGTAGTGGCGGTAGATGCGCGCGGCCAGGGCCGGGGAGACGTCATGCTCCTGCAAAAACAGGATCAAGGCCCGGACATGGTGCTGTTCCTCCCAGGATTTCAGGATTTTTTCCAGCTTGCTTGCGCCGATGCCTTCCACCTGCAAAAGCTTTTTCGGGTCGGTGTCGATGATCTCCAGGGTCTTGTCCCGAAACATTTTCACCATGCGTTCGGCCAGCACCGGGCCCACCCCCTTGAGCTGGCCCGAGGCCAGATAGCGGCGGATGGCGTTGATTCCCGCGGGCAGGAGCGGTTCAGCCCGGTGGATCTGAAACTGGCGGCCGTACTTGGGGTGTTCCTTCCACAGTCCAAAGATGCGCAGCATTTCCCCGGGATGAACCCGCAGGACATGCCCCACGGCTGTGATTGTCCCCGGTTCGTCGCGGACCTTGACCCGGATCACGGCGTAGCCGTTTTGGGCGTTGAAAAAGGTTACGGTCAGCACCTCGGCCTGGAGGGATATTTCCGGCGCAGCGGGCGGCGTTGCCTGGCTGATCTGATTCATGAACGCATTTTCAGGGATGATTTTTTTCATTGCCGAAAAGGCATCAATTCCCGGTCAGTTTGTATTTTTTCAGTTTATACTGCAGCAGGCTTTTGGAGATGCCCAGCATGTCCGCGCACTTGACCTGAACGAAATTGGACTGGGCCAAGGCCCGGCGGATCAGGGCCGCCTCGATTTTTTCCAGGGTGTCCGCCAGGTCCAGCCGGGGCGGCAGCAGGTCCACCGCGCTTTTGAACTGGGCTTCCTCGTCCTTGATTTCCGGCGGCAGATCCTCCACCCGGATCATTTCGTCGTTGGCCATGACCACGCAGCGTTCCACCACGTTTTCCAGCTGACGCACATTGCCGGGCCATTCATAGGCCGTGAGGTAGTCCATGGCCTCGGCGGTGAAGCCCTTGACCCGGCTGGCGTTGTCTTCGGCGAATTTTTTCAGAAAATGGGCCGCCAGCAAAGGGATGTCCTCGCGCCGCTCGCGCAGGGCGGGCAGGGGAATGTGCACCACGTTCAAACGGTAGAACAGGTCTTCGCGGAATTCCCCGGCCTGCACCGCGGCCTGCAGGTCCTTGTTGGAGGCCGTGACAATGCGGATGTCCACGCTGATGGGTTCCGCGCCGCCAACCCGCTCAAAGGTGCGTTCCTGGAGCACGCGCAAAAGCTTGACCTGCAATTCCGGGGACAATTCCCCGATTTCATCCAAAAAAAGGGTCCCGCCCTGGGCCAGCTCGAAACGGCCGCGCCTGCGGGCAACGGCTCCGGTGAACGACCCTTTTTCATGGCCGAACAGCTCGCTTTCCAACACGCCGGGGTTGAGCGCCATGCAATTGACGGAGATGAAAGGCCCTTTTTTGCGGGGGGAGGCGAAATGGATGGCCTTGGCCACAAGCTCCTTGCCCGTGCCGGATTCCCCGGTGATCAGGGTCGTGCTTCTGCTGGGTGCGGCCCGGTCGACCATCTCCAGGACCCGGCGCATGGCCTTGCTGCGGCCGATGATCTGATGCAGTCCGTAGCGCTGCTCCAAGCTCTCCGAGAGCAGGCTGTATTTGCGCTGGGCCTGGGCCAATTGCACGGCCTTGCGCACGGAGAGGATCAGTTCGTCATTGGCAAAGGGCTTGGTGATATAGTCAAAGGCGCCGTGGCGCATGGCCTCCACCGCGGCGTCAATGGTGCCGTAGGCGGTCATGATCAGCACGGGAATGTGCGGATAGGTTTTCTGGACGTGGGCCAGGACCTCCTGACCGGACATCTTGGGCATTTTCATGTCCGTGATGATGACGTCCACCTCGGACTCCTCCAGATAGGCCAGGCCCATTTCCGGATTCTGCAGCGCCGTGACCGTGTGCCCTTCGTCCGTGAGCAGTGTTTCCAGAAGCAGCAGATAGTTTTGTTCGTCGTCCAGGACAAGGATGTTGTTGGACATGGGGCCTCACGCTTTTGCTTTGTTTGGACGGGGAAAGGTCATGCGCACCAGGGCGCCGCCCTGGGGATGGTTGTCGATGTGCAGCTGACCGTTGTGGCTGAGCATGATGCTGTGCACGATGGACAGCCCAAGGCCGGTGCCGCTTTCCTTGGTGGTGAAAAAAGGATCCACCAGCTTGTCCCTGGCGCTTTGGTCGATTCCCGGACCCGAGTCGTGGACGGTCAGGGTCCAATGCCCCGGGGAGGGTTCCACGGTGATCCGGATTTCCCCCTGGGTTTTCATGGCCTGCAGGGCATTGGCCAGGACGTTGTAGACAGCGCGATAGATCAGGTCCTTGTCTCCGAGAACGATTTTGCCCGGGCCGACATTGCAGGAGATCCTTACGTTCTGGTCGGCCATTTCCCGTTCCCAGAACGCCAGAACCTGCTCCAAAACCTGCGCCAGGTCCACTTCGCCTTTTTGGGGCGCCCTGGGCCTTGCGTAGTCCAGGAAGTCGTTGACCGTCTGGGACAGGCGCTTGGATTCCTCGTAGATGGCCCCCAGCAGTTTTGTCTGCTGGTCGTCCTTGGCCTGGGAACGCTTCAAGAGCAGTTCGGCCGTGCCCCGGATGATGCCCAGGGGGTTGCGGATCTCATGGGCGATGCTGGCCACGGTGCGACCCATGCTGGCCAGTTTTTCGTTTTGATGCAGCTCCCGTTCCAGGCGCTCCTTCTCCTGGGCCCTTTTGGCGATGGTTTGGCCGGCGCGGCGGATGAACACGTAAAGCACGGAAAAAAGGATCAGGGACGAGGCAAAGGAGGCGGCCAGGATCAGCACCTGGAAAAACAGCACGGCTTCATAATCCTCGGTGATGTCCTGGGTGAACTCCAAAGCGCCCATGATCGGACCGGGGCCGGTGGCGGGATCGAATCCGCGTTCGGCCCGCAAGGGATAGATGGTCCGCAAAACGAAGCTTTCCGGTTCCAGGTGCAGTTTGATAAGCGCCCACCAGGGGGAGATGCGACTGACCAGTTCAAAGCTGTGCACGCCCGGCTCCAGGGCCTCCTGCACGGCCTTGCCGGCGGACTCCCGCGAGCCCACCAGCCCGGCGTTGGTGGAATAGGCCACCTCCGGTTCAAAATCGTAGATACGCACTTCCAGGACGTGGAAACTGTGGATGGTGGAGAGCACGATCTGGTCCAGGCGTTCATACTGGGCGGGATTCTTGAGCTCGATCCGGCCAAAGCCGATCACCGTGGGCAGGGTGAAGCGCTGGAAAATCTGGTGATTCAGGTTTTCGGCCAAAAGCAGGGAAAATTCCTGGTTTTTTTCCAGCATGGACTGGCGGGCCTGATTGGCGATGAAAACGGAAACAACCAGGTTGACCGCCAGAATCAGCAGCAACGACGTCCAGGACAGGAACTTGACCGGTTGAAACGGTCTGGGGCCGAAAGTGATCTTGGCCAAGGGCTATGCCTCTTCCAGGGCTTTTTGCACCAGGTCCAGGGCCGCGAGCAGGGTTTCGTCGTCAAGGGCGTAGGAAAAACGCACGCAGCGATCGTCGCCGAAGGCGGCGCCGGGCACCAGGGCCACGCCGACCTGCTCCAAAATCCTGGTGCACATGGTCGTGGAATCAGGAACGGCCCTGGAATAGCAATTGTCCATCCTGGGGAAGAGATAGAAGGCGCCGTCCGGCTTGGGACAGATCACCCCGGGCCAGGAACCGATTTTGGCCAAGGCCAGATCCCGCCGGCGGACAAAGGCTTCGCGCATGCGGCGGATAAAATCCATGGGCCCTGTCAGTGCGGCCAGGGCCGCTTTCTGGACGATGGAACAGACATTGGACGTGCTCTGGCCCTGGATGCGGACCATGGCCTTGATCAGGTCCGGATGGGCCAGCACGTACCCGACGCGCCAGCCGGTCATGGCCATGGACTTGGACAGTCCATTGACCACGGCGATCCGGTCCGGAAACTTGAACCACCAGGGGGCAACGCTGCAGGGTTCGGCCGGGGCGTACACGAGCTGGTCGTAGATTTCATCGGAAATCACGAAGATGTCCCGCTCCAGGGCCCAGCCGACCAGGGCGTTCAGCTGATCCTGGCTGTAATGACATCCCGTGGGGTTGGACGGACTGTTGAGCAGCAGCACCTTGGCCTTGGGGGTGCAGACGCGCTCCAGATCCTGCGGGGAAATCAGGTACTTGTTTTCCGGCGCAGAGGGAACAATGACCGGTTCGCCCTGGGCCAGCTGGACCATGGGCGGATAACTGACCCAGTAGGGAGCCGGGATGAGCACGGCGTCGTCCGGATCGAGCAGGGCCTGCAGCAGATTATACAGGGCATGCTTGCCGCCGTTGCAGACCATGGTCGCCTCCATGGGCGGTTCTTGCGACGGCGTCCGGCCGGCAACGCCGTTGAAATAGGCGGCTACGGCCCGGCGCAGGGCCGGGATTCCGGGCACCGGGGTGTACCTGGTAAATCCCTGGTCCATGGCCTCCCTGGCTGCTTGGCAGACGTGTTCCGGGGTCGGGAAATCCGGCTCCCCCACGGCCAGGCTGATGATTTTGCGGCCCTGGGCCGCCAGTTCCTGGGCCTTGGCGTTCACGGCCAGGGTGGCCGAGGGCGGGATGGTCTGGATTTTCTTGGCGATGCGCATGGGGTGCTCCTGAAAAAACAACGTGGGGTCCGTCCGGATGTTTCATGGTTGGCCGACGGTGGACAAGGTCCTTTGGATGTAACCTCATTTGTCGGCGCAGCACAAGACCTGGAACATGAGGGCGTCACGCTTGTCAGTCACGCTTCAGGGTCCGGGCAAAGTCGTTGGCAAGGGTTTCAACGCCCTCCGGTGGAGGGCCGACCTGGATATGTTTTCCTCTCAGTGCAAACTCCCTTGCCGCCTGCGTAAGGCAAAACCAATGCGTTGAAGATGCCGGAGATCAAGGAAAATCGTCAGGCATTGGTTTTGCCGACGCAGGACAAGCTCGGTCAGGCAGCGCAATGATCGTCAAACATGTTCAGGCCGGCCTTTCAGGTGGCCATCCACTTTCCCAAACAGGGGAGAGAGGACTTTGACGGAGCCCTGAGTCACGCTTCCCAGGGCTTGACCAAGGCTTGCGGAGGATTCACAATCATTTTTTCAAGACCCGTGACCGCGCTGACGCGCGGCCCATCAAAACACGGAATTCATGCCTATGTCTGAAGAACACGATCAGGCCCTTGTCTTGCGCTGGCAGGAAACGCTGCAGGACGTGGCGGACCGGGCCCGGCGTTCAGGCCGCGCTCCCGCCGACGTGCAAATCATTGCGGTGTCCAAAAGACAGCCCCTGTGCGCGATACGGGCCCTGGCCGCATGCGGGCAGCTGGATTTTGGCGAGAACTATGTCCAGGAGGCCCTGGAAAAGCAGAAAGGCCTGGCTTTGGATGCGGTGCAGTGGCATTTTCTGGGCCGGTTGCAGCGCAACAAGGCCAAGTTCGTGCCCGGGCGTTTCGTCATGCTGCACTCCCTGGATTCCCTGCCCTTGGCTCGTGTTTTGCAAGAAAAATGCGAAACTGTCGGGGTTGTGCTGGACGTGCTGCTGCAGGTCAACCTGGGCCAGGAGCCGCAAAAGGGCGGCGTGACCGAGGCGGATCTGCCGGAGGTGGCCCGGGGCGTGGCGGAAATGAGCGCCCTGTCCCTCAGGGGACTGATGGCCTTGCCGCCCTTTGAGCTGAACCTTGCCCACAAGCAGCGTGCTTTTGCCAGGCTGGCGCGGTTGCGGGATCGATTGCAAACCGGGCTGGGGAGGTCTTTGGACGTTTTGTCCATGGGGACCACGGACGACTACCCCCAGGCCATTGCCGAGGGCGCGACCATGGTTCGAATCGGGACGCGGATTTTTGGTCCGCGCGCCTGCTGAAGCTGTCTTGATCAAGCATAATAAGGATACGTAAGCGTATGGATCTGGCAACCATCATCGGGGTCTTGCTCGCCTTTGGACTGGTCATTTCCGCGATCATGATGGGCAGCAGCCTGTTCGTCTTTGTTTCCATCCCCTCAGCCCTGATAGTCATCGGCGGAACCCTCGGAGCCACGCTGATCAACTATCCCCTGGGCCACATCATCGGCGTGCTCGGAGTGGTCAAGAACGTTTTTTTCACCAGGCTGGAACAGCCGGCGGAGACCATCGGGAAATTTCTGGAATACGCCAACAGGGCCAGGAAGGAGGGTATTCTGTCCCTGGAGCCGCTGCTCAAGGAAATCGACGACGAATATCTGCGCAAGGCCATGCAGCTCACCGTGGACGGTGTCGAGCCTCAGATGATCCAGGAAATCATGCAGACCGAAATCTCCTACCTGCAGGAACGCCATGAAACAGGGGCGGATATTTTCGCGGCCATGGGCACCTACGCACCGGCTTTGGGTATGATCGGCACGGTTATCGGCCTGGTCCAGATGCTGCAGAGCATGGACGATCCCGGGGCCATCGGCCCGGCCATGGCCGTGGCCCTGATCACCACGTTTTATGGCGCCGTCCTGGCCAATCTGGTGTTCAACCCCATTTCCGGAAAGCTGCGCACGCGCAGCAAGGAGGAGATTTTGCTGCGGGAATTGACCCTGGAGGGCATTCTTTCCATTTCCAAGGGCGAGAATCCCAGGATCATCGAGGAGAAGCTGAATGGCTTTCTTCCGCCGAAAATGCGCAGGAAGGCGGAATAATAACAGGCCGGTGCAAAGGCTTGGCCATGGCCAGACAACGGAAAAAAAAAGACAGCGGGCCGGTCACGCCGGGATGGGTGATGACCTTTACGGGATTGATGATCCTGATCATGGCGTTTTTCGTCTACCTGGTGACCAATGCCTCGCTCATGGATGAACGCCGGATCCGTCTGGCTGTCGGATCCCTGATGGGCACCTTCGGCATTGGCACGGCCAAACCCGATGTACTGGGCGAAGAGGAGATCAAGGAAGCCCACCAGCCCGGTCCGCTCCCGGAGGAACAGGATTTGGCCCCGCTGAAGGAACTGCTCTGGGATGATCTGGAGGAGGATCTGCAGTTCGTGCGCAACCGGTTTGTACAGATTTTCAGCGTGAACACGGCTGTTTTGTTTCCACCCGGGGAGAGTGATTTGTCCGAACAAGGTCAAGCCCTGTTGCGGGAGGTGGCCTCGACCCTGCGCAACGTGTCCTTTCCGGTGCTGATTGCCGGCCATGCTTCGGTCTTGCGCGATGAGCTGGGCGAGGGCTTTCGGGTGGACGCGCAACAGCAGATCCCCGACCCCAGCTGGAATCTTTCGCTGTTTCGAGCCTTGAGAGTGTATGGGTATCTTGTGGAACAGGACGTTCCGGCCGAACGATTGCGCATGGAGGCCGTGGGCCGCTTTCATCCCCGGGAAAATCCCCAAACCCCCGAAGGACGCAGGGCCAACAGGCGGGTGGAGTTCATCCTGGACAAACGCGCCCGGGATTGGACCCCCAGGCTGGAACGGCCGGAGACGGACATGGCTGAAGAGGGTTTCATCTATCGGGATTTCATCTTTCGCTTCCCAGAGACCGGGGAGCCCTCATTGCCCCGGCAGGAGTAGGAACAGGCATGGCCAAAGTCGACCCCAACGGCTGGCTGGTGACCTTCTCGGATCTGATCACCTTGCTGTTGACTTTTTTTGTGTTGCTTTTAAGCATGTCTTCCATGGACCGAAAGGTGGTCAGCGAGAGCATGACCCTGCTGGGAGGAGATCTGGGTTTTGCTTCCCGTAAAAGCGCCGGGCGCTTGCCCAGCAAATACGAATTCGTGGTGGAGCTGCTGCAGCGGCCGTGGGAATTTCGCAACCATGAGGAACGCATTCGGGATCTGCTTTTTCCCGATGATCTGCTGCCCAAGGAAGTCAGCCGATCAACCCTGGAGGAGACCGTCAAGTTTCTGGAGCGGCCCGAGGGGCTGGCCATCCTGCTCACGGAAGAGCTGCTTTTCCCCCTGGGCGGGCATGCCCTGGAGGAGCCGGCCAAATCAATACTGGCGCGCTTGGTTCCCTTGATCCTGGCCGCGCCCAACGACGTGAACGTTTCCGGACATGCGGACAGCCTGCCGGGAACCACCATGGACAACGACACCCTGTCCGCCCTGCGCGGCATGGCTGTCCTGGAATGGCTGCTCAAGCTGGGCGTGCCCGACGCGAAACTGTCCGTTTCCGGATATGGCCAGCGCATGCCGGTGGCGGATAACGCCACGCCTGAGGGCCGGGCTTTGAACAGAAGAGTGGAGATTCTTTTCAAGACCTCCCTGTAGTGTTCACAGGCAGGGTGAAGGTCGCGACGTTTTCCTGTAGGCTTTGACCAAGGGGGGGGTATGGCCGCGAAAAATGAGGTTGCGCCGCCGATTGAGGAAGAAAAAAAGAGCGGCGGCAAGCTGAAGTGGATTCTTGTGGCTGTTTTGCTTGTGCTGCTCGGCGGCGGCGGGTTTGCCGCGTATTGGTTTTTGATGGGGCCGGGCGCGTCGTCCCCGGAACAGACCGCCCAGGAGCAGGAACAGCGCGAGCCCGGGGCGGACCCGCAGCAAAAGATGACTCCGGAGATCATCACCTTGCCCGCGTTCATCGTGAATCTGGCTGATCCCCTGGGACGCCGGTTTCTGCGATTGACCCTGGACGTGGAAGTTGTCAGCAAGGAGGCGGCGGGGGAGTTGAATCGTCTGGACTCCAGGGTCAGGGATGCGATCATCCTCCTGCTTTCCAGCAAAACGTACACGGATTTGGCCAGCATGGAGAGCAAAATCACGCTGAAGAACGAGATTGTGGATCGGTTGAACCAGATCGTCGGCACGGCCCGGGTGTCCAATGTCTATTTCACCGAATTTGTGATCCAGTAACCATGATCATGGATCAAGGAGTTTGGTTGTGAACAAAATATTGTCCCAGGACGAGGTTGACTCCCTGCTGCGCGGGCTGAGCGGGGGCGAGATCGAGGCCGAAACCGCGGTGATTGAGGATGATTCCGGAATCATCAGCTTTGACTTGGCCAATCAGGACCGGATCATCCGCGGCAGGATGCCGGTACTGGAGATCGTCAACGACCGTTTCGCGCGCCTGGCTTCCAGTGCGCTGGCCAACTCCATGCGCAAGAAGGTGGATGTCAATCCGGTATCCATCGACATGTCCAAATTCGGCGATTTCATGCGGTCCCTGCCCGTGCCCACGAGCATCAATATCTTCAAGATGGAGCCGTTGCGCGGCAACGCCATCTTGGTGGTGGACACCCGTCTTGTCTTCGCCCTGGTGGAGAATTTCTTCGGAGGCTATGGAACCCAGCCCAAGATCGAGGGCCGTGATTTCACGCCCATCGAGCAGTCCGTGATCGAACGGGTGGTCAAGGTGCTTCTTTCGACCATGGAGCAGTCCTGGACCCCGGTCCATGACGTGCACATCGAGCTGCTGCGCACCGAGATCAACCCCCAATTCGCGGGCATTGTGCCGCCCAGCGACGTGGTCATCGTGATCTCCTTGGAGGTGGAACTGGAGAACGCCATCGGCTCCCTGCTGTTTTGCCTGCCCTATTCGACCATTGAGCCGATTCGTTCCAAGCTCTACGCGGCCTTCCAATCCGAACGCCTGGAGGTGGACCATGCCTGGTTGTCGCGGTTCAAGGAACGGCTGCTGGATATACCCGTGGAAATGGTGGTGCCCCTGGGGCATACTTCGCTCACCGGAAGGCAGTTGCTGAACCTGGATGTGGGCAACGTCCTGTTGCTGGATACGGATACCGAGCAGTCCCTGAAGATGACGGTGCACGGGGTGGAGAAATTTATGTGCCTGCCCGGGTACATCAAGGCCAACCGGGCCGTTCAGGTGGTCAAGGAAACCGAGGTCCGGTACTAGGCGGATGCGGCGACACTACGGACAGTGGTCCATGCGGCCGGCGCCTGGACGTCTTTGGCGCCTTTGCGGTCCATGAACATTTTCATAAAGGATAACGGGATAATGAACCAGGATGCGAACGATCAGGACAAGTTGGCGGAAGAGTGGGCCAAGGCCCTGGAGGAGATGGAACAGCCCGCGGAGGAACAAGCCCAGGCCGCTTCCGAAACCGCCGCCCCGGACATTGGGGACCCGCAACCCGAATCCCCGGCCCAGGACGGCGGGGACGCCCAGGAAGACTTGGCCGATGAATGGGCCAAGGCTTTGGCCGCCGAAGAGGAGAGCCAGCTGAAAAAAGAGCGGGAGCAACAGTCCTTGGCCGCCAAGACCCAGGAGGCCAAGTTCAAAGATTTGACGGCCGAGGCCAGGGCGCCCAAGGAAAAGACCAAAAGGGACCTGGATTTTATTCTGGATATCCCCCTGGACGTCTCCGCCGAGCTCGGCCGGACAAGGTTGTTGATCAACGAATTGCTGCAGCTGGGCCAGGGGTCGGTGGTCGAGCTGAACAAGCTGGCCGGCGAGCCCCTGGAGATTTACGTCAACGGGAAGCTGGTGGCCCGCGGAGAGGCGGTGGTCATCAATGAAAAATTCGGGGTGCGCCTGACGGATATTATCAGCCCCATTGAGAGGGTCAAACAGCTTGCCTGAAGCCGACATGGCCATGCCCTCCTGGGATTTCGGACTGGCCGCCCTGAAAATGGCCGGCGGCTTGTTTCTTGTCCTGGCCTTGCTTTTCCTGGTTCTTTTTCTGCTGAAGCGCTACGGTCACAAGGCGGGTTTGACCCGGCACCTGTCCCGGGATTTGCAGGTGCTGGGCCAGGTTTCCCTGGGGCCGCGCAAATCCGTGGTTATGGTCCGGTATTTGAATAAGGTCATGGTGCTGGGGGTGACGGATTCGTCCATCACGCTCCTGACGGAGACAGTCCATGACCACGAACACAACGCCTTTGCCTCGCACCTGGAGCACTCCCAAACCAAGAATCCGGGGTAGCTTCCTTTTTTTGCTGCTCATTTTTTCGCTTTTTCTGCCGCACCTTGCCTGGGGCCAGCCCGCAATGCCCACCCTGAGCATGACCCTGGGCGCGGGCCGGGCGGAGCCGGAATCCATTTCCGTGGCCCTGGAAATCCTTTTCCTGCTCACCATCCTGTCCGTGGCCCCGGCCATTTTGCTGACAGTCACGTGTTTCACCAGGATCATCGTGGTCTTTTCCTTTCTGCGTCATGCCATGGCCACCCAGCAGATGCCCCCCAGCCAGGTTCTGGCCAGTCTGGCCATTTTCATGACCTTTGTGATCATGCTGCCCGTGGGCAAGGAGATCAACGACACGGCCCTGCAGCCCTATCTGGCCGAGGAGATCGGCTTCAACGACGCCCTGGAGCGGGCCGAACAGCCGTTGCGGACGTTTTTGTTCAAGCACACCCGGGAAAAGGACCTTTCCCTGTTCTTTTCCATCACCAAAATGGAACAGCCCTCCAACAGGGACGACGTGCCCACCGTCCTGCTGGTGCCGGCCTTTGTGATCAGCGAGTTGAAAACCGCTTTTCAGATGGGGTTCTTGATCTACATCCCGTTTTTGATTCTGGATATGGTGGTGGCCAGCATCCTGTTGTCCATGGGCATGATGATGCTGCCGCCGGTGATGATTTCCCTGCCCTTCAAGCTTCTGCTGTTCGTGATGGTCGACGGCTGGAACCTGCTGATCTTCTCGCTGGTGAACGGTTTTGCGTGACCGGATGAGAACGGGCGGACACAAACAGCCCAACGGAGAAACACATGACCCCGGAATTCGTGATCGGCTTTGCGCGTCAATCCATTGAACTGACCTTGATGATCGCCTTGCCCATGTTGGGCATCGGCCTGATCGTCGGCGTGGTGGTCAGCATCATCCAGGCCGCAACCCAGATCCAGGAAATGACCTTGACTTTCGTGCCCAAGATCGTTTCCATTTTTTTGGCGCTGCTGTTTTCGTTCCCGTGGATCATGAACAAAATAGTGACGTTCACCCGGGAGCTGTTCCTCAATCTGCCCAATTACATCAACTAAGTTTCATCGGCAGCATTCCGCGTTTCTGAAAAACCTTTCGGATGCACCAGCAGCACAACTCGATACGTTTTCAACTCCATTTTCAGATTCAGAAACGCGTCATGTTCCCCCAACACGCCGCCAACATCTTCAAGCAATTATTTGATTTTATTCTATAAACCTATCATCTTTGGATTGAAGCGGGAAGCATTTTCTTTGCTGCGGGTATTGTGACGTGCGTGCCGATGACGGCAGGCGCATGAACAAATTGTTTGCGCCGGCCGGCCATGCCCTTGACGAATGTCGCCCAACATCCTAGCAACACGTTGATATTTTGAGTATGTCCTGAACAGCTTTCTTTGAACCAAAAGAAATGCCCAGGACTGCCCGGGAGGTGAAAAATGCTCACAGCGTGTGCGGAGGTTGTGCGTTCTCCGTTGACCAATGCCGGAATGCGCTCCATCATCAGAAGGGTGGAAGATCTGCCCGTGCTTCCCTCTGTGGCCATTCAGGCCCTGACCCTGTCCTTGCAGGATGACGCGGCCCTGGACCAACTGTCCTTGGTCGTGGAATCCGATCCCGTGCTCACCGCCCGGATCCTGAAACTGGTGAACAATGCCCGCACCGGACTCCCCAGCAAGGTGAAAACAGTCAAACAGGCCGTGACCTTGGCCGGATTGAATCAGGTCCGCTGCGCCCTGCTGGGGGTGGTGGTCAAGGATTATCTCCCCGCCGTCTCCGCACAAATGGCTCAAGCGGCCAAAAAAATGTGGGTCCACAGCCTGATGACGGCCATTATCGGCCATCTCCTCGCACAGCGGACTTTTCCCGAACTGCGGGACCAGGCCTTTGTCGGCGGTTTGCTGCACGATATCGGCAAGGTGGTGATCATGGATGTTTTTCCGGAGATCGCCCTGCGCATCCACGCCCTGAAGGAAGACGAGGGCGTTTCCTCGCTGGAGGCCGAAGACCGGATCCTGGACATGAATCACTGCGTGGCGGGCAAGGTGCTGGCCCAGCAATGGGGGCTTCCCGACGCGCTGGTGGACTGCATCTGGCTGCATCACCACGAGCCCGGCTTCATGGGGCTGTCTTCAGTGAACAGCGAGCTGGTCTGGATTGTCTCTTTGGCCAACATTTTCGCCAAGGACGTTTTTTGCGAAACGCGCCCGGAGGTTTTGGAAAAGGGGGCCTGTTTGGAGGTGATGAAGGCGCTCAACCTCAAAGCCAACGATGTTCAGGGATTAAAGCGGGCCGCGACCGGCGAATATGAAAAAAAGGCCGCCTTTTTTGATTTGGACGGCGATTTGAGCACGGTCTACCAGGACATTCTGCAAAAGGCGAACAGCAAGCTCTCCCGACTGGCCGCGGAACTGGATGAAAAAAATGCGACCCTGAACAGCACGAACAAGTTTCTGGAACTGGTTCACGAACTGGGCATGCGGCTTGGCCGGGCGCGCACCAGGGAGGACTTGCTGGACGGAGTCGTTCAGGTGTTCCAGGGGTTTTCTCCGGTTCCCCTGGGTGTTTTTTACGTCATTGAACAGGAGACCCGCGAACTGGAAGGCGTTGTCTGGGTTGACGGGGGCCGCAGGCGCCGGCTGCTCTGCTTCACCGATCGCCGGGGAGAACCGGTCTGGGAGCGGGATGATCAGGGCCTGCCCGCGGATTTGCGCGCCATTCTGGCCAGATACAAGCACCGGGTCCAGGACTCCGGGCAGATAGCCTTGAACACGGCCCCGCCGTTTCACATGTTCAGTTTCGGCCTGCCGAACCATTATTTCGCCGAACTCTGCATTTCCCTGAGCCAGGAATTCAGGGTGCAAAACAGCAAAAACGCGCATGCCTTCATCCAGGTTGGGCAGATTCTGCGTGCGGCCATGGAAAACGTTCGGCTCCTGGAGCGGCTGAACCAAAACCAGGAGGAACTTTCCCAGGCATTGTTGAGAAACCAGCAGGTCAACCAACAGCTTGTCCAAACCGAGCGGTTGGCGGCGGTGGGTCAGTTGGCCGCGGGCGCGGCCCACGAGATCAACAATCCCCTGGCGATCATTTCAGCCAGGGCGCAGCTGCTGGAACTGAAGGAGCAGGATGAAAAGCGAAAGCACGAACTGGCCGTGATTTGCACCCAGATCGATCGAATCACCAAAATCCTTTCCAACCTGATGGATTTTGCCCGGCCCGCCCCTCCAAAACTCAAGGAAGTGGACATCCACGCGATTCTGGAGCGGGTTTTGGAGCTGATGGGCAACGGTTTCGGGGCGCATGGAATCAGCGTGCACAAAAGTTATGATCCGGCCATGGTCCCCATCAAGGCCGACCCCAACCAGCTGGAACAGGTGTTTTTGAACCTGATGATCAATGCCCGCCATGCCATGGAGAAAAAAGGCGGAAAGCTGACCGTCGCCACCCGCCTTGCACAGGACCGGTCCACCGTGACGGTCAAGGTGCAAGACCAGGGGTCCGGTATTTCCCGGGAAAACATGAAGCGGATCTTCGATCCCTTTTTCACCACCAAGGAGGAGGGCAAGGGAACCGGCCTGGGGCTGTCCACGTCCATGGGCATCGTCAACAGCCATTTCGGAAAAATCGATATCCACAGCGAACTGGGCAAGGGAACGGTCTTTTCCGTGGAACTGCCCGTGGACATTGCGGCCCTGCGTCCCGGCAAGACATGCGACACCGCCGCTGTCCGCCCTTTGACCTCGACCCGCCCCAAGGTGCTGGTGGTGGACGACGAGGAACATATCCGGGATATTCTCAAGGAAACATTGGAAAACGAGGACATGATCGCCAAGACGGCGAAAAATGGCCAGGAAGCCCTGGACATGTTGGCCAAGGAAGATTTTGACCTGATCCTTTTGGACATTAAAATGCCGTTCAGGGACGGTCTTTCGGTGTTGCGGGAAATCCGTACGCAAAAGATGATTCTGCCCGTGATCGTGATCACCGGGATGGCTTCCAATGAAGAGGTGGAAGAAGCCATGAGTCATGGAGGATGCAAGTGCATCCGCAAGCCCTTCCACGTGAAAAGGCTTTTGGCGGAAGTGCGCGACAGTCTGGCCTGCGCCGATGAGTAGGGCGAGGACAAGAACCATTTCCGTGGCCAGCGGCAAGGGCGGGGCCGGCAAGACCTCGGTGGCGGCCTGCCTGGCCTGGACCCTGGCGGAGAGAGGCCGCAGGGTGTGTCTCGTGGATGTGGACCTGGGGCTGTCCAATGTGGATGTGCTTCTGGGGCTGACCCCGGAGTACACCCTGGAGGATGTCATTTTCCGCGATGCGCCCATGGCCCGGGCCGTGACCAAGGTCAGGCCCGGTCTGGACGTGGTTTCCGGCGGAACGGGCGTGGCGGCGCTGGCGGATCTGGACCGGGAGCAGCGCGCCGCTTTTCTGGAAAAAATCAACACCCTGCAGCAGTACGACTTTTTGATTCTGGACAATTCCCCGGGGATTCACCGCCAGGTGATCGCCTTTTGTCTTGCCGCCCGGGAGCAGATCGTCGTGATGAATCCCGAACCCTCCTCCGTGATCGACGGCTATGCATTGCTCAAAGTGCTTCGGCAGAACGGGCTGCATCGGCCGCCCTACGTCCTGTTGAACAAGGTGCCGCAAGGATTTGACCAGAACACGCTGATGCAGCGTTTCGCCTCGGTCTGCAAAAAACACCTGAACCTTCTCATTTTGGCGCTGGGCGCGGTGCCGGAGGATCCGTTCTTCCGGGAAGCCGCTGCCCGGGCCGTCCTGCCGGTGGCTGCGCGGTCCCATTCCCCCGGGTCCGCCGCCCTGATCAGGGCGGCGGACCTTTTGGCCAAAAGATCGGAACTCAAGGTGCTGCACACCGAGGCCGCGGAATTCTGGGAAGCCTCGTTGATCAATTTCTTTCAGGGCCTGCATGTTCCCGCGGCCCCGGACGGGGCTCGCGCCTTGGGGCCGGTTTCGCCGCGGGATCTGGTGTCCCGCCTGGAGCAGGTCCTGCAGGAGCTTGAGGCGCTTGAGCCGGGGAAGGTTTCCAGGGAGGCGGAAAATGCCAGGCGTCTTGCCCGGGCCGGAGAGAGACTGCTGCGCCTGGCCCGCGGTTTGAGAAAGACCAGGGTTTCCAAAAAGAGCGTGGGCGTGTTGAGTCCCGATGCCTTTCTGGAGGCGCTGCTCTCCGATCTGCTGCGGGAAAAGGGCTGCCAGCCGGTGGTCATCAACGGCCAACCGCGCAACGACCTGGATTTGGATTTGCTGATCTGTTCCGTGAACAAGCCGGACCAGACCGTGCTGCGCAACCTGAAGACCCTGGCCGCGGTTCCGTGCATCTGGCTTTCCGAATACACCACGGACGTTCCGGCCTGGGCCGGTCTGCTGAATGTGATCGCAGTGGTGGAAAAGCCGTTTTCCCTGGACAAGATTTATCAAGCCCTGGACAAGGCGTTTTGCAACTCCTCGGCATAATGCGTGTTCACCTGCACATTCAGCCGGACGAATGCCGAGCCGAAGCGGCTTTTTCCCCCTTGAAACAAGAACCCTGAAGATCAGCGGATCAGGGCCAAAGCCAGCAGACCCAGACCCGGGATCAGGCCCGCGGCCCATTCCACGGTTTGCAGCGGGCGATGGAAACGCCAGGCCTCGGGGCGGTCCAGACCGCGTGCAGCCACGGCCAGGGTCTGTTTCCAGGTGAGCTGACTCATGACGCGCACCAGGGCCTGGGAGATCAAGCGGACGCGTTCATGCCAGGGACAATCCGGCCAGCGGCGGGACAGGCCCTGGGTCAGCCCGTTGGCGCAGGCCCATGTCAACGGCAAAAAATGAATCATGAGCGTCAGGGCCAGGGCCAATCGCCAGGCGCGTCTTCTCAAAACCGGCCGCAGAAACCACGCCAAAGCCAGGCCCAGGCGGTGCGGCGAAGTGGACAGGACCAGGGTCAAGCCGAGCAAGAGCAGGGTCGCCAGCCGCAGGCCCAGTTCCGCTCCGGCAGCGAGGCTTGTTGCCGGATGGCCGCCATTGATCAGATCCAGGGCAATCTTCAGCCCGGACCAGAGGAGGACAAAGCAAAGCGCCGCGATCCACATCCGGCGATGGGCCCGGGAAAACCCGCCCAGGACAAGACAGAATCCCGCGCCTGTCAGGGCCAGGACGGCCAGGGCGGGGCCGGGCAATCGCCACAAGGAAAGCCCGGCCAACAGGGCCACAAAGAGCTTGGGGCGGGCGTCCAGATGCGCCAGCCAGCGGCCCGGGGAGGACCCGGGGCTGGGGTTCAGGACCGGGGCCAGGCTCATGAGCCGCTCCAGGCGCGGCGAAGGTCGTCCCAGGGCAGGATGCCCAGACCGGCCTGCCAGGAGCAAGGCGCGCGCACGTTCAGCTGCTCCAGTTTCGGGAATGCGTCCGCAGCCGTGCCGAAAACCGCCTGGCAGCCATGATCCAGCACCAGCCAACGGTCGGCCAGGTCGGCCAACGGTTCCAGGTCGTGCACGGCCACCACCTGGGCCACCCCGTGCAGCCGGTTGGTTCGCAGCATGGCGCGCATTTCCCGGCAGCCGGGATAATCCAGGCCCGCAAAGGGCTCGTCCAGCAGCAGCAGCTGGGGTTTGCGCAACAGGGCCGCGGCCAGACAAAGTTTGCGTTTTTGGCCGTGGGACAAAAGATGCACCGGAGTGTCCAAAGCCGGCAGACCCAGGCGCCGGGCCAGGCTCAAAGCCTCGGCATGGGCTTCCCGGGGCATGCCCAAGCAAAGGTCGTCTTCAATGGTGGCTCCGATGATGGACAGGTCCGCCTCCTGGGGGACCAGGGCCGCCAGGCGGCGGATATGGGCGGCCTGAACGGCGCTGTCCTGCCCGAGGACGCGCAAGATTCCGGATGTGGGCCTGAGCAGGCCGGCCAGCAGGTAAAGCAGGGTGGACTTGCCCGCGCCGTTGGCCCCGGCCAGTCCCAGGATCAGGCCGCTGTCCAAAGAAAATTGGAGGTCGTGAAGAACGTTTTGGCCCGGGCTGTAGGAAAAGCACAGCGATGCGGACGTGATCACCACGGCAGCAACCCCCGGCGGTGCATGGAGCGCCACGTGGCCACGGCCAGGGCCAGCTTGACCAGATCCTGGAGGATGAACGGCAAAAAGCCGACGGCCAGGGCCTGGTTCCAGCCGATTTGCATGACCCGCATCAGGTTGAACAGCCCGCAGGCATAGAGCAAAGCGAGCCCGGCCACCCCGGCGGCCAGCCCCCGGATCCAGCCGGGTTTTCGAGCGCGTGTCAACAGGCCGATGCATCCGGCGGCCGGGACAAAACCAAGGACATATCCTCCGGTGGGGCCGAGAAGCACGGCCAGGCCGGACTTTCCACCGGCGAAAACGGGCAGCCCGATGATCCCGGAGGCGACAAACAGCAGGGCCGCCGTCATTGCGTACGGCCAGCCCAGAATGAATCCGGCCATCATGACGAAGAACGGCTGCATGGAAAAGGGCACCGGCCCCAGGGGCAGGGAAAGAAACGAACCTAGGGCGATCAATGCGGCCAAAAGGGCCGTCCACACGGTGGTATGCAATCCCTGAAGAGGCGTGCTGTGCATGGCGCTGTGCGTTCCTTGAGCCGGAGGCCAGGCCGCCTCGGCTGCCGGCCTGGTCCATGAGTCTTGCTTGCTACTCCAAGCGGAATCGGACCGCAACAGCCGGTGCCTTGCCCGACCAGGGTCCGGTCAAAGTCGTTGGCAAGGGTTTCAACGCTGCCAGTGGAGGGGCCGGCCTTTCTCATTGTCATTCACTTGCCGGAACAGGGGAGTAAGGACTTTGACGGAGCCCCGCCCTGCCCGACATGGGCGGACGGGTCGGGATCAAAGCGACGTTTCATGCATGTTGCATCGGCAGACCGTTTGTTTCAAAAAATGGAACATTTTGTTTGTTCAAAGGGCCGCCCAGGCGAAGGGCCGGTTTGTTCCCATTGAAATCATGATGAAAAATAGTCTGGATTGAAAATTGCTTTGGTGGAGCAGGGAGGAAATCCATGGTCAACAGGTTTGCCCTCTGCCTTTTCCGAAACCGCATTGCTCCGCGGTATGACAGGGCCGAGACAATCCTCTTGGTCTTTGTGACCGCCCAGAAGGACCTGCACCGGGAGGTCGTGCCCGTGGGGCGCATGAAACCTCAGGAAATCTGCAATGTCCTGGTGGATCAAAACGTGCGCACCCTGATCTGCGGCGGGGTGACCGAAGAATGCAGGGCCCGGTTGGACCAGGCCGGCATCACCATCCTTGATAACGTCATGGGCAGCGCGGAAGGGGTGATCGCCGTTTATCTGGACGGACGGCTGGTTTCCGGGCTGGAGGTTGACTGAATCAGGCATATGGCCGTAACGCTAAAATACAGCATGGAATTGCAACATCATCCAGAATCGGCAGGATGCATCCCCGAGGGGTCGGCAACGGCATTTTCCATGGATTCCTGGTGATGCTCGTGCGGATCATTGTAACATCTCAACCAAGGACGGCACCATGAACATGACACGACGAGTCTTTCTTTCCGGCCTGGGCGCCTCTGCCTTGGCCGGAGCCGCTGGTCCCGCTCAGGCTTGGGAGTCAAAAGCGCCGGATGATCCCCTGGGGTGTCTGGTGGATTTGGCCCGCTGCACGGGATGCCGCAAGTGCGAGCAGGCCTGCAACAATGTCAACGACCTGCCCGAGCCGGACACATTGTTCACCGACCTGCGCCTTTTGGACGTCAAACGGCGTCCCGATGCCGGCGCCTACACCGTGGTCAACCGGTATTTTCCCGGCAAGGTGGACGATGAGAATCAACTCATTCCCGTGCATGTCAAGGTGCAGTGCATGCACTGCCAGGATCCGGCCTGCGCCTCGGCCTGCATCACCGGGGCCCTGAGCAAAAAGGACAACGGGACCGTGCATTATGATGTTTCCAAGTGCATCGGCTGCCGGTACTGCATGGTCGCCTGCCCCTTCCAGATTCCAGCCTATGAATACCACAAAACCGTGACCCCCAAGGTGATGAAGTGCACCTTCTGCTTTGATCGCCTGGAGGAGGGGAAAAAACCGGGCTGCGCCGAGATCTGCCCGGTGGAAGCGATCACCTTCGGCAAACGCTCCATGCTTCTGGAGCTGGCGAGGCGGCGCATCCGGAACGATCCCGGCCGATACGTGGATCACATCTACGGCGAAAAGGAGGCCGGCGGCACGTCCTGGCTGTATGTCTCGCCGGTTCCCTTTCACCAGCTGGGGTTCATCGATGTTCCGGACTTTCCCATGCCGCGGTTGTCCGAATCCATTCACAAGGCCGTGTACAGTTACCTGTGGGCCCCCGTCGCCCTGTTCGGCATGCTCTACGGGGTCAAGTCGTACAACGACCGGCGTGATCAAAAACAGGCCGGACAAGGAGGTGCGCAATGAGTCATCACGCCGAACCCCGACCCACCGAGTCACGCTTCTGGACCCCGGGCGTGATGGTCATGGTCTGTTTCATGCTTGCCGGGGGCGTGGCCCTGATGGCCCGTTTCATCGGCGGGCTGGGCTATGCCACCAACCTGACCGACGCCTATCCCTGGGGACTGTGGATCGGGATAGACGTGGCCACCGGCGTGGCCCTGGCCGCCGGGGGCTTCAGCACCGCGGCCCTGGCCCATATCTTCGGCGGCCACCGCTACGAGGCCGTGACCCGGCCGGCTTTGCTCACCGCTGCCCTGGGCTACACCTTCGTGGCGATCGGCATTTTCGTGGACATCGGCCGGCCCTGGGCCATCTGGAAGCCCATGTTCTTTCACAACTACACATCCGTGCTGTTTGAAGTGGCCATGTGCGTGATGACCTATCTGACCGTGCTCTGGCTGGAGTTCGTGCCCATCGCGGCCGAGCGCTGGGGCGAGAAGATCCGTTTGCTGGGCTTTCTCGGCCGGATCAGCACCAAGGTCATGAGCGTGCTCATTGTTCTGGGCGTTGTCCTTTCCTTCATGCACCAGTCCGGGCTGGGCGGGCTGATGCTCATCGCCCCGACCAAGCTGCATCCGCTGTGGTACACGCCGCTGCTGCCCCTGCTCTTTCTGCTGTCGGCCATCTCCGTGGGCTACCCCATGGTCATCTTTGAGACCGGCGTGGCCACCAAATCCCTGAAACTGGAATCGGAAATGGACATTTTGGGCCCGTTGTCCAGGTTCACCATCCTGCTTCTGGGCATCTACATGGCCGTAAAGCTGGGCGACATGTTCTACCGCGGCACCCATGTCTATCTGCTGGACGGCACCATGCAAAGCAACGCCTTTCTGCTGGAGGTGGGGCTGGGCGTGATCCTGCCCTGGCTGTTGATTCTCTCGCCCAAAACCAGGCGCTCCCGAACCCGGCTGTTCACGGCCGGGGCGCTGATCGTGGGCGGCATCGTCCTGAACCGGGTGAATGTCTTCCTGATCGGGTTTACTCCGCCCCTGGCCGATCGGCCCTATTTCCCCTCGTTTGCCGAGGTGCTCGTCACGGCCGGGTTTGTAGCCACGATCATGTTCCTCTATCGTGTCGCAGTTACGTATTTGCCGGTGCTCTCAGCTCGCAGCAAGGAGGTTTCGGTATGAACAGAAAATTCGTCATGGCGGGCGTGGTCGTCTTGTTTCTGGCCCTGCCCTCCTTGGCCGCTATCACGGCCCAACACGTGGACCCGATTCCCACCAAGGAGTCGTTCGTTCCCGAGGACATGATCAAGGCCCGGGAACGGGCCGCCATTGTCCCGGAACTGGTCACCGAGGTGCGCGAGGAAAGCCTGTACCAGCGGCGCAAGACCCTGCTGGAAAAGGGCGTCGGCATTCAGGACGTGAAGCATACGTTCATGCTTCTGGACAGTCCGATCATCAAGGCCGAGCACGAGGATTTTTATGAGCCGGTCCGGTTCATGCACGGCAAGCACATCTCCGTGGTGGACGGCGACTGCTCCAAATGCCACCACCTGCGGCCGACCGATCCGGAACTCTCGGAAACCGTGGCCTGCTCCGCCTGCCATCAGAAGGCATTCGACCCGGAGCGCCCGGAACGGATCGGTCTGAAGGCCGCCTACCACATCCAGTGCATGACCTGCCACGAGGAGATGAAAAAGGGGCCCGTGGACTGTTTGGGCTGCCACAGCCGCAATGCGCCGGATCACGAGGAACTGGTGAAACTGCGGCCCGATCCCGAACCCTGGGACGTGACCGCGGAATGCCTGCGCTGCCATGAAAAGCAGGGTGAGGACATGCTTCGCTCGGCCCACTGGCTGTGGCGCGGACCCTCCCCGTACACCGTTGAGCGCACCAAGGAGGTCATGAGCGGCAAGGCCACCAATGCCGTGAACAATTTCTGAATATCCATCCGCAGCAACGAGTCTCGTTGCACATCCTGCCACGCTGGATACGGCTGGTCAGACGATTCCTTTGATTTCACGGACAAAACCAGGATCGACTGTTTGGTCTGTCACGACACCACGGATACCTACAAGAAGACTCCCACGGCGGCCGGCATGCCCGACCCGGCCGTGGATCTGGTGGCCGTGGCCAAGAAGGTGGGCAAGCCCACCCGCAAGACCTGCGGCGACTGCCACATGTCCGGCGGCGGAGGCGACGGCGTGAAGCACGCGGACATGTCCCCGCAGTTGTATTATCCCGGCCGCTCCTGCGACGTGCATATGGGCGGCTATGACATGCAGTGCCATGACTGCCACAAGACCCAGAACCACCGGATCTGGGGCCGCAGCTCCTCCGTGGCCGTGGCCGAGGGCAGCCGCAGTTGCGAGGACTGCCATACTGCCAGCCCGCATTATGGCCAGCAGCTGCTCGACTACCATTTGAACAAGCATACCGAGCACCTGCTGTGCACCACCTGCCACGCCCCGTTGTACTCCAAGTGCCAGCCCACCAAGATGTTATGGGACTGGTCCACGGCCGGGGACAAGGAGCGCGTGGTGGAAAAGGACAAATACGGTCTTGAGCTGTATGATCCGCGAAAGGGCGACTTTGTTTGGAAGGAAAGCGCCAAGCCGGAATACGCCTGGACCACCGGCCTGACCAAGCGCGTCCTGCTGGGGGATCCGGTGAACCTGGAGGGAGAGACCAACCTGACTGAACCGGTGGGCTATTTCAATGACCCCAAATCACGCATTGCACCCTACAAGGTGATGCGCGGGATCCAGATGGCGGACGCGCAGCACGGCTATTTGATCGTGCCGCATCTGTTCCCCAGGGACAAGGACGATCCCACGGCCTACTGGAAACATTTCGATTGGCAGAAGTCCTTCACCGCCGGAATGCAGGCCGCCGGATTCCCCTACAGCGGGGAATATACCTGGGTAAAAACAAACATGTACTGGAAGCTGAACCACGAGATCATGCCCAAGGAAAACGCCCTGTCCTGCGCCCAGTGCCACGACAGCCTCAAGGACGAGAAAGCGTGTCTGCGTTGTCACCAGGAGAACAAGGAGGTGAACTTCAAGGAGTTGGCCCGCAAAGGAACGGATTTTGAAACCATGGCCGCCAAGGGCCGCGATGTGGTCGATTTGATCGGCGCAACAGACTATATCGACTTCAAGAAGCTGGGCTACAAGGGGGATCCGATCATCCACGGGGGCCGGTTCAAAACCCTGCCCCTGGGCTTCGTGCCTGTCGAGGAAGAGCAATAACAACTGGCAACCTGCGAAAAATGGCCGTCTCCAGGCATTTTCCTGGAGACGGCTTTTTTTGGTTTTACAACCCCTTACAAAACATGAAGGGGTCCACGAAGCATGGCCGGATTGCCGTGTTTCGGCTTTGTCGCCACTCCTTCTCCGGGCTTGTACCGTCGAACCATTGCAGTCAGGGAACAAAAGTATGTGCCGCCTGCGTATGGCAATGGTTCGACGAACAATGCCAGGTTCAGTCAGACAAGCGACACAGCCAAAACACGGCAACCCGCCATAAACCGAACGTGGTGAGGAGGCACACCGGTTTTTCATCTCAGCGTTTCAGTGCTCCGGGGGCATCCCAGATTGTGCTTGCGCATCAACCGCCACAAGGTGGTTCGGCTGACGCCCAGGGAATTGGCCGCGGCCTGGCGATTCCAGCCATGCTCGTTCAGGGTGGCGGCCAGGCGTTCCTGTTCCTGATTGCGTTGGGGCGGCTCTGCTTCGGCCGGTGTAAGAGAGGCTTCCAGGCAGCAATTGGGCGGATGCAGCAGATAGCGGGGCAGTTCCTCCCTGCGGACCATGCCCTGGTCGCACACCAGGGCCGCGTAGTCCATGACGTTTTTCAGTTCGCGAACATTGCCGGGCCAGGCGTGTTCCATGAGCACCTGCAGGGCGTCCGGGGCCAGGCCGGCAAGATGCTTGCCCTCCAGGGCCGCGGCTTGGCGCAGGAAATGCTGGGCCAGCAACAAGATGTCGTCCTGCCGGTTCCGAAGCGGCGGAGCTTCCACAACGGCCACCTTCAACCGATAGTACAGGTCGCCGCGAAAGGCGCCTTGCGCGACCATGTCTTCCAGGTCCCTGTTGGTGGAGGCCAGGATTCTGGCCCGCATCCGCGAAGGGTGCACCGCGCCCAGGGCGTAGTATTGGCGGTCTTCAAGAACCTGCAGCAGTTTTGCCTGCATGGCCATGGGCAAGTCCCCGACTTCATCGAGAAAAATGGTCCCCGCCCCGGCCATTTCGAACAGGCCGGGCTTGTCCTTGCGCGCGTCGGTGAACGCGCCCTGGCGATATCCGAACAGTTCCGACTCCAAAAGATTCTGGGGCAGGGCCGCGCAATTCACCTTCACAAAAGGCTTTTCCCGGCGCGGACTGGTGTTGTGCAGGGCGTGGGCGATGAGTCCCTTGCCCGTGCCGGTTTCCCCCTGCACCAGAACCGTGACGTCCGAAGCGGCCATGGTCGGGAGGATCTCGAAAAGATCAAGAATGGGCTTGGAACGTCCCAGGATGTCCTCGAACGTATAGGATCTCTCGATCTGCTTTTCCAACAGGGTCCTGGCGCTGTCGTCCAACAGGGTTTCCACCCCGCCGACAACCTGGCCGGCCCGGTCCCTGAGCACCGAGGTGGACACTTCCACCGGGACTTCCCGGTTGTTCTGGCTGATGATTTTCACCCGTTGCTTGATGACTTCCGCATTGTTCTCCATGGCGCGTTTCAACGGGCAGTTGCCGGAGCAGGTATCCGCCCGGAAAATTTCATAGCAGCGCCGGCCCAGGGCCTTGTGCCGGCCGAATCCGGTGATTTCCGAAGCCTTCTTGTTGAAGGAGGTGATCCTGAAGGCGTGGTCCACGGTGAACACCCCTACGGCCAGGTGGTTCAGGATGGCGTTGTCCGTGGGCGTATCGGTCATGTCCATTGTTCACCTCGCTTGCTTTGGGGAATGGGGGGTTCATTCAATGAAAAATCTCCCGATTGTCGGGGCGTGGAGAAACGTTCACACTTCGGCCCGGTGGGCTGCCCACCCTTGTTCGATTATAAGCACAGGGCATGCCAACGTGAAAATACCTATACCTCATTGATTTCTCATGAATAATTTTTTTTTTACTTTGGGATGTCTTGTCCGGTGTTGTTGACAACTGATTAATCATGTTTCATAGTAATTGTTCGGCACAATTTTTGCTTTATGCACGGCATGGCTGGTTTGCCTTGATTTGGCTTCGTTGCAACTCCTTCGCCGACCTCGTAACGTCGAACCATTGCCAGCCATGAACAAAAGCATGTGCTTTCTGCGTTTGGCAATGGTTCGACTAACGATGTCAGGCTCAGTCAGACAGGCGACAAAGCCAAATCAAGGCAAACCAGCCATAGGCCATCCCATCACTGATATATGGTGAGGAGTTCGTTCCACATATGGTAACACCGCATTGAGGGAGCATGCGGTTTACCCGTTCTTGGAGACGCCATGAGCATCTGCTTTCACCCCTCCACCACCCAGAGGTCCCAAGCCCCTTTTTTTGAAAATCCTCCGCTGGAAGGCCATTGGCGGGAGATTGTGGAAATCATGCAGGAGGGACTGCTGGTGGTGGACCCCAACGGCACCATCAAACTGGTCAACCGCGCCCTGGAGGAGCTCAGCGGGTATTCACGGGAGGAATTGATCGGCGCCAACTGCACGCTTTTCAAGTGCGACGCCTGCCGCCTGGTCCGCTCCGAGGCCCGCCAGGCGTGGTGCAGGCTTTTTGAGCAGCGTGGATGCATGCGCAGCAAGTGTCACGTGATGCGCAAGGACGGCGCCTATGTGCCCATCCTGAAGACCGCTGCCCTGCTTTTCGCGGAGGACGGCGCGCCCCTGGGCGCCGTGGAGACCATGACCGACCTGTCCGAACTGGACCGCAAGAACAATGAACTGCGGCAGCTTTCGGGGATGCTGGAGGAGCAAACCATGTTCCACGGCATGGTCGGACGTTCTGCGAAGATGCGCGCCATGTTCCATCTGATCGAAAAGGCCGCGCCAAGCGACGCGCCGATATTTATCTGCGGCGAGTCCGGCACGGGCAAGGAGCTGGCGGCCAGGGCCGTCCACGAACTGGGTCCCAGAAGCGGCGAGCCTTACGTGCAGTTCAACTGCGCGGCCCTGAACGAGGCCCTCCTGGAGAGCGAGCTGTTCGGCCATGTCAAGGGCGCGTTCACCGGCGCAATCCGGCATCGCCAGGGGCGCTTCGAGGCGGCCCACGGCGGGGACATCTTTCTGGACGAGATCGGTGACCTGCCCATGTCCGTGCAGGTCAAGCTGCTGCGCGTGCTGGAGACAAAGACCTTCGAGCGGGTCGGGGACAACCGGCAGCTTTCCGTGGACGTGCGGATCATCACCGCCACCAACAAAAACCTGCAGCAGTTGATCACCCAGGGCCGGTTCAGGGAGGACCTGTTCTACCGGATCAACGTCATTCCCCTGTATCTGCCTGCCCTGCGCGAACGCCTGGAGGACGTCCCCCTGCTGGCGGATTTCTTCATCCGGCGATTGCGCCTCAAGAGCGAGAAGGACATCAAGGGCCTGAGCCCCGGTGCGTTGCGGCTGTTCATGGAGTATCCCTGGCCGGGTAATGTCCGCGAGCTCAAAAGCGCCCTGGAATACGCCTTTGTGCTGGCCGACGAGGGCCGGATCGAGCCGGAGCATCTGCCCGTGAACATCACCATGGGCCTGGCCGGGGAGATCGTTTCCCGGGACAGCAGCAATGACGGAGGGGATCAGAAGGACCGGCTTGTCCAGGCCCTGCGCCAAGCCAAAGGCAACAAGTCCGAGGCGGCCAGGATCCTGGGCATCAACCGGGTCACGGTGCTCAACCGGATGCGCAAATACGGCGTTGACCTGCAGCGGGTCATTCGGGCTTGAGGAAAAAGAAAGGGAGATTTATATGTAACGTCGAAGGAGTTTGCGGATGCGGGCGACAAGCAGTTCCCCCGGCGTACGTCAGATCGTCGAGTGGCCAATGGAGAACCGCGGCAAAGACCAACACATGAAGAACCTGAAGACCCGGACCTTGTAATCCATGGATCGCGTTATGGACCTTGTCCTTGTGCCCATCGGCCATGTGCATTCGTCTTTGAAAAACCTTGCGGACTGCCCGAAGCAGGGCGGCGCGGACGCCCCCATGGCCAGGATCGAGGTTGTGCCGGAATATTTGTCGGCCCTCAGGGGCTTGGCCGCGGGCCAGGAGGTGGAGGTTCTGACTTGGCTGCATTTGGGCCGCAGGGACCGGTTGAGCGGCCGGGCCCAGGGCAACCCGGACAATCCTTTGCAGGGTGTTTTTGCCCTGCGATCCCCGCATCGGCCCAATCCCATCGGATTGCATCGCGTGCGGATCATGGGGGTGAATCCGGACACGGGCGTTCTGGACGTGTTTGCTTTGGAAGTGCTGGACCAGACTGTAGTTTTGGACATCAAGCCGGTGCTGGGCAGGGACGGTCCGCATATCGCGCCCTGGGGCCCGCGCATCAGCGCCCGGGAGGCCCTGCAGCTCCAAGAGATCGGCGAGCGGGCCTGGCAGCGCGGCCTGTTCAGCGGAGCCAACGGCAATTTGAGCCTGCGCCAGGGGGAGGCAATGATCATCACGGTTTCCGGGAGCGCCAAGGGCCGCTTGCGCCCCGGGGACCTGGTGGCCGTGGATTTGGCCTCCGGAAGCGCCTTGGGCCCGGGCCGGGCCTCCACGGAGGCGGCCTTGCACCGGGCTGTGTACGCTGCCCAGCCCAAGGCCCAGGCCGTGGTCCATGTCCACCCCCCGCATCTGCTGGCCTTGAGCCTGTCCCGGACCGACAGCGATTTTCTGGCCCTGCCCTTGTTTGAAGCCCGGCACTGGATTAAGCAGATGATCCGGCTGCCCGCGAACGCACCGGGCAGCAAGGAACTGGCCAGCCAGGTCGGCCGCGCGTCCATGGGCTATCCCGCGCTGTTCATGGAAAGCCACGGCCTGGTCTGCTGGGGCCGGGACCTGGGCGAGGCCCTGGCCTTGGCCGAGGAACTGGAAGGCTTGGCCCGGATTGCATGTCTTTCAGGAGGACGGAGGACGGAATAAAGAAAAAATTATTGTAACCGTTCAGCACAATTTTTGCTGCATGCACAGCATGGCTGGTTTGCCTTGATTTGGCTGTGTCGCCTGTCCGACTGAGCCTGACATCGTCAGTCGAACCATTGCCAAACGCAGAAAGCATATGCTTTTGTTCATGGCTGGCAATGGTTCGACGTTACGAGGCCGGCGAAGGAGTTGCGACAAAGCCAAATCAAGGCAAACCAGCCATAGGCCATATATGGTGAGTAGTTACAAACCATTGAACCATTGAACCATTGAACCGTGAACCCTCAATAGAACCCGCTGGAGGTGCACCATGAAAGCGCTGATCGTCTATTATTCCATGTACGGGCATGTCCATGCCATGGCCCGGGCCGTGGCCGAAGGCGCGGCCCAGGTGCCCGGCGCCCGGATCGAACTGCGCCGGGTGCCGGAAACCCTGCCCCAGCAGGTGCTGGCCAAGATGGGCGCCCTGGAAGCCCAGAAGAACATGGCCCAGGTGCCGGTGTGCACCGTGGACGAGCTGGCCCAGGCGGACGCGATCATATTCGGCACGCCCACTCGCTTTGGCAACATGGTCGGGCAGATGCGCCAGTTTCTGGACGCCACGGGCGGACTGTGGGCTGAGGGCAGGCTGATCGGCAAGGTGGGCAGCGTGTTTACAAGTTCGGCCACCCAGCACGGCGGCCAGGAATCCACTATCCTCACGTTTATCCCCTATCTGCTGCACCAGGGCATGGTGGTGGTGGGGCTGCCCTATTCCTTTCAGGGGCAGACGCGCATGGACGAGATCACGGGCTGCTCGCCCTACGGCGCGTCCACCATAGCCGGGGGCCAGGGCGAACGGATGCCGTCGGCCAACGAACTGGACGGGGCCCGGTACCAGGGCCGGCATGTGGCGGAAATCGCAACCAGACTGAGCAAGGAGAAGCTGGGATAAGACCCTCGGCCTTGCCTGGGATTGCCGGAAAAAGTCTTTGCGGCCGTGCTTTTGTCGGGCGGGTCCGGTGAGAAGACTGCTTTTTTTCGTGTTTGATGCATGAGTTTGTCCCAAACGGGCTGAGCGGTTTTTTTGCGGCCAGCTCTTGACATATCCGGACACTTGAATATATCTTATTTCTTCGTTCGGGGCTGTAGCTCAGCTGGGAGAGCGCTTGAATGGCATTCAAGAGGTCAGCGGTTCGATCCCGCTCAGCTCCACCAAAGAAAACAAGGGTTTAGGTCATATTGACCTAGCCCTTTTTTCGTTTGGTTAACCTGAAGATTGCCAAAAGATTGCCAAAAAACAAATTGTGCTGATTGGATAGAATCTGCTCTCAACCCCCTTCCCCCGCCGCATCACCCCAATCCCTCCAGCGCCCTCGGCCCCGGCCCCGCCGCAGCGTTTGGCAGCGGAGTGACCATGGCGCAGGCTGGGGTTGGAGATCCGGGCCGGGATAGGAAAGCGGCCCCTGTGCCTAAATCGCCAACGGTCAAAGATTTAGCATTTTCTATTGCCCTCCGCGAACGGGCCACACATACCCCGAGGCGGTCTTAACGACGCTTGAGTCACTGGCATTTCCGGACAGGAAAACGTACCACGCCATGCTCCAAAAGTTCTCGCTCGTCGTACCCGACCAATACCAGCTCCACTGTATGCCGTTAAACGGTCCGGGTGAATCGGATCTGATTTGATGCGTTCCTTTGGTTAGCGCCACCAATTCTTTCAGAGTTGGCAGTCGCCAATCACCCAGAACGGAGCCGTCAGTCAAACCAGCAGTACCAGAGGATAACGTGCCTGCGCGGGTATGGGCGTCATTATGACTATCCACCATATTAACTCTCCATGCTCTTTGTCCACCCCAACCAGCATCCTTGAGCCAAACCAGGCCCTTGCCCTTGCCGTTGTATCCGAGAAGGTCTGTAACCGTTCCATCGCCGTTGTCACACCAGCGGCCATTGGCACTCTGTCCAGTATTTGACCATCTTGCGCCGCTACAGGTGATTCCCTCATCCCCAAAAAGTGGTATCACCACCACCTTGTTCTTGGCCAAGACCGTCTGCGGGGCCAGGACAGAACCGGATAGCAGCAACATTGCAGCCACGACAAACCACGTACAGGTCAGCTTGAACATTTTCGTCCTCCTTGTTTGCGCATCACAGATGTTTGGGTTGAGGAACAACCATTCATCCAATAACAACATCAGCAATGTTGAACCCAGGGTCGGATGTTGGCCGTCAGAGTGCGGTTCCTGCTGGCCTGTTCCTTCCGGCTACTGGTGACCTGGGGAGAGGGCCAGGCGGAACCCCAAGTCGCTGCCGTCGTAGCGAAAGGCCGCTTGGCAGTACTGGGCGAGGCTGCCCCAACCGCCGCCGCGAAAGACGCGGTACGAGCCCGACGCCGGGCCGCGCGGGTCCGTGGCAGGCAAATTGTCGTAATACTCGGCGTCGAACCAATCCCAGACCCACTCCCACACGTTGCCCGCCATGTCGTAGAGCTCGTACCCGTTCGGCGCAAACGACCCCACCGGGCTGGTGTACGGCATGTCGTCTTTGTAGTCGGGATGAAAGCCGCTGGTTGGATTCACGTCGTAGTCGGGATCGCCCGGGCGGGCTTGATAGTTGGCGCGCTCGTGCGAGATGTTGTCGCTGTCGGCCCACGGGAAGCGCCTCCCCGTGGCCCCGCCCCGCCTTCTCCCACTCGGCCTCGGTCGGCAACCGGTAGCCGTTGGCCGACCAGTTGGGATGCGGCGTGACATCTCCCGTCTTGTAGACTGTCGTGAACCCGGCATCGGTATAATACACCGGCGTGCGCCCATCACGCTGGCTGCGAGCATTGGCCCATTTAATCGCATCAAACCAGCTTACCGTATGCACAGGATGGCTGGGGCCTTTGCCCCCGCCCTCCGGCAAATCATCGTACCCTCGCCCCTCAGCCCAGGTCCGGACCTGGTCCCACAGCGCTTTGGTCACCTCGTACCGGTCCATGTAGAACGCGCTGACCGTAACCTCATGCCGGAAAAGCTCACTTGGTCCGCCCTCCTCGAAGGCGTCGCCCATCTGAAACGACCCCGCAGGGATCAGCACCATGCCGGGTATGTCAGGATAAGAGTCGTCCAACAGCAGCATCAGCACTCCGGGCTGGGCTTTCGGAGGGTCCGGTTGCTGCGTCTGCCCAGGCACGGGCAAACACAGGGTCGAAGCCAGGGTCAAAAGCAGGCAGCAGAAGGCGGCCAGAAGGAGGTAGGGGGTGTAGCGGATCATGAGGTCTCCGGTTGGGGTATGGTGAAAATCTTGAGGCCAATACTCTTCGAGCATGAACAGGCTGTGGCAACAAAGCGCGTGCAGCCATCTGCCAAAGATGCAAACACAAACGCCCACCGTCGCCATACAGGCGAAAATGGGCGCTGTTCATCACGGCCGGTGTTTCCACAGGCTGTCATCGTGATACCGGCTTGTGCTTGAGGCCGGGGTCAACTGCTGACGCAGGGGAAAGGAAAGCAGCATAAATGAAACCTGGTCTCCACCTTAAAAGAGCCGCTAAGCTGTCCAAAGGATCGGACCCACTTCAATCATACCTGGGAAAGAACATCTCTCTTTAATTCGATCTTGCTTGGTGTTATTTTTATCAGCCTGATCATCTGCCGCAAGTTCTAGATACTTTGCGGTCAAATCCGCGAGAGCTTGTTCATGTTCTCTGATGCGAGGATGGTTTGCGTCGACTTTGCGCCAATAGGCAAGGTTTTGCGTAAAAATTCAAACTGTGCTCTGGCAATCTTTTTGTCGATTGTCCGTAATTCTTTCAAATCGTTGGGGAAAGCTGCCCTTTCGATTCGATCTCTTCCCGTGCAGAGCGAAACGCAGCGAGACGGTTTCCCGGGGCGTCAGGGTCTAGACCGAAGGCAGCTCTGAAAGCTTCCTCAATGCCCTCTGGGCGCATCGCCTCAAGGGCTTCTATCTCTTCATTGACGGATTTCTTTCTCATCGCTGGCAACTCCATGCCTGTCTATCTGACAGAAAACCATGGCCAAGTCGCTTAGGGGCGGCGGCTTTCCCTCCGGGTGATCAGCCGGAAGTTAGGCCGAGGGAAATGTGGATCATCCCGCCCTGGGAACAAACTCCACTTTCAGCCTGGTACCGGTGGCCTGGGCATAACGCTTGAGAGTGTTCAGACTGACGGACTTTCCTGATTCCAGCTTGGCAATGGCCGGCTGAGATACGCCCATGCGCTCGGCAAGCTGGGCCTGGGTCAGGTCCGCCGCCGCCCGCGCCTTGATCATGGCTTCGGCCACGGAGAATTCATCCTCCAGGGCCTCCCGCTCCCGGATGAACTCGGGATCGCGGGCAAACTTCTGTCTGGTCCGCTCATAGGGGATGGTCATGGTTCAAGCTTCTTCAGCCTGGCCAGGGCAAGGGTGATTCCCCGCTCTGGTGTCTTGGCCGTCTTTTTGATGAAGGACCGCAGAATGATGATCCGCCGTCCGGTCATGGTTGCATGGATGCTTCGGGCCTGTCCGGTGCGGCCATGCGCACGAAGTTCCCACAGTTTGCCTCGCAAGTGCTTGATGTTAGGCTCGCCGATACGTTCCAGGCCGTATTCCATGATCAGCAAAATGATCCGGTCCAGCCGGGCCTTGATGTCGGCCGGAAGGGCCAGAAACTCGGCTTCGGCCTCGGAGTTGACGAATTCAATCGTCCAGGAATGCAAAATATAACCTTTTGCTCATATAGGCAAGGTGATGGCTACAGGAAAACGCGGTGATCCATGTTCAACGCCTTTGCAATTGCCTGGGCCGTCTTGCGTCCGACGGGCCGCTTGCCGTTTTCCATCTCGGAGATATGCCGCTGCGGGATGCCGGTCATGCCAGACAGCTTGGCCTGGGTGATTCCTTCGCGAGTCCGGGCAGCCCGAAGGCAAACGCCGGGCATGGTCTGGTGCGTGACCTCGGGGTAGTAGTCGCGTCAAGGGCGGGATTTCAAAATGCAGGCCGGCAATTCATAATCCTCAGTTCAACCCAAGCTGCTTGCGGATAAGGGCGCAGAGAGTGTCCTTGATCTCCTGATGCCTGGGGATCGGTGCTTTTCTGCCAGTACCGGGGTTCATGTAAAGGTCATGATTGGAGCCATGTCTGACGAACACGCAGCCACGCTCCTCCAATTCTTGGAGTAACTTTTTGCGTTTCAAAGCGCGACCGCAATTTCCTTATGCTCGGCCTGCGTCTCAAGAACCTCGTCTTCCACGATCAATTGATAGGCGTCCCGGATATTCTCTATTAAATCGTCCAGGGTCTCTCCCTGGCTGAACACGCCTGGCACTTCCTTCAACTTGCCTACGTACCATCCGCCATCAGTCCAATACTGCAAGGTCGCTTCCATGAAGAGCCTCCTTCTTATGCTTTTCGTCTCGATTACAATTTCCTGCCCATGCCGGTCAATGGCGGCTATTCGTTTGCGGCAGACCGCAGCGGGATAACCTCGCCCATGTCGCCTTTCTTGCCAAGCTTGCCAATGGCCTGCTTCAGATGCTCTTCGCTCCCTCTGTGTCATTGAAGGTGAGACAGCCGCCTGTTGAGAAATTAATGCAGGGCGGGAGCGGTTAATTTCCTCGCAGGCCGCATCAACAACAGGCAATCAGTTGGCCGAACATGCAGCGGAATCGATAACGTGCCGGAAGACAGCCTCATACTGTCTGAACGTGGACGATGACTGGGCGGTACAATAGATAGCATCAATTGCGAACTCCGGCCCGTAACCAGGGCGTGGCTCGTACTCATAGAATAGCGACAGTCCCTCTTTCCCCTCCACCATGAAGCCGTCCTTGCCGCATACAGTCTTCGGAGTTTTGGTCAGGGGACCGAAACCAACCATATACGTAAGATTATCATCACTGACCCCTGTCTCTTCTATCGCGATTACACCAGTGAGGCAAAAGGTATGCGCGACTCCCATGGAATTGACAGCGCCCTTCGGATGATAAGTCCTTGAACTTTCGACCCAGTCATCGGGAACAGAAAATGTCCAGTTGTCGCTCGTGACCGTCTTCCAGCCCGAGGGAACAATGATCTCCACGGCTTCGGCGCTTGGCGCGGAAGCCGCTTGAGTCTTGGCTGTTCCCTGTTTGGACAACGCGGTCGCGTCATTCGAATCCGTGCCGCAGGCTGCGAGAATCAGGGCGCAAAACAACGCAACCAGGGTCAAGGGCATGCCTGTTCTCATCATGTGAATCATAATCCGACCTCCTTTTTTGTTGATTCTCCTGCCGCTAAACTGAGCGAAAGGAGCGCTATCGGTGCCTTTTCGAAATGCACTCACGCATTTTTCACTGCCAGTTTCGACAGCGCGTGCCTGATGGGTGCATTTTTTTGATGGTGTTTAATCAGGCTCTTCGCACCCAACCCTGCCCAGAACAATGCTCATATCGTCCGTACTTCCGGCCTGCATCGCTTTCTTGAACAGAAGGTTTGGAATTTCGCGCAGACCAATATCTGATTCAAGCGTCGAGAGAAATTGTTGCAAAGCAACGTGATCATGCACGCCGTCCGTGGTCAGAAGGAGAACATCGCCCTTTGCCAGGGAAAAGCTGCCAAAGTCGGGTTGAACATCAGGGCTGCCCACGCACTGATCAAGATAATGACGCAAGGGGTGGTCAAGGGTTTCAGCCACGGTCATGTCGCCGGCATCAATCAGATCTTGAAGAAAGCGGTGGTCCCTGCTGATTTGGGCAAGCCTTCCATCGCGCACGACATAAAGCCTGGAGTCGCCCACATGGGCCCAGTTTGCCGTGCCCTGCTCAATGAAGACCGCTGTCAGCGTCGTGCCCATGCCATAAAGCTTGTTGTCCCTTGCCGCAAGGGCAACGATTTGATCCCCGGCCTTCATTATCACCCTGGCCAAGGCTTGAGGATCAAGGGAGGCACCGTTCAATTGCGACTCCAGAACACGCATGGCTGTTTCCGCCGCAAGCCCCCCGGCGGCCACCCCGCCCATGCCGTCGGCAACGGCCAGAACAGCCTTGCCCCTTCCCAAAGCAGTGGCCATGATACGGTCCTGGTTTTCCGCTCGGGTCTTGCCGATACGGCTTGTCCCGTAAAGATCGATGCCTAGCCTGTCCACGACAATCTCTATACGTTATTGAATTCACTTAGTAAAATGTTGACCCCGAGCTTGGCTGCTTTATTGCCGAATTCCTCAAGCAAGTCTTTCAGGGCTTGCTGGTGTTCAGGCGAGTGGATCAGCAGAAGAGAGGTCACCCCGCGTTCCGGCCCTGTTGTCGCAACCCGTGACTGCGATCGTTGCAGCGTTAGGGGCAGCAGGTGCTCTCTGGCCTGCAATGCAGATTGAAAGCGCTTGCCGGGGTCACGCATGCAGCAGGTGACGATAAAATCCCGCAGCTGCTGAGGCAGATCCGGAACAAACTCCCAAGGGTCGGGAATGTCCATGTTGCAATGCATGTCCATGAGTTCGGCCAGGTTCGTCTCCGGGTAGGGCCTCTCACCGGCAACCATCTGAAAGGCCATAATGCCCAAGGAATACAAATCAGCCCGGGAATCCACCGGCCGGCCTTCGATCTGCTCCGGGGGCGCATAGTACACCGTGCCCGCTATGTCCAAGTCTTCTGTCCCCGGTGCACAGGCCAGGCCGAAGTCCAGAAGCTTGACCTGGTCGTTCTCCAGCAAGAAGATATTGGCCGGCTTGATGTCGCGGTGCACGATGTCATACTTGTGGGCACAGTCCAACCCGTTGCAAATCTGGAGCAGGATGTCCGAGCAGCGTTCCACTGCTAACGGCCCTACCTTTTCCAGGAGGTCTTCCAGGGAAATGCCTTCCAGATACTCCATGATGATGAAGATGGTCCTGTAGACCTCTTCGATGTCGTAGACGCTGACAATGTTAGAATGGCGCATCCGGGCAATGGTTTCAGCTTCCTGCCGAAAATTTTTCAGGAATTCCGGTTCCATGGCCATGTCGTGCTTCATCATCTTGATGGCCACGGGCATTTTCAGCAGCTTGTGCATGCCCCGGTAGACGATCCCCCATCCGCCTTTGCCGATCTTGTTACTGAGTACGTATTTGCCGATGGTCCTGTCCCCGACAAAGACGCTGCTGTCAAAACGGTTGGACATGATCTCGGTCAAGAACAGTCTCAAGTCCGGATGAGAATCGGCCAGAACATCGAACCGACTTTTGGCGAGTTTCCAGAGAACCATGTCCGTTTCAGCGTCAACATTGGCTGTGCGCGGCTCACCCGTAAGCACGGCCATTTCGCCGACCACGTCCCCTGTCTTGAGCCTGGCGATCCTGCGAACCTGCCTATCCATCTCCACAAAAACACAGCAGGCGCCTTTCTGAATCAAGTAGAGGCACTCTCCGGGCTCACCCTGGGAAATAAGCCGCTCGCCCGCGCTGGCCAGGGTCTTGTGCAAGGCGTTGAGCAGAAAGCACAGCTCGGTCCGAGGAATGGCTTGGAAAAAGTTGGCCTGCATCAAAAAGGACAGATCCGCGGGCGATGGTTTTTGGGGGTCGGTTTCCCACTCCACTTGGGGCGCGGCTGCACGGTCCCCTCCGAGGTACTCAATGCCGGTGCAAAAACAGTTGTCCGCGTTCTTCCGGGTCCAAACGATCCTGGCCGCTTGCGTGGCCCAGGTTCCGGTATCGTCGTCCGGGAGGGCAAGATTGACAATCGTCCCTTCACCGAGCTGAAAGGGAACCTGCACAAGAACCCCGCATTCGGAACAGTTCTTGACATCCACGAAAACATACAGGTTGTCGTGGGCATAGGTGTCGATGTTGCAGGCCAATCCTTTGGCCTGCATGATGCTCAGCAAAGGTTCCTTGGGCATGTTCCGCGGCTGCTTGCGTCGCTCCTGTGTTGTCGCCATGGCCCCCTCCGGATTCATTTTCAGGACGCGACCTCGCCCCATTTTCGCTCCCGCTGCCAACAATGTCGCCGGGCCGTTGTGGCCGGATATTTGTTTTCCATTCGGAAACAAAAGAGTTTCCGGTTGGAAACTCTTTGGTTATCGACAACAATGCATACGTTTCGTTGTCCTCAGAAGTAATGACTATTGACGCCTCTTTTTCGTTTTTTTCCAGCATGACCTGGTAAATACCCGTCTTGAGATTCATCAACACGTTCCATCCGCCGTGTTCGATCTTCTCCATATAGTAATCATAAACGTCATCAGGTGATGCCCCGACACAAAGCAGCATCGCCTGAACCCTTTCACCCTGCGCTATTGTATTGATCACTTCCGAGCCTGGGTATTGGCTGAACTCGGCCTTGATCTTTGCTGGAATGCTTTGACCGGCAGAGGCCATTGAGGAAAAAAAGAACACCAAAAAGCAAACAACGCTGGCAATCAACACTCTGAGAAACATCGCTGAACTCCTTTTTTCGAGGTTTCCTGCGATTGGCCATGAAGGGTTTTTTGTGTTGAACTCCCGTGAAAATCATTCACCAGACGCTTGTGCCCCGGCCTTGTTTCGGCTCCAGCCTTGATCAGGTGGTCATAGCCCATGTTTCGAAACAAAGCCTTCAGCTGTTTTTTTTGGTCGATGTCCTCGAGGACAACGATCAGCATGGATTCATCAGGCTGCGAGTAGCGGTTTATGTGCACCAGGGCCATACACCACGCGCCGTTGCGGCGCATGAGCATGAGTTCCTCACTGACGCTGTTTTCGGTGCGGTCACGGGCAAAAACCCTGGCTTTTGGCCCATTCCAGGTCCGTGCAGTAGAGCAGGCGGCATGCTGTTTCCAGGTCCCGGCAGCCTTGTTCGGTTTGTCCCGCGAGGACCAAAGTCACCCCGCGGTTGTTGAAGGCAAAGGCATAGTCCGGATCTATGGCCAGGGCCTGGTCAAAGTCTAGCAAAGCCTTGTCCGGATCGCCGGCCTCGCGCCGGGCGTAGCCGCGGTTGTTATAGGAGCTGGCCCGGTCGGGGTCCAGTTCCAGTGCCCGGTCGTATGCGGCGATGGCCCGGGCGTATTCCTTCGTGTGGATGAAGACGTTGCCGCGGTTGATGTGCGGCTCCGGGTCGTTGGGCTCCAGGCCCGCGGCCGCGCTGAAGTCCGCCAGGGCCTCGGCAAAGCGGCCCAGGTTGGTCAGGGCGATGCCCCGGTTGTTCAGCACGGACGCATCCTTGGGCCGTTTGTCCAACGCCCGGGTGTAATCCTGGACAGCGGCTTGGTAGCGGCCGGCCCGGGCCAGGGCAATGCCCCGCTGGGCCAGAAACACGGGGTTGTCCGGCTCCAGGGCCAGGGTCCGGTCATAGGCGGCCAGGGCCTGCTCGTGGCGGCCCAAGACCCTGTTGACCAGGGCCAGGTTGGCATGGGCCTTGGCCAGGCCGGGATCCAGGGCCACGGCGCGCTCCAGGTCCTGCACAGCCTCGGGGAGCCGTCCCAGCTGGAACAGGGACCAGCCGCGGTTGTTCAAGGGCAGGGGGTTGTGCGGGTCCAGGGCCAGGGCCCGGTCAAAGTCTTGCAGGGCCGGTTCGTAGCGGCCCAGCCGGTTCAGGGCGTGTCCCCGGGCGTTGTAGGCCCGGGCATAGTTTGGATCCAGTTCCAGAACCCGGTCGAACTCCAGCACGGCCTGTTCAAAGGCGCCCATTTCCAGGTAGACCAGTCCGCGGGTGTTGTAGGGCATGCCGAATCCGGGTCGCAAGGCAATGGCCCGGGTGGAATCCTCCAGGGCCTGGGCCAGTTCCCCGCGGCGATAATGGGCCATGCCCTTGTTCGTGAAGGCCTGATAGTATTGCGGGTCGATCTTTGCGGCCCGGCTGAAATCCTCTACGGCCTCGCGCATCCTGCCCAGCCGGAAATACACCAGGCCCCTGTTGTTCAGGGCCCGGGCATGGTCCGGATCAGCTTCCAGAACCTTGGTGAAGGCCTCCAGGGCCTGATGGTATTCGCCGGCCTGGAACAGGGCCAGTCCCTGGCGCAGGGTCTGGTTCGCGCCGGGCTCGGCCAAAGACGTTCGGACTTCTGAAAACGGGCCCATCAGCATGGCCAGGGCCAGCCCGGAAATGATCAGCGCCAGGCGGGGAAAAAAAGCTGCAAAAGGTGTAAGGATTTCCGACAAAAAGTGTAAGGTTTTCCGACAGTCATGATAACCATTTTGAATCATGGAGGATTATTGGAAGTGTACAATGGTGGTGAATGGTTCTGCAAGGGTGATCACATTTCAGGGGCAACAAAACAGTCGCAGTATTGCTGCAGGGCCAGGTGCTGTTCCGGGAGCATGTCCGTGAAGGCCGCTCCCATCTGGATGGTGTAGGTCAGCCGTTCCGTGCGTTTGCTGCAGCAGGATGCGGCGTACTCCGCGTCCGTGTCCGAGAGGCGGAAGCGAATGCGCATGGGCATGTTTTCCAAATCCAGATTTTTCAGTTCCTCGTCAAAATCATAGAGCGCGAAAAATACCCCTCCAGGAGAGATGTTCTTGATTATTGCCTGGGATGTAAAGGACTTGCCGTTCGCCTCCAGGTGCATGACGGCCGGGGTCAGGATGTCCTTGCGGGGTGTTTTCCGACGATCTTCCTTTCTTTGCTGCATGAACTCTCTCCGGTAAGTGTTTTGCTTCATGCACGGATGCCGCAAAAGCACGGGTATTGCGTCTGATTTTCTGCAAGTATCATGCTCGTTAAGCGTATTGGGCATGTGGTGGAATATGGCAGATCGTGATGAAAATAAAGCGGAAAATGGCGTAAAAAGATGGTGAGCAAAAAAAGTTTTCGGATTTTCAATGAATAAAAGAAATATTTGATTCTGAATTCGATTCAAACAGCTGATAATCAGCGAAATTTATGATCGGAAGCACGGGTGAAGCCCAAGCACAGCGTTGCAGATCCGGGGCAAGTGTAAGATTTTTCGACACCGGCTTTGCGGGACGCCGCGGATAACCCCAAAACCGGCCATGGCCGGGTGGAAACGCCTTGACTGGACCGTTTTTTAGTAACCATCTGATATCTCAATGTGTTTTTCGATCCAGCCATGCCCACAGGCCGCTGCCGCTCAGGGCATGGCGGCCGTATTTGTCACAAGGCAAAGAGGGCAGACCAGCCCGGGCAGGCGTGGTTTGAAATTTGCAGATCAAAAGCACACCCATGAGAGTTCCAGGCCGAGGGCCTGTCAATTTTTTGTTTTCGCAAAGCCGTTTTTGGAAGGCGTCATGGCCCATATGCCTCAAACACCGCCCATCCAGCCCACCATCTTAATCATTGACGACGAATCCCTGTTCCGCGACCCCGTGGCCGAATATTTGCGTCATCATGGGTTTCAGGCGCACACCGCGGCCGACGGGACCCAGGGTCTGGAGCTATTTCGCTCCCTGCGGCCGGACATGGTCCTGGTGGATTTGCGCATGGAGGAAGTGGACGGCCTGGAGGTCCTGGACACGGTGATCAAGGAGTCCCCGGAAACGCCCTGCGTGGTTATTTCCGGAACCGGCGTGCTCCAGGACGCCATTGACGCCTTGCGCATCGGGGCCAGCGACTACATGACCAAGCCGATTCAGGATCTGGAGGCTTTGGTGCATGTGGTCCGGCGCTGCCTGGAGCGGGCCAGCCTGTTGCGGGAAAACCGCGTTTATCGTGAACAGCTCGAACAGCAGGTGGCCCAGCGCACCGAGGAGCTGCAAGCCAGGACCGCGGAGCTGGAAGAGGTCAACGCCAGGCTGCTGTCCGAGATCGAGGAGCGCAAGCGGGTCGAGGGGCTGATCGCCAAGGCCAAGAAGGAGTGGGAGACCACCTTTGACTCCGTGTCCGACCACATCAGCATTGTGGGACCGGATTTCCGCTATTTACGGGTGAACAAGTCTTTGGCCGAGTTTCACGGCATGCATCCGCGGGACATGATCGGGATGCTCTGTTTCGGGATTCTCGGCTGCTTGGACCGGCAGTCCCTGGGCTGCCCGCACAAGGACTTCATCGAGCGGGCCGGCCAGAACCCGGAAGAGGAGATCATCCGCTGCGACGAGCTGGACCAGTGGGACTATCTGTCCACGACCCCGCTGTACACCAATGGCGAGTATTTCGGCACGCTGCTGGTGCACCGGGACGTGACCGAACAAATCCGGGCCGAGGAAGCGCTCAAGGAGAGCGAGAACCGGTTCCGTCTTCTGGCCGAACACGCCACGGACCTTGTGGCCAGGATGTCGCCCGCGGGGGAATGGCTCTATGTCTCTCCTTCCTGCGAGGACATCCTCGGGTACCAGCCCGGGGAAATGATCGGTCGTTCCATATTTGATTTCATCCACCAGGATTGCCTGCCCCAGGCCGCTGCCTGCCTGCGCCGGGACTCCTGCCGGTTCGTGTGCCGGGCGCTGTGCAAGAGCGGGGGGCATGTCTGGCTGGAGACCTCCAGCCAGGCCCTGCGGGATCCGCACTCCGGCGAGATCCTGGAGGTGCACGCCTCTTCCAGGGACACCACCGAGGCCAAGCGCATCCAGGACGCCCTGAAACGAAGCAACGAGAAATTCTCCAAGGCTTTTCACACCAGCCTGGACGGATTTGCCATCACCCGGCTGGACAACGGCCAGCTGTTGGAGGTCAACCGCGTTTTTGCCCAGATCCTGGGCGCGGACCAGGAAAAGCTGGTGGGGGCCCGCCTGGAGACCATGCCGTCCTGGCTGTCCGAGGCTGATCAGCAGCGCTTGCGCCGGGAACTCGAGCAGCACCGGGAGGTGCGCAATTTCGAGGCGACATTGCGATCCGCGGACGGCCAGGAGGTGTTTGTGCTGCTTTCAGCCAGTGTCCTGGATTTGCAGCAGGAGCCGTGTCTGATTTATTCTCTGAAAAATATTACGGACCAGAAGATGGCGGAAAAGGAAATCAAGTTCATGGCCATGCATGATTTGCTCACCGGCTTGCCCAATCGCAGGCTGTTTCTGGATCGCTTTGAGCAGGCCCTGAACAGGTCCAAACGTTACGGCGAGAAGATCGGGTTGCTGTTCGTGGATTTGGACCGCTTCAAGCAGGTCAATGACGATCGGGGCCACCAGGTGGGGGACGCCGTGCTCAAGGAGGCCGCGGCCCGCCTGGAAGAGTGCGTGCGCAAGTCCGACACCGTGGCCCGCATCGGCGGGGACGAGTTTGTTCTGGTGCTGGGCGGACAGATGGAGGCCAGGCACGTGGAAGTGGTGGCCCGCAAGGTCATTCACGAGCTGGCCAAGGATTACACGGTGTTCGGCTTCCGGTGCAGCGTGGGCGCCAGCGTGGGCATCAGCCTGTTTCCCGAGGACGGGCAGACCCTGGACGTGCTCATGAACAAGGCCGACGCGGCCATGTACCGGGCCAAAGGCGCCGGCGGCAACATGTATCTCTTCTATACGAATGGGTTATAGAGGCCTGATCGCTTCCCCCCAGCATTCCAGCATTATAAAACTAACACTGCAACGCGGCGATGTGCACTCCGTTGTCCGGGCCTTGTTCAGTCAGGGCGTCCAGCAGCGCGCGGCTCATTTTGGCGTAGGGCAGGGGCTCTTCGAACGCAATGCCGAAGTCCCCGGTTTCCGGATTGGTCCACTGCACCCGGCCTCTGCGCCATAGCAGAATGGCGAAGTCGTTGTCATGGGAGATTTTTCTGAACAGGACCAGGTCGCCCTGTTCAAGGCCGGCGTAGACGGACAGGTTCCGCAGCCCGGCACCCCGCCGGCTGATGTCCCGCAGACCGGCCTCCACGACCACCTCGCCGTTGACCTGCATGGTGCAGATGGTCCGGTCCTTGAACAGGTCCACAAGAAAGCGCGGCCAGCGTCGTTTTTGCATAGAACGCATGGGCATCCCTCCCTAAGTTGCGCAACCTGAGACAATCAATGGCTCAGGTTGTACTTTTTGATCAGATCGTACAGCGTGGGCCGGGCAATGCCCAGGACCTCCGCGACCTTGCCCATGTTTCCGGGATGTTCCTTCAGGGCGGTCCTGATCATGTGCTGCTCCAGCAGTTCGCGGCCTTCCCGCAGGGTGGCCGAGGCCGGGGGCGGGCTCCAGATGGCGGCCAGGGCCGCGGTTTCGTCAAAACCGAGATCCTCGGGCACGATAAAGGGCGTGTTGCTCATGATCACGGCCCGCTGGATCTTGTTCTCCAGCTCCCGCACGTTGCCCGGCCAGTCATAGGTGCGCAGGCAGGTTGCGGATTCCACGCTGAAGCCTCCGGTGTCGCGGTTGTGCTCCCGGCAGTTGCGGCGCAAAAACAGATTGGCCAGGATCAGGATGTCTTCCCCCCGCTCGCGCAACGGCGGCAGATTGATGGACACCACGCCGATGCGGTAGAACAGGTCTTCCCGGAATGTCCCGGCCTCCATGGCCTGATGGATGTCGATGTTCGTGGCCGAGAGGATGCGCGCATCCACCTCGATGTCCTCGCGTCCGCCCACCCGCTGGATCACTTTCTCCTGCAGGAAGCGCAGCAGCTTGACCTGCAGGCTCGGGGGCAGCTCGCCGATCTCGTCCAGAAACAGCGTGCCCTGATGGGCGTATTCGAATTTTCCCTGGATCCGGGAGTGCGCCCCGGTGAACGCGCCTTTCTCGTGGCCGAACAGCTCGGCCTCCAGGAGGTTTTCCGGGATGGCCCCGCAGTTGATGGCCACAAAGGCGTTCTCCCGGCGCGGGCTCCTGGCGTGGATGGCCCGGGCCGCCAGCTCCTTGCCCGTGCCCGACTCCCCGGTGATCAAAACCGAGACGTTGGACTCGGCCACCTTGCGGATGGCGGCGAACACCTCCTGCATCTTCGGGCATTGTCCGATGATCCCGTGGCCTTCATCCGGACCCAGCGGTGAGGCGTCCAGCAGGCGGCGGTTTTCTTCCTCCAGGGAGGCCAGGTGAAAGGCCCGCTTGATGATGATCTGCAGCTCGTTCAGGTCAATGGGCTTGCGGTAGAAGTCGTAGGCGCCCATCTGCACGGCCTTGAGGGCGTTTTCCCGGCCGTCGTTGCCCGTGATCACGATGACCTTTGTTCCGGGGGTCATGGTCAGGATTTCCGTCAGGCAGCGGAAGCCCTCCTCGGAGGTGTCCTCGTGCGGGGGCAGGCCCAAATCCAGGGTGACCACGGCCGGCTTGTGCCGGCGAAACTGGGTCAGGGCGTGGTTCGCGTCCTTGGCCAGTTCCAGGGCATAGTCACGCCCCAGCCCCCATTTGAGCTGTTTGCGGATGTCGTCGTTGTCGTCGACAATGAGCAGCTTTTCCATGGCGTCTTGTCCCGGGCATCACAAGCCGGCACGATTTTTCCGGCAGGGCTGAAGGTGTGATTTCATGGGCTTTGGTAGGGAATATATCCGCAGATTGCCGGGACGGCAACATTTTTTTGATAACCGGAAGATCTGTGCCCTGCCCCGCAGCCAACAACGTCATGCCGGCGCAAGCCGGCATCCAGGAAAGCCTGCCCAAAATTGTACTGGAGCAGGCTTTTGAAAAATGAACCGCCACCTGCGGCAAAAGATTCGTTTCCAACCGCCCGCTGCGCTCAAGCCGCGAAGGACGCCAAGAAGAAAGAGTTTTTTGTCTTCCGCTGGGAAGATGCGGCAGCCAAAAGGCTTCACGCCAGCTAACGCTGTCGGCAAGTGTTTCATCACCCCGCCAGGGGTGAGACGAACCTTTTTGAAAGCGCCTCGTTCCTGCGCTTTCAAAAAATGTTTCCTTTGCGAACTTCGCGTCTTCCATGAGAAGGCTAGTCAACGTCCGCCGTGGCGGACCACCTTTTAGCCTGCGAGCCCTGTTGAGCAGCCCCGATAAGTCATGCTTCCATTCGCACTCTTTGTGGGCCTTTGCCATTAGGCCCGGTGCACTGTGGGATCCTCATATTGGAAGCTGCCACCTTGAGCTCGGTCTTTGCGGTTGCCGGCAAGCAACTGGACCTGGACGCAAAACGCAGTCTTCCGGACGGGACTTTTCTTTATTGGGCTTC
>Ga0209614_1000065_pt1 | contig 86925 bp, 66 predicted proteins | sample BlaSprsedimmetaG_FD_185484 | JGI IMG/M metagenome (GOLD analysis project Ga0209614, IMG submission 185484) | Hot spring sediment bacterial and archeal communities from California, USA to study Microbial Dark Matter (Phase II) - Blank Spring... ... | reverse complement strand
GTCGGGGGGGGCGTGGCGGTCGCGGTTGGAGTGAGGGTGGATGTCACGGTCGGTTCAGGCGTATCGGTGGGCAGGGGCGTTTCGGTTGCCACGACCGGGGAGATAGTCAACGTGGTCGTCAGAGTCGGTGTAAACTCGGCGATCGGCGTGAGGGCTTCGTCGTCCTCGCCTGCTGGGGGCGGTGTAGGAGATTCCGCTGGCGACGGGGTAGCGCCGGTCTCTTCGATCAGCAGGTAGGTGGTGCCGCCGATGATACAGCCACGCGAATCGGCGCAGCGCGCGCCCGGCAGGCTGAACGTGTAGAGGCCCCCGACCGGTTCGACGGTCTGCTCCACGCCGGTCTGATCAATCAAACGCGCTTGGGTGTTCAGGGCCGGCACCGAGACGGCGGCAGCGGTGGGCGTGCGGGCCCACATCACCCGGGTGACCAGGTTGCCTCGGTCGAGGGTGACGACGGTATGGCTCGCCTGCCGGTCTTCACGGGCCGTGATCGCCCCGACATAGTGGGTCGTGATCAGCCGGTAGGCCTCGATCGCCGGCCGGTAGCTGCCGTCGAGGCGGATGAGTCCCTTCGGCTCGACCCCGTCGGTGAAGGCGTGATCGACCCAGCGATAGACGGCGACACGCTCGGCGCCGGAGGCAAGAGCAAGAGCAAAGCTCTGCAGCAGGAAACCCGCCTGTTCGTCGAGCGAGATCTGAAAGTTGGCGCCCGGCAGTTCCCAGTACGGAGGATCGGAATTGGAGGCCGCGTTCGTCTCGTTGACCCAGACCGGCTTTTGCAGGCCATACGCGCTCAGCGCGGCGCGGGTCTCGTTGATGATGTAGGGCACCGATTCGGTCTGAAAATAGATGTGGAGCGAGACGACGTCGAAATAATAACCGTGCTCCGCCGCGCCGGGATCCTGGGTGGCGACGTCCAGAAAGCGGCGCAGGTAGGTGCGATCGTGCCAGAACGTCAGGGCGGCCAGATGGATCTTGACGTTGGGGTTCGCCTGATGAGCGGCCAGGTAGGCCACCTTCAGCAGTTGGTAATAGTTCTCGATCGTACCACACCACTCGACGCCATAAGTGCCCATAGCGATGTCCGGCTCGTTCCAAACGATCCAGCGGTCGACGTGCCCGGCGTAGGCGCCCACCACGCGGCGGACGTAATTGGCCCACAGGTTGTCGGGTTCATCGACCGGCAAGTAGAGGCCCCGCGGGACACCGCAATCAGGGATGTCATCGGTGGCCCACGCCGGGGTGCGGATCAGCAGCCCAATCACCTCGCGTCCGGCGACGGCGGCCTGGGCCACGATGGCAGCGTGGTCACCGTCGTACCATTCGTGGGGACCGTTCGGTTGCAGATCGCGCCATTGAAAGAGCAGCCGATCCCAGGCTACCCCGGCCTCGACCGCTGCCGGTGAGTCGTTGTACGCCTCCACTGCGCCAAACCGAGGGTCGGGCGGGGCCGCTTGCACGGGCATTGGCGGGGCGACGAGGGAGCATACGGTCGCCGCTATCGCCCACGTCAGCACCATGGGCAGAACGAGCCGGGCGAATTTTCCAGACTGCCAGGTGGCCCGGTCGTTCATACTTGTCTTTGAGGAATGAGCAGAGATGTGATTCATTCGCATTGGAGGATTTCGCTTTGATACCATTCCCAAAAGTGTGCCATCCCTTCGGCCACAGACACGGTGGGGCGATAGTCCAGCAGGTCACGCGCCTTGGTGACGTCGGCATAAGTGATGGGAATCTCACTGGGGGGTGCGGGAAGCGTCGTCGTCCAGGCCTGTTTTTGTACCATACGCTCGACCAACTGTACGAAATTGGACATGCGCACTGGTTCGCCCCGTCCGAGATTGATGGCCTGATACCCCATGCGGCGATCCAGGGCGGAAAGTACGCCGGAGACGATATCACTGATGTACGTCCAATCGCGGTACATCTCTCCGCCTTCGTAGAGGGGGAATTTTCGCTCGTGGACGATACAGTCTACGATGTGGTAGGACATCATATCGGGACGACCACACGGACCGTAGACGGAAAAGATGCGCAGGGCGGTGAAAGAGATGCCGAACAGGTTGTGATAGGCGTGCCCCATCACCTCGCCAGCGATTTTGGTCGCCGGGTAGGGAGCCAACGGGTGGCCCAGGGGGTCGTCTTCGCGGAAGGGGATCAGGCCGGTGCGACCGTAGACGGATGAAGTGGAAGCGAAGACAAAATGTGGAATGCCGGCTAGACGGGCGGCCTCGAGCATGTTGACGGTCCCGTGTACGTTGATGTCGGCGTAGAGGGGCCCATGTTCCACCGAGTAGTGACCTCCCGTCATCGCAGCCAGGTGGATCACCCCGTCGAACTTGCCGGCGTTGCAGATGCGTTTCATGCCCTCTGTATTTCGCACGTCCGCTTCGTGGAGCGTGAAGTGGGGGTTGGACATCAGGCGGGCGACGTTCGCTCGCTTGCGGGCCGGGTCGTAATGGTCGTCAAAGTTGTCCAGGCCGGTGACGTGTTCACCCCGCTTCATCAGGGCTGCGGCCACGTGACTGCCGATGAATCCTGCTGTGCCGGTGACGAGAACGTTCATGGTGCACCTCCCGGTTCTGACCCGCCCGGATTGAACTCTTGCGTCACAGCATCATCCCAGCCGGTTGGCCGGATGGATTGGATATTCAGTTGGAGTTGGGATGTGTTGTTCCAGTGGTTGATTTCCAGGTGATAGACGATATCTATCCGGTCGGGCAATTTGCCAGCCCAGTCTCCCTGGCGAAAGGCGATCCCGTCCCAGATGATTGTTCCATCTGAAAGAGTCACTTTGAGGTGCTTGCCTGCGTTGCCCACCGCCCACTGGTTCTGGACCTGGATGTTTCGACTGAGTAAAAGGGGGGAGGGATTCGCATAGCCACACGGTTCCAATCGCGTCAGTTCCTGGTACAATCCTCCGGACACCTGGGAGAGCTGGACCTCGGCATCTATGCTCAGCGTGGGAGTCGGTTCTCGATCGGTCAGTTGTTGAGCTGCCATAGCGCGCAACCGGGACGTCAGTTGGTCTAGGTGTTGATTGGGGACGGTAAAGCCAGCGGCGGCGGCGTGGCCTCCGTGGCGGGTCAACAGATCGGCGCACTCGTCCAGGGCCTGGGTGATGTGGAACTCGGGGATGGAGCGGGCCGATCCGCGGCTCTCCTCCGGGCCGATCTCGACGACGATGGCGGGGCGGTAGAACTCGTCCACCAGGCGGCTGGCGACCAGGCCCACGATGCCGGCCGGAAAGTCGGGAGCGGCGGCAAAGAGCAGGGGGGGATCGTCGTCCTCAGCCAGGGCTATGTGACGGGCCCGTTGCTGGATGTCTTGAGTGAGCTGTCGGCGCTCATAGTTCAACTGGTCCAATTCGATGGCCAATCGCTCCGCCTCGGCGGGATATTTGGTTTCGAGAATCTGATAGGCCAGTTTGGCGTGGGCTACCCGTCCGGCGGCATTGAGCCGGGGGCCCAGCACGTAACCGATGGTCCTGGCATCTATGACGCCGTTCTTGAGGCCGCTCTGGCGGCAGAGCGCCTCGATGCCCGGTCGTTCTCGGCGGTTGATTTGTGCCAGGCCGCGATGTACGAGGGTGCGGTTCTCGCTCACCAGAGGGACCAAGTCAGCGACTGTCCCCAGGGCGACCAGGTCGAGGAGATCCTTTTCCTCCAGGCGCACCTCTCGCTTGGTGACCGGTGTTTGGCGATGGCTGCGCAGCAGGGCCTGGGCGAGTTTGAAGGCGACCCCCACCCCAGACAGTTCGTGGAAAAAGTATTGGCTGTCGTGTCGTTTCGGGTCTATGACTGCGGTAGCAGCGGGAAGTTCTGGGCCGACGGAGTGATGATCGGTGACGATGACGTCAATGTCGAGGCTGTTGGCGTGGGTGATCTCGGGCAGTGAGCGCACGCCGCAATCCACGGTGATGACGACGCGGATGCCGTGTTGGGCCAGCATCGTCAGGGCATCGGTATGGAGACCGTACCCTTCGTCCACGCGGTGGGGAATGTAGGGATGGACGTGGCCGTCCAAGGCCCGCAGGGTCTGGACCAGGAGGGCGGTGGCGGTGACACCGTCGGCGTCGAAATCGCCGTACACAGCCATCGGTTCGCCGGCGCGCAGCGCCTGGCGCAGGCGGGTGACGGCGGTCGGCATTTCTGCCAGGTCGAAGGGATTGCCCTCACCACCATCTCCGTTCAAAAAGGCGCGGGCTTCGTGCGGGTCGGTGACGCCGCGATTGTACAGTACCTGCACCATGACGGGATGGAGGTCTGGGAAGCGGGCAACGTGACTGGGTGTGATGGGTGGGGCGATTTGCCACCGTTTAGGATACAAGGACATAAAGTGCTCCGTTATTTCATCGAAAGCAACTGCTCAACCTGTTCCCGCCGGACCATGATCCGGCGGGAACAGGTAATAGGTTGGCGGCAAACTGCAGGGCAACGTCCCTGGTGCGGACTGTGGTCCGCGCTGAACGAGCAGGGCGAGCAGTTACCATCGAAATGCATGATACCCTCTGTAGAGTGGTATCTTACCACAACGTGGGCAAAAGGAAAAGCCCTTCTCCCAGGGGAGAAGGGCCTGTGGTCTTGCGTTGATCTGTAGCCAGTCCCGGTTGGGGCCGAAATCTGTCTAAATCCAGCCCTGGTTCTTGCAGAAATCGGTGACAAAGGGAATGGTAATCCATTCACCCTGATAGGCTTTGATCGCCAAGTAAATCATGTAGACAAACACGGCAAGTCCTAGAAAACACCCAATGAGGATGGTGCTCAGTATGCCAGAGATCACGTAGGTGACCACTCCGAATACGAGCGCTTGCACAGCGTGATATTTGATGAAGGGGCGCTCCTTTTTGTCTATCAGCAGGACGATGACAGCGATAGGCCACAATAGCCAGCTTAACAAGGCCCACAGCTTGTCATCCTGGGTCACGTCTTGAGCCCCCATCGGTTCGTGGATCATTTCCTCTGCCATTTTTTTACCTCCATATTTTCTAAAGTTGATAAAATGAGCGTATTTGCGTGTAACCTTTTGTATTTTAGCCGTTTTTGTGGAGATGTCAACTGTGGCGTGAGTTGGACCCCCAGGCTCTGGCGAGGTCGCCGCGCCCTATATTCCGTGATTCTTTCGATCAGGCTTGGGTCAGTTACAGCGAGAACTGGCTGAATACTTGCAGAAACTCTGAGAAAGGGGATGCTGGCGTCAACGAGACTCGGGATGACGCCTAATGTGAATAGGAGGCATTCGATCGAGGAGCGACGTCAATTGTGGAGTTGCGCAAAACAGGTTATAATTACACTGATCCCTATTCAGAGCCGAGTTCGATAGTCCACCCATAATGTGAGATGATCCAGACGCCAGATTCCCCGACAATTCTATGTGTGGATGATACGGCACAAGTGCGCGCCCTGGTGCAGCGTTTGCTATCCCACCGCTATACCGTGCTGGAAGCTGGCGATGGTCTGCGGGGTATCGAGATGGCAAAACAAGCTCGGCCGGATCTGGTGCTCCTCGATATGCACATGCCTGGTTTGACTGGCTACGAGGTCGCTACCCGCATCAAGTCGCTGATGCCCCGTGTCCCCGTCGTTGCCCTGACCGCCGACGTGACGGCCGATATTCGCGAGCGCGTCCTGGCGGCCGGATGTGACGGCTACCTGTCCAAGCCGGTGGACCCGGACCGACTGGAGGGTCAGGTGCAAGCCTTTTTGGACGGCGCCAGGGAAGAGTTGGCGGACGAGGGCTATCGCCAGGATTACCAGGAAGCGCTGGTAGTTCGGTTGGAGGACAAGGTCCGCGAACTGACTCAGACGCTTCAGCGCAACGCCGAGTTGAACGAACAGAACGTGCAGTTGCTCGAGCACGCGCAGCGCCAGGCGAGACTGCTGGCGGCCGGGGCTAAGGTGGGGCGGAGCATCGTCTCCATCCTAGACCTGGACGCGCTGTTGAATACGACGGTGGACGTGATCTGTGACGAGTTCGGGTTTTACTACGCCGGGGTGTTCCTGATTGACGAGACGGGGGAGTGGGCGGTGTTACGTGCCGGTCGGGGCGAGGCCGGCGCGGCGATGGTGGCCGGTGGGCACAAGTTGAAGGTGGATGGACACTCGATGGTCGGCGCGGCGACCGGGTCGCGCAAGGCGCGGATCGCGTTGGACGTGGGGGAGGAGCCGGTCCATTTCAAGAATCCGCATTTACCCCACACCCGCTCTGAGATGGCCCTGCCGTTGGTCGCTGGCAACGAGGTCATCGGCGCGTTGACGGTGCAGAGCATTGAGGAGGCCGCGTTTACCGATGAGGATGTCACGGCGTTGCAGTCAATGGCGGATCAGTTGGCCATCGCGATTCACAATGCCCGCCTGCACTTTCAGAACCAGCGATTGCTGGGCCAGGCCGAACGGAACGCCCGGCTGTTGGCGGCCGCGGCTCAAGTTGGGCAGGGCGTCACCTCCATCCTGGATATGGACGACCTGTTGAACAAGACCGTAGACATCATCTGTGAGGCGTATGGGTTCTACTATGCCGGTGTCTTTATGATTGATGAGACGGGGGAATGGGCGGTCTTGCAGGCCGGTCGGGGCGAGGCTGGCGCAGCAATGATCGCCAAGGGGCACAAGCTGCAAGTGGGAGGGCTTTCGATGATTGGCGCTTCCATCACTCAGCGTAGGGCGCGCATCGCGTTGGACGTGGGGGAGGAGCCGGTCCATTTCAAGAATCCGCACCTGCCCCACACCCGCTCCGAGATGGCGTTACCTCTGATCGCGGGCAACCAAGTGATCGGGGCGCTGACGGTGCAGAGCGTCGAGGAGGCGGCGTTCAGCGATGAGGACATCACCGCACTGCAGGCTATGGCGGACCAACTGGCCGTGGCGATCAACAACGCCCGGTTGCTCCGGGAGTTGGAGGCCGCCCACAGCGAGTTGGTGCAAGCCAAGACCTTTGAGGCCATCGCTACAGCGACGGGGGAGGCGATTCACTGGGTGGGCAACAAGGCCGCTCCGATCCCAGGCAGCGTCGCCCGCATCACCGAGGACTTTGTCAAGTATATGGCGCTGGCCAACGCCATCGTGGAGCAGTCTCCACCCGAAATGCGGGAACACAAGTTCGCTCAACTCCTGACCGAGGCGGCCGAGGAGATAGCGAGTCGGGGCAATTTCCTGGAGGGAGTGCTGAGCGACATGGAATCCAAGTCGGCTCGACGTTTGCACAAGATGTTGAACGTCGAGTCTATTTTCGAGGATCTGGAGATCATCGAGGGCAGTGCGCGGGCGATCCTGAACATTAAGGAGGATTTGATCGGCCCGGCTCGCAAGCGCAAGGATCAACTGGTGCATCTGCCGGACCTGCTGAAAAGGAGCATCGCCTCGATGGGCATATCGGACGACGTCGCGCGCACGCTCTTTAGCGAGGGCCTGCGCCCGGTCCGCGTTGATCCGTCCCAGTTGGATCGGGTGTTCATCAATTTGATCAAGAACGCCATGGAGGCAATGCACGAGGTTGAGGACAAGCGGTTGTTCGTTTGGGCGCGGGAAGCTGACGAGCCGGGTTTTGTCGTGGTCGACGTGACCGACAGCGGACACGGTATTCCACCCGAAATCATGGACAAGATTTGGATGGCATTTTACACGACCAAGGGAGACCGAGGGGGGACGGGGTTGGGGCTGGCGGCCTGTGCCCAGATCATCGGCCAGTTGGGAGGCAAGATCGCAGTCGAGAGCGAGGTCGGGGTCGGAACGACCTTTAGTGTCTTGCTACCTATAGCGAGTGATGAGAAGGAGTGCGACAAGGAAGGCGTCCAGGTGTAGCAGGCAAGTAGCCCAGACGATGGGACCAGTCGGATAGAGCACGAGGGTGTATCGTATCGAAAGGATGCTGTATGGAAGACGTGAGGATTTTGCTGGTAGATGACGAGCGTCTGGTGCGGCGTAGTATGGAAAAGACGCTGCTGCGGGCTGGTTTCGACGTTGACACAGCCGAGAATGTCAGCGAGGGGTTGGAGCTTTTCCAGGAGGCTCTGGCAGATGAAGAGGATGGACCGTTTGACATTGCGATTCTGGATCTGAACATGCCCAATTTCGAGGGGGTGGATGATCCTGACGCTGGCCTCAAGCTGTTGACCAAGCTGCTCGAAGTGGATGCAGACCTGCCGGTCGTTGTGTTGACTGCTTTTGACGAGGTCACACGGGCCAAGGAGGCTGTCGCCCGGGGTGCGCGGGCGTACTTTGTCAAGGGGCGGGAGGCCGGGCTGATCGAGCTTGTGAACGATATTCTTGACGTTGAGTGATTAGACGAGGAAATGCCATGCCAGATAACGTATCTCTAGCTGAGCGGCGCGCCACGCTGCTTCATGCAGCAGCCAAGGTGGGCCGTAACGTCACTTCTATATTGGATCCCGAACTGCTGCTGGATCAAACGGTTGACATTATCTGCGATGCGTTTGGTTTCTATTACGCCGGCGTGTTCTTGATAGACGAATCGGGCGAGTGGGCGGTGCTGCGGGCCGGTCGCGGCGAGGCCGGCGCGGCCATGATCGCGAATGGCCACAAGTTGAAGGTGGACGGCCACTCGATGATCGGCGCTGCGACCGGTCAGCGCAAGGCTCTCATCGCCCTGGACGTGGGTGTGGAGCCGGTCCACTTTAAGAACCCGTATTTGCCCGATACCCGTTCCGAGATGGCTCTACCACTCAGCGTGGGGGACGAGGTCATCGGCGCGCTGACGGTCCAGAGCACCGATGAGGCGGCTTTCACCGAGGATGACATCACCGTTCTCCAGACGATGGCGGACCAACTGGCCGTTGCCATTCACAATGCCCATCTCCACACGGAGAATCGGCGGCTGCTGGCGCGGGCCGAGCGGCGTGCGCGCCTGCTGGAGGCCGCATCCGAGGTGGGGCGAGACGTGACCTCCATCCTGGATATGGACGAGCTGCTCAACAAAACGGTCGACATCATCTGCGATGCGTACGGCTTTTATTACGCCGGGGTATTTCTGGTAGACGAGGCCGGCGAATGGGCGGTGCTAAAGGCCGGTCGCGGGGAGGCCGGCGCAGCGATGATCGCCGCCGGGCACAAGTTGGGTGTGGGAGGCCACTCGATGATCGGCGCCTGCGTGGAGCGGGGTCAGGCCCGCATCGCTCTGGACGTGGGCGAGGAGCCGGTCCATTTCAAGAATCCCTACCTGCCCCACACGCGCTCCGAGATGGCGCTGCCGTTGATCGTGGGCGATAAAACAATGGGCGCGGTGACGGTGCAGAGTATCGAAGAGGCGGCCTTTAGCGACGAGGATATCGCCTCTCTGCAAGCGATGGCGGATCAACTGGCCATCGCCATCAACAACGCCCGGCTGTTGAAGGAACTGGAGGCGGCTCACGCCGAGTTGCTGCGCACCAAGACCTTTGAGGCCCTCGCTACTTCGACGCTGGTCGCCATCCACTGGATTGGCAACAAGGCGCTGCCCATCTCGACCAGCGTGGGTTTGCTGCGCGAGGACCTGGAGAGTCTCCACGACACGGACCCTGACCTGGTGGAGTCTATGCTCGAGGATTTGCAGACGGTTGAGGACAGCGCCCGGTTGATCGTTTCCGTTCAAGAGCACTTGATCGGTCCGGCGCGGGAGGAAAAACCCAGTCCGGTGATGGTGGACGACGTGGTCAGGGATGTGGTGGTCAAGATGGGGATCTCGAGCGACATGGTCACATATCACATAGCCCCCGACCTGCCTCTGGGCGTGGCCGATGTCACCCAGTTGAGCCGCGCCTTTGGCTACGTGTTGAGGAATGGCCTGGAGGCGATGGAGGCTGTGGCCGATCCACACCTGACGGTGGAGGTCGTGCCGGTTAATCGTGGCGATTTTGTCGCCGTGCGTATCACGGATAATGGGCCTGGCATCTCGGAGGAGAACCTGGAAAAGATCTGGGCCGCTTTCTATTCTACCAAGGGAGCCAGGCACGCTGGCCTGGGACTTTCGGCCTGTGCGCAGATTCTGCAGCAACTGGATGGTCAAATTTCGGCCTACAACGCGCCTGGCGGCGGTGCGACGTTCGAGTTGGCGATCCCGGTGTATGATGGGATCCTGCCAGCGGTCAATCTATCCTCTGATTGCTCCCTCCTGCTGATTGACGACGACGACCCGTGGAGTCGCTTTGTCGAGCGGGTGATAAAGGATGCCGGCGGCCAGGTCTCCCGTTCGGTGGATGTTCAGGTAGATTTGGACGGGTTCGATCTCATCCTGGTGGATGATGCGCTGGAGGGGGCAGAGATTCGATCTGTGCTCAAGCACCTCAGGGCTGCTGGTGTGGGCGTCAAAACCCTGGTCGTGGCTTCCAGTTTGCGGGTGGAGCGGACGATGGAGCTGATGCCATTCGGTGTCCGAGATGTGTTGCTAAAGCCGTATACCAGGGCCAAGCTGGCCGAGATTGTCCATCTGTAAGGCGGGTTTCTTACCCGCCATTTCCCGATCTCGGCATCTGGCTTACAGGCTTCCACCGGATCATCATCCAGTGGGGCTTGTTTGTTGGACCAGACAGAGTATATGCTCAAGATTTTGTCACTGACCGCGCGGGATTCAGCGCGCGCGTGACCCCCAATTCACTATCAATTTTAAGGAGAGCTTGACAATGCGAGATAGATTACTAGAGTTGGTACCCGAGTTCGATCTCATTCAGGATGGGGAACTGCGGGCCAGGGCGATCCAGGTCTGGGAGATCACGATGCAGGAGAGCGGCTGGACACTGGAAGAGTTGGCCCAGATGCCCTTTACCCTGCTCATCAACCCCTGCCCGGCCTCTTTCATCGAGCACGTTCGGGCTGTGACGTTGACTGCTCTGCAGGCGGCCGAGGTTTTCGCCGAGATCTATGGTGACCGGGTGCCGGTGGACCGGGACCTGCTCATCACCGGCGGGTTGCTGCACGACATCGGCAAGCTGCTGGAATACGAGAACCGGGCGGATGGGATGACCGTCCAGACGCACGCCGGGAAACTCCTCCGCCACCCATTCACCGGGATGGAGCTGGCGGCTCGCTGTGGCCTGCCCGTCGAGGTGCAGCATATCATCGCCACTCACGCTGGCGAGGGGGACAAGGTGATTCGCACGACCGAAGCGACGCTCATCAACCATGCCGACTTTATGAGCTTTCACTCTATGCAGCGCATGGGGCAGGACAAGAATCTGGCCGCCAGGTTGGGTTGACGTGAGGAGTGAGGCGATGAGGGGTCAGACCATCGTTGAAAAGATATTCCAGGCGCATACGTCTGGAGACAGGCCGGTCGAGCCAGGGCGTATCATCTGGCTGGAACTGGACGTGCGTTCGGCCCGCGATTTTGCCGGGGCCAACGTGGTCAAAAACTACCGCCGGCACTATGGCAGCGCGCCTGTGGCCGATAAAGAGAAGACGATCTTTACGTTTGATCTGGTGGTGCCACCCAGCAACATCCCCTACGCCAACAATCAACAGATCTGCCGTGTATTTGCGCGGGAGCAGGGCATCACCGTCTATGACGTGAATGCTGGCATCGGCTCTCACGTCGCCTTGGAGCAAGGGCTGATCTATCCCGGCTCGACCTTTGTCGGCACCGACAGCCACTTGAACATCCTGGGGGCGGTGGGAGCTTTTGGGCAAGGGATGGGGGACCAGGATATTGCCTTTGCCTTTAGGACTGGCAAGACCTGGTTCGAGGTGCCGCCGACGATGAAGGTGATCGTCGAGGGCGAGCTGCGACCGCCCTGCACCGCCCGCGATCTGACGCTGGCGGTGATGGGAGCCTTGGGCTCCAGCGGGGCGTTGGGCCGGGCGGTCGAGTTCTATGGCCCGGCGATCGAGGCGTTGGATCTGGCAGGACGCATCACCCTCGCCAGCCAGGTCACCGAGATGGGGGGGATCATCGGCTTCATCCCGCCCTCGGAGGAGGTGCTGGCCTTTGCCCGGCAGCGCACCGGTCGCGATGACATTGCCGGTGTCTACGCCGATCCCGATGCCGAGTACGTGGAGACAGTCGAGCTGGATGTTGCGGAACTGGAGCCGCTCATCTCCTGCCCGCCCAATCCGGCCAACGTCAAACCGGTGCGCGAGGTGGCCGGACGGCGCATTGATTCGGCCTTTTTCGGGTCCTGTACCAATGGACGGTTCGAGGATTTGGCGGCCGTGGCCCGGGTGGTGCAGGGGCAGCGCGTCGCGCCGCACGTGATGGCGACGGTGGTGCCGGCCACGCGGGAGGTGTTCGAGCAGATGCTCCGCTCCGGCGTGCTGGAGACGCTGTTCGACGCGGGGTTCATCATCAGCAATCCCGGTTGTGGGGGCTGTGCATCGGGCCACTTGGGGATGACGGGCGAGGGACAGGTGCAGCTCAGCACCAGCAATCGCAACTTTCCCGGCAAGCAAGGAGCGGGCGACACGTACCTGACCAGCCCGGTCACGGCGGCCTGGAGCGCGCTGAGAGGCGAGATCGCAGTACCGGAGGTGCAGCAATGAGCAAGCGGACCAGGGTGGAAGGCCGTCTGTGGGTGCTCAACGACCCCGACGGCCGGCTGTACGACGATATTGACACCGACATGATCTTTCACAACCGGTACCTGCACATCACCGACGTGGACCAGATGGGGCAGTACGCGCTGGATAACCTCAAGGGCTGGGAAGAGTTCGCGCGGCAGGCCGAGCCGGGGGACGTGATTCTGGCGGGGCGGAACTTTGGCGCAGGGTCGTCGCGGCAGCAAGCGGTGGACTGCTTCCGTGCGCTGGGGATCGCGGCGGTGATCGCCGAGAGCTTTGGCGCCATCTACAAGCGGAATGCCATCAACAGCGGCATGCCCATTGTGGCCTGGCCGGGGTTGACCGATCAGGCTGGCCACCTGGCGACCGGTGACCGGCTGGAGGTGGATTTCGAGTCTGGACGGGTGGTGTTGAACGGCGAGCAGGTCTTCCAGGCCGAGCCGTTCTCACGGGTCCAGATGGATATCTACCAGGCGGGCGATCTGTTTGCCTACGGCAAGGCGCTGGGCGGAGAGTAGGGCGGCCTGATCACGTTCGGGGAGAACGGATTGGAGCGCTGCTGTTCCAGAGGCTGGGGCCTCGTGGTTCCACGGGGTCCCAGCCTGTCGTATTCACCCGGTGCTCGACGCCGATACGATGTGACAACCTGCCCTAAAATCGGGTGAAATTTGGAACTGGGAATTCTTTTCAGGTATGATACAATAGCCTGGACGCGGTTTTGACTGGTGCAAGATTAGTGTGACACGATAGTTTAGGGAGAGAGGGAATAGTATGAAAGTCTTGTCTTACGATCCAGAACTCTGTGTGGGCTGCTACATCTGTGAGGAAGTGTGCTCGGAGACGTGGCACAAAGTCAACGACGCGACCAAGTCCAACATTCGCATCCACGACGATGGTGAGGGAGGGCTCAGTGCCAATTACTGCGTTCAGTGTGGCGAGTGCATTGAGGTTTGCCCTACGGGAGCCTTGTCACGGGATAAACGGGGTATCATCCGATTGAAAAAGAAGCTGTGTGTGGGGTGTCTGTCCTGCGTGGGCTTTTGCCCGTACCTGGCGATGCGGTATCACCGCGATCAGGTCGAGCCGTTCAAGTGCATCGCTTGTGGCAAATGTGCTGACGAGTGTCCCGCCGAGGCGCTGGCCATTGTAGAGGTCGAAACGCCCAGCGCTCCTGGCCTTCAGATATAAGGAGATAACCATGTCCAAGCAGACAAAAACTACCCGTCGTGTACTGGCGGAATACACCTACGAGCCGGCCTCTGTAGAGAAGGGCTACACGGGCCAGACGTTGTACGTGAACGTCTCCGAGCATACCATCGCGGCCAAACCGGTCACCGACGTGATGAAGGACAAGTTCATCGGCGGCCGGGGATTTGGACTGTGGTTACTGTGGCATGGCGTCAAGGACGAGACCCGGTGGGACGATCCGGAGAACGAGATTGTCGTCTCCTCTGGCCCCTGCGGCGGCACCACCCAGTATCCAGGTGCGGGCAAGTCGTTGGTCGTCTCCATCTCACCCCTGACGAATGTGGTAGTAGATAGCAACGTGGGGGGGCATTTTGGGCCGCTGCTCAAGTTTGCCGGATGGGATGCCCTAGAGATTCAGGGCAAGGCGGAGAAAGAGGTGATCGTCGTGATTGACGGCTCGACCGGGCGCATCACCATCGAGGAGGCGCCCGATGTGCCGGTAGACACCCACCTGGTGGGGCATTGGCTGATCAATGATATGGCGGAGAGCGAGGAGGATCGGTATTATATGTCGGTCATCTCGGCCGGAACCGGGGCGGAACATACCCGTATGGGATGCCTCAATTTCAGCCTCTACGACCGCAAGCGGCAGGCGCCGCGCTTCAAGCAGGCCGGGCGAGGGGGGATCGGCACCGTCTTTCGCGACAAGCGGATCAAGGCTGTGGTGGTCAAGAGCGATCCGGTGAGAGGGGATTCGAACGCGCCGGCTGACCCGGCTCGTATCTCCCGCGCCGGCATCCGGCTGCACAAAGAGATCCACGGCTATGACAACGAGCAGTGCAAGATGCGCGTGACGGGCACATCCTACCTGGTCCAGATTATGAATGATTATGATCTGCTGCCGGTCCACAATTTCCGGTTCGGTTCTCACCCCGATTCTCCCAAGATCAAGCGCGAGGTGTGGGAAGATTACTTTACCCAGGGGCTGCCCGACGGTTGTTGGTACGGCTGCACCCTGGCCTGCGCCCATGCAGTGGATGGTTACACCGTTCGCACTGGCCCATACCAGGGGGAAGTAGTGATCGTGGATGGGCCCGAGTACGAGACCATCGCCGGGGTCGGCTCCAACTGCGGCATCTTTGATCCAGAGCCCATCCTGGAGATCAACTTTTATTGTGATACCTATGGCATAGACACCATCTCCTTTGGAACAGGGACCGCCTTTGTGATGGAGTGTTACGAGGCCGGTGTGCTGGACCGGGAAAAGACCGGCGGGTTGGAACTGCGCTTTGGCAACGCCGACGCAGCCATCGAGTTGCTGCACCAGATGGGACAGGACGAGGGGTTTGGCAAGATCGCCGGGCAGGGCATCCGCAGAATGAAGGAATACTTTGTCCGGGAGTATGGGGCCGACGCCGATTTCCTCAACGATATCGGGATGGAGGCCAAGGGGCTAGAGTATTCCGAGTACGTCACCAAAGAGTCCCTGGCTCAACAGGGCGGCTATGGTCTGACCAACAAGGGACCGCAGCACGACGAGGCGTGGCTCATTTTTATGGACCAGGTGAGCAATCTGCTGCCGACGTTCGATGACAAGGCCGAGGCGCTGCACTATTTTCCAATGTTCCGCACCTGGTTCGGGTTGTGCGGTTTTTGCAAGCTGCCCTGGAACGACATATCCCCGCCCGACAACAAGTACACCGATGAGCCGGCCAAGATTCCCGAACACGTCCAGAATTATGTGGACCTGTTCTCCGGCGTGACCGGGCGGGAGATTGCCAAAGAGGACCTCATTACCATGTCCGAGGCGGTCTACAATTTCCAGCGGGTGTTCAACATCCGGTTGGGGTACGGCCTGCGGGATCACGACGACGTCCCCTACCGTTCCCAGGGCCCGGTGACGGTCGAGGAGTACGAGTCGCGGACCGAGCGATATGACAAGCAGTTGCAAGAGGTCTTGGGCCTGGACCCGGCGAAAATGTCCACGGAGGAAAAGGTGGCGGCGCTGCGGGAATACCGCGAGGGACAGTACGAAAAGTTGAAGGATGCCGTCTACGAGCGGCGCGGTTGGACGAAGAACGCCGTTCCCAAAGTCGAGACGTTGAAGCGGCTGGGGATTGATTTCCCCGATGTTGTAGCCGTCGTCCAGAAACATCTCTAATCAGTCAGGTGACTGACGTCCTTTAGCAAGGTGCGACGCACTTTATTCAATGCATGTGAGCAAGTGCGTCGCACCTAAAAAGAGGAGGCGGGGAGTTGATCCGCGTCAACAATCGGGACGAGATCGAGTGGCAGGACGGGCTGACGGTCTCTGATCTGCTGGAGCGGTGTCGGTATACCTTTGCTCACATCATTGTCAAAATTGATGGAGAGGTGATCTTGCCTGAGGAATACGATACGCGTGTCATTCCCGACGGGGCCCAAGTTCACGTGATTCACCTGATTGCAGGGGGATAAAGGAGGCCGACGACGAACGCGAGATTGGCTGATTTATGCGCGCGGATGGACGAGGCCGGGATAGAGGCTGCGCTGTTGCTCCATCACCGTGACGTCTTTTACTATGCCGGGACCGTTCGCCCGGCCGCACTGCTCGTCTATCTGCACGCGGGGCGGTCTCGGACCGGGCCGGGAGCGGTGTTGTTCGTGCGGCGCGGGCTCGAGCTGGCTCGTCAGGAGGCGACGGTGGATCACGTCGAGCCGATGCGAGGCTTTACCAGCGTCGCCCAGGTCGTGGATGAGCTTGGCCTGACCGGTCGTGTGCTGGGCACCGAGTTGGACCTGGTCCCGGCTCAATTGTACCACCGATTGGTGGAGGTGTTCCCCGATTGGACCCTGTCCGATGTCTCGCCATTAGTGCTGGACCAACGTATGGTCAAGGACGAGGACGAGATCGCGGCTACCAGGCGGGCCAGCGCCGTGGCAGATGCAGGGCACGGGGCCGCCGAGCGAGCTGTTGCGCCGGGGGAGAGTGAATTGGCGCTGGCGGCTGAGGTCGAGGCGGCGATGCGGCGGGCCGGCCACGAGGGATTCCAGCCGCTGCGCTACCCCGAAGCGCGCGGGGGCGGTGTGCTGCTGGTCAGCGGCGAGTACTTGACCGTGCGTGGTGGTCATGGATTGGTGGTGACCGGCGCAGGGCTGAGCCCGGCGATGCCTTACGGCCCGTCGCGCCGCATACTTCAAGATGGGGATCTGGTAGTCGTGGACATTGGCTCGACCTATGACGGTTACACCGCCGACGAATCCCGCACCTTTGTCGTGGGGCGGGCGACGGAGGCACAGCGAGCGCTTTTCGGTGTGGCGCGAGCGACCGAGGACGCGGTCTTTGAAGCCCTGCGGCCCGGCGTGCCGATCGCCGATCTGTACCAGGCGGCCGAGGCGGTGGTGGAGCAGGGAGCGCCGCCCCACTTTGCCCCTGGCAGTCTGGCGCTGCCTGGATTTATTGGACATGGCATCGGGCTGGAGCTGGACGAGCCGCCGGTGATCTGGCCGCGCGATGACGTGAGACTGCGGGCCGGTATGGTGTTGGCGATCGAGATCGAAGTCAATGCGCTGGAGCAGGGTACTATGGTCAAGTTAGAGGACACCGTCGTCGTGCGTCCAGATGGATGTGAATTGCTGACCCTTACTCCCCGCGAGTTGATTGAAGAAGGCATATCGTAGGAGGTGTTGCATGGCTCATCGAATCGTCATCACGGCTGGCCCTGTGACGGTCGAGGCCGAGCTGAACGACAGCCTTACGGCGCGCGAGATTTGGGAGTCACTGCCCATCGTCGGGTGGGCGAATACCTGGGGAGACGAGATCTATTTCGAGATCCCCGTACAGGTGGAACAGGCTTCCGATGCTCGCGCCGAGGTGGAGGTGGGGGAACTGGGCTATTGGCCGGTGGGCAGCGCATTCTGCATCTTTTTCGGGCCAACCCCTGCCAGCTCTGACGCCCGACCCCGCGCCGCGAGTCCCGTCAACATCGTGGGCCGGGTGTTGGGTGATGCGACAGCTTTTCGACAGATCGCCAGCGGTACAGCGGTTGAACTATCTAGGGCCTAGCCCACGGCTGGTTCCTGGGCGGGTTCTGCCTCGGCGATCGGTACCGTGAACGTGATCGTTGTCCCCGCCTCGAGTTGACTTTCGATTTTGATTTCTCCACCCCCGAGTTCTACCAGGCCCTTTACGACGCACAGTCCCAGTCCGGTGCCAGGCATCTCTCGCACGGTGGGATGGTCGGAGCGAAAGAACTTGGTAAATAGATTGGCCTGATCCTCTTTCGAGATACCGATGCCGGCATCGGCTACCGTGCAGTGGACGTTACCGTCTTTGACTTGGGCTTGGAGCAGGATTTGGCCCTCTGGGGGCGTGTACTTGCAGGCGTTATCCAGCAGTTCGACGAAAATCTGAGTCAAGCGGATCGGGTCCGCCTGAACCTGGGGCAGATCTTTGGGCAGCTCGACGGTCAGTTGCAGAGAGCGGCCTGCTAGCCGTTCCCGAACTTGGGATTGAACTTCCTCGAGGACACCGGTTAGAGCGATGGCTCTCAGATCCAGCCGCATCTGGTGGCTTTAGAGCTTGGCAATGTCCTGCAGATCAGAGACCAGGATTTGCATCCGCTCCGTGTTTCTCATGATCGTCTTGATGAACTTGGCCTGATCTGGTGACAGGGGCCCCACCATCCCCTTGGCGAGCATATCGGCATACCCCCGGATGGACGTCATCGGGGTGCGTAATTCGTGGGCGACGAAAGAGATAAAGTCGGATTTCGCTTGGTTGGCCTGGCGGACCTCTTTGTACAGGCGGGCGTTTTCGATGGCGACGGCGGCGTGATCCGCCAGCCGGCCGGCAAACTGGACCTGGTCTTGATGAAACGGGGCCTCTCTGTGGCTTCGCAGGTCGAGCAGCGCTACTGTTCGATCCTCGTAGCGGATGGGGACCAGCAGCCGCGTCCCGCCCAGTACACAGGGCTCGGTATGTTTCAGGGCCTGGCGGGTGACGGCTTCTTCGGGCGCTGCCATCTGTTCGTCACCGCCTTGGATCACCGACTCGATGGTGCCGTCTGGGTTTAGCGTCGTCAATGTACCCCGTTCCGCCGCTACAGTCCGCAGGGCCCAGGACAGGGTCAAGTCGAGCACGCGGTCCATTTCGAGGCTGGCGTTCAGTTCGCGGTCAATCTGCTGCAGGGCGGTCAACTCTTCCAATCGAGCGGTCAGGGCCTGGTCGGTCAGGGTGTATAGGCGGGCGTTCTCGATGGCGACGGCGGCCTGGCTGGCGAAAGCTGTCAGGATGGGCAGGTCATCTTGTGAAAAGACGTTATCCCGCATTCGATTGTCCAGATAGAGGGCTCCGGTGATTCGTTCTCGGACGTGCAGGGGCACGCAGACGATGGAGCGCAGTTGGTAGCCGATGACGCTTTCTTGATCGGAGAAGCGGGGATCGAGTTGGGCGTTGGTGGTCAGCACCGGTTGGCCCCGCTCCACGGCCTCTCGGACCACGGTGTGGCTGAGTTCCTTGTCGAACGTCTCTACATCTGCCTGCAAGTTCTGTGCTGCCCGAATCTCGATGTTTCCCTCTTCGTCCAGCAGCATCAAGCAGCCTCTCTCGGCGCCCGTCAATTCAATCAGTGATTCCATCACCAGGTTCAGGGTTTTGGTTAAATCGAGGGATGAATTCAGCACGCCGATGATTTCATACAAAGTGTTCAACTCTGCGCCCTTGACCGTTCCTCCGATCAAATCCACCATCACGAGTTGCCATTCGTGGATCCGTTGGCGCAGTTGTTCCGGGGAGATTCCATCCGGTCTCTTTAGCGCTTGGCGCACGATATGCATACTATCCAGGAGTGCTGCTGCCGCTGTACTTTTTACCGTTGGCCTCCTGGTCTCTTGGGTCATGGGCATTCCTCCTTGCTCGACGAGTTTGGCGCACCGCGAATGATGAAAGTATGGTGATACGATCACTATACCACATAACCGTTGAATACAGGTTGCGATGTCGTTACGGTTTAGTTAACGTGAGGGGGCCTTCACATCAGGCTGGTCTGTGGTATACTTTGACGTCAGTGGTTGAATGAAAGGGGATAGGATGAGAGAGGACGTGTTGTTGACGGTGGAAGGCGTCTGGGTTCAGCGCCCGGGCGCGGAAGTGTTACGTGGGGTCAACCTGACTGTTCGTCGAGGAGAGCTTCACATTCTGTTAGGGCTTAATGGTTCAGGCAAGAGCAGTTTGGCTCTCACGTTGATGGGAGCCAGCGGGTATCTGCCCGAGCGGGGACGCATTCTATTCGACGGGAAGGATATTACGCACTGCTCGGTCACCGAGCGGGCGCGCTTGGGATTGACCTTGGCCTGGCAGGAGCCGGCTCGGTTCGAGGGGTTGCCGGTCGCCGATTACCTGGCCCTGGGAATGGAGAATCCATCCCGGGAGCGGATCGAGGAGGCGTTGACGATGGTGGCGCTTTCGCCGGGAGCGTATATGGGCCGTTCGGTGGACAGTGCGCTTTCGGGCGGGGAGCGCAAGCGGATCGAGTTGGCGGCTGTTTACGGGATGCGCCCCCGGCTGGCCGTTCTCGACGAGCCGGACTCGGGGATCGACGTGTTAGGGATCGAGGAAATCGCAGACCTGCTGCGCCGTATGTCACGCGAGGGCACGGCGGTGCTCTTGATCACCCACCGGGAGGAGATGGCGGACGTGGCAGACACGGCCTCGCTAATGTGCGGTGGTGCGGTCATCAACACCGGCACAGCGGCCGAGGTGCGGGAGTACTTTGCCCAGCGCTGTCGCCCGCACGGTGACCGTCTGGGCAGTCAGCCCTGGGGCGAGGAGGCGAATGGTATGTATCGGCGGGTGGTCTCCGAGGGGGTGTGTGATGACTAATCACGCCGGTATCCCGTTCAAGCCTTCCGTGTTGCAGGAGCAGAATCCGGCTTGGGCCCAAGAGTTTGAGGCCATGTTGCGGGCCTACGAGCAGGCCGGGGGAAAGGCGAGCGTCTTGCAGATGCCGCGTGTCGCCAGCGCGGTGATCAGCGCCAATCGGGTGCTGGCAGTGAATCTGATCGCAGGGGTGGACATCCAAACTGAGGAGATGGAGCGCGGGGTGCGTGCTCACATCACCGTCGCGCCCGGGACCAAGGTGGACTATCCCGTCCATCTGTGCTTTGGGATGACCGCCGAAGAGGGGGTGCAAGAGATTTTGCCCGTGTTCGAGATCGGGGCGGGGGCGGAGATCGGTTTCTTGGCTCACTGCACGTTCCCCAACGCAGTAGATCTCAAGCACATCATGGATGCCCGCATTCACGTCCATCCCAATGGGACGATGCGCTACAGCGAAGCTCACTATCACGGTCCCCACGGGGGGATCGAGGTCCTGCCCACCACGCACGCCCAGGTGGACGAAGGAGGGCGGCTGGAGGTCGAGTTCAACCTGATCCATGGCCGGGTGGGGCGGATGGAAATTCAGTTCGAGGCGGATGTGGCGGCCTGGGGTGTGGTCGAGTTGGTCTCCAAGGCGTATGGCTCTGGGGATGACGAGATCGTGGTCCACGAGGTGGTGCGACTCAACGGTGAGGGGGCGCGGGGATTGGCCAAGACGCGGGCGGCGGTGCGCGACCGGGCTGTCAGTTCCGTCTACACCACGGCTGAGGGGAACGCGCCCGGGGCGGTGGGGCACATGGACTGCACCGAGATTGTGCGCGGGGAGGCGATGGCGCGCAACGTTCCGACCGTCGTCGTGCGCGACGATCAGGCCAGGGTGACTCACGAGGCGGCTATCGGGAGTGTTGGCAAGAGAGAGTTGGAGACGCTGATGGCCCGGGGCTTGGATGAGGACGAGGCGGTGGATATCATCATCCGGGGAATGTTGCGCTAAATTGGGCGTGTGGGTTGTCAATTCGCTGGATTGTGGCATAATGAATGATTGGGTAGAACGTGAATCGAGAGGGAACTGTAGGAAATGAGGAGGTGGATACAGTTGAAGGGACGATGGTGGATGGTCTTGGTGGTGGCGAGTTGGGCAGTGGTGTTGGTTCTCGCCGGTGGCCTGAATCCTGCACAAGCTCAGAATGACGCCATCGTGCGCCTGGTTTTTTTCTATCGTGACGATTGCGCACACTGTATGACCATCATTGATGAGATTCTCTTGCCGCTGCAAGAACAGCACAGCGAGCGCTTGCAAATCAAGATGATCCAATTTCACGATCCAAGTCGGCCAGGTGAACTCGATCCAGCCAAATACGAAATGCTGCTGCGGGCCGAAGAGATGTTCAATGTATCTCCAGAGAGACGGGGTATCCCGACAGTGGTGGTGGGCGGGCAAGTGCTGATTGGAGAGGACGAGATTCGCGAACAATTACCCTGTCTCATAGATACTTGCCTGAGTGGAGTGGGCACTTCTTGGCCCGATATCGCCGGTCTGGAGGCGATCCCCGTCGCTGGCGGTGGCTCTCCAAATCTGGGGATAGGTTTCACATCACCGTGGGTGGAAGGGGAAGAGCTCTGTAGCGAGGATGAGGCGGTTTGTGATCCGGGCGCCTATTCGATCTGGGCGGTCTATTTCTACCAGGTGGGGTGTCAGGAGTGCGATCGGGCCGAGTCGGATATTCAATACGTGCGCAGCCGCTATCCCCAGTTGTTGATAGAAGAGATGAATATCTATGAGAGAGTGGACCTGGCCCAGTGGCTGGCAGAGCGTGCTGGACGGAAGGATGATATCCACACCCCGGCGCTGTTTATCGGCGACGATGCGTTGATTGGACAGAAAGAGATCACCCCCCAGAACATCGAGGCGCTGGTAAACAAGTACGCTTCCACGGGCGTCGCTCCATTCTGGGAGGAGTATACGGCTGCTGACGACGATGTCAAACTCCCAGAGGTGATGACGGTAGTGGTGGCGGGTCTGATTGATGGTCTCAATCCCTGTGCCTTTGCCACGTTAATCTTTTTCATTTCCTATCTGACGTTTATGGACCGCAAGGGAAAGGCGGTGCTGGCGGTAGGTGGATCGTTTACCCTGGGTGTGTTCCTGGCTTACGTGCTGGTGGGGATTGGATTGTGGCGGTTGTTGAGTCTGGTGCCCTTCCTGACGACGTTGGGGCAGTGGGTGATCGGGCTGACGGCGGTGCTGTGTATAGTGCTGGCCGTCCTGAGCCTGCGGGACTATTTCAAAGCGCGACAGGGTCAACTCAAGGATATGGCGTTGGTCATGCCAGAGGTGTTGCGTAAGCGGACTCACGCGGTGATTCGCCAGGCCAGCGGTACGCGGGTGTTTACGCTGCTGGCTTTGCCGGTGGGGGCCGTCGTTTCGCTCCTAGAGTTGGTATGTACCGGCCAGATTTACCTGCCGACGATTATTTTCGTGATGAGCGTGCCGGGGTTGCAGTCCCAGGCCATGCTGTTTTTGCTGCTGTACAATCTGATGTTTATCCTGCCGTTGGTGGCCGTTTTCGTGCTGGTCTACTTTGGCACGACTTCGATGCAGCTGGGGCGTTTTATGCATGATCACGCGGCAAAGGTCAAGTTGGGGACGGCCGTGCTGTTCAGCGCTCTGGCCATCTGGTTGATCGTTTCGGTGGTGGTATAGCAGTCAGTTGAAAGACGCCCTTGCCAGCTATAGATTATCCATACAGAGGTGTTGATGGGAAGACGGGGCTCGGATTGGTTGCATAACGTATCAACTGGCTGGGTAACCCTGATCACGACGGTCGTCTTTCTGCTGTTTTCTGTATTGGTTTTGCCCCCTCAGGCCGCTCGCACTGAGGGGGATGTTGGCAGCGCCGAGTCACCGGATACGTCGTTCTACTACTCGGTTGATGATCTATATCGCATGGCTCGCGTGTATGGCGAGCAAGGGCGCGCCGCATACGTTCGAGCGAGGTTCACCTTCGACGTGATATGGCCGTTGATATACACCGCGTTTCTCGGAACTGCGATCAGCTGGATATACGCCAGAGTATGTGCGGTGGGGAGTCGTTGGCGGCGTGCCAACCTGATTCCAGTGCTGGGAGCGCTGTTTGACTATTTGGAGAACCTGTCAGCCTCCATCGTGATGGCCAGGTATCCGCAACAAACAGTTGTGGTGGATAGGTTGACGCCTGTATTTACAATGGTGAAATGGGTTTTCGTGAGCGGTAGTTTCGCGGTATTGCTGCTGGGAGTGATCGTTGGCATTTGGAGTTGGGTCAAGCGGAGAGGATAGAGAATCCCATCCAAATTTCAAGCTCTATGGCCGGGTAGAATAGAACGAAAAACAGCTCTTTGCCAGTGGTTTACTCGCAGGCTGTTGCATCTGGATAGGGGATCCAGAACTGCATTTTGGATACCTGACCGGCCGACAGCACGTAAAATGTGCCTATGAGTGGGCGACACTTTTGAGCCGATAGTTGAGAGCCGTTGACAAAGACGTTGTTTTCATTGATCTCGTCCAGGTAGAAGGTAAAAGTCCCATCACCGCCGACCGCGTCAATGGTGATGTTGGCGTGCCACATCTGGGTATCTTCGTCTAATCGCCAATAGGTCATACCGTAGCGTGTAATTTGCGGCGCGTACAGCGGCCCGGTAGTGACTTCTGGCGTGGGAGTGGCGGTGGGAGTCTCCGTCGGTGGTACGGTCGGCGTTTGACCAACCTGGAAGGTGATGTTCAGTTCCTCTCCGAGTCGAATCTCTTCCCCATATTCCAACTGCCAGACGCTGTTGTACACGGCGTAGGATGCGGGCGCTTGCAGCGTGAGGCGGATTTCTGTGGTTTCGCCCGGCCGCAGAGGCTCAATTTTTGGTTCCGTCACAACAGTTGTTTGATCCCCGGAGACAAAGACCAGTTGTGTATCCGTTGGCCAGGCGCACGTGCCGCTGTTCTTGACGGACCAGCGCTTGATGAACCGTTGGCCCGGCGTCAGTATGGCTGGCAGCACCGGTCGGTCACTCACCAATTGCATCTCAAAGGTGCAGGCCGCGCGGGCCGTCGCAGTCCCATCGGGGGTGGCAGTGGGGGAGGGGGTGACGGTGGGAGCGTTGATAGTGGCTTGATAGGTCGCCAGGGCGTCCCGTGTGGACAGCGCGGCATCAACGCCGGCCGCAACCTGAGTTGATAGGATAGCCATAGTGTCCTCCACATCAGGGGTAGGAGTCAGGGTGGGAGGGCGGACGACGGTGGGCGTGGGTGTGGATGGTGAGAGGAGGGCCGCCAGGCGGTCGGTCATTCCGGTGGTAAATAGGACGAGGGTGATGAGGATGAGGAGAGCGGCCGCCCCTCCCAAGGCAAACGGCCACTTGGGGAAGGAACGGAGTGCAGCACCGGCCGGTGGTGCTGTAGCGGTCCACTCCTGGGACGCCGACTGTTCATTGGGAGATATGATGGTGGCGTCCAGCCTCTCTCCTGCCGAGGAGGTGGGCTTGGGCAGGGCGATGGATTCGCCGGCCAGTGCCCGTTCCAGGTCGGTGGCAAAATCCTGAGCGGTCGCGTAACGGTCGTCGGGAGATTTGGCCAGGGCTCGCATCATCACAGTTTCGACGTTGAGGGGGATGGCGGGATGCACGGCAGTCGGAGGCGTCAGAGGGGTGTTGATGTGCTTGAGAACAATGCCCAGGGGAGTATCGGCGTCAAAGGGCAGTCTGTTCGTCGCTAATTGGTAGAGCACGACCCCGAGAGAGTAAATGTCGGACCGTTCATCGCCAGCCTGCCCCATACCCTGTTCGGGGGCCATGTAGGCAGGAGTTCCCACCATAGCGCCGCTGGCGGTCAGGGTATTGGTGTTGACCATGCGGGCGATGCCAAAGTCCGAGAGGATGACTTGGCCCTTTTGGGTGAGGATGATATTGGCAGGTTTGACATCCCGGTGTACCATGCCATATTGGTGGGCATAGTGCAGCGCGCTGGCGACTGCCACGACGATGCGAACCGCCTCCTCCAGGGGCATGACCTCGTTCTGGTTGGTTTGGTCCCGTAGGATGGCCTTGAGGTTGGGTCCGTCGACAAACTCCATCACCATATAGTACGAGTTCGTCTCGGGATCAAAGTCAAAGTCATAGACCTGGACGATGTTGGGGTGTCGAAACGCAGCGACGATCTTTGCCTCGCGCTGAAAGCGGGTCAGAAACCCCTCTTCGTCGGCCAGGAATGAGTGAAGTACCTTGATAGCGACGTAGCGGTCTAAACCGGGATGGTAAGCCTTGTAGACCTCGGCCATACCACCACTGCCAGTATGTTCAACGATGCGGTACTTGCCCAGAGTTTTACCGATCAGTGTTTTTACCTCGGATGGTTACTGTGGTAACTGCTGCTCACCCAGGTGCTAGCTTCATAGTCGAGAGGTTGAAAACGCAGCGTTTTTCTGTTCGCAGATAACCAATTGGTTTTTATGCAGTGACATTATCGTCGTGCACACTGGATTATTCTACCGCGATTGTCGCTAAAGTCAATTGTGGGTATCTCGGCCAAAAATTGGGGCAGGTTGACGGTGGGGGGAAACACGTTATAATATCTCGTCGGCACTTTTGGCTCTGCTGGAAAAAGCCCTATTTACTGCAGAGAACGCGGAGAGTCCTCGGATGATGTGTCAGAAAACTCGATTTTGTGCTTCAGACGGTTGATTTTTCAGGCTCTACCTTAAAATCTTGCCCTCTCGGTGGTGAGATCGACTTTTTTCAGGCGAGTCTCTAATGTATTTTTAATAGAATGCGTGTACAATATTGACCGTGGACGCTGTATTCAAAGTTGGTTCACTGTCTTGGTGTTTCCATCGTCCAAATCCGGTTGTGAGGAGATCGAGATGACTGAAGAGATGACTGATCAAGAAACGTTGGAATTTCGCGCCCAAGTTCAGCAGTTGCTCAACATCCTGGCCAACTCGCTCTACACCGAGCGGGAGATCTTTATGCGTGAGCTGATCTCTAACGCCTCCGATGCGCTGCACCGGGTGCAGTTCGAGATGCTCACCAACCGCGAGGTCCTCGATCCCGATGCAGAGCTGGCGATTCGGGTGGCTTTCGACGCTGAAGCTCGCACGCTGACCATCGCGGATACGGGCATCGGTATGACTCGCGAGGAGTTGATCGAGAACCTGGGCACGATTGCGCACTCTGGGGCGATGGCCTTTTTGCAGGGACTGGAGCAAGGACAGCGCCCGGACGACATGATCGGCCAGTTCGGGGTGGGGTTTTACTCTGTCTTTATGGTGGCGGAGCAGGTCACGGTGACGAGCCGCTCGTATCGGCCCGCTGCTTCGGCCTGGCATTGGACCTCGCGCGGCGACAGCCGCTTTACCCTCAGCCCGGCGGCGCAGGAGACGCGGGGCACGGTCGTCGAGATCCAGCTCAAGGAGGACGCCGTCGAGTTTGCATCCGCCTGGCGGTTGAAGCAGGTCATCAAAAAGCACTCGGATTACGTCTCGTTCCCCATCTATATGGAGGACGAGGTGGTCAACCAGCAGGTGGCACTGTGGCGCCAGCAGCCCCAGATGGTGGAGGAACAAGAGTACCAGGATTTCTACCGTCAATTGACCCTGGACCTGCAGACCCCTTTGCTGCACATCCACCTGGTCGCCGACGCGCCGGTGAACGTGCGCAGTATCCTTTACGTGCCCCGTCAGCTCGAGCGGGGGCCCCTGCGTCTGCGGACCGACGTGGGTCTGCGGCTCTACTCCCGCAAGGTCCTCATTCAGGATTACAATACCGACCTGCTGCCCGAGTATCTCCGTTTCGTGGAAGGAGTGGTGGATTCGGAGGACCTCCCACTCAATATCTCCCGTGAGACGGTGCAGAGCAGTGCGGTAATGCGCCAGCTCCAAAAGGCGCTGACCGGGCGGTTACTCAAAGCGCTGCGCGAGATGGCGGAGGAGCGGCCCGATGATTATAGCATCTTTTGGAGCGAGTTTGGCCCCTTCATCAAGCAGGGCGTGGCGACCAACCCGCTGGATCAGGGGGACCTGCTGCCGCTGCTGCGCTTCCATTCCTCCCGCTCGGATGGCGAGTTGATCTCGTTGGCCGACTATGTGGCGCGGATGGGCGAGGACCAGGGGGCGATCTATTACATCCTGGGGGATGACCGCGCGGCCGTGAGCCATAGTCCGCACCTGGACGTCTTCAAGGCCCACGGTCTAGAGGTACTCTACCTGTTGGACCCTCTGGATGGGTTTGTGATGCAAAGCCTCCGCGAGTACGAGGATAAGCCCTTCCAGAACGTGGACGATCCAGACCTGGACCTGCCCGCGCTGGAAAAAGAGGACGCGGAGGCAGAGGCGGCCGGGGAGAGCGTCTCCCAGGTCGAGTTCGACCAGTTGGCGGCCCGCTTCGAGCGCGTCCTGGGGGAGCAGGTGACCGAGGTCAAACCGTCCAAGGTGCTGACCGACAGCCCGTGTCGGTTGGTCTCGCCGGCGGGTGGGCCCGAGCGGGATCTGCGGCGGGTGCGGCGTCTCTTGGGGCAGGAGGTTGACACGCCCCCCAAACTGCTCGAGATCAACCGCCGCCATCCCTTGATCCAGAATCTGGCCCGCCTGGTCGTGAATCGGCCTGATGACGCGGTGATTGATGCGGCGATGGAACAGTTGTGGGAGAACCTGCTGCTGTTGGAGGGCTTGCACCCCAACCCGGCTCAGATGGTCCCGCGCATTCAGGTTCTGTTGGCGGCGGCGACGGAGCGAATAGGAGACAACGATGATTGACGTATCTGACTTGACCAAATCGTATGGCGCCATCGAAGCGCTGCGGGGAGTCAGTTTTCACATCGCGCCAGGCGAGATCGTCGGGCTGCTGGGTCCCAATGGGGCCGGGAAAACGACCTGCATCAAAATCCTGACCGGATATTTGCAGCCCGACAGCGGCGCGGTCACCGTTAACGGGCTGGACGTGCTGACGCACACCCGTCAGGTACAGTCCCAGCTCGGCTATCTGCCGGAGAGCGCGCCCCTGTACCCGGAATTGTCGGTCCAGGCCTATCTCAAGATGATCGCCGAACTGCGTCAGATTCCCGAGGAGGAGCAGATGCCCCGGCTCTCCGAGGCGATTTACGCCGCCGGCCTGGAGGATCACCTCACCCGGCCCATCGGCCAGTTGAGCAAGGGCTACCGGCAGCGGGTTGGACTGGCCCAGGCGATTGTGCACCAGCCCCGGCTGTTGATTTTGGACGAGCCGACCATCGGGCTGGACCCGACCCAGGTCGTGGAAATCCGCCGCCTGATCCGCCGCCTGGCCGAGCACAGCACCATCCTGTTCTCGACCCATATTCTCTCCGAGGTCGAGGCCCTCTGTGACCGGGTGATCATCCTGATCAGCGGCCAGATCAAGGCCGACGCCCGACTGACGGAACTGGCGGCCACTTCGGATGCGGTGCTGGTGCTGGATCGCGCGCCGGATCACGTGGAGCGGGCGCTGCGCAGCCTGGGAGGTGTGCGCGGCGTCGAACCGCTGGGCCTGCCCGAAGGGCATCCGGCCTACCGGATTCTCGGACGCCAGGAAGCCGGGGCGGAAGCGAGTGACCTGTGCCCGGCCATCTATGATCTGGCCCGCCGGGAGGGTTGGCCGCTGCGCGAGCTGCGGCGGGACGTCCGCACGCTGGAAACCGTGTTCAACGAGTTGGCGACCACGGCATAGATCATCGAGGTGCAGATCCGACTATGAAACAGATACTCGCTATCACACGCAAGGAACTGGCGGGCTACTTTGGCTCGCTGATGGCGCTCATCTTTGTGGGGGCCTTTCTGTTGGTGACATTGTTCTCTTTCTTCTGGGTGGATACCTTCTTCGCCCGGGGGATCGCCGACCTGCGGCCGCTCTTTCGCTGGATGCCGGTGCTGATGATATTCCTGGTCGCGGCGCTGACGATGCGCCAGTGGAGCGAGGAGCAGCGGTCCGGCACGCTAGAGGTCCTGCTCACGCTGCCCGTCTCGTCCATCCAATTGGTGTTGGGTAAATTCCTGGCCGTGATGGCGCTGGTCGTCGTCGCGCTGGCCCTGACGCTCTTTCTGCCCATCACCGTCGCGTGGCTGGGGCCCCTGGACTGGGGCCCGGTGGTGGGTGGCTACCTGGCGGCGGTCCTGCTGGCGGCGGCCTACGCGGCCAGCGGCCTCTTTATCTCCTCCCGCACCGATAATCAACTGGTCTCGTTGATCTTGACCGTGCTGCTGTGTGGCCTTTTCTACCTGGTCGGATCCAGCGGCGTGACCGATTTCGCCAGTGACCGCGTGGCCGAGATTCTCCGAGCGGTGGGGTCGGGCAGTCGGTTCGAGTCTATCCAGCGAGGGGTGATTGACCTGCGCGACCTGGTCTACTACCTCACGCTGACGGGCGTTTTCCTGGCCCTCAACGTCATCTCCCTCGACAGTAAAAAGTGGAGCGCAGGGGAGCAGACCCGTCGCCAGCAGTGGGGCGTGATGGCGACCACGCTGCTGGTGGTGCTGAACCTGGTGGTGTGCAACGTCTGGATGTATCCCCTGCGCGGCCTGCGGCTCGATCTCACGGCCCACAAAGAGTACACCCTTTCTCAAACTACCCGCGATCTGTTGGATGGTCTGCAGGAACCGCTGTTGATCCGGGGTTATTTCAGCGAGAGGACGCATCCCCTGCTGGCGCCCTTGATCCCCCGCATCCGGGACATGCTGCGGGAATACGAGGTCGTCTCCGGGGGCATGGTCCAGTTAGAGATCGTTGATCCGATCCAGGACCCGGACCTGGAGGCCGAGGCGAACCAGACGTATGGCATTCGCCCGCTGCCCCTCCAGGTCGCGGAGCGGTACGAGACCTCGATCATCAACGCCTATTTTGACATCCTGATCCGTTACGGAGATCAGCACGTGGTGCTCAACTTTCAGGACGTGATTGAGATCGAATATGGACGCGACGACGTGACCGTGCAGTTGCGCAACCTGGAGTACGACTTGACCAGCTCTATCCGGAAGGTGGTGTACGGCTTTCAAAGCCTGGAGGCGGTGCTGGCGGCGTTGGAGGAGCCGGCCGAGCTGACGGTCTACGTCACGCCTGGCAGTCTGCCGGAATGGCTGGCCGACGTCCCGATGACCGTCGAGCGGGTGGCTGGCGACATCGCCAGCCAGTCGAACGGTCAGTTTGCCTACGCGCTGGTAGATCCGACCGCGTCGAATTCCCCCGTCACGCCCCAGGAGTTGTACGATCTGTACGGGCTGCAGCCGTATGCCGTATCTCTCTTCTCCAGCGATAGCTACTACCTGCACTTGCTCCTGCGGGTCGGTGATCAGATGCAGTTCGTGTTTCCCTCTGGCGAGTTGAGCGAGGCGGACGTTCGCACTGCGATCGAGGCGGCGCTCAAGCGGGCGGCCCCTGGCTTTTTGCAGGTGGTCGGCCTGTGGACGCCCCCAGCGACGCCGACGCAGGACATGTTCGGGCAGATGCAGCAGCCCCTATCCAGTTGGCAGCGGCTCCGCGAGTCCCTGGGCCAGGAGTACGAGGTCCGCGATGTGGACCTGAGCACCGGACAGATTCCATCCAACGTGGACGTATTGGTGATCGTCGCGCCTCAGGGTATGACGGACAAGGACCGGTTTGCCATAGATCAATACCTGATGCGAGGCGGCGCCGTCATCGTGGCGGCTGGGACGTATGGCATCACGCTGGACCAGTTCTCCGGCTGGTTGGCACTGCAGCCGCTGGAGGGTGGCCTGAAAGAGATGCTGACCAGCTATGGTATCCAGGTGGAAGACCCGTTGGTGCTGGATTTGCAGAACGAACCTTTCCCCGTTCAGACGGTTCGGCAGGTGGGTGGCTATCAGATCCAGGAAATAGCGGCCCTGGATTACCCTTTCTTTGTGGATGTGCGGTCTGATGGTATGGCGACCGATCATCCTATCGTCTCCAACCTGCCCGCTGTGACGCTTAATTGGGTCTCGCCCATCACGGTTGATGAAGGGAAGAACGCCACCCGGGAGGTCACCGAACTGCTCCGTTCCAGCTCTGCCTCTTGGCTGCAGGTCAGCACCAACATTCTGCCCGACACCGAAGCGCCAGATCAGGGATTCCCCCCCGGACCGAATCAGCAGTCCTATCCGCTGGCGGTCGCGGTGCAAGGCTCCTTTGAGAGCTATTTTAAGGATCGGCCCTCGCCATGGGGCGCGGACCTGTTTTCTGAGGAAAGTGGGGAGACAGAGACGATTCAAGAGCCGCTGCCCACCATCGAGATGTCGCCAGGATCGGCCCGCTTGGTCGTCATCGGCAGCGCCGAGTTCCTGGATGACGTGGTCTTTCAAGTCTCCTCCAGCCTGACACAGGACCGGTATCTCAACAGCCTGAAACTGGTGCAGAACGCGGTGGCCTGGTCCACGGAGGACCTGGACTTGCTCAACATCCGTTCGCGAGGGGCCTACACGCGAGTGCTCGATCCCTTGGAGGATGGAGAGCCGGTCTTTTGGGAGATCGCAAACGTCGTCGTGGCTCTGTTCGGCCTGGTGGTCATTGGCATCGTGTGGAACGTGCGGACCCAGAATGAGCAGCCCATATCCCTGGTGGTGGATGCAGCCCCCCACGACGAGAGAGCCGAGGATGAGGAGGACGCATGAAACGGCACGATCAAATTCTACTGGGCGCGCTAATCGTCCAGGTGATCCTGATCATTTTTGTCTTTTGGCCCCAGAAGCCGGGGTCGGCGGCCGGTGAGCCCGTCTTTCCGGACCTGGATGCGAACGATGTCGTCGCTGTGTCCATCACCGACGACGTCGGCAGTCGCATCTTTTTACGGCAAGAGACCGGTCAGTGGGTGCTGCCTGGAGCGGACGATTATCCCGCCGCTGGCGACAAGGTCGTCGCTTTACTGGAAAAACTTGCCCAGCTCTCCACCGGTCGGTTGGTGACGCGCACCGACGCCAGCCACAAGCCGCTCCAGGTATCGCCCGACCAGTTCATGCGCCGCATCCAGCTCGAGCTGGCCGACGGCTCGGTGCGCATCCTGTACCTCGGATCCTCGCCCAGCTATGGTGCGATGCATTTCCGGGTGGAGGGGCGGAACGAGACCTATCTCACCGACGAGATCACGGTCTGGGATGCGAGTACTACTGTGACCTCGTGGGTGGATGTGGTCTATCAGCAGCTCGCTCAAGACGAGATCACGGCTATGGTGTTGGAGAACGCCCAGGGCAGGTTCGCATTCACAAGGGACGAAGCGGGTGATTGGACGATGGATGGTCTGGCAGCCGACGAGGTGTTGAACGACACGCAGGTCGCCACGCTGCTGCGACAGGCGACCACGGTCAGCCTGGTCCGTCCCCTGGGCCGGGAGCCTGAGCCGGCGTATGGCATGGATGGGCCGAACGCCGTCGTCACGCTGGAGCGGGCGGGCGGGACCGTCACGCTGAGCGTGGGGGCCAAGTCCCCCGAGGATAATACCTACGTCGTGCGCTCGTCCGAGTCGCCGTACTATGTGCGGGTCGCCGAGTATGGCGTGAGCGCGTTGGTGGAGAACGGGCGGGAGGATTTCATTCAACTCCCACCCACGCCGACTCCTGAGGGGGCAGAAGGCGATTCATAGAATCCCGCTACCGCTGACTCGTCACTGCGCGGTGAGCTTGACGCCGATTTTCAGCGCGTCCGCGGTGATCTCGACCGACGTGAATTCGATCTGGCCCTGGTTGCCGGCGGCCGCCTGGGCGAACGCCTTTGTCAGGCGTTCGTTGAGATTGGCGATGCGCGCGTCGCTGACGCTGAACCCCTCGACGTCAATGGCGGTGATTTCAGCCTGGAGCATGCCATCCTGGGCGCGGATGACCAGGTCGCAGCTTCCTGATACGGTGGCGCCGGTCTCCCGGCGGTAGGTTCCGGACACGCGGATGAATCCATCGTGCATATCCACGCTCGTGACCTGGGCGATGAGATCATCGTTGGCATCGGTCACGAGCGCCCGTTCGATCAGTCGGTTGACGTCGCTTTCGTTTATCGTGATGGTCAGAGTGCGTCCCGAGAGGCCGCAGGCGAGAGTCAGCACCAGGGCAGTCACCAGAATGCTCAGAGTGATCGGTCTGTTATCGTTCACGGGTGTCCTCCAATTTTGATCTTTCGACTTGGCGATCAGGTTCGCATTTTATCACGCTTTGTCACTCCCGGCAATGGCGGGCGATTTGCCTCCCAGCGATAATGCGTGTAGAATTATCGCTATCCTACAGTACAAGGAGGGAGCTATGTTTGCGCAATCCTGGTATACCGTGCTGCCTTTGCTGCCCATGATCCTGGTGCACCTGGGAGGGCTGATCGTGGCGATCATTCTACTGGTTCGCCGCCGCAGCACGCCAGCTATTCTGGCCCTGGTCGCCTTTGGGCTGCTGTTGGTCACGTCCTTTGCCAGCCTTTTCCGGGGCGCGCTGATCAACCAATTTGCCTCCCAGATGAGATACGGCCAGATAGGTTGGCTGGTCGCTGGTATTGGCTGCTGTTGTAGTATCTTGGACGTGATCGCTTTCATTTGCCTGATCGTGGCTATCTGGCAGGCGGTATCTGGCGTGCGGCCGGCCGTCTCGACGGGTGTGGATACGGAGGCGGTCCCAGCGGAGACGGTGGTCCAGGGGACGTCAGACTCGGAGATCCTGGAGGGAATCATCGAAATCCCAGATGAGCCATCGGACAGCCCCACCCAGGTGCTGGTGGAGACGGACGGGTCGCCCCCGGTTTCAGGGGAAGCGCCGCCGTCCCATTACGCCACCCGCGTGCTGGACGAGGCGCTGGAAGAGGAGGCCGAGAATCCCTACGCCACACGGGTGCTGAGCGAAGCGGTGGACGATGAGACCGCCAAGGTTCCGCCGGATAGCGAGTGAAAACCGCCGATTTTGATTACGACCTGCCGCCGGAGCTGATCGCCCAGACGCCCATCGAGCCGCGCAGTGCCTCCCGCTTGATGGTGGCGCACCGCTCCACGGGCGAAATCTCCCATCGTCGCTTTGGCGATCTACTCGAGTTCCTCCGTCCAGGCGATCTGTTGGTGCACAACGAGAGCCGGGTCATTCCAGCCCGGCTCTTTGCCCGCAAAGCGACCGGCGGGCAGGTAGAGATTCTGCTGCTCCGCCAGCGGGCCGACAGGGTCTGGGAGACGTTGGTCAAGGGGAAGCGCGTCCGCGGGGGTGCGCGGCTGGCGCTGCTCGATGGCCCGGCTGGCGCTCCCAACGGCGCGGAGGCCGAGGTAGTCGAGGCGGGGGAACGCGGCATGCGGGTGTTATCTTTCGACCGACCGGTGTTGGAACTGGCGGAGCGAGTGGGTGTCACGCCGCTGCCCCCCTACATCCACACCCCCCTGGCGAAACCGGAGCGGTACCAGACGGTCTATGCGCGAACGCCCGGCTCGGCGGCCGCGCCCACCGCCGGCATGCATTTCACGCCAGAACTGTTACTCCGGCTGCGCGAGGAGGGGATCGGGTCCGCGTTCGTCACCCTGCACATCGGGTTGGACACCTTCCGCCCGGTGGGGGAGGAGCGGGTGGAGGACCATCAGATGCACACCGAGCACTGCTGGCTGACGCCCGCGGTGGCCCGGCAGATCAACCAGGTCAGGTTGGCTGGGGGGCGCGTCGTCGCCGTGGGGACGACCAGCGTGCGGGTGTTGGAGACGGCGGCGCGGGCAGCGGCGGACGGCGCGGTCGACGCGGAATCCTGCCCGCTGCAGACAGTGCGCGCTTTTGAGGGTGCCACCGACCTGTTCATCTATCCGGGCTATCGGTTCCGTGTCGTGGACGTGCTGATCACCAATTTTCACCTGCCCCGCTCGACGCTCCTGATGCTGGTGTCAGCGTTTGCGGGCCGGGAGCTGATCCGGCGTGCCTACGCCGAGGCGATCCGGGAGCGTTATCGCTTTTACAGCTTTGGCGACGCGATGTTGATTCTCTAGGTCTAGTCTGCGCTGATGGTGTAATCGTAGGTGATCTCGGCTGCTTCGCGCAGCGTCGCGACGACGGAGCAGTACTTTTCCTCCGAGAGTTGAATCGCCTTGCGCACGGCCTTTTCATCCAGGTCCCGGCCTCGCAGATCATAGTGAATGTGGATCTTGCGGTAGGTCCATGGGGGATCAACCTCCTGATCGCCAGTGATGGTGATCTCTAGACCGGTCAACCGCTGGCGTTTCTTTTGCAGAATTTCCACGACGTCGTAGCCGGTACAGCCGCCGAGAGCTACCATCAGCAGTTGGGAGGGGCTCATCCCCGTCCCGTTCTCCTCGTCCTGCGAAGACATCACCACAGAGTGTTTGGTGTTGTCGGTGCCGACGAACTGCTTTTTTTCGATCCACTTGACTCGCACGGTTTTTGCCATGTGCGCGTGACCTCCTGTTGGTGTAGACAATTATCCTCTTTCCATCAGCGTCCTCAACTGCCGCGCCGTGCCGACGGCCTGTCCCTGCCAGTGGTTGTTCATATAGACCAGTGTCAGGGGGGCTTCTTGGTCCAACTGCTCGATCTTGGGGGTCCACTCCTCCAGTTCCTCTTCGGCATAGCTATAGTCGTACCGCTCCCACGCCTCGTCGTGCTGCCACCATTTGTCATAGTTCCGGCCGTGGAAGCGGACGTATGCCACCGGCCCCGTGGCCACGGCCACCGGCGGCACCAGGCTCTTGAAGCGCGGCTGGTCCACGCAGCAGAATTCCAGGTCCAGCGCCCGCAGCGCCTCGAAGGTGCGCTCCTCGATCCAATCGCGGGAGCGGAACTCGACGACCACCGGCAGTTCGCCGAACCCCTCCCGTATCCGCTCGAGATACGCCCGGTTGGCCGGGTTGGCGTGGAAAGAGTGGGGAAATTGGGCCAGCACACAGGCGAATTTCTCCGCCTCGATCAGCGGGGCCAGCGCGGCGGTGAACTGCTCGATCTGGGGGGTGGGGTCCTCCCGCTCGTGGGTGATGCCCTGGAAGGCCTTGATCGAGAAGAGAAAGCCAGCGGGAACCTTGGTCGCCATCTGCTCCAGCGTGCGGGCATCGGGGATGCGAAAGTTCAACTCGTTGGTGGGAAACTCGGCGGCATAGTGGGCGAGCCATTCCTGCTTGGGCAGGCCCTCGGGGTAGAAGGGCCCCACCCAATCCTGGTAGCTGAATCCGCTCGTGCCAATCAGGATGGTCATTTTTTCTCCCTTCGCAACCACTCAGTCCATAGTTACAGTCTTTCAGAGAAAAAGTTTCCTTTCATGTCTGTGAATCTCTGTCTTCTCGGCGAATCTCTGTGTTCAAATTAGACTGTCTGGGTAGTCATCTCCCATCTATACCATGCGGGGCACGCGGGCCAGAATCTCGGAGATGACCTCATAGTTGATGGTCCCCAGCCAATCGGCCACCTCTTCGGCGCTGATCTCGTCCTCTCCCTGGCGACCGATGAGGACGACCTCGTCTCCCACCCGGACGTTGGCGATGTGGTCCACCTTGATCATGGTCTGATCCATACAGACTTGTCCCACGATGGGGGCCCGTTCTCCTCGGACCAATACCGACTGCCAGCGGGTGGGAGCGCGGCGGAATCCATCGGCGTAACCGACGGGAATCACGGCGATGGTCTCTTGTTCTTGGGTCTGGTAGGTGTTGCCATAGCTGACGTAACTGCCGGGGGGCAGCGTCTTGACCTGGGCGATGGTGGTCTTCCAGGCCAGCGCCGGGCGAAAGCCGGGCGGTAGGGATACGTGGGGGGAGGGTTGCAGGCCGTACATGGCCAGACCCAGGCGGACGGTGTTGAAATGGGATTCGGGCAGACGGAGGATAGCGGCCGAGTTGGCGCAGTGAACGAAGCGCAGTGTGACATCGAGGTCGGCCAATTGGGCTAACACGTCCTGGAAGCGGCCTAGTTGCCAGCGCGTATACACCAGGTCTGGATCGTCGGCCACCGAAAAGTGGGTGAAAATCCCCTCCAGGTCCAGGCCGGGCAGCTCCCGGATCTCTTGGATGAACGGGACGACTTGATCCGGCAGCAGGCCCAATCGCCCCATGCCGGTGTCTACCTTGACGTGGACGCGCGCGGTGCGGCGCAGATCGGAGGCGGCGCGGCTCAAGGTGCGGGCGATGTCCGTGTCGTAGAGGGTGAGGGCGACGTCGTGCAGCAGCGCGTTCCGGACCAGCCATGCTGGGGTGTAGCCCAGGACCAGGATGGGGGCGTTGATCCCTCCATGACGGAGTTTCATCCCCTCGTTGACCGAGGCCACGCCGCAGCACGCCGCGCCGTTGTTGAGGGCGGTCCGGGCGACGGTGAGGGCGCCGTGGCCGTAGGCGTCGGCCTTGAGCACCGCCATAATCTCTACGTTCGGCCCGACGATCTTTTTGATCTGCCGGACGTTGTAGGCCAGGGCCTCCAGGTCTACCTCTACCCAGGTGGGCCGGGCCGGCCGGGCGGTCCGCACCGCCAGCCCATCCGTCCGCTGCACCAGCCGGTCCTGATCCGCCGGGTCCGCCAATAAACCCTCCACGACCTGCTCCATCCGGCTCTCGACGTCCCCCTTGACGAGCACGACGTCGCCCGGCTGGAGCTGCGGCTTGAGATGGCGCACCACGTCTCGGGTTGTATAGGTGACCAGGGTCTGCTCGCTCAGGAGGCCGGTCTCCTGAGCGGCCTCGGCGATCCAGACCGCGCGCTCTCCCTTGGTGATGAGCAGGTCCGCGACAGCTGCGGCGGCCTCTCCCAGATGGCGGTGCCCTTCAACGGCATAGCCGCCCAGTTGGGTCATGTCTCCCAGGATGGCGATGCGTCGTTGGGCGGGATAGTCGGCCAGGGTGGACAGGGCTTGCAGGGCCGTGGTGGGACTGCAATTGGCGGACCCGTCGAGCAGCAGGGAGCCGCCGGCTCCGGGCAGGATTTGCAGCCGACCGGGCGCTGGTTCCAAGTCCTCCAGCACATCCAGGATGTCGTGCCAGGGGATGTGGTACACCAGGCCGACGGCAATGGCGGCCATGACGGTGTGCGCCTGGTGGATTCCCAGCAGGCGGGTGCGGACTTCTGATTTGGCCGGATATCCGGGGGTCCCCAAGCCCCTGACGCCGGGAAAATGGACCACGAATTGGAGGCCTTCTGAATCCAGGCGCAGGTCGGAGGCGACGATGTCGGCGTCGGGGCTGGTGCCGTACGTGATGACGCGGGCCTGGGTGTGGGTCTGCATAGCCAGCACTCGGGGATCGTCGCAGTTGAGGATGGCCAGGCCATCGGGAGGGAGGGCTTCGATCAGGTGGCCCTTTTCCTGGGCGATCGCCTCCAGACTGCCCAGGTAGGCTAGATGAGCGTTGTTGACGGCAGTGACGACGCCGATGTGGGGCTGTGTCAGGTCAGCCAGGTGGGAGATGTCGTCGAAAGCGTGGCAGGCTATCTCGAGAACGGCGACCTCGTGCTGCGGGGTGAGGGCGGCCAGCGAGATGGGCAGTCCAAATCGGTTGCTCAGGTCCGGTGGGTTGCAAAAGACGCGGTGGTGGTGGGACAGGATGGCGGTGATGGAGCGGCACGTGTCCGTCTTGCTGGTGGAACCGGTGACGCCGATCACCTGCGGATTGTACTGCCGCAGGACGTGACGGGCCCATTCGGTGAGGGCGAGTTGGATGTCTGGAACGACGATGCATGGGACCTCGGGAGAGGCGGGGGGGAATTGACACAGCACGCCGCCGGCTCCTTTGGCGATAGCGTCGGCGATGTAATCGTGACCGTCACCGCCTCCCTCTGTCTTGACGGTGACAAACAACTCACCCCGATGGATGCATCGGGAGTCGTAGCAGAACGAGGAAAACTGGGTCGGCTGGACCGGTCCGACGATCTGTCCGCCGGTGGCCGTCAATAGGTCTGATAGATAGATCATAACGTGTCCAAGGTGGACCGGGGTGGTCTCCTGGTGATTAACAACCGGCGGCGCAACCGTCACGCCGCCGGCAGTGGGCAGTACAGGACTCGAACCTGTGGCCTCCTCCTTGTAAGGGAGGCGCTCTAACCAACTGAGCTAACCGCCCACAGGGATATTATAATCGGGAAGTGGTTCTCCGTCAATATCGCGTCTCATAGTCGGGGCAGGACGATGGACTGCTGATGTTGGTATTTTCCCCTCTTGTCGGCATACGAGATCTCGCACGCTTCATCAGCCTCGAAGAAGAGCACCTGGGCGATGCCCTCGCCGGCATAGATTTTGGCCGGCAGGGGGGTGGTGTTGCTGATCTCGAGCGTCACGTACCCCTCCCACTCTGGCTCGAAGGGGGTCACGTTGACGATGATACCGCAGCGGGCATACGAGCTCTTGCCCAGACAGATGGTCAACACGCTGCGTGGGATGCGGAAATACTCGACTGTGCGGCTGAGGGCAAACGAGTTGGGCGGAATTACACACACGTCGCCCCGAAAGTCCACAAAGGAGGCGGCGTCGAACTGCTTCGGGTCCACGACGATAGCCTTGCTCGATTTCAACTCGGCCAGGGCGCGGGAGGCGGCGTCGTGGCGGTGGGAGAGGTAGGTCCATACCTGGGATAGGATGTACTGCACATCGGCCGCTTTGCTGACGATCAACTGGTACGGTTCGCCGTTCGATTCTCGCACCTGGCCGGTGCCGAGGATCGCCTGGACTCCCTCCAGCAGCAGCCGGTCGGCGCTGGCGATGACGAGGGAGAGGCAGGGCCGGAGAGCCGGCCCCGACGGAGCGTAGCCGATCTGCCCTTGACCGTCCAATATGCCAGCGACGTAGGCACACTGCACGTCAGAGAGCTTGTGGGCCGTGATCTCGGGCTGAAAGATCTTGAATTCGTCGGCCACGCGAATGTCATAGCCGTAGGATGAGAGGCCGTAGGAGATGACGCCATCCCGCACCTGGCCATCCACGAACGGCTCGATCATGCGCTGCTCCAACGCCATCTTGCGAATCCAATGGTCCGGTTGTAGTCCCATAATCCTCCGCTGCTCGATTCTGTGATGTGCGGGCCGGTCACATCCGGTCCGGGGTCGTCATACCCATCAGCCGCAGCACGCGGGCCAGCGCTGTCTTGGCCGCTCGCACCAGCATCAGCCGGGCCTGGGTGAGGGCTGCTTGCTCCGCATCTACGACGCGGCAGTCGCGGTAAAAGGCGTGAAAGGCTGTCGCCAGTTCCTTGGCGTAAAAGGTGAGGTGGTGGGGGGCCAGTTGGGTGGCGCTGGTGGCGATGACCTCTTCCAGTTCTAACATTTTGCGGATCAGGGCGAGTTCGCTCTTGTGGGTCAACAGCGATACGTCGCCGGGCGCTTCCGCGTCCCACTCCAGGTCGGTCGCATAGCGCAGCATGCTGGCGATGCGGGCGTGGGCGTATTGGACGTAGTAGACCGGGTTCTTGTCCGATTGCTCGATCGCCAGGTCCAGGTCGAAATCCAGCGTCGAGTCCACGGTGCACGTCAGCAGCATGAAGCGGATCGGGTCTGCGCCGACCTCGTCGAGCAGCTCGCGCAGCGTGACGAACTCGCCGGCCCGTTTCGACATCCGCACGTCCTGCTCGCCGCGCTTTAGGTTCACCATCTGGTAGAGGATGATCACGGCCCGTTCTGGGTCCAACCCCAGCGCCCTGGCGACGGCCTTGAGGCGGGGCACATCGCCGTGGTGGTCGGCTCCCCAGATATAGATGGCCCGGTCGAAGCCGCGTTCGACCAGTTTGTTCCACACGTAGGCGACGTCGGAGGCGAGATAGGTGGGCCTCTCGTCCGGCTCTGGGATCACCTGAGGGGAGCGAATCAGGACGGCGTCGGCATCCAGATCGGGGGATGTGAACCAGACGGCGTCCTCCCGCTCAGTGATGTATCCTCTGTCGCGGAGCATTTGCAGTGCGCGGTCGAACAGCCCCGATTCGTGGAGGTGTTTCTCGTGGAACCAGGTGTCGAATTCGACGCCCAGCGCGAGCAGGTCTCGGCGAACCCAGGTGATGACCCGCGCGATCCCCTCGCGGCCCAGGGCGCGCACTGCGTCGGCGCGTTCCATCTCGATGTAGCGGCGCCCTTCCTGCTGCGCGATCTCTTGTCCCATATCGGTCACGTATTCCCCCTGATAGCCATCTTTGGGGAAGGGAGCGTCCTGTCCCAGCGCTTGGAGGTAGCGGGCATAGAGGCTTTCTCCGAATTTGCGCACCTGGGATCCGGCATCGTTGACGTAATATTCACGCTCGACTTGAAAGCCGGCGGCGGTGAGGATGTTGGCCAGGGTGTCGCCGATGACGGCGTTGCGGGTGGAGGCGATGGTGATCGGGCCGGTGGGGTTGGCGCTCACGAATTCGACCTGAACGGAGCGCCCTCGACCCAGATCCAATTGGCCAAAGGAGTCGCCGGCCTCGAGGATCCTCTCGACTTGGGAGGCGAGCCAGGATGTGGCCAGCGTCAGGTTGATGTAGCCGGGGCCAGCGATTTCCACCTGGCCCACGAAGGGGGCTGGGGGGAGGTGAGCTGCGACGCGGGTCGCAATCTCGCGGGGGGACATGCGGGCCTCCTGGGCCAGGCGCAGGCAGATGGGGGAGGCATAGTCCCCGTGTTCAGGCTGCCGGGAGCTTTCGATGACGATAGTGGGCAGTTCGAACTTGGGCAGCTCGCCTCGTTCCTGGGCTGCTTTCAATCCTTCCTTGATCAGGTCGGCAAATTGATCGCGAACAAGTTGTGTCATATCGTTCCTTGCGGGTTTCTACATGTCACATTGCTTAACCGTGCAGTTGCAGTTCTTTGCGGAACCATTGAGCCAGTTCTCGCCGCTTGTCGGCCGGCTGGAAAGAACCCGCGACGCCGTTCAGAATCGTGTGTTTGATCTGTTCCAACGTCACGCCCATGGCCAGCATCGCGGTCATATACTCGTCGGTGAGGGTGGTGTCGCTGACGCTGGGGTCGTCGGTGTTGATGGTCACGCGCAGATTCAGAGCGAGTAAATCGGCGAGGGGGTGCTGCCAGAAACGGCGTACCACGGCGGTTTGCAGGTTGCTGGTGGGGCATACTTCCAGAGTAATGCCATTGCTGCGCACCAGGTGAATGACGTCCGAGTTTTCAATCGAGCGCACTCCATGTCCGATGCGCTGGGCTCCCAATAGCTCGACGGCTTCGCGGACGTTTTGAGCGCCCCCGGCCTCCCCGGCATGTACGGTGATACCCAAGCCCTCCCGGCGGGCGCGTTGGAAGATGTCGGCGAAACGGCGCGCCGGATAACTGGCCTCGTCACCGGCCAGGTCCAGGCCCACGACGCCGTTGGCTTGATGGGCCAACGCGACCTCGGTGATCTGAGTGGCAATGTCCAGGCTCTCGTCGCGGCCAATCTGGAGAATCAGGTAGCTGGTGATGGCATGGTCCCGTTGGGATTGGGCGACGGCGTCACACACCCACGAGGTCACTTCGTCGAAGGTAAATTCCTGGTATCTGGACAGGGCGACTGGGTTGAAGCGTAATTCCAGATATTTGATGTTATCGGCAGCGGCATCGGCCACGGCCTCGTAGGCGACTTGTTCCACGGCCGCTCGGGTGGGGTAGAAACGGCGCAAGAAGGTGAATTTGGCGAGAAAGAGGTGAAAGTCCGGCCTGTCATCGGTCACAACGGTAGCAAAGCGGCGCAGATACTCGATATCATAGCTGGGCAGGTCGATCCCGTGTTCCTGAGCGATCTCGGACAAAGTCTTCAAGCGCAGGGACCCTTCCAGGTGGCGGTGAAGATCCACTTTGGGCAGTGCGTGTAGTTGGGCACGCAATCCTGTCAACGTTGTCTCAGTCATATCTGCTACCCCGTACAGCGCTTATGCCGGAGGCGTGGGGCGGAAGGGGCGATCATATCTGTGGTGTTTGGTATTTGGGAACCGTGAAGTAAAAGGTGCTTCCTGCCCCGACTTGACTTTCCACCCACACTTTTCCGTCGTGAGCCTCCAAAATCCGCTTGACAATCGCCAGGCCCAGTCCAGCGCCGCCGAAACGCCGCCGGGCCGAACCGTTTATCTGGTAGAATCTTTCAAAGATGCGGGACTGTTCATCCTGGGGAATTCCAATTCCCTGGTCAGAGACAGAGGCTTGCACCATGTTCCCGGCGTCTTTGACGGTCACGCCGATTTTTCCTCCATCGGGACTGAATTTGATGGCGTTACCCAGTAAATTGTCGAATACCTGCAGCAACCTGTCCTCATCGCCGCTCACTAGGCATAGGTCGTCGGGAAAGTCGCTCACCAGGGTCAATCCCAACTGGTGCGCTGTCGCGGCACATCCTTGCATAGCCCGGTTGGCTACCGCAGTCAGAGAGAGCGGTTCTCTCTTGTAAAGCGGCTGCTCGGCTTGTTGCAGGGACATGATGTCGCCTACCAAACGCGTGACGACCGTGGTTTTCTCGATGACGATTTCCAGGTAGCTTTTTTGTTCGTCGGTGAGGGGGCCTGCGTTTTCGTCCAATAACAATTCCACATAGCTTTTGACAAAGGTCAGTGGAGTGCGCAGTTCATGGGAGATGTTTTGTACAATTTCATCCTTCAGGCGATCCGCTTTTTTCAGTTCAGCATATGCCTGAGCCAAGTTTTGCGCGCGTTGTTCCAGGCTGGCATACAGCCGGGCGTTCTCGATCGCTATGGCGGCTTGGGTCGCTGCGATAGTCAGCAGCCGTTCGTCGTTCTGACTGAAAGCGTCGGGTTGATCGCTGTCTAAGGTCAGAGTTCCAATCACCCGCTGCTGGAAGGTCAAGGGGACGGTGAGGAGCGAGCGCACGTTGGGATCGAAAAAGATAAAGTCGTTCATATCCAACACGTCGGGCACGTAAATGGGGGCGCCCTGCAACGCGACGCGGCCAGCTACCCCCTCGCCCAATCGCAGTTTGAAATCTTGTTCCCACTTGTGTTCGACGCCCGCAGCGGCCCGAATTTCCAGTACGTTATCCACGGGGTCGAGCAGGGCGATGGAACATCCCCGGCACTTTATCGTCTTCTTCAGAGATTGGACGATGGAAACCAGGACCTCCTGGATGTTGAGGCTGGTGTTCATCTGTTGGGCCAACTGGTAGAGGGCAGTGACTTCGGCCAGCCGACGTTTGGTCTCTTGATACAAGAGCGCGCTTTCGATGGAGACGGATAACCGTCGTGCTGCGGTCATCAGCAGGCGCTCGTCAGATAGGGTGAATGCATTTCGGTGGGCGGCCGTCGTCTCCAGCACACCGATGACCCGCTCTCCAATCATCAGCGGGACGATCAGCGCGGATTGAGCAGGCTCGGCGCTCCTCTCGCCCGGGTGTGAATCCCCAAATCCGTCATTCACTCGCATCGCCGCTTTGTTCTCAGCGACCCAACCGGCGAATCCCTGTCCCAACAGGAGAGTGGAAGGGGTGGTCTCTTGATGGGCCGTTGAGGAAGGGCCCATGAGAGGTTCCAAAATGTCATGTTCCTCGTCGAACAGCCACATATTGAGCTGGTCAAAGTTCAAGCTGTGTCGTAGGGCCTCTGCGACGCGCCCGGGAACCTCCTCCAGGACCAAAGTCGCGGTCGCGGTCAGCGCGTCGAGGACGGCTAGCACGCGGCCATACTCCTCGCATGACCATTCCGATCCGTCTTCTGGGATGGGGTGATCGGTAGCTCTCTGGTAGCCTATCTGACTTTTTCCTTCAGTATCCATCTCCAATAATACCATACCAGCACTAGGTCTATCGTGACTCCAATGGCCAGGGGGATGTGGTAAGTGATCAGCGAGAACCAGGGATGCAGCAGCACAGACAGGGCCTGATCGGGCGCCAGGTCTGCGATGCCCAGCACGATTTGGCTCATCGTTGCCAGGGTGATGAATCCCGTGGCTACCCAGAACCACGAGTAGTGGTCTGACATTCTGGTCACTGTGCCCAGGCGGCGGCTAAAGTTGGTAAACATGATCCCCAAATAGATTACGGACACGAGCCCTACCGCTCCCAGGGGTGTCGTGATGACGATCATTGTCGGCCTCCTGTCATGAACTCTTGCAGGCGAATGCCGAACGCACTGAGCAGTGCTCCACCACCGAACAACAATAGATCCCCGACCGGTTCTCCGATGAATGTTCCTCCATGGAAGAGATACCAGCCGACGCCGCCAGCTAGCAGGAGGATCGGGACGGCGAGCAAGCGGTAGCTCGTCTTTTGACCCGATGTTTTCTCGTAGAAATAGGCGATGCGCACCAAAAAGAGGAGCAGTACGCCGATGATACTCCACGAGTATATGGATAGTATGATGGTCAGTATTTTCATCACAGTCACCGGTTCTAGCGATTAGCGCCGTACAAAGGCCTGGACGAATGAATCTACCATACGCCGAGGACTGCCGCTCATGATTCCCTCGCGGCCCTCGAAGGGAGCGCGCACGTCTATGCCCCGAGAGGTGATCTCGAATTGACGGATGCCCCGGTCGTGATTGCTCCCTCGCATCTTGAGCACCAGTAGCGCCTTGCGAATGGCGCTCTCGATCTCGACATAGCGGAGCAGGATGTAGGTATCAACGAGAAAGGCCAGAGCGTCGTCTGTGCCCTCCGAATCCCCCAGCAGGGCGATGCTTTCGCGCGTCAACACAGTGGTCAGCCCTTCCCGCTTGAGCGCATTGACGAAGCTGTGGATGATAGAACGCAACTGGGTTGGCTCTTCACTGAGGCGTTCAAAGTGCGAGATGCTGTCCACCAGGACTCGTTTGGCCCTGGTCTCTTGTATCAGTCCCTCAATCCGTCCTCCCACGGCCTCCAAGTCCGCTTTGGAGACCTCTGGGCTGGTCATCACGATGCGCAGTTTCCCCTCGCGCTCCATCTGGCGAAAGTCCCATCCAAAGTTGGTGGCATCGTTATAGTATTGTTGGGGAAATTCCTCAAATGTCAGGATCAGGCCCGGTTCACCGCAGGCCACGATGCCGTGATAAATGAACTGCATACCGAGCGTCGTCTTCCCGGTACCTGGTGCCCCCTCGATCAGGTTAGCTGTCTGTGGCAGAAAACCACCTTGCAGCATCTCGTCCAGGCCCGGAATACCAGTCTTTACCCGTTCCATGCGTTCCTCCCCTTGGTTCACTGCCGTGTGCCCCGGATGATGTGATAGATGGCCTTGACGCGAAACTGCCGATCATCGGATGCTCTCACGAATTGCTCTAGCAGGTTTCGGGTATGAGGATCTGGAGCCAGAGAGTAGACGGTCATCTCGCCCAGTTGATTCTCTTCCAGCACGCCATCTCGTGTCAGATCAGCCAGTTCTGTGCGAATCGTATCAATGCTGCGACCAGCGTAGCGGGCGATGTTGTCGGCTGTGTCTGTCGTGTGGGGGTTATCGTGGAAGAAGCGGACCAGATCCCACTTGACAAAAGAGTTCACTTTTGTCTGCAAAAAGTCGAGCAGCCCGGGATCCATGTCCGCCATCAGGCGACCGGTCAGATCCAGTTCTTTTTCGTTCATCTTCTCTTCCATAAAAATCCTCCTGAGCTCAACCTCTTCCATGGACTGACCTCACCGTCGTCGCTTGCGTCCGGATGTTTGAGGAGGGCGTTGAGCGGCGACCGGGCCTTGCTGCGCTTTCATATCCTCCCGCATATGACAGTGCTTGTACTTTTTGCCGCTGTCACACCAGCAAGGATCGTTCCGTCCTGGCAGTTCTTCGGGGGGCTGACCGGCCCGATCCTGCGCCCTTCCCCCGGGGACGTGGGGATGGGTCGCGCGCAGCGGGCGCTGCTGCGGCCGAGAGACCTGGATTTGAGGGGCCCGGAATACGGCGCGGGCTATTTGTTCCTGGATGCGGGCCAACAGCGCTTCGTACATCTCGTGGGCCTCTTTGCGATAGGCCACTAGCGGGTTCTGTTGCCCGTAGGCTCGCAGTCCGATCCCCTCACGCAGTCCGTCGAGATCGGTCAGATGCCGCACCCACAGGCCATCTACCGTTCGCAGCATCAGCTCTCGGTCGCGGACCAGTCGGTAGGTGTCTATCACCGCCCGCTCAATCTGGGCCTGCGCCTCATCCGACAGTTGGCGGATGGGGCGTTGCTGGTTCTCCTCGTCGCTCTCATCCCCTAGCTGTTCGATGACGCGGTGGTAAATCAGCCGTTGTGCGGGATCGGGGCTGGAGGCCAGCGCCGCCAGCGTGACGTTTTCCCGCGCGGCCTGTCGGAATATCTGGTGGCCCAGCGCCCGGTTGAACTCGTCGTAACTCTGTTCAGCGATTTCGAACAGCCGGCTCTCGATCTCCTCAGCGGTCAAGTCGCCCCATTGGTGGTAATTGACGTTCTGAGGCAGGGGGAGAAAGGTGCGCAGTTCGCCGTGCAACCCGCGCAGATCCCAATCGTCGGGATCGGGGCCGGGAGTATGGGCTCTCACTACCTGGCTGATCTCTTCCCTCACCATGCGCAGCACCTGCTTCCGTAGGTCGGGGGTGCTGAGCACCTGGCGGCGTTGGGCATAGATCACTTCCCGCTGCTGGTTGACGACGTCGTCATACTCCAACACGTGCTTGCGGATGTCGAAATTGTATCCCTCTACCCGCACTTGGGCCGATTCGATGGTCTTGTCGAGCCACGAGTGCTGGAGAGGCACGTCGTCCTCCACGAACCGCTCCATCAGTCCCTGCACCCGCTCACCGCCAAAGCGGTGCATCAACTCGTCTTCCAGCGAGATGTAAAAGCGGGACGATCCGGGGTCGCCCTGGCGGCCAGAGCGGCCGCGTAGCTGGTTATCAATGCGCCGGGCCTCGTGTCGTTCGGTGCCCAGAATGTGCAGTCCGCCCCGGGCGACCACGTGCTGCTGACCGGTTCGGCAACTGGTCATTGCTTCGCTCAATATCTCGGCCCAGGGCTCGGGGTATACCTGTGAGATATCCTGCCCCCGGCGCAGCAGTTCCACGGCTCGGTTCCAGTCTGTCTGGGAAATGTCGGCCAGGTCGATCCCGGCACGACGCAGGTGCTCGCGCGCGATGCCCTCGGGGTCGCCGCCGAGCTTGATGTCCACACCGCGCCCCGCCATATTGGTCGCAATCGTCACCGCGCCGGGCCGCCCCGCCTGGGCGATGATGGTCGCTTCTTTTTCGTGCTGTTTGGCGTTGAGCACCTGGTGAGGGATGCCCTGTCGGTGGAGCATCCGGGCGAGCCGCTCCGAGGTTTCGATGGCGATGGTTCCGACCAGCACCGGCCGGCCTTCCTGGTGTAGGGTTTTGATCTCGTCCACCACGGCCCGGAACTTGGCCCGCTCGGTGGTATAGATCACATCCGTCAGGTCAAGCCGTTTGAAATACCGCCTGCCATTCCCTTCTGGCGGCTCGTAAGTGGTCACGGTGACAGGTCGGCTGATCTCGCCCAGGGGATCCGGGTGCCCGTTCAGCACGCCGGTGAAGGTCACTTCCTCGATCTCGCTGACGGGATGCTCGCGGGTGACCAGGTCGCCGTAGGTGGCGCGGTACTCGACGTTGGTGGGGAGCACGACCACGTCCAGATCGTAGATGCTCCGGAATTCCTCCTCCTCCGTCTTGGCGGTGCCGGTCATGCCAGCCAGCTTTTCGTACATGCGAAAATAGTTCTGGAACGTGATGGTGGCATAGGTCAGGCTCTCGCGCTGTACTGGCACCCCCTCCTTCGCCTCGATTGCCTGGTGCAGCCCCTCGGAGAACCGTCGTCCGTACATCAACCGGCCGGTGAACTCGTCCACGATGATCACCTCGCCGTCCGAGACGATATAGTCCTTGTCCCGCTGGTAGGTCACATAGGCGCGCAGGGCGTTATCCAGATAGGGCAGCATGTGCGTGTGTTTGGGATCGTAGAGGCTCTCCTCCGGCCCAATCTCGGGGACCATCCGTTCGATCCGCTCCACCCCCTGCTCCGTCAGCGTGACGACCTGCGTTCTCACGTCCACCACGTAATCCCCATCCGGCTCGCTGAAATCGTCCTGGGAGCTTTCCGGGCTGCTCGGTTGGAGGCGGCGCACGATCTCGGCAAAGCGGCTGTACAGCTCCGAGGATTCCTCTGCCGGGCCGGATATGATGAGCGGCGTGCGGGCTTCGTCAATCAGGATGTTGTCCACCTCGTCAATGATGGCATAGTGCAGTTCACGCTGCACACATTGACTGAGGTCGCGCACCATGTTATCCCGCAGATAGTCGAATCCAAACTCGTTGTTGGTGCCATACGTGATGTCGGCCAGATAGGCCTGCCGTCGAGGGATAGGGCGCAGGTTTATGAAGCGGTCGTCGGATGAGGGAGAGGTGGGGTCGTACAGAAAAGACCCTTGGTTGGGGTCAGCGGCCCCCGATTGGATAACTCCTACCGAGAGATCCAGAGCGCGATAGATCGCTCCCATCCATTGCACGCCGACCTTGGAGAGGTAATCGTTGGGCGTGACCAGGTGGACGCCCCGGCCCTCCAACGCATTGAGGTAGAGGGGCAGGGTGGCGACGAGGGTTTTCCCCTCGCCGGTCTTCATCTCGGCGATTTTACCTTCGTGGAGCACGATGCCGCCGATCAACTGGACGTCATAGTGTCGCATTCCAATGGTACGCTTGGCGGCCTCGCGCACTGCGGCAAACGCCTCGACCAGCACGTCGTCGAGGGTCTCGCCGTCTGCCAATCGGCGGCGGAACTCGGCCGTTTTGGCTCGCAGTTGATCGTCTGTCAGCGATTCGAACTCGGGTTCCAACTCGTTGATCAGCTCGACCACTTTTTGCAGCCGGGCGATCTGGCGTTGGTCGGCATCGCCGATCACTTTTTTGATCAGTCCACGTAGCATACGTTGATCTGCTCCTTAACACCGGTGGGATAATCATTATACCCGTAGGTGGCGCAAATGCAAGCGCCCGTGTTTTCGATGTGGTTGACAGCGCTCAGCGCCGATGGTAGAATCCAGCGGATGGTCCGGTGATCCTAGTGGCCTCAGGGGAGGGTTTCGTGAGACGACAGGCGATGGCATTGTTGGCAATCACATTTGGCGACTGTGCAGTGGCTGCCGATCTTGGATGGAACGTCAGCAGTAAACAGTGTATGCCTGACCGACGTGCCGATCTGGCCCTCACATTGACAAAGGTTGGGCTTCATAGTAGAATTTTTGTAATTGCCAAGTGCGTCGCACCTGAGCAGTTTGTGTTGTGCAGAGCAAAAGAGATGGAAGTGGGTTTGTAGTCGGCGCTGCAGCGCCGAGGTTGTTTGCCAAGGCGATAAATTGCCCACTACGAACCGTTTATTATGGTAAAGGGGTGAATCTTGAAGAAAGATACTCAAACTCGTCTGGTCGTGCTGTTCTTGACCGGGTGCTCGGCCCTGCTGTTGGTGGCCGGCCTCTTGTTTTTCCTCTCCGATTCTCGGGCGCTGGCCCAACCGGTGGCCGCCCCCACGGCTCTGGAGGCAGAAAAGGCGGTCAGTGCCGAGGTGGCCGCGCCGACAGACATCCTGACCTATACCATCACGATTCTTGACGTAGGCACTCCGGAAGGAACCGTGTGGCTCACCGACAGTCTGCCGGCCGAGTTGATCTGCATCACCGACAGCCTGCATTCTACTTTTGGTTCCTATGGCGTGCGGGACAATGTCATCACCTGGACGGCCGAGCTGTACGGCTATGGTCAGACCGCCTTCCTCCAATTCAGCGCGCGTATCTCCACCGCCCTGTCCTATACCGAGATCGAGAACACGGCCCAGATCACCGCCGCCGGTGAACTGATCGAGATCACGTCGCCCAAAACCATCGTGGCGACGACGATGGGCGACCTGGACAACTCGGGCACGAAAAAAACAGTCTCGCACGAGCTGGCACAGCCAGGCGACGTGGTGGCGTATACCATCCAGCTTAACAACAGCCGGAGCGCCTTTGTGCCGGGGGTACAGGTCGTGGATAGGCTGCCTGCCAGCCTGAAAATTCGCCCTGCCAGCGTCCAATACCAAGAGGGCAGCCACGTCGTCCACGACAACGTGCTCACCTGGACCGTTGATATGGGCGCGTATTGGTCCATAAACCTGAGTTTCAGCGCCGACGTCCTGCCCTACGATGGTCCGGTCGTCAACACTGTAGAGATCATCACCCCTACCTCATCCTTCACACGGGCGGTCGGCATGGATGTGCGGCCGCTTTATCCCCACCTGGCGGCCACCAAGACCGTCCAAACCGCCCGCCCCGGCTACGCCCGCCCCGGCGAGCGCCTGACCTATACCGTGCACATCGTCAACAGCGGCGAGGGGGACGCCTACCCAGTCTGGATGACCGACACGCTGAGCCACTGGCCGCCAACGGTCTACCTGCTGCAGGACAGCCTGACGGCGACGATGGGCACCTTTGGCGTGACGGGCAGCGTCATTACGTGGAACCTGAGCACAGAGCCGGACGGCACGCTGTTGCTGCCCGGTCTGGGAGGGAGCGCTACCCTCACCTACGCGGCCGAGGTGTGGCCCCAGCTGCAAAGCAATCTGGAGATCACCAACACGGCCCAGATCACCGGCGGCGGCGTCCTGCTCGCGGCCTCATCTACCGCCCGGGTGATGTTCCGTTTCACCCTCTACCTGCCGATCCTCTTCCGCAACTATCCGCCAGTCCCCGTTCTGAACCCGATCCCGGCCCCGGTGAACCACGCCTACGACGTCACCTGGCAGGCTATTGACGGCGACCTGGATTATTACGTCCTCCAGCAAGCCCGCACCGCCGACTTTTCCACCGTCGAGCAGTTCTGGCAGACGGGGCAGACGGGGCGGACGGTCACCGATGTCTACTGCTCTTACTACTACCGGGTGCGGGCCGATAAGGCGAGTGGTTGGGGTATAGGGCCGTGGAGCCAGGTCCGGCAGGGAGCGCATTCCGCCCCCAATCCTCCGACACTGAACAGTATCTCGGATCCGGATGGCGATGGCTCGTATACTGTCAGTTGGTCGGCCATCAACGTCCCGGTCAGTGGGGTGGCGGTGGATCGGTACGTGCTGCAAGAGTCCCTGGTCGCTGATTTCGCCACCATCTCGCGGCAGTGGGTGACGACGGAGACGTCTTATGTCGTGCCGGCCGGTTCTTCTCTGGGACAGGCTCACTACTACCGGGTGCGGGCCGACGATGACGACTGCTGGGGGCAGGGTCCGTGGAGCAATGTGCAGTACATTTACACCGTCTACTTTGACAATTTTACTAACAGCAGCTCTGGCTGGCCTGACGATCGCGGCCCGATTAAGGATGACCAAGGGGAAATACACGGCTACTGGTATCGGCAGTACAAGAGTGGTAATTATCGCCTGTACGTGGAACAACCGACCTGCTGGACGTGCGGTTGGTTCTATCAGCCCGATGCTCTGGCTCCGTATCGTCCCCCTTCGAACAAGTACTGTATTGAGGCGGACGTCAAGTTCGAGACCGGCGCATTTTGGGCCAATATGGGCATTGTCTTTGGGGCCAACGAATCGAACAAACAGATCTATGCCATGTGCCTGGCCCAGGGCGATCACGAGAGTCAACTCGGTTGGTTCCTGATGCGCAAGGACGATTACCAGTTTCCCAGGCGTGGTTGTAGTGGCCCAACGTACAAAATAAATGGGGAGGATGCCGGCAGCGCCCCCGGCACCAGTCGCTATGGCTGGAATCGGGTGAAAATCGGCGTGGATGGGAACCAGGTCACGCTCTACATCGGAGGGCAATACAAGGGCCGGTGGACGATGAGCGGGTTGAGCAGTACGACCCGCGTCGGCGTCATCGGCGGGGTCTATGAGCTCTTCCCGGTGGATATTCGGTACGCTTACTACCGGGTGATTCCCAACTCGGCCTGTACGCCTTAATGTAACTGGGACGCTGGATCTGACTGCTAGAGGTGGGGATGCTTGGTTACAGGCATCCCCGTCGCCATGTCAACGAAGAAAGCATGAAGCGAAACGGATTTTCTAGGCTTGACCTCGTTTTACTGGGGGGCATCCTGTTGTGGGCTGCCTGGCTGCGGTTCACCCACCTCGACCATGCAGAACTGTTGTGGGATCAGGCCGAGATTTCCAAGTGGGCGCTGAATATGGCCCAGCGTCGCGAGATCACGTGGATCGGCCCGTGGTCTTCGACGCGCCTCGACACGTTTCCCGGCGCGATCTGGCTGCTGGCGATACCGTATGCCCTCTCGACCAGCCCGGTCTTTGTCACCGGGTTCGTCGCCCTCATCAATCTGGGGGCTGTGGCTGCCTGCTACCCCATCGTCCGGTGCTGGTTCGGAAGGACCGCGGCCTGGATAGCGACCCTGTTGTTTGCCGTCGCGCCGTGGGCCGTGATTTACTCTCGCAAAATATGGCACACCGAGCTGCTGGCTCCCTTTGTGCCGTTCTACGTCGTGACGGGTTGGTATGCGTTCGTGCGGGGGCGGCGCTGGGCCGTGCTCGCCCACAGCCTGGCCCTGGCTGGCTTGATACAAATCCACTTTGCAGCGCTGGTCTTTGTTCCCTTGACGGTCCTATGGGGACTGATTTTCTCCAAACGACTGTGCTGGCGGATGGTCCCTCTCGGCGTGCTGCTGGCGGCCCTGACGTTTCTGCCCTACTTTATCCACGATGCCCAGGCCGAGTGGCGAAATGTCCGGCTGTTTGCCCAAATCATGCAGCAGCCGGCCGTGATAAGCAGCGATGCGCTGCGCGGGACCTGGATCATGACCACCGGCCAGAACTTGTCCTTGCTGACCGGCCCGGATCGGTACCCGGATTTCGTGGCCGCGACCCTGAACCTGCGCTGGCTCTTTCCCCTCATAGGGGGCGCGGCCGTCGTCGCGGCCCTGCTCGCCGTGGGACGGGCGCTGCGCCAGGCCCGCACCGGCCTGGACGATGAGACGGCCGCCATTCTGATGGTGACGACCTGGTGGATCACACCGGCCCTGTTCCTGACCTGCTACTTGACCCGCATCGTGGCTCCCCATTATTTCACCACCATCTTGCCCGCCCCGTTCATCCTCGCCGGATGGCTGATCTGGCGGCTGATTTCGTGGGCGAAACAGGCGCCGGGGCAGGTCGCGCGGGTGGCCCAAGGGGTGCTCGTCGCTCTGGTCGTGGGGCTGGTGGGAGCGCAGACCTATGAGACAATCTCGGTGCTGCGATTCGTGATCACGCACGATACCCCCTGGGGATACGGCACGCCTATGGCTTACGAGATTCAGGCCGTGCAGACCGCCACCCGGTTGTGCCGCGAAATGGGGGACGGCGAGGTGATCCTGCTCTCAGAGGGGGACGATCCCCGCATATTCGAGATGCCGGCCGCGGCCGACGTGCTGATGTACGAGAGCGATGTCCCCCACCGCGCGGTAGATATTCGCACCGCGCTGGTTCTGCCATCCGGACCGGCCGTCTACTGGGCTACCTACCCCATGGCACCTGGCGAGGATCTGTTGGCCGCCTTTGCCCCAGAGGTGGTCGAGGCGCGCATCCCCCTGCGGGAGGGGGTCCGCTCCTTCCGGTTTTATCGCTGGCCGGGCGGCGCGGCGGACGTTCCATTCATGCCGCCGCCGCCCGGCGGCGTGCGGAGGTGGGCCAACGGCGTGGAGCTGCTGGGCTACGCCCTGGAGGGGGACGTGGCCGCCGGCGAGCAGGTGCGCTGGACCCTGGTCTGGCGGGTCACTCGGATATCAACTGCGGACGGGCATTACCATTGGTTCAATCACCTGGTGGATGAACAGGGTCGGATGCGCGCTCAAAAGGACGGCCCCAGCTTCCTGCCGACCTACTGGCGCGTCGGGGACGTGGTATTCAATTGGTTCGAGCTAGAGATTCCACCGGACGCGCCGGCGGGGGACTACCGGATGCGCGTCGGGATGTACACCTACCCGGCCCTGGAAGGCGTACCGCTGCTCGCCGAGGATGGAACGTCGCCCTGGGAATGGGTCGAGATCCAACTGCCGTCAAGGGAGTGACCGATGTCCAATCGTTCCGATACAGACCGCTGGTGGAGTAGAGCGTGGCGCGTGGCCTGGCCGGTGGTGGTTCTGACGCTGCTGTGCACCGTCTTTTATTGGGACGTCCCCTGGCTGTCCGAGAATCAGATGATCCTGGGGGAGGATGCCGCCGATATGCATCTCCACTGGCTGCGGTTCGCCGTCTCCTCGGTGCGCGAGGGGCGCCCCCCGCTGTGGAACCCCTACCTTTTCTCCGGCCAACCGCTGGTCGCCAACCCCCAGGCCGCTCTCTTTTACCCGCCCACCTGGTTGACCCTGCTGATGCCCGTGACCAGGGGACTGAGCTTGATCGCGGTGCTGCACCTGTGGTTGGGCGGCGTCGGCCTGTACGGCTGGCTGCGTGCCGAGGGGGCGTCCAGAGTGGGAGCGCTGTTCGGGGCGGTCGTCTTTACCTTTAGCGGCTATTTTTCCGTGCGGGTGCGGGTCGGGCACATCGGCGTCATCACGACCCAGGCCTGGCTGCCCGTGTCGTTGTGGGCCTATCGCCGCGTGGTGGCTCATCCCTCGTCTCGAGGGGCCTGGCGGCTCGCCATTCTGGGAGGGCTGCCGGTGGGGCTTTCGATCCTGGCAGGCCATTCCGCCTCCTTCGTCTACGTGGCGCTGGGACTGGCGGCCTATGCCCTCTTTTACGCCTGGCGCGCGTGGCGCACGTCCCGTTCGGTGCGGGCCACGCTGCTCCCCTTGGCCTGGCTGGGCGCGCTGCTGCTGGTCGGGGTGGCGGTGGCGGCGGTCCAACTCGTGCCCACGCTCGAATACTCGATCCACACCACGCGCCAGGGTGTGCCCAGCTATGACTTTGCCGCGCGGTTCTCCTGGCCGCCGGGCTACCTGCTGACTCTCCTGGCGCCCGATTTCTTTGGCGAGCCGATCCACACCGGCTATTGGGGGGACGGTGTCCACCACGAGTTCATTTTCTACGTCGGCATCCTGCCGCTGCTGCTGGCGCTGCTGGGGCTGGGGCGACGCCGCCAACTGACGGGGTTTCTATTCGCCCTGGGCCTGGGTGGACTGCTGCTGGCCCTGGGGTCCTATGGCGCGCTCCATCCCCTGTTCTATCGCTTCGTCCCCATCTTCCAGATGATGCGGGCGCCAGCCCGGGCCGGGTTCCTCTTCACCCTGGCCTGTGCCGCCCTCTCTGGCCTGACGCTGACGGCGCTCCAGGCCTTGGACGAGGAAGGGCGGGCGCGGCTGTTGCGACCGCTGACGGGGCCGCCCGTCCTGGTCGTGGCCGGGGGAGCGGCCGGGCTGATCCTGCTCGATTTCGTCATGTTCGCCTGGGGCCGGGAGACAAATCCCGCCGCCGGCCGACTATGGCACCAGGCGAACGAGGTGGCCATCTTCTTGCTCTTTTTTCTCCTGTCCGCTGGCCTGTTGACGGCCTGGCGGAATGGTTCCTCGCGGGGAGCCGCGTCCCAGGCCAGTCACTTTGTCTGGCTGGCGCTGGGCCTGGCGCTGCTGGATCTGTGGACCTATGGCAGCAGCACCGTCGAGGTCGTCGCTGTGCCAGAGCGGGCCGGCTGGCGCGTCGTGGCCCAAGCGGTGGACGATCCCCAATCCACACGGGTTCTCCCCTGGGGGCTGAACGACGTCGAGCAGAGTGGAGGGATGGCGTTTGGGGTGCGTAGCGTCTTTGGGTACGATCCCCTGGTCCTCCAACGGTATCAGGCGTTCATTGATTCGCGGCCCGATCCACGCGCTCGCACCTACGACCTATTGAACGCCGGGTATGTGATCGCCCTGGCCCCCCTCGAATTCCCGGACGATCCCGATGCCCCTCGCTTGCTCGTCCAGGAGGCCGGCGCGTGGGTGTACGAGCGGCCGAACGCGCTGCCCCGGGCTTGGGTCGCGACGGAGGTGCGGGTGATGGAGCCCGCGGCTATCCTGACGCGCATCCACGAACCGGATTTCGACCCCCGCACGACGGTGTTGGTGGAGGAGAGCCTGGCGTGTGGGACCGACGGGACGGCGGGGACGGTCGAAATCCTGCGCGACGACGGAAATCGCATCGAGGCCCGTGTCCGCGGCGGTGGTGTGCTGGTCCTGAGCGAGATGGATTATCCCGGCTGGCGCGCGGCGGTGGACGGTCAATCTGTGCCGCTGGTGCGAGCCGATTATCTGCTGCGCGCTCTCTGCGTGCCGCCCGGCGACCATCAGGTCGTGCTGTGGTACGATCCGCCGCTGCTCAAGGTCGGACTTGTCGTCACGGGGTTGACGCTGCTGCTCCTGACCGGGACAGCTTTCTCCCCCTTTGCCAAACGGCGCCGCCGGCGGGTGGAGTGAATGGATCTGACCCGCTCCCGTCCCTGGTTCCTGGTGTGCGCCGTCCTGCTGGCGCTCTACCTGCTGCTGGCCGTCGCCTACAGCCTGGCCTCTCCCCTCTACGAGCCGACCGACGAACTGCGCCACGTCCGCTACGCGCGGCACATCGCCGTCTACCACGCGCTGCCCGTCCAACAGGCTGACGCCCCCCGCGCCCAGAGTCACCACCCGCCGCTCTACTACGCCCTCGCCGCGCTGGTCAGTGGGTGGGTGCCGGTCGAGCAGGACGTCTACTACGAACCGGCGACCAATCCCTACTGGGGCTACCGCGCCTGGGAAGTCGGAGTTGACAACAAAAATCAGTACCTCCATAGCGCCGACGAGCGCTTTCCCTTCCACGGTGCCGCCCTGGCCGTCTACCTGGTCCGCTGGATGACGGTCCTGATGGGGGGCGGCGTCGTCTGGCTGACCTACCACATCGGGCGCACTCTCTCTCCCGACCGTCCGGCGCTGGCCGTAGGGGGGGCGGCCCTGGTGGCGTTCAATCCCCAGTTTCTGTACCTGAGCGGGGCCATCAACAACGACATCCCCGCCGCGCTGTGCGGCGCGGCGGTGCTCTGGACCTGCCTGCGATTGGTGCGCCGTGGCCCCAGCCCGCGCACCGATGTGGCGCTGGGGTTGTTGTACGGCCTGGCGCTGCTGACCAAGTTCCACCTGCTGGCCCTGTTGGCGCTGATCGCGCTCGCCTACCTCCTGGCCGTCTGGCCCACCCGCGACTGGCGAGCGTTCGTGCGGGGGCTGCTGATCGTCCTAGGGCTGGCGGCCCTGCTCTCGGGCTGGTGGTTCTGGCGCAACTATGCCCTGTACGGCGACCCAACGGGGATGAGCAAGGTCAACGAGCTGTGGGGCGGGCGGTCCGCGTCCGAAAATTGGTGGGCCATCCGGCAGAGTTTGCCTTACCTGTGGAGCAGTCTGTGGGGGCGCTTTGGCTACGGTCAGGTCCCCCTGCCCCTGCTGGCCTACCAGGGGACGTTCGCGCTCTGCCTGCTGGGATTGGCCGGGCATCTGATCCCGCGGCGAGATTCTCTGCCGCGTCCGGCGCTGTTGATCCTGGGCAGCGCCGGCCTGCTCTTTGTGGCGGTGGTCTGCTACTATATTCTGATTCAACCCGCCGGCGCGATGGGACGGTTCCTGTTCCCGGTTCTGCCGGCCTTGGCCGTCCTGGTCGTGCAGGGATTGGGCCGATTCTTTCCCTCGCATCTGGCCTGGGCAGCGGGACTGGGTGCGGCGGTGGGAATGGCGGCCTTGTCCGTCTACGCGCTGGTCGGTGTGCTACAGCCGGCCTTTGCGCCTCCCTCCTGGCTGGACGGAGCCGAGGTCGAGGGCATCCCCAACCGGGTCGCCGTCGAGTTTGGAGATGTGGCCCGCTTGTTGGGGTATCGGGTCACGCCTCAGGTCGTCGAGCCGGGGGGGAGGGTGGACATCACGCTCTATTGGCAGCCTCTGGTCCGGACGGAGGCGAATTACGCCGTCTTTATCCACCTGTTGAGCAAAGTGGGGCCGTTGGTGGCGCAGCGGGATACCTACCCCGGCCTGGGGCGGTACCCGACCAGCAGATGGGAGCCCGGCGTCGTCTTTGCCGATACGTACCGCCTGGCCGTGCCGGAGACGGCTTATGCGCCGGACCAGGGCTACGTGCAGGTGGGGCTGTATCTGCCGGATGGTCCGCGCCTGACCACCCCCGACGGGCAGGACGCGCTGCGTCTGGCAGAGGTCGAAATCCAGCCCCGGCCCGGCCCGTTCCCCAATCCGCTGGACGCCGATTTCGGTCGCCAGATCACGCTGGTCGGCTACGCCCTCGACCGGCGCGCCGCGCGACCCGGCGAGCCGATCCAGTTGACGCTCTACTGGCAGGCGCAGCAGCCGGTGGAGACGGATTACCGCATCTTTGCCCACGTCTTGGGCGTCGAGAACCAGGTCTGGGCCAACAGCGACATCGAGCCGGCCATCCCGACCAGCCGGTGGGCGGCGGGGCAGACGATCAGCGAGACCCACGTGTTGACCATCGGGCAGACGACCCCGCCGAGCATCTATGACATTGAAGTAGGCGTGTATCGGCCGGGTGAGGGCCGGCTGCCGGTGGTGGCGGAGGATGGCCATTGGCTGGACGATCGAGTGTTGTTGGGTAAAATCCGTGTGAAAGATGGATGATATGGAAGAAAACGAGCGAACAGAGCCGCGATCAGGTGGGAGACGGTGGCTCAATCTCCTGCGGGTACTGATCAGCGTCGGGACGTTGGTCTTTTTGTTTGGGCGGGTGGTGGGCCTGGGGGAGACATTGGCTGTGCTGCGCCAGGCCGAACCGGCCTATTGGTTGGCCGCCTTTCTGCTGTACGCGCTCAGCCTGATCGTTCGTGCGCTCCGATGGCTCACCCTGATCAGGGGATTGGGGTTGACGATTCCCTTCAGTCGCCTGGTGCGCCTCTACTTTGTGGGCGCTTTTTTCAGTGCCTTTCTGCCCAGTCAATTCGGCGGCGATGTGGTGCGAGCGTTGGAATTGACCCAGGACGTTGATTCGGCGGCGGCGGTCGGCACCGTCCTGTTGGATCGCATGACTGGTCTGCTGGTGCTCTTTGCGATGGGGCTGGTGGTGCTCCCCTTCCACGCCGCGCGGATGGAAGCATGGTTGGTAGGAACGCTGCTGGTCGTGGCAGTGGGCGGGTTAGCGGCGGGTGGCCTGATCCTGGAGGGCCGGCTTCTTCAACGTCTCACCCGGTGGCTGCCCCCGGCCCTCTCCCTGACCGGGCAGGGGCCGCTGGCCAAGATCTATGCCGCCGTCACCGGGTGTGGAGGGCGGGCAGTGCTGAGGGCTGGCGTTGTGTCGCTGGCGTTCAACTTGATCAATGTCCTCATCAACTGGCTGTGCGGGCAGACGGTGGGGGCGGGCATTGGCCTGGGATACTTTTTCGCCGTCACGCCTCTGCTCTCGGTGTCGGGGTTGATTCCCACCATCGGTGGGTGGGGCGTGCGGGAGGCGGTCAGCACCGCCATTTTTGCGCCCACCGGGGCGGGGGAGAGCGTGGCGGCGGCGCTGGGCCTCGCGCTGGGCAGCGTCACCCTGGCGACGGGACTGCTGGGCGGACTCGTCTACGGCGTCGAGGTGTGGCGTGAGCTGCGCGCGGGCCGCTGACGCCTGAGAGGGGTTGTCAGCCTCCCCGACTCGTGTTATCATATCGGGGACTATTGAGGAGATGTTAGCGTATGGGTTTGTCTGTGCATGCCTATCGTGATGCCGACGGGTTCGACGCCCTGGTGGAAGTGTGGAACGACGTGCTGCATCGCTCTTTCGCCGATACCCTCTTCCTGACTCTGCAATTCCAGCGCACATGGTGGCGTGTGCTGGGGGAGGGGGAGTTACTGCTCCTGGCCTTGTGCGAGGAGGAGAGCGGCCGCGTGGTGGGTATCGCTCCGTTGTTCGCGACCGAGAACGCCCAGGGCGAACGGGTGCTCTCTATCGTGGGGTGCGAAGAGGTGGCCGACTATCTGGACTTGATTGTGGCCGAGGGGTGGGAGGAGCAGGTGTACGGGGCGCTGGTCGAGTATCTGGCCGGCTCCGATGGGCCGGCCTGGGACCTGCTCGACCTGTGCAACGTGCATCAGGACTCGCCCACGTTACAGATGCTGCCAGCGCTGGCCGAGGCGCGCGGCTGGGCCGTCTCCACGGGCCTGGACGACGTATGCCCCATCGTGCGGCTGCCAGAGACGTGGGAGGAATACCTGGAGCGGCTGGATGGCAAGCAGCGGCGCGAGATTCGGCGCAAGCTGCGCCACGTCAGCCCGGATGTAAATTGGTACATCGTCGGCTCGGAACACGATCTGGAGACAGAGGTCGAGGATTTCCTGGCTCTGATGGCGGCCAGCACGCCCGACAAGGCCGAGTTCCTCACCCCTCGGATGCGCGAGTTCTTTTGCCAATTGGCCCGCGCAACCTACGAGGCCGGGTGGTTGCAGTTGATGGTTCTCCGGGTCGGGGAGCAGAAAGCCGCGGCCTATTTCAACTTTGTTTACGATAACCGCGTGTGGGTCTACAACTCGGGGCTTGACTGGCAGTCGTTTCCCCGGTTGAGCGCGGGTGTTATTCTCACTGCGTATGCCATCCGCCACGCCATCGAGCAGGGGCGGGAGGCGTTTGACTTTATGCAAGGCGATGAGCGGTACAAGTACCAATTTGGAGGTCAGGATGTGGAGGTGCGGCGGCTTTCAATCCGTCACACGCAAAAACCGGGGAGTAAAGATCCCCGGTCTCTCTAGAGCGGGCGACGGGACTCGAACCCGTGACCTTCTCCTTGGCAAGGAGACATTCTACCAACTGAACCACGCCCGCTAGAATGGCGATATTATACCATACTGTTCTCAAGCCTGCAAGTTTGGCGGAATGGTGTCAGAGGAGTTTCGGGAACATTGCGCATTTTGTTGGTGGACGATCACCTATTATTTCGGAAGGGGCTGGCGCGGCTGTTGGAAGCTCAATCCGATTTTGAAGTCGTCGGAGAAGCCGCTGATGGCCTGGAGGCGGTGCGGCAGGCCGAGGCGCTCCGGCCGGATGTGATATTGATGGACATCCGAATGCCTGTTTGCGATGGCCTGGAGGCGACCCGTCGTATCAAGTCTCAGATGTCGGACGTGAAGGTGGTGATGCTGACGGTGTCCGAGACTGAACAGGATCTGGCCACGGCTGTGCGTTACGGGGCGGATGGCTATCTGCTCAAGGATTTGGTGCCAGAGACGCTGTTCCAACATCTGCGAGGTCTATCGTCTGGGGAGTCTCCCATCTCACGGGTGATGACCAGCAAACTATTCCGTCAACTGGCGCAGCGCAGCCTGCCAGCTATTGAACCAGCGGCCATCTCGGTCCTTTCGGTCCGCGAAAGCGAGGTTCTGACGTTGGTGGTGGAGGGGTACTCCAATCAGGATATCGCCGATGAATTGGGGATCGCGCACAATACCGTGAAGAATCACTTGCGTAGCATTTTGACCAAGTTGGGGGTTCGCAACCGTGCTCAAGCGGCGGCCTATGCCGTGAGCCAGGGATTGGTGCGTGTGCCGACGCAGAGCTAGGGAAATCTTGAGGAATCAGGGGTTAGCTCAAAAAGACCATATACCATTTATAAATAGCCCTAAATAGCTATGGACGAAGGTGAGGGGCGCGGGTATAATTGTGACAGTTTGCTGACCAGCAGTCAGTTAATACATCGTATGCACCCTACCCGCGTATTTATTCTTGCTAGCCAGGCTCTATTTGCCCAGGGAGTCCAAAGCCTCATCTCTGGACAACCGGGCATCCAAGTCGTTGGGGTAGCCGCTGTTGACCCCGGTATCTTTGAGCGGGTTCAAGCGGCAGCTCCAGACGTGGTCGTCGTTGAAGCTCGGGGAGGAGAACAGAGCCGTCTGGTCACCCAGGTGCTGGAATCGGTCCCGGGAGCCAGGGTTGTCGCTCTGACATTGGAAGATAATCGCATCCTTACATATTACCAGCAAATGAAGCAAGGGCGACGCATTGAAGACCTGCTGGAGGCAATTGTTGGACAGCCATTGGATTGGCAAGGCCGCGGCCCGGAAGCGCTGCGGCTTTTTGTCTTGTTCCAGGGCCACTATGGGCAGCGCATCCTGGATAACCTGCGCCGTTTCGCCCCAGACACGTGGACGGTTAACGCCTGGCGTGCACCTGTGGACTTGCCCTTGGTGGTAGACGATCCATCGTCGTTTCTCCCACCACATTTTCCCATCGCCGACTTGTTGCTTTCTCTGGGGGAGAGTGGGGGGGCGGCGCAGTTACTGCCCAGCATCGTCGAGCGGACAGGGGTGCGGGCTGTCATCGCACCGGTGGACAATGTGGCCTGGCTGCCAGAAGGTTTGGTTCACCAGCTCGAGGCCCAGTTGGCAGATGTCGGGGTGACGGCTGTTTTTCCCAAGCCGTTTTGCTCTCTCACAACAGGGAGCTGCAACGTGCGCCACGAAGCAGTCTCTTTCGACGATCCCTGGATCGAAGATTTTGCCCGCCATTTTGGCCGGCCCGTGTTTCGGATCGGGTGTGATGATCAAGCGATCACAGGCGTGGAGGTGGAGCGAGACACGGCCTGTGGATGTGCCCGGTCGGTAGGTCGCCAATTGATCGGGGTGAACGTGGAGGAAGCAGTCGTCCAGGCGGGGTTGTTCCACCATCACTACCCCTGCTTGGCGACGATGCGGGTGGATCCCGGCTTGGGAGAACCGTTGATCCAGGTGGCGGGCGATTTCGTCCGCCACGCGGTGCAAACCGAGATCGCGGCCTGCCTGCCTGGCGCGGCTTCCAGCCTGATGCCGGAAGGACAGAGTGAGGTGTCGAGAGATGTGTGAGACAATACCATAGTTTCAGACGTTGAGGGGACAGCGTCGAGCATACTTTGGTATACTGTACTCTTGTTGAAGCCGTTAGAATTACCAAGGAGGTAAAAATGCCAGTCAAACGTTTGGACCCAATACCCAGTGACATCGAGATCGCGCAGGCAGCCGAGCTACTTCCCATTGTCGAGGTCGCCAAGAGTGTCGGACTTACCGAGGACGACATCGACCTGCAGGGAAAATGGAAGGCCAAGGTCCACTTGGACGTGCTCGAAAAGTTCAAGGACCGTCCCAACGGCAAGTACATTGATGTGACTGCTATCACCCCCACGCCTCTGGGCGAGGGCAAGACGGTCACCACAATCGGTGTGAGCCAGGGGTTGCACTATATCGGCAAGAAGGTCTTTACCTGCATTCGTCAGCCTTCGCAGGGCCCGACCTTTGGCATCAAGGGTGGGGCGGCCGGTGGCGGCTATGCCCAGATTGTGCCGATGGAGGACTTTAACCTGCATCTCACCGGAGACATCCATGCCGTAGGCGCGGCCCACAACCTGCTGGCTGCGGCGATCAACAATCGCATGGCAAAAGAAGCCCGCTGGAGCACGGACTATATGGCCAAGGCGCTCTGCCCGAACGACGAGTATACACCGAGCATGCGCAAGCGACTGGAAAAGTTGGGCATCGAGTCGGAAAAGCCCTCTGACCTGAACGACGAGGACAAGGAGCGCATGTTCCGCCTGAACATCGATCCCGATGGTATCCAGTGGCGGCGCGTGGTCGACGTCAGTGACGCCGCGCTGCGCAACATCATTGTCGGTCTGGGGGGCGTCAACAACGGTGTAGTGCGCGAGACGGGGTACGACATCACGGTCGCCTCCGAGATCATGGCCGCGCTGGCGATGTGCAGTGATCTGGCCGACCTGCGCGAGCGTATGGGCCGCATCATCATCGGCACGAGTAAGGCCGGAGGGTTGAGTAGTAAAGGGTCTGTGGACCCCATCACGGCCGAGGACCTGAACGTGGCCGGCGCGATGACCGTCCTGCTCAAGGATGCCATCATGCCGAACATGATGCAGACGTTGGCTGGCAGCCCAGCTTTCGTCCACTGCGGCCCCTTCGCCAACATCGCCCAGGGCAACAGTTCCATCATCGCCGACAAGATCGCCCTCAAGCTGGTGGGACCAGAAGGCTACGTGGTCACAGAGTCCGGCTTTGGCGCCGACTGTGGAATGGAAAAGTTCATGAACCTCAAGTGCCGCTACAGCGGGCTGGTCCCCGACTGCGTGGTGATAGTCTGCACCGTCCGTGCGCTCAAGATGCACGGCGGCGGTCCCAAGGTCGTCGCCGGCAAGCCGCTGGACAGGGCCTACACCGAGGAGAACCTGGAGCTGTTGGAAAAGGGTCTGCCCAACCTGCTGCAACACGTCGAGAACGCGGTCAAATTCGGCGTGCCGGTGGTGGTGGCGATCAACCGCTTCAAATACGACACCGAGGCCGAGCTCGAACTGATCCGCACGCGGGCCAAGAAGACAGGCGCCGAGGACGCGGTGATGCACAACGTCTGGGCTATGGGCGGCGAGGGCGGCGCGGACCTGGCCCGGGCAGTCGTCGCGGCCTGCGAGAAGTCAAACCACTTCCACTACCTCTACGAGGACGACATGTCCATCAAGGAAAAGATCGAGACCATCGTGCGCGAGATTTACCGCGCCGATGGAGTGGATTACACACCCGAGGCGGAGGCCAAGATCAAGCTCTTTACCGATATGGGGCTGGCGCACCTGCCGCTCTGTATGGCCAAGACCCACCTCTCGTTCACGCACGACCCGGCGATCAAGGGCACGCCGCGCGGATGGCGCATGCCCGTCACCGACGTGCGGGCCAGCGTCGGCGCTGGCTTCATCTTCCCGCTATGCGGAACGATGAAGACCATGCCCGGCCTGCCCACCCGACCGGTTTTTACGGATATTGATATAGACGTGGAGACGGGGAAGGTTCTAGGACTATCATAAAACTTGTGTGATGCGTGAAATACGATGCGAGTTGTGTTTCACGCATCACGTACTATTTTCAGGAGGTAACGAGATGAACAAAGTGGTACTTGATGTACCGACTCTCTGGGCCGATCACCACGTCCTGAAGGTGCGGGAGGCGCTGAACGGCCTGGCGGGAGTAGATGGCGTGTACGCCAGCGCCGCCTGGAAGCAGGTCCTGGTCAGCTACGATGAGGCCCAGGTAGATCAGACGGCGATTGAAACTGCGTTGGCCGACGCCGGTTACCCAGTGGGTGTCGGGCAGATGCCGGTCCTGGTGCAGCCGACGGAGATTCAGCGCGACCCCCAGTGGGGCGTGTTGGGCTTCCGAATCACCGAGACGAATATGGCTGACCTGGAGATGTCGGGCGAGTTCCGACGGTACTAGGCGGACGCTCTGTGGAGGGTTAAGAATATGGCAAAGAAAGAAGCTCGAACACCGGAAGAGACGAGTAAGGATCGCGTATCGGTGGCGCTGATCGAGCGGGCGTGCGCGATCGAGGTTGAGACCGCGTTCACGCGGGCCGATGCCATCGCAGCCTGTAACATCGGCGGCGCGGGCCTGTGCTGCAAAAACTGCGCTATGGGGCCGTGCCGTTTGGTCGGCAAAACCGTGCGTGGCGTGTGCGGCGCGACGTTGAGTACCATCGCGGCCCGCAACTTCGCCCGGGCGGTGGCGGCGGGCGCTTCGGCGCACTCGGACCACGGCCGCGGCCTGGCCTATACGCTGTTGGAAGCCGTTGAGGGACACGCGCCCGACTATGGCGTCAAAGATCGGTTCAAGTTGATGGAGGTCGCCGGCTATCTGGGCGTCCCCGTTACGGACGAGGAGGGAGCGCTGCGACCCGAGGACGAGATCGCGCGGGACGTCGCTATCGAGTCGCTGAACGAGTTCGGCAAGATCAGGGGGACGTTGACGTACCTGAAGCGCGCCCCGATCAAGCGGCAAAAAGTGTGGCACGAGACGGGCATCGAACCGCGCAGCGTGGATCGGGAGGTGGTCGAACTGCTGCACCGCACTCACATCGGCAACGACCAGGACGCCGAGCACATCCTCGATCACACCATGCGCTGCGCCCTGGGCGACGGCTGGGGCGGCTCGATGTTGGCGACGGACCTGTCGGATATTCTGTTCGGCACCCCTGCGCCGGTGCGCGCCGACTCCAACCTGGGGGTGCTTGGGGAGAACAAAGTGAACATTATCGTCCACGGTCACGAGCCGACCCTATCGGAAATGATCGTGGCGGCGTCCCTCGATCCGGAGATCATCGCCTATGCGAAGAGCAAGGGCGCCGATGGGATCCAGTTGGCCGGCATCTGCTGCACGGCGAATGAAACGCTGATGCGCCAGGGCGTGCCGCTGGCTGGCAACTTCTTGCAGCAGGAACTCGCCATCCTCACCGGCGCGGTCGAAGCGATGGTGGTGGACATTCAGTGCATCTTCCAGGGCCTGGTGTCCGTGGCGGAGCGTTTCCACACGGAGATCATCACCACGTCGCCCAAGGCGAAGATCACCGGCGCTACCCACATCGAGTTCGAGGAGAGCCGGGCGTTGGAGATCGCCAAGGAGATCGTCCGGCGGGCGATTGACCACTTCCCCGAACGCGGCGAGACGATTGTCCCCGAAGATCATAGCGAGTTGGTGCCTGGCTTTTCGCACGAGTACATTGATTATGCGCTGGGCGGTTTCTACCGCGGCTCCTTACGCCCGCTCAACGACGCGATCATCACCGGGCGCATCCGGGGTGTGGTGGCGAACATCGGCTGCAACAACGCCCGCATCTGCCACGATTCGCTCCACCAGTACGTCGTGGAGGAGTTCCTCAAGAACGACATTCTGGTGGTCGAGACCGGCTGCGGCGCGATTGCCAGCGCCAAGCAGGGGTTGATGACGCCAGAGGCGGCGTTGCAAGCGGCCGGGCCTGGACTGCGCGAGGTCTGTGAGACGGTGGGAATCCCGCCCGTGCTGCACATGGGCTCCTGCGTGGACAACTCCCGCATTCTGACGGTGTTGGCGCAGATGGCGACCGAGGGTGGTTTGGGCGAGGACATCTCCGATATCCCGGCTGTCGGTATGGCGCCGGAGTGGATGAGCGAAAAGGCGCTCTCCATCGCCACCTACTGCGTGGCGTCGGGCGCGTACGTCATCCTGGGCGGCAGTGACGGCCCTGTCTCCGGCAGCGAAGAAGCGCTGCGTATCATGAGCGACGGCTGGGAGAAGAAGGTCGGCGGTCGGCTGGAGTTCATCGCGGACGGAGAGGAGATCGTCCGTCGTTCGATCGCGCACATTGACAAGAAACGAGCTGCGCTCGGTCTGCCCGAATATGACCCCAGCAAGTGGGGCCGCAGCGGCGACCACCGCATACCAGAGTTGCTGGCGTTGCCTCTGGAGGAGCGCATCGAGGCCGCTTATGGCGTGGCAGGAAAGTAGGGGGTGAGAGACTATGTCTAAGTATATTGCAACACGCGCCATTCGCGGCGCGAACGCGCTCGTGGCCGAGGCCGATGCGATGCTACAGCAGGCCATCGCCGAGAAAGGACCCGATACGCCGGTCGTTTTTCCGAACACCGCGTATTACCTGCCGGTCACGTATGGGATGTTGAATCACAAGGTCGAGACCTTGAAGGACCTGGAACCGGCGCTGGCGCACGCTCGACGGCTGCTCCATCCCGTGCCGGAAAATCAGCTCTGGGTCCCGTACCTGGGTGAGACGCTCGACAGCGGCATGGCGACGCTGCTGGCGGCTGAGGCCATCGAGGGGGTGCGGTTCGTCTACGGCGAGCAGCCGGAGCTCTATCCCGGGTTGGAGCTGACCGGCGGCACGGCGTACCCTGATTTCCAGGGCGATGGTCACCTGAACGGCCCCATTGACGACATTCAACTCCGCTCCTGGGGTATCCAACTAGTGGATGGCCGGATGCCGGGCTTCGCCGCCATCGTCGGCGCGGCGCGGACGAATGAAGCCGCCGTCGCTATCGTGCGCGAACTTCAGAAGCGCAACATCTTGATCTTTTTGTGCGGCAACACCAATGGTCGTTCGATGATTGATCAGCTTCAGGAGGAAGGAGTCGAGATGGGGTACGATACGTACATCGTTCCCTTCGGCAAAGACACCATCTCGGCGATCTATCCCCTCGGTTTTGCGACCCGGTCGGGTCTGACCTTCGGCGGCCTCAAGCCCGGTCAGTGGCGCAAGATTCTGCTCTACAACAAGTTCCGCGTCTTCGCCTTCGTGTTGGCGCTGGGCGAGGTGGACGATCTGAAGTACGCTGCCGCCGCCGGGGCCATCTCTTACGGTTTCCCGACCATCGCGGATACAGTCATTCCGGAGATTCTGCCCACCGGCGTCACTCGTTACGAACACGTCATTTCGATGCCGTGGAATGAGATTGACGCCGAAACCGAGACGGAGCGGGCGGCCAAACTGGTGCAGCGGGCCATCGAGGTGCGCGGCGTCAAGATCAAGATCACCGATGTGCCCGTCCCTGTCCCCTATGGTTCTGCTTTCGAGGGCGAGGTCGTGCGCCGCGCCGATATGCGGGTCGAGTTCGGTGGCAAGAACAGCCGCGCTTTCGAGTACCTGCGTATGGTGCCGATGGACGATGTGGAGGATCACAGGATCGAGGTCATCGGCCCCGGCTTTGAGGATGTGGAAGAGGGCGGCTCGATAGACCTGGGCATCCTGATCGAGGTGGCGGGCCGCAAGATGCAGGAAGATTTCGAGCCGGTGCTGGAGCGGCAGGTGCACTATTTCATCAACGGCGCATCCGGCATCCAGCACATTGGCCAGCGAGACATCGCCTGGATCCGCATCAGCAAGGCGGCGGTCGAGAAGGGCTTCGACCTGAAGCACTTTGGCGAGATCCTGTACGCACGTTTCCACGCCGACTTTGGCGCCATCGTGGACAAGGTGCAGGTCAAGCTCATCACCGACCCCGATCTGCACGCCGAGTGGCTGGAAAAGGCGCGCATAGCCTACGACCTGCGCAACCGCCGTCTGGCCGACCTGACCGACGAGGCGGTGGATACGTTCTATGACTGCACGTTGTGCCAGTCCTTCGCTCCCACCCACGTCTGCATCGTCAGCCCGCAGCGGCTGGGCTTGTGCGGCGCGTACAACTGGCTGGACTGCAAGGCCTCCAACCAGATCAACCCTACCGGCCCTAACCAACCGGTTCCCAAGGGGAAGCTGATTGATCCGGTCAAGGGGTACTGGGAGGGCACGAACGAGAACGCTGTCAAGAACTCGCAGGGCACGGTCACCGAGGTCGCTCTATACTCTATCATGGAGAACCCGATGACGGCCTGCGGCTGCTTCGAGTGTATCGTGATGTACATCCCTGAAGTTGAGGGTGTGATGGTCGTCAGCCGGGAGGATCCCAGCATGACGCCGGCCGGGATGACCTTTTCCACGCTGGCCGGTATGGCCGGCGGTGGCTTGCAAACCCCTGGCGTGATGGGCGTGGGCAAGTTCTATCTGACCAGTCCCAAGTTCATCTCTGCCGATGGCGGGTTCAAGCGCGTGGTGTGGATGTCCAGTTTCCTCAAGGACTCGATGAAGGAAGAACTGGCCGCGGTGGCGGAGCGCGAAGGGATACCAGATTTGATCGAACGGATCGCCGACGAGCGCAAGGTCACAACGGTGGACGAGCTGGTAGACTGGTTGGAAGAGGTTCAACACCCGGTATGTGAGATGGGGGTGATGCAGGCGGCCTCAGGAGCACCGGCCGAAGCAGAGCCCCAGGTAGCCGTTCCAACGGCTAAACCGAGGGTGGAAGAGAAGCCGGCTGCGGCCGAGGCGCCGAAAGAGGAGCCCAAGCCAGCCGTTGCAGCGGTCCCCGCACCGCCACCTACGTCCGTTGTGGCAGAGGTTCCTGCGCCAGCACCCAAGCCGGTCGCCGCGCCGCAGTTACCCGCCGGCGCCGATGCGCAGGCCATTGTTCAAGCCAGCGCTGAGGTCGTCCTGGGCAGCATCCGGCGAGCGTTGGAGGCTGCACTGCGGGAGCTGGGGGGAGAGGTTCCACCCTCGGCAGTGCCGACCGCGCCAGCGGCCGTAGAGGTCGAACTGGCACCATCGGAGGCAGCACCAGCGCCGGCCAAGATCGCTCGGCCGGAGGTCCCCCCCTGGTCTGAGGAGCGGGAGACGCTCGAGTTCCTCAAAGAGACGTGGATGGGTAAGGTGCGCGAGGTGACGTTGGGTGCTACTTCCGCCGAGGGGGGCACGCGAACCACCACCGTCACTGTCGGTGGTCAAGCGGCGATGCCGTTTATGAGCCTGGAGGGTGAGCTGCCTCACGCGCCAATCGTGGCTATCGAGATTCAGGACCGCAAGCCAGATGACTGGTCGCCGCTGCTGATGGAAGCGTGGGGCGACGTCGTGAACGATCCGGGTGAGTGGGCCAGGGCGGCCGAGCAGGCCGGGGCCAACGTCATCCTGCTTCAACTCAGCCTGACCGACGCCGAGGGCAACCCGAATACGCCGGAGAAGGCGGTCGCAGCCATGAAAAAGGTGCTGGAGGCGACAGGACTGCCGCTCATCGTGCTCGGTCCGGGCCAGGTGGACGCGGATAACACGCTGTTGGTGCCCATCGCCGAGGCCGCGGCAGGAGAGCGCATCCTGTTGGGTCTGTGCGAGGAAAAGAACTATCGCACCATCGTGGCAGCGGCGCTGGCTCACGATCAACTGGTCATCGCTCGTACCGCGATGGACGTCAATCTGGCAAAGCAGCTCAACATCCTGATCAGCGATATGGGCTTGCCCCTGGACCGGATCGTGATGGATCCGACCTGCGCCGGGGTGGGTTACGGGATGGAATACGGCTACTCGGTCATGGAGCGGCTGCGACTGGCGGCGCTCCAGGGGGATAGTATGACCCAACTGCCGATGATCGTCACCGTGGGGTACGAAGCGTGGCGACAGAAGGAGAGCAAGGTGGGCGAGGGCGTCCCGGAGGCGTGGGGCGACTGGAAGGAACGGGCCATCAACTGGGAAGTTGTGACGGCCGCCTCGCTGATCGAATCGGCTGCGGACATTGTCGTGCTGCGTCATCCCGAATCGGTGCGCCGGATTCACAAGATGATTGACGAGCTGGTGGAAAGCTAAACAGGGATCAGGGGCCAGAGATCGGGCTCGATTCCCGGTCTCTGGTCACCAGTTCCTGATGATGACTGTAGGAGAAAGGAATATGGCACTTTCAGGGATTCAAATCTACAAGCTGTTGCCCCAGACCAATTGCAAGGACTGTGGCTTTCCGACCTGTTTGGCTTTCGCGATGAAGTTGGCGGCCAAGCAAGCTGACTTGGACAAGTGTCCCCACGTTTCGGACGAGGCGCGGGAACAGTTGGCCGAATCGGCGGCCCCTCCCGTGCGGCTCGTCACCGTTTCTGCCGATGGTCGAGAGGTCAAGTCGGGCAACGAGATCGTGCTTTTCCGGCACGAAAAGACGTTCTACAATCCGACGGGGCTTTTCGTTCGTTGGCGTGACAGCGCGCCGTTGGAAGAGATCACAGCCCAGGTGAAGGAAGCAGCCGACTATGTGGTCGAGTACGTCGGGATGGAGTTGACGATTGACGGTTTGGCCATCGAGGCGACGGGGGATGGAGACAGGTTCGCGGCGACCATCAAGGCGGCGTTGGATGTAGCCCAGTTACCGTTGATCCTGATGGCGACGGCCCCGGATGTGATGGCCCAAGGGTTGGAAGCGGCCGCAGGGACGCAGCCCTTGATCTATGGAGCCACGGCCGAGACCTGGGAAGCGTTCGCCGAGCTGGCCAAAAAGCACGCCGCGCCGATGGCTGTGCGGGCCGAGACGCTGAGCGAGCTGGCCGAGCTGACGGACAAGATCAAGGAGGCCGGGGTCGAGGAGATTGTACTCGATCCAGGAGTGCGCGATCTGCGCTCGATGTTGATGCTGAACACACTGATCCGTCGCATGGCTCTGAAAAAGACCTTCCGACCGTTGGGGTTCCCCATCATCACCTTCCCCAGCGAGTGTGCGGACGACGAGGGCATGGTCTCTATCGTGGCGACTCAGGCCATTGCCAAGTACGGTGGATTTATGGTGCTGGATCAGTTCAGCCCGGCCCTGTTCTACCCCCTGCTGGCTCTGCGCACCAACATCTATACCGATCCCCAGCAGCCGATCCAGGTTCAGCCGGGGGTTTACGAGATCAACGATCCGCAGCAGGATTCGCCTGTGATGGTGACGACAAACTTTTCCATCACGTACTTTTCCGTGGCGAACGAGGTGGACGGCAGCGGTATACCGGGATGGCTTCTGGTAGCCGACGCCGAGGGGATGAGTGTGCTGACCGCCTGGGCGGCCGGCAAGTTCGACGCCGAACGCATCGCCAAGTCGGTCAAATCCAACAATATGGAGCAAAAGGTCAGCCACCGCAGGCTGATCATTCCCGGTCACGTGTCGGTCCTGTTGGGCGAGTTAGAGGAGGAGCTGCCAGACTGGGAGATCCAAGTCGGGCCGCGCGAGTCGGTGGACCTGCCTGCTTACCTCAAGCTGTGGAGCCCATCGTAGCAACTGTACGGATCGGTGATCGGATCTCGAGTCCGAGATCCGTCTGGAGGTCGATCGCTGGCTCCGATTGGCCGATCTGAACGCTGGCGAGTGACGAGAAAAATCAGGACGCAGATTTGCGCTGAAAAAACTGATGTCAACGCTTCTACCGGCGTGAATCTGCGTCCTAAAAAGTTTCCAGGCTGGTGATGGTAACGATGTGCAAGGTCAAGTTTTTCCCTGCTGATCGCGAGATCGAGGTTCCTGTGGGGACGCTCTTGAGCGACGCGGCTCAACAGGCAGGGGTGGGCCTTCAGGTGCCGTGTGGCGGCCAGGGGCGATGTGGGCGGTGTGCTGTCATCGTCGAGGAAGGGCCGGTGCGTCGCCGTTCGACGGCGCGGCTCTCTCCCGACGACGTGGCGGCCGGTTACGCCCTGGCCTGCCAGACGAGCGTGGAGGGGGATGTCGTCGTCCGGGTGCCGCCGCAGGAAAAGATCGAGCGGCGGTTGAAGCAGGGAAAGCGAGCGGAAGAGGTAGCGCTGCCGTTCCCCTACGAGGTGTACGACCAGAGTGTGCGCAAGTATGTCATCACACTGGATCCTCCCTCGTTGCAGGATCAAATGGACGATTGGTCGCGCTTGCAGTGGGCCTTGGCCCGGCGACACGATATCCGGGGGGTGCAGGCCTCGCTGCCGGTGCTGCGCAAGCTCGGTCCGGCCCTGCGCGAGGGGGAGTGGACCGTCACGGTGGTGGTCGAGTTGAGTGCCTGGGATCGTCCCGAAGGTCCGCCGCGTTTGCTCGACGTGCTGCCAGGTGAACACCTGGAGAGCCTGTGGGCGGCAGCGATTGACATCGGCACGACGAGCAATCACGTCTGGCTGGTGGATCTGATCAGCGGCAAGGTGATGTCTCAGCAGGCAGATTACAACGGCCAGATTGCGCGGGGCGAGGACGTGATTTCGCGCATTATCTATGCCTCCAAGGGGAACGGTCGCGAGGAGTTGCAGCGGTTAGTGATCGAAACCCTCAACCGCCTGCTGGAACAGGCAGCACAGGAGCGCTCCATCCGCACCGATGAGATCTACAAGGTGGTCGTGGCCGGCAACAGCACGATGATCCATCTCTTTACGGCCATTCCGCCCGAATCTATCCGCTTGATGCCCTTTATAACTGTTGTCAATCAGATGCCCACCATCCCGGCGCGGGAGATCTGCTGTGTGACAGATCCGAGCCTGGGGCTGCGGGTGAATCCCGAGGCGACGGTAGACTGCCTGCCGGGCATCGCCTCCTACGTGGGAGCGGACATCACGTCGGGGGTGATCAGCTCGGGGATGTGCGGCGAGGAAGAGCAGTTGACGCTGTTCGTGGACATTGGGACGAATGGCGAGATGGTGTTGGGGGATTGTACGTGGTTGATCTCGTGCGCCTGTTCGGCTGGTCCGGCTTTCGAGGGAGCGGGGGTGGTACACGGGATGCGGGCCACCATCGGGGCCATCGAGGAGGTGTGGATCAATCCGCAGGATTACGAGGTCACCTACCGGGTCATCGGTGACGAAAAGCCGCGCGGTATCTGCGGATCTGGCCTGATTTCGCTGATGGCAGAGATGTTTGCTGCTGGGATCGTGGACAAGAGCGGTAACATCGATCTGACGCTCTCCAGCGAGCGGGTGCGGGAGGGGGAGCACGGGGTCGAGTATGTGGTGGCCTGGGGGAACGAGACCGCCAGCGGAGCGGACGTCGTCATCACGGCGGTGGACATTGACAACCTGATGCGGGCCAAGGCAGCTATCTATGCCGGTTTCTCCATCCTGGCCCGCAGTGTCGGCCTGACTTTGGACGACGTGGGGCAGGTGCTCATCGGCGGCGCGTTTGGGCAGTATATCAACGTCGAGAACGCGGTGCAGATCGGGTTGCTGCCCGACAAGCCTTTCGACAGTTTTCACTTCCTGGGCAACACCTCGGTGCGCGGCGCGTACATGGCGCTCCTCTCGCAGGACGTGCGGCGGCGCGTGACCGACATCGGGGAAATGATGACCTATCTGGAGCTTTCGGCCGACAATACGTTCTTTGACGAGTTCAACGCCGCCATGTTTCTGCCGCACACCGATGAGAGCCAGTTCCCGACGGTGATGGCGCGCCTGGAGGGGCGGTAAGATGGCAGTGGAATGTGAGGAAGCAAGGAGGTGTGACCGTGTACGAACGCATCTCGATTGACCCGCACGTTTGTCATGGACAGGCGTGTGTCAAGGGGACGCGCATTCCGGTTCATCAGATGGTGCGTATGTTGGCTAACGGGGATACGGTTGAGGAATTGTTGGCAGAGTATCCTTCACTGGAACGTGAGGATGTTTTTGCCTGCCTTGATTATGCCGCTGCACTTGCTGAGGAGCAAGTGACTCCCTTCCAGACGCTAGCTGTTGCGGCATGAACATCTTGATAGACGAGAATATTCCCTGGATGACCGCCCGCGCACTGGTTGAGATGGGACACGATGTGCTGGACATTCGTGGTACTGCGTATGAGGGCATAGCAGACGATCAGCTTTGGGATATGGCTCAGCAGGAGCGGCGGCTGCTGATTACAACGGACAAGGGGTTTGCTCAGTACCGTGATTCATCGCATAGTGGCATACTGATTGTGCGCTTGCGACAGCCAAATCGCTTTGGAATCGTCATCAGCGAGTGATGCAGGCCATAACTCGGTTCACGGCAAAAGAGTGGCCAGGCTTGTTGGTCACATGCGAGACAAGGTGCAGAGCGTCTGGCGAGCGGGATGATTGACGGGAGTATTATGAACCTGACCGGTTTACATCTACTGCTCACCTATCAGTGCAACTATGAGTGCGATCACTGCTTCGTCTGGGGCAGTCCCGCTCAGCAGGGCGTGATGACGCTGGCCCAGGTGCGGGACGTGTACCGGCAGGCCCAGGAGCTGGGGACGGTGGAGATGGTTTACCTGGAGGGCGGTGAGCCGTTCCTCTACTATCCGATCATGGTGCGGGCAGCACGGGAGGCGTTCGAGTTGGGGCTGCAGGTTGGCATTGTGACCAATGACTACTGGGCCACCACCGTCGAGGACGCCGTCGAGTGGTTGCGTCCCCTGGCAGGGGTGGTGGATGACCTGTCCATCTCGACCGATCTGTTCCATTACGACGAGGTGTCGAGTGCTCAGGCGCGGAACGCGCTGGCAGCGGCAGAGCAGTTGGGTATAGCGAGCGGTACATTGACCTGCGAGGTGCCAGTGGGGATCGCCGGGTATCCCGCTCAGGCCGCTGGCGAGCCGGTGGAGAGTGACGCCATCATGTTCAAGGGGCGAGCGGCGGTCAAACTGGTCGAGGGGGTGGCGCGGCGCCCCTGGCGCGAGTTCGACGAATGCCCGCACGAGAGGTTGGGCGACCCTGGTCGGGTGCACGTGGATTGTTACGGTCATCTGCACCTGTGCCAGGGGCTGACGATGGGCAGCCTGTTCGAGCGGTCGTTGGTGGAACTGGTGACGGCATACGAGCCGGCGGCGCATCCCATCGTCGGGCCACTGTTGACCGGGGGACCGGCAGCCCTGGTGGAGCGGTATAGCCTGCCCCACGAGGAGGCTTACGTGGACGCCTGTCACCTCTGTTACGAGATGCGCCGGGCGCTGCGGGAGCGGTTTCCCGAGCACCTGGGGCCGGCGCAGATGTATGGAGAATCGAGTTGACGACGACAATTGCTTTAGCGGGCAAAGGGGGCACCGGCAAGACGACCGTCGCTGCGATGATTGTCCGCTACTTGGTTGAAAACCAGACAGGACCCATCCTGGCGATTGACGCAGATCCCGCCAGCAATCTGCCCCTGGTGTTAGGAGTGAGGGCGGAGCAAACGGTGGGTGACATCCGTGAGGATATGCTGGACCTGGTCCAGTCCAGCGGCGCGCTGGCGGGTTCGATGCCCGGGGGGATGAGCAAACAGGAGTATCTCGACTACCAGGTCCAGATGGCACTGGAGGAGGGAGAGCGGGTCGACCTGTTGGTGATGGGGCGTCCAGAGGGGCAGGGGTGTTACTGCGCTGCCAACCAGATGCTGCGGGTGATTATTGATCGCCTGGGGAAACAGTACGATTACGTGGTGATTGATAACGAGGCCGGGATGGAACATCTCAGCCGGCGCACCACTCGCGACGTGGATGTACTGCTGCTGGTCACGGATCCCACCCAGCGGGGGATCGTTACGGCTCAGCAGATGAAAGAGATGGTGCCGGGATTAGAGATTGGGGTGGGGCGCATGTATCTGATCGTCAACCGTCTCCGGGGTCAGATACCCGTTCCCCTGGAGGAGGCCATTCGGAAGACAGGCCTGGATTTGCTGGGGACTGTCCCCGAAGATCCAGTTATGGCCGAGTTCGAGTTTACCGGTCGCCCGCTGGTACAACTGCCGGAGGAGACGATGGTGTATCAATCCGTCAGTGATATGGCGCGGAAAATGTTGGTAGGTTAGTGGATTGATAAGGCCGGATTTGCCAGTAAAATTCTAAGGAGGTTAAAGATGTACATTATTGGTGAGAACATTCATATCATCTCGCCCCGTGTCAAGACAGCCGTCGCTGAGCGGGATGCCAAGTTCTTCCAGGACATAGCTGTGCGGATGGTGGAGGCCGGAGCAAGCGCGGTTGATCTCAACATCGGCCCGCAGAAAAAAGCTGGCCACGAAATTCTCCCCTGGCTGGTCGAGATAGTCGAGGAGGTAGTGGATGTGCCATTGGTCTTTGATACGACCAACCTGGCGGCCATCGAAGCAGCGTGTGAGACGGTGTCCAAGGCTCAGCCGATCATCAATTCGACCGACGCCCGAGCGGAGCGGTTGGAGAGCGTGCCGGTGGTGGCGAAAAAGTTCAACGCCCGATTGGTGGCGCTGACGATGGCCGAGGGCATGATCCCAGTCGGAGCCGATGAGCGGGTGAGCATCGCATTGGAGACGCTGATCCCTCACATGCTAGAGATCGATTTCCCCATCACGGACCTGATCATTGACCCACTGGTGCTGACCGTTTCCGGCTGCCAGGAGTACTGCCCGGAGTGCATCGAAGCGGTTCGCACGCTCAAATTTGCCTGGGATCCGCCCCCACTGACCAACGGCGGATTGTCCAATGTCTCCAATGCCGTTCCCAACGAGATGCGGCCGCTGCTCAACCGCACCTACATGGTGATGCTGATGGGCGCTGGCGTGGATATGGTCATCGCCGATCCCTTCGACACTGAGCTGATGGAGTGGATCCGCGTCGTCGAGGAGCGGGACGAGAGCACAATCCTCAACAAGCTGCTGCTCACGCTGCACGATCGGGTCGCGGCGATGGAGGAATTGCAGCCCAGCGACGTGGACATGTCGGATCCGCAGCAGGTGGATATCTGGAAGACGGTCCAGGTTCTGTTGAACAAGGTGATCTATACCGATTCGTATCTGCGGGTGTGACGCAGCGCAATACGCAACACGTATGAGAGGAAAAAAATGACAGCACAATTGATTGACGGTAAAGCTATTGCGGGCCAAATCTATGCCGAGATCGAGGCCGAGGTCGCCGAACTGAAAGAGAAGCACGGCGTCACACCGGGCCTCGCCACGGTGTTGGTGGGAGAGAATCCGGCATCCCAGTCGTATGTGAGATCTAAACAAAAGACGTGTACAACTTGCGGCTTCAACTCCATAGGCGAACACCTGCCGGCGGATGCGCCCCAGGAGGACGTCGAGGCGCTGGTTAAACGGTTGAACCAAGACCCAACCATCCACGGTATTCTGGTGCAGCTTCCACTCCCCAAGCATCTGGATGAGGAAAAGATCCTGGGCATGATCAGCCTGGAGAAGGACGTGGACGGTTTTCACCCGGTCAACATCGGGCGGCTTTCGATGAAGGGCCGAAAACCGCTGTTCGTGCCGTGCACGCCGGGCGGCTGCATCGAGCTGCTCATCCGCTCCGGCGTCGAGATCTCGGGCAAGGAGGCCGTCATATTGGGTCGCAGTAACATCGTGGGGCTGCCCGTAGCGATGCTGCTGCTCCACCGTGACGCCACCATCACCATCTGCCACTCGCGTACCCGCGATCTGCCGGAGACGTGCCGGCGGGCCGACATCCTGATCGCGGCGGTCGGCCGTCCGGAGATGGTCAAGGCGGACTGGGTCAAGCCCGGCGCGGCGGTGATTGACGTGGGCATCAACCGCGTCGAGGACCCGAGCGCCAAGCGCGGCTACCGGCTGGTGGGCGACGTGGACTTTGACGACGTGAATCAAGTCGCCGGCTACCTGACCCCTGTCCCTGGCGGGGTCGGCCCGATGACTATCGCGATGTTGATGTGGAACACGTTGGCGGGGGCCAAGCGGGCCGCCGGATTGATCGATTAGCAGAATTAGGAGCCGGTATGCGAGTCCAAATCTCGATTGACAAAGTACGCGGTCCATTCGTGCGCCAGGTGGAAGAGATCAGCGGTCAGGGCCTGCTGGATTGCAATCAGTGCGGCAAGTGCAGCGCGGGATGTCCCGTCGTGGCGGCGATGGACCTCTTGCCCAGCCAGGTCATCCGCATGGCCCAGCTCGGTATGGAGGAGGTGTTGGAGAGCAATACGATTTGGATTTGCGCTTCCTGCCTGACATGTGTGACCCGCTGCCCTAAAGGGGTGGATTTGCCTCGTCTGATGGAGGCGCTGCGCCAGATCTCGCTGCGCCAGGGAGTAGCGGAATTGGACCTGGGGGCGCTGCCGCCGGAATTGACCAAAGAGGTGCCGCAACTGGCCATCGTCGGTGGGTTCCGGAAATATATAAAGTAGGCGCGGTGTCGGGGATTGGCGCCGATCGCTCGGCGCCGATCCTTGTCACCCATTTTGGAGATGACAATGGGTATTCCCTACTATCCTGGTTGTACACTTTCTACCAAGGCTCAGAACTATGATCGTTCTGGACGAGCGGTGGCGGCGGCGCTGGGGATCGAGTTGGAGGAGCTGGCCGAGTGGCAGTGCTGCGGCGCGACGTTCCCCCTGATGGTGGACGATTCGATGGCGCTGATCGCTCCGACCCGGGTGTTGTATCAGGCCCAGCAGGCGGGTGAACGGGTCGTCACGTTGTGCGCTATCTGCTTCCACGTCCTGCGCCGTTCTCAGGCGCTGCTGGAACGGGATCCGGATATGTTGGAGCGCATCAACTGGTTCATCGAGCAAGAGTACAGCGGCGTGCACGTGGTGCATCTGCTGGAAGTGCTGCGAGATGACGTGGGATGGGACAAGTTGGCTGAACAGGTGGTGCGCCCGCTGACTGGCGTCAAGGTCGCCCCGTACTATGGATGCCTGCTGCTGCGCCCCCACGACGAGATCGGCCTGGACGATCCGGAGGAACCCACCATTCTGCACGATCTGTTGCGGGCGTTGGGGGCGGAAGTGGTTGATTTCCCGTTCAGCATCGAATGCTGCGGTTCCTACCTGACCGTCAAGGAGCCGCAGGTTTCCGAGACGCTTTCCATGGACATCGTGGCCTCGGCACGAGAGCACGGCGCTCAGCTCATTGCCACGGCCTGTCCCCTCTGCCAGTTTAACCTGGATTATCCCCAACGAGAGACAGAGGCCGGTTTCACCGGGAACGAGATGCCGGTGGTCTACTTTACCCAGTTGATGGCGGCGGCGTTGGGCCTGCCGGAGGAGGATTGGGGGCTGGACTCGCATTACGTGAATCCGGCGCCGGCCATCGAGGGACAGAGGGCGCTGGCTGACAGCTAGCAGCCAGTGGGGATGGGTATGAATTATCGAGCGTTGATCATCGGCGCCGGGATCAGCGGGATGCAGGCCGCGTTGGACATTGCCAACAGCGGTTACGAGGTCCTGCTGGTCGAAAAAGAACCGGCTATCGGCGGTCACATGGCGCAGCTCTCCGAGACGTTTCCGACGTTGGACTGCTCCCAGTGCATTCTGACGCCGCGGATGGTCGAGGTGGGGCAGCATCCCAATATCCACCTGCTCACCCTCAGTGAGGTCGTGGACGTTCAAGGGGAGATGGGAGCGTTTCGCGTGCGCATCCTGCGCCATCCGCGCTATGTGATCGAGGAGAAATGCACGGCCTGTGGTGACTGTGTCGCGACCTGTCCAGTCGTCGTGCCGAACGAGTTCGACCGCGGACTGGCGGCCCGCCGGGCCATCTACATCCCGTCTCCTCAGGCGGTGCCCGCCGTCTACTGCCTTGATCCCGAGGCCTGCCTGGGGCTGTTTCCCCTGGCGTGTGGCAAATGCGCCGATGCCTGCCAGATCCAGGCGATTGACTATGACATGCGGCCGGAAACTATCGAGGTGGAGGTGGGAGCTATCGTCGTCGCCACGGGGTACGAGCTGTACCAGGATGAAGCGGTGATGGCGTATGCCTACATGTCCCACCCCGACGTGATGGATGGGCTCGAGTTCGAGCGCCTGCTCTCGGCGTCTGGGCCGACCGGGGGACAGGTCATTCGCCCATCCGATCGCACGGTGCCCAGGGAAGTCGTCTTTATCCAGTGCGGCGGCTCGCGGAATCCGGAGCACGGCTTGCCGTACTGCTCCAAAATCTGTTGCATGTACACGGCCAAGCACGCCATCCTGTACAAACATCGTGTGCCAGAGGGGCAGGTCTATGTGTTTTACATTGACATCCGCGCTGGCGGGAAGGGGTACGAAGAGTTCGTCGCGCGGGCGATAGAGGAGGATGACACCGTTTACATTCGCGGTCGGGTGTCCAGGGTGTTCCCCAAGGACGGTAAACTGATGGTCTGGGGCGTGGACACGCTGACCAACAGCAAGGTCGAAATCACTGCTGACCTGGTCGTCGTTGCGGCGGCCATTGTCCCCTCACCGGACAGCCGGCGGATAGCCGAACTGTTGGGGATTGACGTGGACGAGTTCGGCTTTTACACGGCTGCCGACGCCGAGATGACGCCGGTGGAGAGCGGCAAGCCGGGGGTCTTTTTGGCCGGGGTGGGTCTGGGCCCGCAGGACATTCCGGAGACGGTGGCCCAGGCCAGCGGCGCGGCGGCCAAAGTGCTGTCGGCCTTTGCAGCCGCCAAGGCGGAAGAACGAGCGCGCCGGGCGTTGGAATTGGAGCCAGAGATTCAGAATGAGGCGGTGGTCCAGTGAGTCGGATCGGTGTATTCATCTGTCATTGTGGGATCAACATCGCCGGCACGGTGGATGTGGAGCGGGTCGCCGAGGAGATCGGCCAGCATCCCCAGGTCGCCTACGCCACGACCTACAGCTACATGTGTTCCGATCCCGGTCAACAGTTGGTGCGGGAGAGCATCGCAGAGTACGATCTGGATGGCGTCGTAGTCGCGGCCTGCTCGCCGGCGATGCACGAAGCCACCTTCCGGCGGGCAGTGGCGGCGGCCGGGCTGAACCCATACCGCTGTGAAATTGCCAACATACGCGAGCAGTGTTCCTGGGTGCACGAACATGAACCGGGACGGGCCACGCAAAAGGCTGTCGAGACCACGCGCACCTGTGTGGAAAAGGTGGCTTGGGACGAGGCATTGGAGCCGTTTCACCTGTCGGTGATCAAGCGAGCGTTGGTCATCGGTGGAGGGATTGCGGGGATGCAGGCCGCGCTGGACGTTGCGAACGCCGGGTTCCCGGTGGTGTTGGTGGAGCGAGAGGGACGCTTGGGCGGCAAGATGGCGGCGCTCAGCGGCACGTATCTCAACTTTTCCGCCGCGCCGGGCTTGCTGGAGCGGAAGGTCGAGCAAGTCCTCGATCATCCCCACATCGAGGTGCTGGCCGGCGCGCAGGTGACGGAAGTCGAGGGATACGTGGGCAATTTTGCCGTCCGGGTGTCGGCTCTTGCCGATCCGCTCGAGGTGGGGGCCATCGTCGTCGCCACGGGCTGGGATCCCTATCCCCTGAGCCGTCTGCCCGAATACGGCGGCAGCGAACTGGCCGACGTCGTGGATGGCCTGACGTTTGAGGGCATGCTGCAGGAGGGACGGGCTGGCCTGGGCCGGCCCTCTGATGGACGGACGCCGCGCGAGGTCGTGTTCATCCAGTGCGCCGGCTCCCGCGATCCGGAGCGGGGCGTCCCTTACTGTTCCAAGGTATGCTGCATGGTCGTTGCCAAGCAGGCGATCATGTTCAAAGAGTATGTGCCGGAGGGCCAGGCCTATGTGTTTTACATTGACATTCGCTCGGCGGGCAAGGGATACGACGAGTACGTGCAGCGGGCGATGGAGGATCACGACATCCTCTACCTGCGGGGCAAGGTGAGCAAGGTCTTCCGCGGACGGGACCAGGTGATAGTGTGGGGGGTAGACACCCTCAGTGGTCAGCCGGTGGAGGTAGCGGCGGACCTGGTCGTGCTGGCCACGCCGATGCTGCCCAGTCGGCAGGCGGTGACGCTGGGTCAGACGCTGCGGGCGGCGGTAGACCAGAGCGGGTTTTTCAGCGAGGCCCATCCCAAGCTGCGCCCGGTCGAAAGCTTGACGGCGGGGGTCTTCCTGGCGGGGGTGGCTCAGGGCCCGAAGGACATTCCAGAGACGGTGTCACAGGCGTCGGGGGCGGCCGCCAAGGTGCTGCAGATGTTCTCGCAGGAGGTATTGATCCAGGAGCCGACAGTGGCCTGCGTGATCGAGCAGTTCTGCTCGGCCTGCGGGGCCTGTGTGGAGGCCTGTCCCTACGGCGCGCGCGCCATCCATCCCCTGTGGCACATCGCCACTGTCAACGCTGCGCTCTGTCAGAGCTGTGGGGCCTGCGTGACGGCCTGTCCCAACAAGGCCTGCCAGATACACAACTGGACTCCAAAGCAGATTCTGACGATGGCGGACGTGCTCGTGGGAGTATGATCCGTGTCTGGGCTTGTAGTGGGCGCTCGAGCGCTGTCTGGAGAGCATGGGCCTCGATGCAGTGCCGGGCGTGAGTGACCGTTGACAGCAGCGAGGCGAGTCCGGATCTGAGTGATGGATGTGACCGAGTTGATCTGACAGGCGATCCAAGGGTACGAGTCTAGGAGGTAGAGAGATGGGGGATGTTTGGGAGCAATTAGGGCGGTATCGCCAGGTGAAAACACTTTCCGATGGGTCCAGGCTCTTGTTGCGTCCGTTGAGCAAAGAGGATAGACAGGGCTTGGTGAGCCTGTTCAGCCGGGCATCCAAGCAAGACCTGGAGTATTTTCGGGATGACGCTGGCGATCCAGCGGTGGTCGAGAGTTGGGTGGACAATCTGAATCTGAAGCGGGTGTTTCCCCTGGTCGCCGTGGTGGACGATCAGATCGTCGGAGATGCGACCTTGCACTTTCGGGAACGATATCATCGCCACCTGGCCTGGGTGCGCATCTTTTTGGACAAACAGTATCGCCGCCGGGGGATTGGGACGCTGATGCTGCACACCTTGATCGACATCGCCCGCCGGTTGGGCCTCCAGCAGTTGTACATTGAAGTGGTGACGAATCAGTACCGGGTGATCAAGGCGGTTGAGGAGCTGGGATTCCGGCACGAGGTGACGCTGCGAGATTATTTCATCACCGCCGATGGCGAGACCCTGGATATGGCGATCCTGAATCTGCGGTTGGTGGATAGCTCGGGCGAGTTCTAGTCGGGTAAGACAGCGCCTGCATCGTGGCCTGCCCAACAAGGCCAGCCAATTTGGTGATGGCAGACGTCTTGGGCGTTTCGACTCTTGAGCGCGATTTCCAGATCGCGGATGGATAGAAAGAGACTTTTGGAGGATTGGCAGTGGAAAAATCGTTTACAGATCAGATCAACAGCCTCAGTGGGCAGACCGTGCAGTTGTGTTACCATTGTCACAAGTGTACTGCCGGCTGCCCCACGGCCTTTGCAATGCAGTACGGGCCGGATCGCATTCTGCGCCTGATCCAATTTGGTCAGCAGGAGCGACTATTGTCCAGCCGCGACCCCTGGCTGTGCCTGGAATGCGAGATGTGCGGGGCCCATTGTCCCAACGACATTGACATCGGCGAGGTGATGCTCGCCCTCAAGGAGTTGGCAAGTCGGGAGGGGTATCGCGTCGAGGACTGCCAGGAGCTGCGAGAGATCCTGGCCGATTACCTGGTGCAGCGCCCGGAAACGGTGATTGACGACCGGCTGTGTGAGGGCATCCAACGCCTCAATAGCCTGAGCCAGACCATCGCCTCCAACTATAACATCAGCGGTGACGACAATGCCACCCGCCTGATTTGGAGCCAGAATCTGGAGCACGTCCCGCCCGGATTGAGCGGCAAACAGGGGGCTGAACTGGTCTACTTTGTTGGCTGTGTGGCATCTTTCTTTCCGCGCAGCTACCGCGTGCCCCAGGCGATGTCCTCGATCCTGGAGGCCAGTGGGGCCGACTTTACGACATTGGGAGGGCAAGAGTGGTGCTGTGGCTACCCCCTGCTTTCTATGGGACAGTTGGACCAAGCCAAGAGCCTGATCGAGCACAACGTCGCCCAGGTCAAGGAGCTGGGCGGCTCCCGCGTCGTCTTCTCCTGCCCTTCCTGCTATCACATGTGGAAGTTCATCTACCCCGAGGTGTTAGGACACGAGACCGGGCTGGGACTGGTCCACGCCACCGAACTGCTGAACGAGTTGATCGAGGCGGGAGACATCGAGTTAGGTGAGGTAGACCTGAAGGTGACCTATCACGACCCGTGCGATCTGGGACGCAAGAGTCACGTCTTTGAAGCTCCCCGCCAGGTGCTGCAGCGCATCCCCGGCGTCACCTTTGTCGAGATGAGCACGTCGGGGCAGATCTCCGAGTGCTGCGGCGGCGGCGGTAACCTGGAGAGCTTTGCCCCTGATGTCGGCTCCGAGGTCTCCCAGCGTCGGTTGGACCGGGCCTGCGAGATAGGGGCTCAAGCCGTCCTCTCCGCTTGCCAGCAGTGCGAGCGCACATTGACCGAAGCGGTCCGCCGGCACGAGGAGGCTCGCCGTGCTCGCCTGCGAGTGATGGACGTGGCCGAACTGGTCTGGATGGCGATGCAAAAGAGCTCTACAAGCGCGTAAGGCGGGTTGTCAATCTCGCCCTACAGTGCTTGACTAAACCGGATTGGTTAAGTGACGTTGTGATATCATGATAGGATGGGTGAACAAGATATGTCAGGTAATGGTAAACCGCTCAACAAAGTAGGCGCTGTGTTGGTCGTCGGCGCCGGCATCGGCGGGATGCAGGCATCCCTAGATCTGGCCGAGGCCGGCTTCAAAGTCTACCTGGTAGACCGCAGTCCGGCCATCGGGGGTACGATGGCCCAGTTGGACAAGACCTTTCCCACCAATGACTGCTCGATGTGTATCCTCTCGCCCAAACTGGTCGAGTGCGGCCGGCACCTCAACATCGAGGTGCTGACTTACGCCGAGTTGGACAGCGTCGAGGGAGAGCCGGGTAATTTCACTGCCCACGTACTACAGCACGCCCGGT
>Ga0209614_1000064_pt1 | contig 88102 bp, 81 predicted proteins | sample BlaSprsedimmetaG_FD_185484 | JGI IMG/M metagenome (GOLD analysis project Ga0209614, IMG submission 185484) | Hot spring sediment bacterial and archeal communities from California, USA to study Microbial Dark Matter (Phase II) - Blank Spring... ... | reverse complement strand
AACGACGGTATATATACTGTACAGTCCGAGTAAAGATCGTTATTACGTTGGTCAGACAAATGATCTCAATCGTCGGCTGGTTGAGCATAATTCCGGACAGCCTTTACCGAATTGTTGATCAACCTGACATTCAATAAAAAAACCCCGCATTCGGCGGAGTTTTGATTTGTACGCCCAGGAGGACTCGAACCCCCAACCTTCTGGTCCGTAGCCAGACGCTCTATCCAATTGGGCTATGGGCGCATCGCTTTTAAAAAGCGGGTTAATATACATTGGTTTCATTTTTATATCAATTAAAAATATTGATAAAAGCCCTTAAATTTCATATTTTTCAGATAAATAATATGGTCCTGTGATGAAAGGAAATCCAATGCAAAAACGACTGACATTCTTGGTGCTGACGTTGCTGATTCAAAATCTTTTTTCCGTGAATTTACCTGAAAACGAATCGCTGAAATCTTCTATCTCTTTATTTGAAACATGGTTAAAAGCGAAAATGGAATATCGGGGGATTCCGGGCTGTTCTTTTGCAATGGTTTATGATGAGAAATTGGTTTACTGTAACGGGTATGGCTTAAGCGATTTAAAGAAAAAGACGCACGCAAACTCCACGACGGTATATCGTATTGCATCAATTACCAAAACCTTTACCAGCACCGCGATCATGCAATTACGCGATGCGGGCAAATTACGGCTGGATGATCCGATCAGGAAATATTTACCCTGGGTTGACATTCAGGCAGAATTTGAAAAAGAACCGGAAATTACGATTTGGCATCTGCTAACGCATACCTCAGGATTACCCGGGGAAGCCGCCTTTCCCTATTGGACTGATCACAAATTCCCGACGGTGGAGCAAATTATCGAGACATTGCCCGAACAGGAGATGATTTATCCGACGGAAACGAAATGGCACTATTCAAATCTGGCAATGGCTCTCCTGGGATATATCATCGAAACCGTCAGCAGACAGCCTTTTGAGAAATATATTGAAAATAATATTTTATTACCGCTCGAGATGCATAACACCTGCGTGGATATTTCAAAGAATAAGAAACTAATAAAAAACCTGGCGACGGCATACGGTCGCCGCTTACCTGATGGAAGTCATGAATTGATGCCCTTCACCGATTCAAAAGGGCTGACGCCGGCAGCGAACATGTCCTCTACGGTTGAAGATTTAGCCAAATGGGCATCCTTCCAGTTCAACGGAAAAGCGGCTGACGGGACTCAGCTGCTTAAACCGGCGACATTGCGTGAAATGCACCGCGTGCATTGGCTTCAGCCGGATTGGGAGAGTGGCTGGGGACTTGGCTGGGCGGTCCGAAAAAAGGGTGAGCGGACAATTGTCGGTCATGGTGGCTGGGTGGCGGGGTACCGCACGGAGATATCTTTTTGCCCCGTTGAAAAAACCGCTTTTATCATCATGTTTAATGCCGATGATGCCGCTCCGGCAGAGTACATTTACAAAGCCTTTGAATTGATTGCACCGACGCTTGTAGATGCCTTCAGAATCGAAAAGGAGATCGTCGAACCGGCACCGGATTCGCTTTGGCACATATATGTCGGTAAATATCGTGATCCCTGGTACTGGGATTCCGACGTCCTGATTCTCGATGGTAAATTGATGATCTATTCCTACGACTATCCACCGGAGAATAATCCAAAATACAATCTGTCAGAACTGACACCCATCGGACAACATACTTTCCGGATCGCCGATAAAAACGGATTTGGTCCGAAAGTAATTTTTAAGCTGGATCAGGCAGGCAATGTAAGGTGTTTTAAAAAAAACGAAAATTATAACTATCGCGTCAAAGAGTAAAAGCATGGAAATTGAAAAATATTCTTTTGGTGAAATGGTAATTGACGGGCAGAAATATACCCGCGATTTAATCATCGTACCGGGTAAGATTATTCCGAACTGGTGGCGAAAAGAGGGGCATTTCTTAATGCTCGACGACCTGACCGATATTCCTTTTGGAGAGATCGCATCCCTGATTATTGGAACCGGGAAATTTGGAATGATGAAAATTGGTGAGGAATTGAAAATTCGGTTAGCCGGTCAGGGGATAGAAATGTATGTCGAAAGAACCGCTAAAGCGGCTGAACTGTTTAATCAACTAAAGTCATCGAAAAAAGTTGCCGCCGGTTTTCACCTGACATGTTAAGCATTTAGACCTTTACTTTAAATGCTGTAACGAGAAAACAGCTTATTTTAAAATTAGTATAAGGAGTCAATATGAAATTAACAGTTCTGGGTTCCGGTTATTTCATTCCGACAAAAAAACGAAACAATTCCGGTTATTTACTGCAAATAGACAATGAAAATCTCCTGCTGGATAGCGGTCCCGGAGTCTTGCGCCAGCTGATCAAAACCGGATATTCAGTCTGGGATATATCAAAAATATTTTACAGCCATCTCCATATTGACCATCTTGCCGATCTGCTGCCCATCCTCTTTATCCGAAAATATTCACAACCGCAGGAGCGAAATAGTGAGTTGTCAATTTATAGTCACCAGGACCTGAACAGGGTTATTACCGGCTATGAAGGTCTGTTCGGAAGGTGGATTCTGAATGAAAAACACCCGTACCGGTTTCATTCGCTGGAATCGGGTCGGTCTACATTTGAGCATTTCTCGTTGAGAGTGTACCAGGCTGTACATACCGAGCAGAGTTTGATGTACCGGTTCGAAGATGCAAAAGGGACATCGCTGCTCTATACCGGAGATACAGAACTCTCCGCTGCGTTAATTGAAGCCGCCGAGGGAGTTGATGTACTTGTCACCGAATTTTCCAGTATTGATGAGGACCCGAAGCCGGGTCATCTGTCACCCGCCAAAATATCCTTTTTACTGGATAAATGCCGCCCAAAACTGACGATTTTGTCGCACCTTACCCCTGAAACCGAACAGAGAGCGGTCATTGCGCAGATTAAAATTCCGCCGAACTGTGTGGTGGAAGCAGCCGAGGATTTAAAAACATGGGAATTCTGATATTACTCTTTTAAGCTGTTATCGTCTTTGCTGGTTGAGATTCTGATGATTGAATAGAGCGGACAGAAGCCAAACAGTGCCGTTACAACGGGAATCAGCCCGATAGCACCCCACCAACTTTTGTAAAGAATCCCAAGCACAAGCAGCGTCAGACCGATGATCCAGCGTACAATTTTATCAGTTTTGCCAATGTTACTTTTCATGATTAACTCCAAATTTTTTGTTGCTCTTTTTCTTGGAGCGTAGTTTTTGACCTGCGTTACGGGAAAAAACGCCCGAAATCGGCGACCTCAGGCGTTTTTTTATTGCAGAATGTTGACTAGTGACTTGAACAGATCGCTGCTTTGTCGTAAAGTCTCCTCATTTCCGTAGACACAAAGGGCATTCTGGTCGAGAATCCGGTGGATGAATTCTTCGAAATTGCGGATATCAGCCGCGGTGGTTTTCAGAACGTCGTCGCGATCTTTCTGCAATTGGTCCTGAGTGACATTTTCAAAATAATAGGAGACGGCGGTATTGCCCTGCTGGGAGGCGGTTTTCGGTTGATCGAGGTCAGCGATAGTGCCGATAATATAGCGGGTCATCTCGGTTTCATTCCCCTCAAATTCTTCCAGGTAATCGGGTGCTTCATCAAACACTTTGACTGTATTTCCCAGATTGGGGTCCCGATACGATGCAAAATAGGCATTGCCGTCGGGTGAGATGCTGCACCAACCGCCGTAAGCACCGCCGATGACACGGATGTTGTTATAGAGATAATCCCGGGAAAGAATCTGATTCAGCACTCTGATTTTACCGTCCCATTTTAGACCAAGTTTCTTGAAATCGTAACCTTTGACGACGTACTGAACTTTTGAAGCGGACATCAAGCCTTCATTTTTTGGCTCGAGATCAAATTTCCACGAATGATAGACCGGTTGGTGATCCGGCTGCTCCTTCAGATAACTTTTCAGCGCTTTTCGAAATGGCTTGTAATCGTCTTTTTCGCAGGTAACCGCCACTGTCAGATTGCTTTTATTGATTAATAAATCCGATACTTCCTGGAGTTTCTGGATAATCTCGCTGATATTTTTATCAAAATCAGTCGTCAATTCTGTCAAAAACCAGTAATATTCAATGCCACTGATCAGTTCGGCAAACATGCCCTCATTGCTGTAGTAGGATTTGGCTCTTTTGGCGGCGAAGGCATAACCGTTGGATTTGACACTTGCCTCCATCTGGGACTGATGTCTGACAAGCACATCTCTGAGCCGCTCAGGATCATCGAGAATCGAATTGTTTACTACTTCGTCGGTTAATTCAAAAAGTTTCTCAATTTTGCCACTCATTGCTTTTGTATTAATGAATAATTTCGGCAGCAGCTGGGCGTCGCTCTGATTGCCAAGATAGGAGCCGATGAACACATTGAATCCGCCGGTATGCATCTTCAGGGCATTATCCAGCTCGCCGAAGGTGTAATGTTCGGTGTTCAGACTTCCTAAAACTACTGTTAGCAATTTAGCGTAGGGCAGGAGTTCCACCGGAATTGTACGGAGATCGTATATCAGGCGCACATAGACGACGTCATTGGTAAAGGTATGGTAAGTCAGAACGTTGGTTCTTTTCACGCCCCGTTTCCGGACTTGAAAGTAGCTTGCCTGGGGATTGATATCGCTCAGATCAAGGAGTGGAATTGTAGCCAGCGCTTCCGGTGAGTCTTCCTGCTGCTGGTAGGCAATCAAATGTTTGGTTTCTTCAATTAATTGGTCAATTTCCGCTTCGGAAAGGCTGGCTTTATAGTCGGCGAGGTTTTCGGTGAGTTTTGCATTGATCTCTTTCTCCATTCCCGGCTTCGGTTGTAACGCCATCAAGACGGCGTGATTGTTTTGAACAATGTATTTATCCAGAATGCCCTCCAGATAACCGGTTTCGATACTGTTTTTCAATTCAGTCAACGGTTTTTCCCATTCCAGTGATAAGAACGGGTCATCGGCATAGAGCCAGCCGTTTAATTGGGTGAAATGATAGGTCAGCCCTTTCTGAGCGTCATCGCCTTCGCGCAGCCGAAATTCCATACGGTTCAGGATTGCTTCGACCGCCTCTCGAGCGACACCGCTTTGCAAAACCTCATTAATTGTATTTATAACAATATCATAAAATGAATCGGCGTCGGCGGGGTTGGTGTTTTGAACGGTGATCTGAAAGACATTCTGTTTCAGGTCGTTTAAGCCGGCGTTGACATCCCGACCAATGCCGGCTTTCTGCAGTGCCAAACGAATCGGCGCAGATTCCTGATTCACCAGCACATCCGCCAGGATGCGCAGCGCCATAGCGAGTTTTCGATCAATATTCAAGCCGGCAACATAACTCAATGCCAGATAACTCTGATTCAAGGTGTCGCTTCCTTCAGGAACGGAATAATAAGCGGTGACTTTTTTTATTTGGGAAAAAGGGTTCTGCAGCGGCATGGAAATTTCAACTTCCGAACGGGAGTAATTGGAAAGATATGCCGAGTCAATAAACTGTAATTCACCATGGATATCGCCATTGCCGTAGAGAAAAATAAGAGAATTTGACGGGTGATAATAGGTACGATGATAGTTCAGATACTGTTCATACGTTAGTGTCGGGATGGCTTCCGGATAACCGCCGGAACTGAGAGAGTAGCCGCTGTTTGGAAACAGCACTTTGTTGATTTGATAGTATAATTCCCGGGTAGGGCTTGAAAACGCGCCTTTCATTTCGTTATATACAATTCCCCGAATTTCAATTGGTGCGTCCCGATCAGTCAGTTCGTAATGCCAGCCTTCCTGTTTTAGGATTCGTGGGTCTTCATAGATCAATGGATTGAAGACGGCGTCAAGATAGACATGCATCAGATTGAAAAAATCTTTGTCATTCATACTGGCGACGGGATAGAGAGTCACATCACTGCCGGTCATGGCGTTTAAGAATGTATTTAAGGAGCCTTTGGAAAGGACATCAAAGGGGCTTTTGACGGGAAAATTTTTCGAACCGTTCAGGACACCGTGCTCCATAACATGCGGAGTACCGGCATCGGAATCGGGAATCGTCTTGAACGCAATCGAGAAGGTTTTATTTTCATCATCATTGGGAATTTTAAACAGATGGGCGCCACTTTTTTCGTGTTGGAAATAGAGGCATTCGGCGTTGACCTCTTTGACAAAGCGTTTTTCCAGCAGCTTGAAGCCGTAATAGGAATTGCCAACCGCGAAATCGGCAAAAAGCGGGATGTTCAAAAGCAGGCAGCCGATTAGCAGAACGAATATTTTTTTCGTGATAGATTTCATGGACAATTTTCCTCCGTGTGTAGTCAAAAGAGATTCATAAGAATTTGATAATTTCTGGTTCGCAAGTGGTATTGCATCGGTATTATTAGACGACCGGGCGATTAAATTGTTGCCACTTACATGAGAAATAACCTGATAGTTTCGGTAAAAAGTTAATTTCAGACTCGGAAATGATTATTTGCATTAATTAAAAGACCCCGCCAAGTTTATCCCTTTTTTTAATAAAATGCACGAGTTTTGATTCTAAATCAGATATAAATATAGCGGTGAGTAACAGTATGTTTGGAAGGGGTAACAAAATTCAATTAAAATGAGTCCTGACACCATTTCTTGATTTTACCGGTAGCCAGCCGTAATTTACAATAATTAAATGGAGCAATTATGTTAAGAACAGCCACCGAAGAAGAAATCCGACAGGGGAAGGTCACGGACATCTATTTTGAACGTACCGAGCAGATCCTCAAAGCCAAAAAGATCAACAAGTCAGTCCAGGCTGAATTTACGGTCAACGCATTTCCGGACAAGATACCCTGGGCGGTATTTAGCGGATTGTCAGACGTGGTGGATTTAATGGCTGATAAACCGGTTGATATCGAAGCAATTCCCGAAGGGACCGTTTTTACACCGGGTTTGCCGGTGATGACGATTTCCGGGAAGTATTTGGATTTTGGCATTTACGAGACGACAATCCTGGGCTTGATCTGCCACGCTTCCGGAATTGCAACGCAGGCTGCCCGGATTGTCAGAGCCGCCGAGGGGCGCACGGTTCTGTCCTTTGGCACCCGCCGGATGCACCCGGCAATTGCTCCAATCATTGACAGAAACGCCTATATCGGCGGCTGTAATGGACTTTCAACGAAATTATCCGGCGAAATCCTCCAAATTCCCGCTTCAGGAACAATTCCCCACGCTCTGGTTTTATTGATGGGAGGTACCGTAGAAGCCGTAAAAGCTTTTGATAAAATTATCGAGAAGAAAGTGCCCCGGATTGCGCTGATTGATACCTTTAATGATGAACAGTTTGAAGCGGTAAATGTTGCCAAATCGTTAAAAGGTAAACTCTACGGGATTCGCCTAGACACACCCGCTTCCCGAAGGGGTAATTTTTTACAACTCATGCGTGAGGTACGCTGGGAGCTGGATATCCGTGGTTTTAAAAAAGTGAAAATCTTTGCGTCCGGTGGGTTGAAAGTAGATGACATTGTCGAGCTAAACGAGGTGGTGGATGCTTACGGGGTCGGCAATGCTATTTCCAATGCGCCGGTTCTGGACTTTTCAATGGATATTGTCGAAATCAATGGTAAACCGGTAGCCAAACGGGGTAAAAAATCGGGTCATAAAGTCGTTCTCAAAGGGCGGCAGCCGTTTGAATATAACGCAGTTTTAGCCTCGACAAAGCCGCCCAGGACACGTCTGGTGACCAAAACCTATCTGGAAAAGGGCAAGCCGGTTGCAAAACTCCCGACGGACAATGCGATCCGTAATTTTGTATTGAAACAAATTAGTGATCTGCCGCTCTACAAATGAAAAAATATTATCGTCAATTCGACCACACTTCCGACCTGGGTGTCGAAGTTGAGGGCGAAGACTTGAAAAAGTTGTTTACCAATGCCGCCCTTTGTCTGACCGATTTGATTGCCGGCATTTCCTCCATTGCGCCGAATGTGCGAAAAATAATACGAGTTCGTGCCGGTGACCGGGAACTACTGTTGCGGGAATTTTTAGCGGAAACCCTGTACCGTTTTCATAAGGATAAATTTTTACCTGCAAAGGTGGAAATCAACCGCCTAAGTGATGAGGAACTGGTTGCTATCCTTGTCGGTGATCACCTGGATATAGACCGGCACTCTGTGAAGCGTGAGATAAAGAGCGTCACGTTTCACCAGTTGAAAATCGAAGAGCAGAACAGCGGATTCAAAGCCCGTTTTGTAATGGATATTTAGCGATGGAATCAATTGTACAACTGGCGCCTTATCTTTGGGAAATTCCCAGGATAGGTGATATGAATGTCCCGGGTCGGATTTACGCTTCGGAAAAATTGATGCGTCAGATTCAGCAGGATGAAAGTCTGAAGCAGGTTCGCAATGTAGCCTGTCTGCCGGGGATTGTAAAATATTCTCTGGCAATGCCGGATATTCACTGGGGGTATGGTTTTCCCATCGGCGGTGTGGCGGCTACGAATGCCCACTCCGGTGTGATTTCACCCGGCGGGGTCGGGTATGACATCAATTGTGGTGTTCGCTTGCTCAGAACGAATCTCAGCGCCGATTTTATCCAACCGAAAATCAAGGATTTAATTACTGCAATATTTCAGGCAGTCCCCAGCGGTTTAGGTTCGCATGGAGCCATCCGCAAGCTAAAACGCGGAGATATGCGGGACGTGCTCTTAAAAGGTGCCGGTTGGGCGGTGGAAAATGGGTTTGGTAAATCTGATGATCTGAATTTTATCGAAGATAATGGTAGACTTGAGGGTGCTGATCCCGATGTGATCTCTGAACGCGCCTATCAACGTGGTATGCCGCAGTTGGGGACACTGGGTTCGGGGAATCATTTTATTGAAATTTCTAAAATCAGTGATATTTATGATGTATCGGTGGCGACCCGGCTGGGTTTGATTCGGGGCAATGTCGTTATATTCATACATACAGGGTCCCGGGGACTCGGCTACCAGGTCTGTGACGATTTTATTAAAATCAGTCTGACGGCGACCCGTAAATATGGTATTCGTGTTCCCGACCGACAATTAGCCTGTGCGCCGTTGGATAGCCAGGAGGGAAGCGATTATCTTGGCGCTATGCGTGGCGCGGCGAATTTTGCCTTTGCCAATCGGCAGGTCATATCGGCGTTGATTGAAGAGGCACTTTTAAATGGATTGAATATCAGTCCAAATGACTTTGGCTTCCGCCTGATCTGGGACATTGCCCATAACATTGCCAAAATTGAAACCCATGATGTGGATGGTCAGGAGCGGCAACTTTGCGTGCATCGCAAAGGCGCTACCCGGGCATTCGGTCCCGGTCGGAAGGAATTACCAGAAGTCTATCGGGATATTGGTCAGCCGGTCTTGATTCCCGGTGATATGGGCACAGAGTCCTATCTTTGTATCGGGACTGATAAAGCGATGCTTGAAACATTCGGCAGCTCCTGTCACGGTGCCGGAAGAGTGATGTCCCGAACTCAGGCAAAGAAAAAAAGCCGGGGACGGAATCTCTACGCTGAGCTGGCAAAAGCGGGGATTTTTGTGATGGCGGAAGGGAAGTCCACCATGGCAGAAGAGATGCCCGATGCCTATAAGAATGTCACCGAAGTCGTCAATACGATGCATCAGGCGGGAATTACACGGAAAGTCGTCCGATTCACGCCGATAGGTGTGATCAAAGGGTAAAATATTTTTCGGGGTTGAAACCCCGTTGGTTATGCGTTATCCCTATCCCCGGGATGAATCCCGGGGCTATTCATGAGTTTTCTTGTAAATTGTGATATGATCAAAGAGAGTGAATTGCCACGAGATTCATCTCGTGGATCAAATGTCCCACAAAATAAATTGGGTTTTAACCCATTATACTTACTCGTCACGTCGCTCCTGCGACGTGACGGACTGCATTGAGCTTACATTGAAATCTAAATTGATATTTTTTATGTTCATCTGTGCTCTTGGTCTGGGCTCAATATTTATTGGTTATTTGTGCCTGCATCTGATCGAGAACCGTGGCTACATCTGCGGAGCCGAAACCACCAAAAACATAGTGTTTATATTTGCGAATTATACCTTCTCCATGATATGGATCGGTAATTTTATATTCATTACTGCCCGGAATTCGGGGCAAGTGACGGATATAAGTAAGATACTGATCGAAGAGATCATTCGTTGCTTTTATTGATTCCGATTTAATAAAAAATACCCGGCATTTCTGACCATTTAAATGATAATCTGCCTGGAAACCACTCCTGAAAAACGAATAGCCCAGCATATTTTTGGCAATGAACTGGATGGAATAGGGAACCCGGTTTTTATCCGGAAAGAGCGCCAACTCCCGGGGTATTACATTATCGCTTTGCAGAAAATCAATCATTGCTCTTGTAATGCTAGTCAATATAGATTCGACTTCGTCAGTTAGATCATAACTGTAGAGTTTGATGTAGTGGTTCCCGGTCAGGCAAAACAGGTAGTTGCCGCTGATATAGGATTCAGCGCCAAGGTCAAGATATTGTCCATCGGCTGAGCGCTCCTGGCTGTAAATACCGAAAGCGCAGAGCGGTGAGGCATGGGTGTACACCTCCACCGTGATTTCCTGCTTTTTTCTATTTTTATAATAAACCACATCGAGTTGCTGAAAATCATAGGCGAGGTAGAGCTCCGAGGCGCCATTAATGTAGTCAAAAAGACTTTCCGGGGTGTAACTCTGGATCTCCCGAGCCGGTTTCCACTGACCGATTTTCGGATAATTGCGCCGTTCGGTGCCAGATACCAATTGGCAAATGAAAACTCCACTGATAACAAAAACAGCGATTAATCGGATGATTATTTCTGTCTGGATTGTGCTGATTTTATGCATCATTAATCCTATACAAGAAATTGGTCCGGAACGGAACGCAGTGAATAGACTTCCTCGATTTTGCGTTTAATGTCAAATCCTTTGGCGCATTTGACGTTGCACACAGTGCAGTCCCGGCACCAGTTTATATCCGACTCCAATGAGGCAAGCAAGTCTTTGGCAGCCCAATAATTTTTATAAGCCGAGGCATACATATAAGCCCGCATCAGATCGGGAATCGGTAGTTTTTGGGGACACTGATCGAGGCAGATACGGCATCCCTGACAATAAACGCCGCCCTTTGAGTTGTAGCCGATTTCCAGGAGCTCGGAATCCTTTTCTGTAAATTCCAGATCCGCCATGACGGCGATGTCGGTGTTCATTTGATCAAAGGTAGTAAAGCCCGGGATAATGGTGTGGAGATTGGGATTTTTCAATGCAAACCGAATTGCGGCTTGCGGATCAACCGGCTTGGTTTTGGCTTCATCAAGATAGCCGCCGCCAAGAGTTTTCATGCCGATGATTCCCAGACCGGCAGCCGCCGCCTTGGCAAGAGCGTTGTTCATTTGCGCCAGATGATCCTGCTTGAAATTGTAGGATGTCAGAACGACGTCATAAAATTGACTGTCAATTGCCGCCTGAATGACCTCCGGTTCGTTCCAATGGGTTGAAACCCCGGCAAACCGGACCCGCCCCTCTTTTTTCAGGAATTCCATAGCTTTCAGGAAGGGTTGATAGAGTGTCATTGCCCGGGTATAGGCGCTGTGCAGGTATAGAATATCCACATAGTCGAGACCGAGCCGGTCGAGACTCTCATCAAATTTTTGCAAAAAACCTTTTTCAGTGGCTCTGTCGGTAAAAATACCTTTTTCGCGATCCCGGGCACTCTCATGGATTTTCGTTGAAATCACGTAGGAATCGCGGGGGTAATCCTTGACAACTGAGCCAATCATTTTTTCATTGCGACCCTGCTGATAGCCGTGGGCGGTGTCAAGGTGAACAATTCCGGCATCCAGGGCTGCTTTTACCAGATTCGGGTTGTCGGAATTCATGACACCCATACTGATGACCGGCAGCTTGAGACCCGTTTTACCGAGAGTCCGATAAACCGGCTTGACCCTGTTTTTCGGAGGTGTAACCACTTCGACTGTTTTTTCCGGAGAAAGCATGACATATCCACTCAGTCCGACGGCGGCGGATTTTAGGAATTCACGACGATTAATGCTTGTCATGGTTATCGTCCTTATTATTGATTTTTAATCAGCAAAATAGGCAACTTTCCCGTTGACAATCGTCATCATTATGCGGGCATCTTTGATTTTTTCAGGAGCAATCTCAAATAAATTCTGATCAATGATGACCATGTCAGCCAGTTTTCCGGGAGTGATCGAGCCTTTGAGTGACTCTTCAAAACTGGCGTAAGGGGGAGATACCGTATAGGCTTTGAGGGCTTCAGCGACACTGATTTTCTGCTCCGGAACCCAGCCGTCCGGATTCTTATCGTCGAGAGTTTGACGGGTGACGGCACCGTAAATGCCCCACAGTGGTGAGGGTGGTGCCACATACCAGTCACTGCCGAAAATCAGGTGTGCGTTGGCATCCAGCAGACTACGGTAGGCATGGGTGGTCTGAATGCGGTCGCCAATCAGCGGTTCCGCCCAGCGTCCATCGTCAATAGCATGGTAGGGTTGCATGCTGGGTATGACGTTCAATTCGGCGAAGCGCGGGATATCAGCGGGTTTCAGGTGTTGCGCATGTTCGACTCTAAACCGCCGGTCGCGGTCGCCGTTTTGCCGGATGACCTCCTCGTAAATGTCGAGAATTATGGTATTGGCTTTATCACCAATGGCATGGGTGATGGATTGCAAACCGGCTTGATCGGCTTTCAGGATCATGCTAAGCAATTGTGCCTCATCTTGAACCTGTAATCCGTAATCCTCCGGTTTGTCGGTATAAGGTTCATGAAACAGAGCAGTGTGTGAGCCCAACGAACCGTCAACATAAGATTTCAGGCTGCCGATCCGGAGCCATTCATCACTGAAATTGTTTGTCCGCATCGTTTGGTCCAGTTTTTCCCAGGTTGTCAGCGGTACGGCTGCCGAGATTCGAATCCTGAGTTTATCCTGTTCCTGATAATGCCGGTAAATGCGCACGTCATCCCAGGTGCCCATGTGATGAACCGACGTGATGCCCTGCTCAAGGAGGTATTGCATGGCGGCGTCTAGAGCCCGGAATTTCAGGGAATCGCTAGGCTCTTGGATGTATGGAGCGACCAGATCCATGGCATTGTCTTTGAGAATGCCGGTGAGATTGCCGTTTTTATCTTTGACAATAGTACCACCGGCTGGCTCAACCGTATTCTTATTGATCCCTGCAATTTTGAGCGTCAGGCTGTTTGCCAATGCCATGTGACCGTCTAACCGACTGACCCACAGCGGATTAGCAGGTGTGACTTCATCTATCCATTGACGCTGTGGAAGCTCACCGCCCCAATGGCTGTGGTCCCAGTCACCGCCCAGAATCCAGTCGCCGGGTTCACAGGTTTTGACAAATTCGGCGACTCGCTGTTTAAATTCTGCGGGCGTTTTGGCATCCCGCAATTGCACCGAAGAAAGGTGAAAACCACCATTTAGCAGGTGCAGGTGGGAGTCTGTAAAACCCGGGCAGACGAACATACCGGCAGCGTCAATGACACGGACATTTTTCGAAATTGATTTTTGGATCTTTTTAGTAGTCCCTGTCTGGACGATTTTATCATCGGAAATGGCAACTGCCTCGACCCAGGGCTGGTGGGGATCGCCGGTCCAGATATTGGCATTGATGATCGCCAGGGTCACGGGCTTATCCACACTCGGCACACAACCGGATTGGTAGATGAAGAGACCACACAGGACAGTAAAAAAGATTTGTGTTTTCATTGAATTGGCTCCAAACATTTCTCACTTTATGTAATTTAAAAGAATGCTGAAAAATTGCTATTAGAAAGAAACGGGTCAATCGGTTTCCATGAAAAGTATTGCGGCTATTGAACATTTAACCTTGATTTAATGTCCAAACAGAGATATATTGAGCAGGAAAAAATTGGGAGGAAAAATGACGAATTTATGGAGCGACATAAAAAAAAGTTTGGGTGAATGGGTGACCAAAGCTGCCGATAAAGCTGGAGAATTTACCCGGGAAGCTGCTGATAAAGCCGAAGAAGTCACCAAACTGGGTAAGGTCAAACTCGATATATTCCAGATCAAACGGGATATCGAAAAACAGTTTGCGGAGCTGGGCGGCACGGTATACCATCTGATTGAAGAGAAAAAGTTAAAAGACATTGAAAAAAATGAAAATGTGAATGCCTGTATCGCCATTGTCAAGGATTTAGAAAAGAAATTGAAAGAGAAAGAAAAACAGTATAAAGCGATCCAGGCGGCGGGGCAGGCTGAGAAACCGAAAGCAGCCGAATCGGAAGTTCCCAAGACACCCAAAAAGACCCCTAAAAAGAAGTAACCAGTTTTCGCTGAAAATATCATGAATCAGGGCGGGCAGACAAGCAGATATCCCCGGTCACGAAGTCCTATCCTAAAGCGCTATTTTGAAGAAATCAGCCAGGAAGACCCACTCAGTCCCGAGGAGGAGATCGAACTGGCGATTAAAGTCAGACAGGGCGATTCTCAGGCTTTGGATAAACTGCTGCGGGCAAATTTAAAGTTTGTCGTCTCGGTGGCAAAAAAGTACCAGTATCACGGACTGTCACTCGAAGACTTGATTAATGAAGGCAACATCGGTCTGATCAAAGCCGCCCGGAGATTTGATGAAACCCGGGGATTTAAATTTATCTCATACGCCGTGTGGTGGATTCGGCAGACGATTTTACAGGCAATTTCAGAATATTCACGACTGGTCAGGCTGCCGCTGAATGTTGTTGGTAATCTGAATAAAATCACCAAAATAACGTCAGATTTTGAACAGGAGTACGAGCGCGAGCCAACGTCCGAAGAGATTGAAGAGATTTTAAGCCAGGAAAATATTGATGTTGACGTAGCTCAACAACTCACCGAGGGAACGCTCAGCATAGATATGCCTGTTGGAAAAGATAACAGCGGGACACTGCAGGATGTGCTGAGTGGACAGAATGATAATGAGCCGGAAAAATTATTAACAGAGGAATCTTTTCATATCGAAGTGGAGAGAGCCCTGCGCAGCCTGGAAGAGCGGGAAGCAAAGGTCATCAGGATGTATTTCGGAATCGGTCAGGAGCTACCGATGACACTGGAAGAGATAGGGAATGAACTTCATTTAACCCGTGAACGAGTCCGACAGATAAAAGAAAAAGCGCTGCGAAAGTTGCGGCATACCTCCAGGGCTCTAAATCTGAAAGGATATCTGGGCTAATAAAAAATGTTGACAAATTGTTTTGGAATTCTTAATATGAAACGGCGATGAGAAAAAATAAGCGTGTAAATATCGAATAAGTGGTACGAAAGGAGTCATGAAGAAGCAATCGAAGATTGTTCTCGTCTGGAACTCTAAGCAAAAACACAAATCATTTTCCTTGTCACAAAGGCGAATAGTCTTTTCGATCTGTTGCGCATTTATGCTTTTCATCGGTGCCGTGATTGTCGGTATTAATCTGTTTTCAAATTCCATCTACAATGCCAAAATGGTTCGGTTGCAAAAAAATAACAGCCGACTGGTGGGTACTCTATACGACCTGAAGAACCGAATTCAGCAGATGGAGTCGGAATTACATGTGCTCACTGAAAAAGACCAGGCAATTCGGACCTATATTGATATTCCCGTCATTGATCAGGACGTCCGGAAGCTGGGAATCGGAGGGAAGTACAGTTTTCAGGGTGAAGAATTGGATAACTTAATTCCCGATGACATTAAAGTATCCGAACTGGCTGGGGACCTTGACCGTTTAAGCCGTGAAATTAAGCTGGAACGGATCAGTTACGAAGAAATTTATAATGCCATTCAGCATCGCTCTCCGCAGATAAAATCCACCCCTTCCATCCGACCGGTCAATACCGGCTATATTTCCGACGGTTTTGGCTACCGGCGTGATCCTTTTACAGGGGAACGACAATTTCACTACGGGGTTGACATATCAGCACCGACCGGCACTCCCGTATATGCAACCGCCGATGGTGTCGTCAGGAGTACCAACTACAGCGGAACTTACGGAAAAATCATCAAAATTGATCACGGATACGGTTACTCCACCTTTTACGCCCATCTGTCGAAGATGCTTGTGAAACCGGGTGATGTGGTCAAACGAGGACAGAAAATCGCCGAAGTCGGTTGCACTGGACGCAGTACTGCCTCGCATCTGCATTATGAGATTCGCCAGTTTCGGATTAATAAAGACCCCCTGGATTATTTCTTCACCGGTTATATCCGGTAAGCAGCATTTCAAAAATCTCTCAATTTACGCTCTAATTCAGCTTTAATAATAGGCTGATTTTTATTAAGTTTCAGACACAATGAGCGCCGGGAAATATTACATTGAAACCTACGGATGCCAGATGAATGAGGCGGATTCCGAGGTTATTGCCGGAATTCTTCAGAAAGAACGGTATATTGCGACAGATAATCCTGAAGAAGCCGATATCATTTTGGTCAATACCTGCAGCGTTCGTCAGGGTGCTGAAAATCGGGCTTTGGCAAGATTGTCTCAGTTTAAATCGTTGAAAATAATAAACCCGAACCTGCGACTGGGCTTGGTTGGATGTGTCGCTCAACGAGACCGCGGTCGAATAATCGAAAAAAAGCCGTTTATTGATCTCGTTCTGGGACCCGACACTTATCGCCGAATTCCCGAACTGATAACCAATAAATTCCAGCCGGCGATTGATGTTAAACTTTCTAAAACTGAAGTATATGACAAAATAACGCCTTTTCGTCACAGTGTAGTCAACGCCTGGGTCTCAATTATGCGGGGCTGTGATAAATTCTGTTCCTACTGTATTGTGCCCTTTACCCGCGGGCGGGAGCGGAGTCGTTCGGTTAACAGCATTCTGGAAGAGATAAGGCAGGCGGTGGGTGACGGTTTTCAGGAGATGACACTGTTAGGTCAAAATGTAAATTCCTATTGTTATGATGGCAATAAATTCCCCGATTTATTGGAGAAAGTGGCACAGATCCCGGGGGTTCGGCGCATCCGGTTTACATCGCCCCATCCCGCAGATGTCAATCTCGAGATGCTGGCGGTGATGCGAGATTTTGACAATATCTGTAAGCACATTCATCTGCCGCTGCAGTCCGGCTCCAGCCGGATATTATCTAGAATGAAGCGCTCCTATACCCAGAGCGATTATTTGAAACTGGTGGATAATATTCGTCAACATCTGCCCGCTTGTGGACTTACAACGGATATTATTGTCGGTTTCCCCGGTGAATCAGACGCCGATTTCGATGATACGCTCAAAGTAATGGAAGAAGTAATCTATGATAACGCCTATATGTTTAAATATTCACCACGACCGGGCACGGCAGCCGCAAAATTAACCGATGACGTTCCCGAAACCGAAAAAGCCGGGCGCCTGGACAGGATTATTGCAAAGCAGAAAAAACACACAGCGATCCGGTATCGCGAGACCGTCGGCACAATCCAACAGGTTTTAATTGATGGTACCAGTAAAAAAGATTCAGCTGAAAAAATTGGTAGGACGAATTCAAATAAACTGGTAATTTTAAAAGCAGGCAGCGCTGAAATAGGTGAAATAGTGGATGTATTTATCAGTGGCACTGCCGGTGTAAGTCTTTTTGGCAAAATTCATCAAACGTGAGGTTGCTATGAAATATGTAAAACTACTCGTATTGGTATTGATTGTACTGCTGCTGCTGGTATTTGTTGTTCAGAACGTCGGTCAGAAAATCACCTTGAAATTCTTCAGCAGCAATTATATGTTCACGACGGAAATGATAATCATATTGCTGATTGCGCTGGTGACCGGGTTTTTAGGGGGCTATTTGATTGCCGGATTTCAGATATTGGAACAGAAGAAAATTAACCGGCTCCTGAATACGGAGTATAAAAAGCTCAAAAAGGAGATTGATTTACTGCGAAACCGGGAACTCGAAGATGTTGAAATCAAGGAATGATCAATAAAAGGAATAATAAATGACCACACTTGAGATCATTTTAGTAGTTGTATTCGGCGTAATATTAATCGCCATTATTATTGCCGCTTTTGGTCGGAAAAAATCCGTCGCCCAACCAAAATCCATGCTCTATACCCAGGCTTTGAATCACATTTTGCAGAAAGAGTACCATAAGGCAATCCGTGAATTAAAGGCGATTATTGAGAAGGATACCAACCACATTGATGCCTATATAAAATTGGGACATGTGCTGCGCAAGACCGGACAGATCAAACCGGCTGTGAAAGTGCATCAGGCGCTGCTGTACCGGCAAGATATCAACAAATTGCAGAAACTGGAAATCATGCGAAATCTGGTGCTGGATTATATTGCAATGGGTGAGAAGGGGCTCGCCCTGTCGGTGGCATTGAATATTCTTGATGTTGATAAGAAAAATATCTGGGCACTGGAGAAAATCTGGCACCTGTACAGGGATTTGAAGAAGTGGAACAAGGCGCTGGAGTACATGGAGAAGGTGTTGCAAATCCGCAAAGCGGTTAATAAACGCGCCATGGCGATTTATAAAGTGCAGGAAGGGCTGGAAAAATTCAATCTGGGAAATTTCCATGACGCCCGTCTGTTATTCCGCAAAGCAATGAAAATAGATGCTCAGTGCGAAGCCAGTTACTACTACATGGCGGAGTCCTATCTGAAAGAAAAAAGGGATACCGATGCCGTCGAATGGTGGGAGAAATTTGCCGATGTGGCGCCGAAAAAAGCCTGGCTGGTCTATCCCCATCTGAAGCGAGTGCTGTTTAATCATGGGAATTTCGGAAGGATCGAAGAATTTTATCATAAAATCCTGGATAAAGAGCCCCATGATGTCCGCACGATTACCGAGTTGGCGGATTTTTATGAACGTAAGGGAAATCTGACCAGAGCGTTGGACATGGTGAGCGACCTGATGGTGACCAATCCGGATTCCCTGATCGCCAAGATCGCCTATAGTAAGATTTTGATTGCCCTGGAACGAAATCGTGAAGCCGGTGATGTCTTGGCGGAATTGCTGAACCAATTCGATACAATCAAGGAAGTGCGCTGTTCTCATTGCAGTCATTTAGCCGATCAGCCGCTATGGATTTGTCCGGTTTGCGGAACGGAGGATACATTTTTAGATTAATGATGCGACGTTTACTGCCGATATTTATCCTGCTTTTTACCAGTCCCGTCTTTGCACAGAGTCTGGAACAGTATTTTAACAGTATCGAAAAGGATCAGGTGGATCAGGTTCGGCAGGCGATTCCGGATTTGATTCGTAAATATCCCAACAATCCCGATGTGCTGTATCTATCGGCGCTGGTTGAACGGGACGGTGACAAAGCCCTCTTGATTTATAAAGACGTCATGAGTCAATACCCAAATAGCAACCGTGCTGATGATGCACTGACGAAAATCATCGAATATCTCTACACCAAAGGGCTGTATAAGAAGACGATTGACTATTCCAAACAGCTGATTGCCAAATATCCCGATAGCGAGAATGTGGCTAACTGTGTCTACATGATGCTATGCAGTTTCAATGTCATGAATAAAAAGGATTCGGTGGACTACTATTACTCCTATTATCTAAGACTATATCCCGATCTGAAAATGCCTTTTTTCAATTACCAGTCCGTATCAACTTATGTGACCGGCGAAAAACCGGTTGCAGTTACCACCCGGACAGCAGCTCCGGGCATAGTCGAGCAGAAGCCGTCCGGTGAGAAGTGGGCGCTTCAGGTCGGTGCCTTCGGTAATTCCCAGAATGCGCTGGCGTTAAAAAACCGTTTGAGCACGTATGGTTATCAGCCCTACATTCAAAAGATAAAAGGTAAAAGCGGCGATCTACTGGCGGTTCGGGTGGGCAATTATGAATCTCAGGAGGAAGCCAACCGCGCCGGAGAGCGTTTGAAATCATTGCATAAAATAGATTTCATTGTAATTAAAAGGAATTCATGGGAATGAATGCAACCCCGGTGGGTGCCACGGTCTTCAAAATCGCTGTTCCCGAGACAATCGGGAAGCTGGGTTCGACTCCCAGGCGTTCCCGCTAAAATTTACCGGAAAACGAACAGATAAATCGGCTTGCAATTAGCCGGCAGAGTGCTTATATTTTTACTGTCTTCATTTGACACAGCGACGGTCCAGGGGTGCTGATCCGGATGGCTGATCAGCTGAGAAAATACCCTATGAACCTGATCTGGATAATACCAGCGAAGGGAGGAATTATGCTTATCCAACGCAACATCCAATTTTTTTTCGTCACCTGCCTCAGCATCTGCATGATGGCATCTCTGTATGCCGGTGATATGACTGTCAGCGGCAGGGTAATCGCAGCCGACAGTGGTGAACCGGTTGCTTATGCCAATGTAATTCTGGAAGACGGGGGCGGTACCATTACCGACAAGGCAGGTGAATTTTTGCTGAGTGCAGTGGGCATTGGGAGGGAAATTACAATCTCCCATATTGCTTACCGTGATACGTCCTTAATCATCAGTTCAGAAAATCTCGGGATAATCCGGTTAATGCCGACCGTTCTCCCCGGGCGGGACGTCCTGGTGACGGCAACGCGTGCCATTGAAGGAGTCACTCCGGTGGCATTTTCCAATCTCTCTGCCGAAGAGATCAGGATGCGCTATACCGTTGAGGATGTCCCGATGATGCTGACCCTGGAGCCGGGCGTCTATTCCTACAGCGAAAGCGGTAACGGCACCGGCTACTCCTACGTTCAGATTCGGGGATTTGACCAAAGTCGCATTGCGGTGATGCTGGATAATGTTCCGCTCAACGATAACGAAAGCCATCAGGTCTACTGGGTGGATCATGCCGATATTCTTGCGGATGCCCGTGATGTCCAGATTCAACGGGGTATTGGTAACAGCCTCTACGGTGCGGCGGCATTCGGCGGTTCTATAAATGTCCAGACCCGGATCGCCCAGCCAGAACCTGAATTGGCGCTGACCACCGGTTATGGAAGTTATAATACCCAAAAGATCACTCTGCAGGCGAATTCCGGTGGGAAACTGGGTGAAAATCTCAGCGCTTCTGCCCGGTTTTCGGCAATCAGTTCCGATGGATACCGGGAATATCATGACAGCCGCCAGAAAGCTTTTGCGGCGGGTATTGAACATCGTCACGGTGCGATGACAAATCAGCTGCGGGCATTGATCGGTTATGAAAATGCCAACCTTGCCTGGGATGGTGTCCCGGCGGCGGATATTGACAACCGGGAAGCGCGACGCAGGGGGTATAAAGCCTACACCGATGATTTTCTGCAGCAAATTTACTCTCTGAACACCCTCTATCAGATTCATTCCGGTCTCGTTTTTAGAAATGTAGCCTACCTGGTAAAAGGTAACGGCTACTATGAGGTGGCGAAATCGGGCGAGAATTTCTATAAATACAATCTTGATGTGCTTGACCAATATCCCGATTCCGTCGAATGGACTCTGGAAACGGATTTATTGAGGCGGAAATGGGTCGAGAATCGGTATTTTGGGGTAACGCCCGGCATCACCTTTCTGCGCGGACGTTACCGGATTGATGCGGGGACCGAGTTGCGGTCTTTCGTTGGTGACCATTACGGTAAGGTTAAAAATTTCTCCAGTGAGGAACTGCGTTCCACGCTTGGTCACGATTGGTACCGATATTACAATTACATTGGTGAAAAACTCTCCGCCACCGCATTCCTGCACGCTGCGGTATACGTCACAGATGCCCTGACTTTGATGGCTGATCTGCAATATCAGCGGCACCGGTGGCAGTTGGACCAGAAGAAAATCGGTCATGCCGCCGGACATCAACTCTCCGCCGACTGGAATTTTGTCAATCCGCACCTCGGTGCCATGTATCGGGTGAACGAGCAATTATCAGTATTTGCCAATTACGGCAAAGCCCACAAAGAACCGGCTGACGATCAGATCATTAATGCCGACGATGTGACCAGCGAACCGGTGATGGCGGCAGCGGAAGCGATTGACGATTATGAATGTGGTTTTCAGTTTAGGAGTCAGCACCTGTCAGTCAAAGCGAATGCCTACCGGATTGATTTTGATAACGAACAGTTAAAAAATATTGATATCGAGCAGGAAGGCGAGTACGAGTACTATCAGGCGGACCGGACGTTGCATCAGGGGCTGGAGTTGGAGCTGGGGCTGCAGGCTCATCCGCGCTGGAGCATCAGCCTCAACGGCAGTCTCGGTAATCACATCTTCAGCAGCGGCGAATTGAAAGACAATCGCATCCCCAATGTTCCGAACCTGCTCTTGAATGGCATTGTGACAGTAAAACCGCTCAATTTCTTCAGTCTGTTTGTGACCGCCCGTTATGTGGGTAAGCAATATATTGATAATGAGAATATCGGCGAGAACCCCGCCTATCTGATTTTTGACGGCGGAGTCCGGATTGATTTCAAGCATCTGGAAATCAGCGCGAAGGTCAACAATCTCTTCGATGTGCTCTACTCTACCTACGGCTACGGATATGAATGGGATGGCTATTGGGCGTATTACTGGCCTGGCGCCACGCGGAATGTCTTTGTTTCGGTATCGGTCAAACTGTAATCTGAATTGTCCGATCTGCTGATGATCCTATTTCTCCGGGGATTCTGAGTCGGGGTTGTCCAATGACTCAATTCCCACCTGACAGGGTGCATTTTTCGGCACGATTCGCTTCAATTTCTCACAGTACAATCCGATAAATGTGCGGCAGGTAAGTGATCCGTCGGACAGTTTGTCCGGGAAGCGGGCATATTCGCAATTGAGATCACAGTATTTCGTCATCGGTAATTCCTTTGGCTCAGAACCGTTCGATTGCCAGGCATATTACCATCCTGTAAGAAATGGTGGAATCAGCAGCAGAAATCCAATAACCAGAAAAATCACTTCCAGCGGCAGCAGCCATTTTGCCCATTTTTCCCAGGAGATACCCGAGAGGCTCAGCACGCCCATGGTGATGCCGGAAGTGGGAATGATCATGTTGCTGAATCCGTCGCCGAATTGAAACGCCAGAACAGCCGTTTGCCGGGTAACACCGACCAGATCGGCGAGCGGCACCATGATCGGCATTGTCAGGGCGGCTTTGGCGCTGCCCGAGGGTACGAAGAAATTAATAATTGAATGAATCACGAACATAGCCTGTGATGATACAATCGGGTGCAGATTCTGAATCGAACCCGCCAGGGCATTCAGCATGGTGTCAATAATCCGCCCGTCCTCAGTAATAATCAAAATGCCCCGCGCCAGGATGATAATCAGTGCCGTTCCGACCATATCTTTGGAACCGGCAACAAAGGCGTCGCTGAATTCCCTGACAGACAGTCTGCCGACGATTCCGATGATTATGCCTGTCAGAAAAAATACGGCGCAGATTTCTTCGATATACCACTGATATTTCAATACGCCGAAAATCATGCCGATCATACCGGCTGCAAAGGTCCAGAGCGCAAATTTGTGGCGTCTTTCGATGCCCTGAAAATTTTCACTGTTCTCCACATGCAGATTTTTACGCTTCTCTTCATCAAGGTCAAAAGTGAGGCTCTTCGGCGGTGATTTCCTGATTTTAAAGGCGTACAGCATAACAAAAGCAATCGCCACCGCCGTACAGATGAGCCAGCAGGTCAAACGGTAGACGATTCCCGAAAAGAGCGGCAGATCGGCGATTTGCTGCGCAATGCCGATGGTAAAGGGATTTAGAAACGCACCGGCAAAGCCGGCACCGGCGCCCACAAAGGGAATGGCGACACCCACGATTGAATCGTAGCCCAGTGCCAGGGACAACGGCACGAAGATCAAAATGAAGGGGATAACCTCTTCGCCCATGCCGAAACTGCCGCCGCCGAGGGAAAAAATAACCATGAAGATGGGAATGAAAAGCAACTCGATCAGCGGAGAGCGCGCATGGGCTTTGACGATGGCTTTAATGGCGGCGTCAATGGCTTTGGTCTTTTCGAGAACGGCAAACACGCCGCCCACAATTAAAACGAATCCGACAATCAGGGCGGCACTCTCATCGGTAAAGCCGCGGATCGGCGCTTTCAGAATCGCCCAAATTCCCTGCGGATTACTCTCAACCGGCTGATAGGAACCGGGTACCACAACACTGCGCCCGTCCATCTCAGTGCGGTTGTATTCACCACTGGGAATCATCCAGGTCAAAACGGCGGTGACGATAATGATACTGAAAATCAGCAGATAGGTGTTTGGGGCTTTGATAGTTTTTAGTTTCACAGCGACTTATTCTAATGACCCGGGTGTTTCATAATGTTGCCGGAATTTAACGGATAAATGGAAACCGGGCAAGGAATCGAAGATTTCTTGTCTTAATGCATTGATGAATGTAAATTTGCATAACTAACAGTATGTGAAATAGTGAGGAGATATCATGGAGCGAAGGGATTTTTTAAAGACAGTCGGCGTGGCGGCGATGGCAGGCGGAATGACGTCTGGATTGACCGGAATCGCCTGTTCGAAGCGCAAATTTACGAAAGGAAGCGGTATGAAGCTGAGCTACGAAATCAAGCAGTTGAATTTGAGACACACCTGGACGATTGCCAGGAATTCCAGCGATTTCAAACAGAATGTATTTGTGAAACTTGAAAAAGACGGCATTGTCGGTATCGGTGAAGCCGCTCCCAATGTGCGCTACGGCGAGACACCCGAATCCACGATTGAGGTACTGAAAAAAGCGGTACCGCTGTTTGCCAACGCCGATCCCTTTAAATTTGTAGAGTTGGGTTATGATATTCAGAGACTTTGTGAAGGACAGACCGCCGGGAAGTGTGCCCTCGACATTGCGCTGATGGATTGGGTTGGGAAAGCCCTGGAGCAGCCGCTTTACCGGCTCTGGGGGCTTGATCCGGAGAAATCACCGCTGACCTCATTTTCCATCGGGATTGATACTCCTGAGGTGATGGCTCAAAAAACAAAAGAGGCGGAGCCATACAAAATCCTGAAAGTCAAAGTCGGCAAACCGGAAGATGAAGAGTTCATCAAAGCGGTACGCTCGGTCGCACCCTATAAACCGATCCGGGTGGATGCCAATGAGGGCTGGACCGACAAAGATGTGGCGATTCGTAAAATCGAGTGGCTGGTAGAAAACGGTGTCGAGTTTATTGAGCAGCCGATGCCGTCGCACATGCTGGAGGAAACCCGCTGGTTGCGGGATCGCTCGCCGGTACCGATTATCGCCGACGAAGCCGTTAAGTCAGCGCGCGACATTCCAACGCTGGCGGAAGCCTATGACGGAATTAATATTAAACTCATGAAATCCGGGGGACTGCAGGAGGCTTTACGGATGATCTGGCTGGCTAAATCCCTGGGGATGAAAATCATGATCGGTTGCATGATCGAAAGTTCGGTGGCAATTACGGCAGCCGCCCAGCTCTGTTCGCTGATTGATTACGCCGATCTGGATGGTAATTTGTTAATCAGTAATGACCCCTATGTTGGTGCTACATTGGCTGATGGTCAAGTGGTTGTCAATGACAAACCGGGCATCGGCGTCAGAGAAGCCTGATAAATCGTAAAATAAATCAGGAAAGCCTCATGTCACCGCATGGGGCTTTTTTTATTTGGTAAATTTTCCGGTGGTAAGATAAAAGATGGTGAGAGTGCCGAAAAAGTCTGACGGAGTGCAGCGCGGCTGTTTTACAGGCGTACAATACGATCGAATTTTTCGGCGACTGTCAGCGAGTGAGTAATGCAGATAATGGTCTGGTTTTGAAAAACATTCAGCAGGTCTTTCAGGATTTCCTGCTCAACATCGCGATCCAGGGCTGAGGTGAATTCATCCAGTACCAATATTTCAGGGTCGCGGATCAGCGCCCGTGCCAGCGCCAGACGTTGTTTCTGACCACCGGAAAAACTCAATCCGTTCTGCCCGACAACCGACTGGTATTTATCGGGCAGATTTTCGATGAATTTATCCATCCGCACCATTTTGGTAATGGCTTTGATGTTTTCCAGGGGGACATTGTACCAGCCGAGGGAGATATTCTCAGCCACCGATTGTTTAAACAGAAAGGTATCCTGACTCATATAAGAAAAGAATGACAGATAGAAGGAAAGGGTATAATCCTGAATATCTTTACCACCGAAAAGAATTTTTCCGCTTGTCGGTTTCAGGAATCTCAGGAATAATAGTGAAAGCGTACTTTTTCCGGAGCCGCTGGGTCCCATGATGGCGACTTTCTCCTTCGGTCTGACAATCAGGTTGAAATCGGTGAATACATTTTTTCCCGACGGGTAGGCAAAGCTGACATTCTGGAAGCTAATCTCGCTGGACTTCGGAATGTCACTTAAACCCATTTCCCCGACTTCCAATTCGACGGGATAATCGGTGATCTCTTTGATCCGTTCCAAAACCGGAAGTACCTGAGCCAGTTTGGTAATACCCATAAAAATAAAGAGAACCTGTCCTGTCAAGATAGTCAGGATTTGATAGTAGGCAATCAGTAAACCAGCCGTGATACTGCTGTTGCCGAGACACACCAGCAGTCCGCCGATAATGAAGGGCAGAAATGAAATCAGCATGCCCAGAATGTCAATCCCGATGCGGGTGAATTCCATAAAAGTGTTCGCCCGGATAGCAGCTTCGGTGTAATCGTCGGCGGATTTTTTAAATAGGGAGAGCAGTCGCTTTTCCTGTTTGAAAAAGCGAATTTCCCGATAACCGGCGAGAATATCGAGCAGCGAATCGTTCTGCTCGGCTAATTTCCGGCGGGCAAAGCCGGAGCGTTCGGCGATAGGGTTGTGCGTTTTGGAGACATAAATTAACAGCAGCGGAATGGTGATCAGCGATAAGATTCCCAACTGCCAGTTCCAGGCAATCAGTACAACGATCAGGATTAATGAGAACAGACCGAATGCCAGTGAGCGAATCAGATTTTCATAGAAGAATGTGGAAATATATTCCAGGTCGTTTGCGAAGCGCGTCACCAGGTCCCCGGAAGCATATTCGTTAAAGAATTTAACCGGCTTATGCATGATGGAGTCAATCAGCTTCAGCCGTAGTTTGCAGAAGATATTTTCCGAGGCTTTGATAGAAAACCGTGTCTGAAGACACCAGATCAGGAAAGCGACTGAATAGGAACCTACCAGAGCGATGACATAGTAACCAAGCAGCCGAATGTCTTTCGCCGGCAGGACCCGGTCAATTATCTGTTTAATCAGATAAGGTCCCAGCAGAATCACGGCTGACGAACAGGCGGTGAGGAGGAAGCTGGCGATCAGCAATTTTTTCTGGGCGATAATGCCCTCTTTGGTGACATTCCAGAGAGTTTTGAAAAGATGGCTGATTCGTCTGGTTTTTGGTATATCGGTGTTTGACCCAGTCACGGCATTGCTCCTTTTACTCGATTTTGCTAAGCCATTCGTCAAGATGAACACTTTCCATGCCCAGTTCCTTTTTTCCGGCGCCGATGGCATAAAAATCACGCTGTAGTTTTTGGGAAGCTCTGTCAATGACAGACCGGATATGCGGGGTGGGGATTTTTAAATCAGCAGCCAGAGTCAGAAAGGGGATCAGCGCAAAAGGTACATTTTCTGTCAGATAGCGATGATTGAGCGAGTGCGGTGTTGGAATCCGGTTGTTGGTCAATTTCGGATGCTGTTTAATCGTCTGACATAATTGTTTGGCAGAGCACTGCTGCCCTGGAGGGAGATTTGCCAGAGCTGTCCCAATGGAAATAGCTTTCACCCCCAATTGCGCAGACAATTGAATCCTTTCCCGATCAAATGCCAGAATAGTCCGGGCGATAGATTCATTTATTCCGTTTGCGTATAGATTCCAGTTTTGGTTGTCTTTGGCTTCGATTTTAGCAGAGTTTCCCAGCATAAGCGGTGGGTTGAGAACGGCATTGAAATTATTCAGACTGGTAAAGAGAACATTTTCAACAACGGTGATTTCCGGAAAAATCACCTTTATAATTTCAAGAAATTCATAACCTTTGCTTGAAGGTAGTGCTGCAGCCCAGACCCGTCGCTTGCGATCAATAATCTGAACTGTACCGGGAGCAGTCATCCGCGCAGTGTAGGGCAACGATTGCAGCTCCACCGGAATGACGTCGGTTTGAATGCCGTATTTCTGTTTCCAATGGTAAAACCGCAATGCGGCAAAGTAGGAAATGAATATCAGATACTGGTTGGTTCCCAGGAACGGAGCAATGCTACGGACGAATAGCTCATGCCGATACGCCGGTGCCGCGATAAAAACACATTGGACATTTTTCAGTAGCTCCGGAAGCTCGGTGCCAATCCGGTTGAGTTTGATGAAACGGGTCTGTTCCTGCTCCTTTAGGAAAATCCCGCCGGCATTTTGCAGGGGAGCGATGTGCGATTCAAACCGGGGAAGGTTTCCCAAATTAACCGGGAATCCCCGCCGCGTAATGCCGGCGACGAGCGCAAGCCCGGAGTTACCCGAGCCTAAAACGGTAATTTTTAAGTGCTCGATAATAGATTCCGATTAGAGTTGCTTTAATATTCGGCTACTGACGCGTTCAAAAAGTTCCTGTCCCCGCGCATTCAGCCGTTGCCATGCGGGATCATCGGCAAATTGATCTGCGAGTTCACCGTCCGCATCCAGTGCGCTAATGTCATGATAACTGTACCATGATTCATACATTTCGTCGCCAATTACACATAAATAGTGTTTGACGGATTCGAATTTGGCACCGTGTTCTTTGAGCCACTGATCAAACTGCTTTTGCCATTCAGCTGCTTTGGGGAGGTCTTTTCGCGCTGCGTCCTTAAGTTTTTTAACCACTACATAATTTGTCATCTGATTTACTCCTTTTTGGTTATTTACTGTGTTGCTTTCTGTTAATCCGGAATTTCTCTGACTACTTTAATTGTGTGAAAATTATTACCCAACTCTTTAAAACGATCGGTCGGATAGGATTGGGCCAGAGTGCATTTTTTCAGATTTTTATCGGAAAGGATAGTCGGGAAAAGCGTATTCTTGCGCCGAACCAGGACACCTTCGCCCACCCAAAACTGAACAACCGAATTGTATGAAGAACGCAGATGCAAATAGCCGGGCATGCCCTTGCGTAAAATTACCGGGATTTCCTCGTCTGCATCTATGCATTTTAACATGGCAAAGGTTTTTAAATAAGCCCAGGCTGTCTGGGCGGATTCACGAATCTCTTTTTGGGTCGGAGTATATTGCGGGCAGTAGTAATTTTTACGGGCTTTTTTTTCGATATTGGTAATTTGTTCAGTATTCTTTGGGTCTTTCCAAAAAGTTTTAGCCGTCTGCAAATTTACCCGAAAATGAGCCATGAAATCGGCATGGTCTATGCGTTCACTGACGGTTTCAAAAGAAAATTTGATATTAGTGCCACTCAGCATTTCGTTAAGATAAGCGGTCAGTTTTTCCATTGATTGAAAATAGGTGTAAAAGTGATCCGGCGGATAATTGGTAATATTCAATCCATAGCGGATAAAGCCGGATGCCAGATAGGTTATCTGAACCCCGGGTTCATAGCAGGCGGCGATTTTTAAAGCCAGGTCTTTCATAAAAGCCAGATTGAAGAATTCCGCCCAGTCGGCTTCAGGCGCTGCGGTTAAATGACATTTTTTATAGCCGCCGATGGGAATGTTCAGCTGAACCGCCCGCTCGGAATCCACGCATTTTTGAAAATTTCGATGAAATTTTAGCCGGCTTTGGGCATCAAGCGAGCATGCCCGGTAGCGTTTTGTAATGAGCCGGCAAAAATCCGGACCGTCTGTTGAATTTTCATCAATTGCTGTTTGCCTGGGTAATTCGGTGTCCAGCAGACTGTTGAAAATTTCGTCTATCTGGGTTGCGGTTGGTTGCATTCATCCAAATGATAAGAAGTAACTTTAAATATTTCATGCAAATTATAACCATAAAGTAACATTTCTTTACTAACAACGGTATCGCTATCATTTTACGTTCCATGCCGTGCGAACAGGGGACAACTGATTCTCATTACGATGCTGTTAAAGAATAGACCTAATCAATGCTAAAAAAAATCTTGTCGAAAATAATTCTGCTGATAAATTAAGCCTTATTTGGAGGGGGTTTTTTAATGCAGAAATATTTTTTACACCACTATCCTTATGGCATCTTCAGGATTTTTTCCGGCGCCCATTTTCTGGGATTGCTTTGTATTTTCCTTGTCAATGTCATTCTAATTTATTGGGTCAGAAAATATAAAGACGAGTCGCACGACAAAATCATCCGCTGTACGCTGGCGGGTTTATTAATCCTGCAGGAAATTTCTTTAAGTCTCTGGCGGATTTATTGCGGAAGATGGCGCGCCGGGACTTCGCTGCCGCTCCATCTCTGCGGTGCCGCGGTGGTTCTCAGTGCGATAATGCTGATCAATAAAAATTACCGGCTCTACGAACTGGTCTATTTCTGGGGGCTCGGCGGAGCAATCCAGGCGCTCCTGCAGCCGGATATCGTCTATCCCTTTCCGCACTACCGTTTCTTCCAGTTTTTTGTGTCACATGGTCTGATCGTCACTGCCAGTCTCTACAGCACATTTTCTTTTTCTTACCGCCCGCAATTCAAATCGATTTTTCGGGTATTTGTGATAACCAATATCTATTTGGTTTTCATTGCAATTTTTAACTTCCTGACCGATGGGAATTATCTGTTTATCTGCCACAAACCGGAGACAGCCTCGATTATGGACTACTTCAGACCCTGGCCATGGTATATTCTGATATTGGAAGTCGTCGGTCTGGTGTCGTTTTTTATCTATTACTCTCCCTTCGCCATAAAGGATAGTCTGGTGCGGATTCGCAGTAACCGGCAACCATACCGGCTGGCGAAAAGTGGGTGAGTAATATTCTGTGAAAACAGGATCTCAGCAGAACCGTATTAACAAAAACATATTATAGATTTCAGGGTGACGTGTGTGAAAAATTTTTACTGTTGTAGTATCAGCAATACTGCAATTCACATACTTTCTTTGTATTTTACAGCCATGAAAAAGTGGCAGAATAGATATTAACCGTCAGGAAAATCAACCGGGTTAACTTCGGGAACTTCTAATGTCGAGGTCAGAGGTGATTATTCTATTGAGTTTGGTGAAAGCAGGATACGAATTATCTAAGTGGTAGTAGTGGTAGTAAATGGTGAATCCGCTGTACATTTTCATCATCGTTTTCGGAGCAGGATTATTTCTGTTTCTCGTTGACCGGTATAACCGGGCAGGTACAATGGGGCTGTTTTATGCGGCATTGACTGGTATCTTGCTCATCGCCGGTCAGTGGCTGGTTGCAATTTTGCAGGGCACAGACACGGTTGTGGATCAGCTGAACGGTTCCCCGCTGGCGGTTTTGGTTTATCTGAGATTGGGAGCCGAAGAGGTAATGGGAACGTTTCTGGTGAATCTGGCTGGTCTTCTCAGCGCTGTGTCTCTATTTTCAAAATTTAAACAATCCAAAGTTACCGGGATGCTATTTTTTCTGCTGATGATAGTGAGTCTCAATGGAATAATCCTGACCCGCAACCTATTCGTTCTGTTTGTTTTTATACAAATCGGATTCATTGCGACTGTAGCAGTCCTGGGATACCGGTGGAATCCGGTATCAGTAAGCGCGGTATTTAAACACTTCAGGGTTTATGGAATTTCATCGGTATTGCTGCTGCTCGGTTTAATCTGCCTTTATTGGCTAACCGGCACACTGAATCTGGACAACATGGTTACAGTGAAGGAACTGCTTGCCGGCAGGGCGGGATTTGTGGCTTTGTTTCTGGTAGTTGTTGCGATTGTAATCCAGCTGGCACCCTTTCCGGTGAACGGCTGGGCTCTGGACATATATAAGACGGCCAATAGTGGAGTCGGGGCGATGATTGCTTCAGCCGGTTCGGCGGCTCTGCTCTTTGTAATCTACAAATTGACGCCGCTGTTTGACGTAAGAATCTTTGGTTTACTGGCGGGAATCGGCGGTGTGACCTTTGTCTTTTCTAATCTGCTTGGGCTAAAGCAGAACGACTCCAAAAGGCTACTGGGGTACTCGTCAATTGCCTGGACGGGGCTTTTACTGTTGGTGATAAGTCTCTTATATAGAAGTACTTACGGAGAATTGACAAAGGACTTGTTGATCATAATAATCAGTGGTCTCTTTCTGAATCATTTTCTGGCGAAGGCGGGACTGTTTTGGTTGGCGGGGTTGTTCAAGAATAAAAATACCAGGCGCTTGTCGGCGATCCGACAGAATCCGCTGCTGCTGTTTGTCTTTGGCAGCTTTATTTTTGCGCTAATCGGATTACCGCCGTTTCCGGGATTCTGGGCGAGATGGGAGCTGATTGTATTCCTGGTGAAAGGCGGTCGGCATTTCTGGATTTATTTGATATTAGTTGGTTCATTTTTAGAAGCGGTATATCTGATCCGCTGGTTTATTTCCGTCGTGAAGGAGCCCGTCAGGCAGGCAGCCGCACTCAATTTCAGGACGCTGGTGCCGCCGGTGCTTTTTGTAATCGGACTGTTTAATGCCGGTTTTTTAATGATTATATACTATTATTCATTCAGTCCGCTGTTTTATACACCCCTGATGGGGGCTGCCCTGTTCTTTGCTATTGATTGGCTGCCAACGAAAGTCAAAGGGATTTTCTGTATTATGTTCGCCGGAGCCTTTGCTCATCATGTCATTGCGCAGCTTGAGGGAATATTGCAGCTGTTTGCCGCCCTGTTTCTGGTCGGCGGACTGGTTCAATTGATCACGACACTCCACGCGACAGGTCGGAGAAACGGGCTCTATCCGCTGTTGACAATGCTTATATTATCCCTGGGATTGTTGGTAAAATCCACTACAACGGTGCAATTTCTCTATGCCTGGGTGCTGGTAATGATCAGCTCCTTTTGCCTGATTCTCAGAGGGAAAAGTGCGCAGGACCCCAGTTTCCATTACATTCTATTCGCGCTGGCAGGCTCGTATTGCATTCTGCTCGGATTTGCGCATGGTTGTGCAGTCACGGGCAATCTCAATATTTTTGCTCTGGCGGACATAACCGCCGATGTCACAGTAAGCTACGGATATCTATTAATCGGCTTTTTAATTAGTGTTGGTGTGCTGGGGCTGCATATCTGGTTGCCCGGGTCCTATGCCGAATCGGAGCATGATGTTTCACCGCTAATTGTCTCTGTTGTAAGCAAGGCGGGAATTTTTGGAATACTGCTCATCGCCGGATATCTGGTACAGTCGTTGGTCGGCAACATTGCTATCAATCTGTTACTGGGTTGGCTGGGCGCTGCAACAGCACTGGTCGGAACACTGTTGGCGGTTTCTCAGCAGGATATTAAAATATCACTGGCTTATGCAAGTATGGGGCAGCTGGGCTTCATAATTTTATCGGTAGCGATAATGTCACATTTGAGCTGGCTTGCGGCGCTGTATTTAACGTTTCACCATCTGCTGTACATGGCGCTGCTGTTCCTGGCGACTGCCGGTCTGATTTCCCGGACAGGCACTGGCGCTCTAAAAAAGATGGGCGGATTATTACGGCGGATGCCGTTTACTTTTATTGCAGTACTGGTCGGACTCATTTCGCTTTCCGGCATACCACCGCTGTCGGGATTTGGGTCAAAATGGTTACTTTTTACCGCCGGAGTTGAGCGGAGTTGGTATTTTCAGACAGCATTAGTATTCATTGCGAGTATAATTGCACTCCTATACTGTTTGAGATTAATGCGAGCTATCTTTTTCGGACGATCCCGACGAAAATTCAAGCAAATTAAGGAAGCCTCTCTCTGGTATCTGCTTCCGCAATATCTATTGCTCACGGCGATTATCGTGATTTCAGTATTTCCAAGCCTGATGCTTGAAGCGCTGATTGCTGCGGTTGAGAGCTATTTTCCCGCGACTGTTGACTGGAACAGCCAGGCGGTCCTCAGCCGTCTGGGCTATTGGAACGGCAATGCAGCTCTGGTGTTGACGACAGCCGTGTTTGTTTTGCCATTGCTGATATTTATTCTGCATGAATGGAAGCCGCAATTGGTTAGGAAATTTACGGGTGTTTTTAAATCAAGACACCCGGATCGCCCGGAATGGACTCGTAGAGCCGATCAATTTTTGGTACTTTTCCAAAAAGTACCGGTCTTTTTAAAACGATCTTACGTAACCCGGTTTTGGCTGACCATCGCCGGGTGGACGCAATCGCTGGCAACATCAATAAGCCGGATTTACTCCGGTAACGGGCAGACCAATGCACGGCACATTGTTCTTTTTGGAGTTGTGCTTTATTTCGCATCTTGTTGGCAATGCAATTAGAGATTTGACAAATTAACTTTTAAATGGGGGATCTATTATGAATTCAACAGCCGAAACCATTCGTGATCAGAACCGTATGATGCTGCGGCAATCCGGCAAACTACGCATGATGCTCTGGATTCTACTAATTGTAATCGTGGGCGCCATAATGGTCATTATGTTCCTTCTAAGGGACGATCGGGGAAATCCGATACCAGTTAGCAGCCGGCAGCTGATCATCGTCAGAACGCCCTCCTGGACCGCTTCAAAGGGAATCATGCAATGTTTTGAACATAGAGATAACAATACCGGTTGGGTCCCGGTTGGTCAGAAGGTGAATATTATTCTCGGTCGCAATGGCATGGGCTGGGGCGAAGGATTGCATCGGATTCCCGGCAGCAGTGTTCCCATCAAGCGGGAAGGTGACGGAAAAAGTCCAGCGGGTGTATTTCGTTTGGGTGCGGCGTTTGGATTTCCCGCAATCGAAGATATTGGTAATTTAAAAATTCCCTATAGGTCGGTGAATGAGTTTTTGGAATGTGTTGATGACGTGGAATCCCGGTATTATAATCAATTGGTTGCAAAGGATCGGATAGAGTCGGTTGACTGGAATTCATCAGAGCGTATTCACCGCGCGCCCAATGCTTATCATTACAGTGTCGTAGTGGAACATAATACTGTTGATACTCAGAAGGGCGCCGGTTCGTGTATCTTTCTGCATTGTGTTTCGGTGCGGGGTGATTCGACGGCAGGTTGCACCACGCTGTCCCGGGCGGAGATGGGCAATATTCTCAGATGGCTGGACAGTGACGACGACCCGATTCTTGTTCAATTACCGGAGACAGAATATATACGGTTGAAAGATAAGTGGGGATTGCCAGAATTTTAGAATTGCTAGATTGATGCACTATTTGGTTCTGCCACTGACCGGACGAAGACGCCTGGAACGAGTATCCCGAAAAGAGGGGGGTACCCCAGAAAAAATAATCGGCTTAACCCTGTGAATTATTCCTTACGGAATTCCGCAGGTCAGGAAACCCGGGAGTATGTTTTGACTAGTGCCCGGACAGAGAAAACGCCCAAACTCTGATTTACCAGAGAATTCTTTGCGCATTTCTGGTGTCTTTACGGTTAGTCCTGTTTGTCCGTTGACTCAGATTTCGAAGAAGTAATCAGGCGAAAGTCCAACTCTGCATAAGGTATTCTGGTTTTTTTCTCGTCCGGATAACCCAATGCAACGATACATTCGATCCGTCTTGAATCGTCAAGACCGAGCAGCTGACGGATATACTGCTCGGACAGGACACCCTGAGCAGTAAAGCGATTGCGGATTTGAATCCAGCAGCTGCCCAGACCGATAGATTGCGCGCTCAGCTGAACGATAATTGCGGCAATGGAACAGTCTTCGATCCAGACGTCACTGACGGTTTCATCGGCGGTTATGATGATTCCCAAAGCGGCATCCTTCAGAAATGCCGAACCGTTTTCTTTGGATTCGGAGAGCCGTTTTAAGGTTTCTTTATCGTCAACAAATATGAACTCCCACGGGCGCAGGTTGCGGGATGTCGGTGAACGCAGCAGCGCTTCTTTCAGAATCTCAATCTTATCCGGTTCAATCAGCCTGGATTTATATTTTCGAATGCTACGGCGCTGTCTCAATAATTCAAGCATGATCACTCCTTTATATTAACCGAAGATCGTTAATCATTTTCCTGATTTTTATGAAATGCGAGCCCTGCCAGTAAATTTTCCCGCAATCACGGCATTTCTTAAAAGAATCAAAGTTGTTAGCAGTCTTTTCAGGTAGCTGGTCTAAAATCGCGGCTTTATCAGCGAGAAGGATTAATCCGTTGCAGGAAGAGCAGCGGGTGAAAGGCGCGATGCTACTGTGCAATTGAAAATAGCCGATAATCTCTTGCAGTTGGTGCTGCGGAGTGTGCTTGCGGACCCAGTAACCGTGAGTGACGGTGTTATGTTTCAGGATGCCCCGGTCGCGGGTTAGGATTATGCGCTTTTCATCGCGGGAGAGGCGAATAATCTCTTCATCGGAATAGTTATTTTCATAGAGAGTGTCAAATCCGCATAGCCGGAGTTTCCGCGCCAGCCCGCCCAGATTGACATCGGCGATAAATTTCGTATTTCGCAAAGGTTTCGGGCGGAGATGCTGCAAGGGGGTGATATCGAGTGATTCAATCACCGGATAGACGGAGACATGTTCGCCCCCTTTTAACTGATAATCGAATGTCACGGATTTGGAGTTCACCAGGATCAGGTCGATTTCTGTGTGGGGTACGCCAATCGCTTCGATTGTGTCTTTGATGGCTGGATTCCCGGTGAATGTCACCGGGAATGATTTTTTTCGCAATTCAACGGGCAGGAAGTCGTTTAATTCTTCGTAAAAACGGAATTGGGCGGCGTGTTGAATAGGGGTGTGGAGTGTATTCATGGCATGATTAACTTTGTAAAAGTTGACCAATTACGCAAAGGATATTTTGATTGGGCGTTGGGGAATTTTGATTCTCTTAAAAAGGGGTTTCAAACCTTGTATGATCCTTCCGGCTGGGTCAACTCGGCTGCCAATTGATCATAGACTTCATTTATCAATGCCTCATAGTCGTCGTCGCCATTTGGGAAAATCGGTTCATGAAATTTCACCTGTATCTTTTTCCAGGGGCGCGGAAAGCGGGCGCCGCGTGGGAGCGCCTCAAATGCGCCTTTGATAGAAACCGGCACAACCGGGACTTTTAATTCAGTTGCCAAAATCGCGAAGGTTTTTTTGAATTCATTGAGTTGACCGTTGTGGGTGCGGGAGCCTTCCGGGAATATGATGACATTTTTACCCCGTTTCAGTACTTCGGCGAGCTTCTGAAGGGATAATTTCAATTCCTTGTTAATATCGGAGATGATGATATTATGACGATTTGCCAGGGCTTTGACCCAGCGTTTCCGGATATGTTTCTTCTTGGCATAAAAGTAGGTGTTACGATTGGTTTTATTATCGAGAAAGACCGCGACAAACATGCCGTCTAAAAAGCTCTGGTGGTTTGGCGTAAAAATACAAGGTCCCCTGGGAATATTTTCCCTGCCTTCACCATGCAGACGGAAATAAATTTTGAATAATCCTTTCGTCAAATGCTTGAAGATGTTCCAGGTGAACCAGCTGTCGGGGAGTTTTAATTCGACCTTTTCCTTGAATATCTCCGCCCATTTAACAACCTCGACGCTGAGTTTATTTTTCTTTTCTCGCATATAATTGGATAATTTTTCAACAGTTGGGTGATGCTGAAAAATGTCATCTGAAATTTCGATCCCGAAACTCGATTGCAGGAAGGTCTGGAAACTGACTTTTTCCAGAGAGTCCAGACCGAGATCAATTTCGAAATGATCATCAGGGAAAATGTCGGCGTTTTTCTGTTTCATGAGAAAATCGCGAATCACCTGGTATTCTGCGTGCTCCGGCTCATGGGTACTGATTTTTTTTAATCCTATGGAAGCGGCTAATTCGGACAACCTGAAACGCTGAAGTTTGCCCAGCCTGGTTTTCGGCAGCTCTTCTTTCAGAATGATGAACTTTGAGATTTTTTTATAATAGGAAACCTGTTGGTTGTATCTGTCAACAATTTCTTCCTGAAAGAACTGGTTGATATTGTGAATATTCTGTTCCTTTAATGCCTTGAAATCCGGATAAAACGCCGCCTGGATATGATCATCTTTCTGGAAAACACCGACATCGGCAATCAGGTCCGAGAGCGACAACAGCTTTTTTTCGCTTTCTTCGGGATTGATTTTCTTTCCGCTGGATAGGACAATGATTTCCTTTTTGCGCCCGGTAATTCGTAAGTAACCGTCTTTATCAATTGTTCCAAGGTCGCCGGTATACAGCCAGCCGTCTTTTAATACTTCGGCGGTTTCCTCCGGGCGGTTGTAATAGCCCTGCATGATGTTGCGACCCCGGGCGACGATCTCTCCATCGCGAATCTCCATTTCGACATCGGGCATCGCCTGACCGGCGGAGCCGATTTTCCACTTTCCCGGGCGGGTAAAGGTAATCATCGGAGCGGCTTCGGTCATACCGAACCCTTCGAGCATTTCAAATCCCAGGGCTTTGAATCCACGAGCGACATCTTCATCCAGTTTGGCGCCGCCGCTGACCATGTATTCCACCTGCCCGCCGAATTTCTGATGAACGGTTTTGAACACCAATTTTGAAAATGCGCGGGAGTTGATGAATTTAGCAGTCTTAAATAGTGCTCTGGTGATGAAATGAGCGTTGATTTTGTCCATGATGCCTTTATGGATCGCCGCATAGAGTCGGGGCACACCGATGATGATATTGACGGCGTTTTTCTGGAGTGTTGCGATGATATCTTCGGAGCTGATTGATGGTGAAAAGGCAATTTTTCCACCGGCTTTCAGCGGCGCGATCATGACACCTATGAGGGGAAAGATGTGATGAAACGGTAGCAGCGCCAGTACTGTCCGAAAATCCGTATAGATCGGAATGACGTCAGAAACGGCTTTCACATTGGCAAGGATGTTATCAAAGGAGAGCATGACCCCTTTGGGACTGCCGGTGGTGCCGGAGGTATAAATAATTACCGCGGTTCGGGTCACTTTCGGAACATCAATAGCATCGGGACTAAACTGTTCTGCTTTGTAATGCTGATCTTCAAAGCAATGTAAGCCCGGTTTATGACCGACGGATTGAAGCGCCCGCTCCAGCACCGCTTTGGTTTTCTCAGAGTAAAAGATCTGTTCTGGCTGGCAGTCGTTCAGGATGAAGGCAACTTCTTCGGCGGAGGCGAGAAAATCCACCGGAACGACGACAGCGTTATTCTTCCAGCCGGCATAAAAGGCAAAAATCCACTCCGGACGGTTCTCGGCGAAAATCGCAATTTTACCAGTCCCTTTAGTAAAAAGTGTGGCATAATAATCCACATGGCGTAGCAGGTCTGTATAACTGTAGGTTGTGTCCTTCCAAATCAGAGCGGCTGTATATGATGGGTTTAAAAACAATGCAATCTCCTGATAAAAAGTTGGGCATAGTATACGGAAAATGCCCGACGATCAAAAGGGCTGTTTCCGGCATTTATGTAAAAGAATTGTAAAATTAATTGTGAACGGAAAAGTTCCCTGATTACAATCTTTTTCAGAAACCGAAACCAATCGAAACATTGACCGATGGAATGTACATCAATTTATCTGACTTGACTTTTTCACCAAGAAATTCAAAATAGCTTTTGGCGACGTAAAGGGCTAATGTGCTGTTAAGAATTCCATACTTTCCCATGGTACCGGTCAGACCGAATTCAAAAATGGCACCGTTGAGGTAGTATTTGATATTGGCGCCGGTTTTGACCAGATCAAAGAGGATGGAAGCTTCGTTAACAGTGACTCTTGCAGTGCTGTAGCCGACTCCGCCAAAAAAGCCGCTGCAGGAAGGTTTCAGGTAGCGCCTGAGACTTGTGGTCAAGGAATACAAATCCGATGTTCCCATAATCAACAAGCCGGATAATACACCCGCTTCAAACTCCGGCAGGTGAGCGAACGAAATGCGCCATTCCAGTTGTGGCTTGATAAAACGATAGCAATAACTGACATCTGTCCATTTACAAAAAATCAGACGCATCGGTTTGAAGACTACATAATTATGAATATTTATCGCAGGATTCGGAGGCGGTTCAAAAGGAACTTCTTCCGGATTGATGTCTGGGAAATATTTTCTGATTTCCGAATACAGTTTTGTATTGTATTGATTACGCTGATCAATTTCGATGGTGTTTGAAAAGGAGTTATATTTGATTCGTGGATATTTTTTTCCTGATAACTCTGATAAAGTTGGTTCGGCATCTTCACCGTCTATAGTTGCGATTATTTCCCGATCAATAATAAATAAATTATCACCGTTTTTAAGATATAAATAATCGTTATCTATGGATCTGACATCTCCGGTGATATTAATTGCATTGTTCAAAGTTATTTGAATGGCTGACAACAATGACGACAATAAGACGATGATGAGGAACAGTCTATTCAACGGATTATGTTTTTAGGATTATTTTAAAAGGACGCATTTGCGCTGAACAGAATTTCGGTTGGATATTAAATGAATGATATAGATTCCCGACGATAGTCCATCCGCATGCCAGGTGACATGATAATTACCGGCATAGTGATAACCCCGGAAAAGCTCCGCCACCTGCCTTCCGTTAACGGAATAGACGGACAGGACCACAAATCCTTCTTCGGGCAGCCTGTAGCTGAAAGTGGTGTAATTATTAAAAGGGTTCGGATAGGCAGGTGAGAGGAAAAACTTCGATGCCGCCGGGCGATTGGTGAACTCAATGCCCTGCTCCTGTGATTCCATTGTCAGAATGATACTGTAAACGCCATCCGGTTTAACCAGCAGCACTGTATCAGCATTGGTGTAGCCCTCTTTCATGAATAGAAAGCGATTAAAGCAGGCATAGGCAGTATGAACCAGAACGCCGAGTGAATCGGTATAGATGAAAACGGTATCGCCCCACGTGGAACCATCAAACCGGATACCGCTGTACAGACCAGCAACAGGAATTGGGAAACCGTCTTCATCAAGAATTTGAAAATTGATTGTCCCTGTGGCATTTTCAGTGTCATTTTCAAAACCGAGTGTCGGGGAATTGTCAACGTACCAAAAATCGGTACCAGTGATGCCGTACTCGACTTTGCGGGAGAGAGATTGCGAAGAATCAAAGGGCAGGTTACCGAGGATCAGCTGGTCGTCTGCGTAGTTGTGTTCGATTTGAAACTGAGAGATGTTCAGATACAGTCTGATAGTATCATTTTCCGGATCAATACGGAGTTCGCTGAACAGACTGTCCGGTGTGATCAGTGAGTAGTCGAAAGCCCTGATACAGCCCGGCTTCAGGTAAGCCGTGTCCTTTTTTGTCGTCAAATAGGCACTGTCAGCATCGAAGACATCCATTGCTGGAAAAAATTCAATAATCCAGCCGGAAGCGGCGAACTGGATTTCACTGAAGTAAACCGGGGCTACCGGATCGGCGTATATCGTCATTAATGATAAACAAACAATGCTGAGTAAAATGAGGTGTTTCATTTCAAACTCCATTGCAAGCGTAAATTATCTGCGGTTCGGAAATTTTCACGATAAATCCGGTAATAGCTCTTAGAACCGTTTTGAATCAATAAATAATCTCCAGGTAGAATCTTTTCCAGGGTAATCTCCGGTGAAACGATGAGAATGAATTCCGCCGAAACCAGTGGAAAATGCCATTTCATGGTTGTATCGAGGATATATTCAAAATATTTTCCAGGCGTTGCCTGCTCATAAGTAATCGTAATATCGGTGGCACTTTTAGAGGGAATCTTAACGGGGAAATGAATTCCGGTCCGACCTTTCTGATACTCGATTGGATTATTATCGGCATCAGTGATGCAGATGGTATGGGGGAACGGCAGATTTTCATCCTCCGGAAAGGGGAAATAGAGCATTTTTCGCACTGTTTCCGGTGAATCGTTGCGCAAGGTATAAATTCCCGAAACATGGCAGTGGTCCGGATGAACTTCAAAAATAATTTTTTCGCTGTGAAAGATGATCGTATTCCCGACGCAAAAAGAGGACAGCGCAAACACCAGACCCAGCGATATGAAAGGGACTGAGGATAAAAGTGGTTTTTTTGCGGAATTAAATTTTATATTCGGGAGCATTTGCTATGCACCGGTTATTATTTAAATCCATTTTAAAGGCTGTTTAAATAAAAGTCAAGCGGATTTTGGAATGGCTAGACCCGTCCACTCTGAACCAATTGAGCGAATTTTTCAAAAGAGCGGTTGTAGGTCCGTTCCACATCGTCGGGAAAGCAGCAGGCGGGCAGCTCCCGCATGCGTAAATGATACTGGACACATTCGCAGCAGATGCCCTTACGGGAACAGGGTGTATAACTGCAGTTACAGTTTTGCAGATTCTGGGGCTGATTGCACTCCATATTTATGACTCCTTTTTCATAAAAATTTCAAATTCCAATTAACAAATAACAAAGAAATTATCAAACATTCAAATTAAATTGCTTGAATTATGATATTGTGAAGGTCTGGGCGTCAAGCAAGATGTCGAGAAACCGGCGGTTGTGGATCGGATTTTCGGCAAAGTAGCAAAGGTGGGAGGCATCCGGGGTGTCGGCTGACCCGAAGTGGGGGATGACAAGATCAGAAATTGGTAGCAATTTATTAGCCAGGTTGGATTCAATGGAGCTGTCTCTGCGGATAGGGAAAATTTTTTGTAGTTGCATTTTTTCAGGAATCAGATAGTCAATGTGCCAGTGCCGTTTTTTACGCCTTGACCGGTGCCGCCGGATACGGCTGTCGAGAGATTTCATCGCCGAACCAACATAAATGTAGTAGCCTTTTGGAAAAGAACATTCACCCAGTTTGCCGATTAACCGGCTGAATTTATGCGCATTTTCAAGCAGCAGCAGATAATTGCCCTTATTGGTACAGTTGGCTTTGACGAGGGAAAAATTGATAGGTATTTCCCTAATACTGGACAGATCAATGGTCACCGGATCGGTTAGATTGAGTACCAGTGCGTGAAACTGAACATTAGGGGCGTTCAGAAATTCCAATCCGTAGGCGTAGTCAGTGTGAAAGTTCGGGAAAAAAGATATGGCTGAGCCATTTATAATCAGAAATACTACATGGCAATTGCGATCATTTTCGCTGAGTTGTTGTAACTCACGGATATGCCGCTGCCCACGCAGGGTTGGGGCATCGGGGAACATGGCGACCCGGTTGTGGATCAGGGTACAGGATTTAATCTCGATGAAAGAGCAGGGTCCTGTCAGATGTTCGATACAAAAATCGAAGCGGGAATTCAGGACGCTGACTTCCCGGCGAACCGATTGAATATCCGGGAACAGTGCCGAAAGGCGGTTATCCCTGAGCAATTGGTGAAAAATATCGTTAACCCGGACGGTATCGAGAAAGACATAATTGTCCTGATACTGGGTTGACACGACTTTATGGCGGTATTTTCCCCTGGCTGATTCAGTGACGTAAAAAGGCTGTCCCGCCACCAGGAATTCGCTCATGCGACCGGTATTGGGTACATACGCCTGAATGGTTTGACCGGCGTGGTCTAATTCCATTACAAACCGGTTTAATCGCCGGATAAACGCCGCTTCGGTAAAGGAGCGATAAATTTGCATCGGCGCCGCTTATCTAATTCGTCACAAGGACGAGATAATTCCATTTATTCAGTCTGAGCGTCGCTTTGTCTGATAATGCTAATTTACTGTCAGTCAGGGCGTTAATATATTCACCTTCAAGTTTATTGTGATGAATTCTCACAACTTGCTGTTGATTAGAGAAGTTGAAAACCGCAATGACCTTATGTTGCTCTTTTTGCCGACAAAAGGCGAAGACCTGTTTATCGTTGGAGGTTTTTAAGCGTGTAAATTCGCCACCGGCGGTACCGTTCCAGAGCGCCTGATTGGTCTGTTTCAGATTCAGCAGGCGGGTGAAGAGTTCGCGGTTCGGGTGCTCTTGCCAGGGGATGAGGTCTTTTTCAAAAAAGGAGAGTGCCTTGTTCAGCCCGGCTTCCTGACCGTTGTAAACCAACGGCATGCCCGGGAAAAGGCAGATGAAGACGAGACAGATTTCCGCGGCGTCGCCGAGACGCTCGTAGGCGGTGCCGTCCCAGGAGTTCAGATCGTGATTGGTCACGAACATCATGCGGTAGTCATCGGGATGGTACATTTTCTGCTCTTTCAGGATCAATCTATCCAGCTGCCGGACATCCTTTTTGCCTTTCGCCATGGCGTTCATCCAGTCTTTATATGTCCAGGCATAGGTCATATCAAACGCCTGCGTATGCAGCTCCGGTTCGTAAGCTTCCGCCAACATAAAGACCGGTTTGATAGTTTCCAGTTCTCTGCGGACATTGTTCCAGAAATCCGTTGGTACCATCGCGGCAACATCGCAACGGAATCCGTCAATATCGAACTCTTTGACCCAATATTTCATAGCGTCGGTCATGACACGTCGCAGATCCGGATTGTCGTAATCAAGATCAATTACATCAGTCCAGTCCTTGACCTCAGTGATATGATTTCCGAGAGTATCGCGGTCAAAATATTCGATGTGAGTCTTAGTCCAGACATTATCCCAGGCGGCGTGATTGGCAACCCAGTCAATGATCAGGTACATGCCCAGTTCGTGAGTTTTTTCAACGAGCCGGCGAAAATCGGCTTTGGTGCCGAATTCGGGATTAATGTCGGTATAATCGCGGACCGCATAGTAACTGCCCAGGTTGCCTTTCCGGTGGACTTCACCAATGGGATGAATCGGCATCAGCCAGAGGATTTTAATCCCCATTTTCTTCAATTCCGGCAGTGATTTCTCGAATTCCTGAAAAGTTCCTCCTTGGGAAAACTGACGGATATTGACCTCGTAAATAGTAGCATTCCGGCTCCAGTCGGGATGGACAATGGTACGTTCAAAGGCATTTAAATGGATCATAATGATTAATCCGATGAGGATGTTTGGGGTTAATTTCATCGAATAACCGGCTACTCCGTACACATCTCGGCTGCTTTTTGGCGGATTGCGGGAATCGCCTCTTCCATGATGTCTTTTACAGCGGCATAATTAAAAGTCCGCTGGTCGAAATCCCGGGTTTCGATGGCGTTCAGAAAGCGGTTCCTGAATTCATCAAAGTAGGAGCCGTAGATATGATAGCTGTCGGCTTGATGGACATAGCGACCGATTTCTACCTTTTTACCGGACAATGCGCTAATTCGATCGGCGATTTTGCATTGTAATTGAATCAGGGCAAACATATTCATGAAAGCGGCTTTATAGGCATCATTGGAACGGAAGCGGACATTAGTGTTCAGGAACCAGGTATCGTTTGTGCCTTTCAGCAGGCGGCACCAGATGCTCTGCAGGCAGGCGGGGTCGTAGCAGCTGTTGTCTTCCCAGACCTTCCAGGTGACCGCCTGAGCGCGGCGGGTGTAAGGGACTTTAGCCAGTTTTTGAGCGATGATTTCGATCTGGTCGAAAGCCTCTTTAATCCCCGGAACGGTATAATCAAACAGCCGCTGATGATAAGTGTATTCCCATTTTGTATCGTCGGGGTTATCGGCATTGCGGACACAGTGATCTTTGATACCTTCGATAACTTCCAGAACGTATTCCTGCAAATCTTCGAGACCGCCGGGCATGTCACGGTGAATCATCGGTTCCATGAGAGGATGGTGAATTACCACCGTCATAGTGCAATCTTTACTGGGTGGGTCCTCAGGTTTGTCGTATTCGGTTTTTATGTCACAACCCTTTTGATAGACTTCAAGCAGGGATTTTTCCCAGGCTTCCGCCAGGGATTTACCTTCGACGAATAGGACCGGAATTTGTCCGTTCATGAGTGCTCCTTTACATTTATATCTTTTGAAATTTGCAATAAAATGTCTCGATTGAATCAGCCATTTTTCGGCACTTGCGCAGTTGTAAAAAATACGAAAATGACTACCGCGGTTTGATTCGGCAGCAAACTCTTTAAAGCGACCTGCGACGAATTCCGGAGAGAGGACCAGGGCAACTTTCAAATGGTAATTGACAAATTTTTGCAGAATCATCCCCAGCTGACCGGATTTCAGATCGAAAAAATCGGCAGGCAGATTTTTCGGATACAGCAGTACTCCAACAGCCTCCTGTTCGCCGCAGAATCCGATGACATCAATCGCGTCACGCTCATTTGAAATCAACGGCTGGTCCGGTAATCCGGTGATATATATTTTCCCATTTTGGTTTTTCACATGCATTAAATCAACCTTTTTCAATTGGTAAGTATTTTAAGATTAATTGAGCATGAATTCAATACGCAATTACGGTCACGGCACGGAAAATATCATAATGAGTGGGAAAATAGAGTAGATTCTTGAATGTGCACAGAATGACAGTATGAGAAGGATAGAATTAACCCATCCATATCTCGGGATTATCACCCCGCGTAACAAACGGGTTAAAACCCGGGATGGGTGCGTGGTCTTAATATCCACGGCTGCCGTGGCAAATTCATACTCTTCGATCATATCATCATCTCCAGGGAAACTCATGAGTAGCCCCGAGTTTTCCCATGGGGATCCTCCAATGGAGTCCTGCGTGACCTACGGGGCAACTCGGGGGATGAAAGAATTCCCAAAAATAATCGGGGATTTATCCCTAAAAGACATTCTCCCACAATTCGATCAATCAATTTTTTACGGTCATATTCTTTTCTGAAAACACCTTGCCAATTTCGCTGCATTGTTGTAAACTTTTTGAAATATGAGCAAAAAAAAGACTTTATATCTGATAGACGGTTCCGCAATTGCGTACCGTTCCTATTTTGGCATGATCCGCAATCGTCTGACCAATTCCGCCGGACAGCCGACGGGTGCCGTCTTCACTTATATCAACTCGCTGCTCAAATTGATCGAGGAGGAACAGCCGGATTATATCGGGATGGTGTTTGATGCCCCGGAGAAAACCTTCCGGCATAAAATCTATGAGGATTATAAAGCTACCCGGGAAGCAATGCCCGACGAACTGGTGTCGCAGCTGCCCTATATTCACAAAGTCACCGAAGCGCTGAACATCCCGGTGATTATCCGCTCCGGCTATGAAGCCGACGATATCATCGGTACTTTGGCGAAGCAGGCGCGGCAGCAGGGTTTTCAGGTCTATATGGTTACCGGTGATAAGGATTTCATGCAGCTGCTCGAACCGGATATTTTCGTTTACAAGCCTGCCAGCGGTCAGAAAGCGGTCGAGGTGATTGATGTAGACGGCGTTGTAGCGAAATGGGGTGTACGACCGGAGCAGATTGCCGATTATCTCGGGCTGATCGGCGATACTTCCGATAATATTCCCGGTGTAAAGGGGATCGGCCCGGCGAAAGCCAGACCTCTGCTGCAGGAATTCGGAAATCTGGAGAATCTAATCGAGAATGCCGATAAAATCGGTAATCCCAGAGTGCGCGATCTTATCAAGAACAGCGCCGAAGAGGCGCAATTTTCCAAGTTGCTTGCAACCATCAAGACCGATGTACCGGTAAACATTGACATCGAGAAGTTACGCTCTCAGGCGATTAACCGGAACGAACTGATCAAACTTTTTGAGGAGTTGGAATTTTACAGTCTGATAAAAACCTTTAGCGCACCGAGTAAATCTGAAAAAGCCGAGAAGGATTACCGTACGCTCAAAGAGCGGGCAGAAATCAAGAAATTGACAACAACTATAAAAAATGTCAAACTGCTCTCTGTCGATCTGGAGACCACTTCCACCAGCCCGATGTCGGCGGAGATTGTCGGTGTCTCGCTGGCGTGGGAGCCGAACAGAGCGGTCTACATCCCGATCAAGTTTCCCGCCGCCCAAAAATCACTTTTTGGCGCGAGTGATAACAGCGAATTTCTGGAACTGCTCAAACCTGTTATGGAAAGCGAGTCGGTTTCAAAATGCGGTCAGAACCTGAAATATGATATGCTGATTCTGAAGCGCTGCGGAATCGAACTGAAAGCCGTGGAATTTGACACCATGATCGCGGCTTTTCTGATTCAGCCGGATTCCCGGTCCTATAAATTGGACCGGCTGGCGCAGCAATATTTGAACTACACCATGCAGCCGATTGAGGAGCTGATCGGGAAGGGTAAAAATCAGATCACCATGGATGAAGTGGCGGTGGAGAAAGTTAGTTTTTATGCCGCTGAGGATGCCGACGTGGCGCTGCAACTGGTACCGATTTTACGGGAGAAATTAAAAGAGGATCAAACCGAGGAAATATTTAAGAGTATCGAGATGCCGTTGATCCCGGTTTTGATGCAGATGGAAGAGAACGGCGTCTATCTGGATACGGATTTTATGAAGCAGATGTCCAAAGACCTTTCAAAGCAAATTGAAAAATTGACCGATCAAATCTATTTTGAAGCAGGTCTGAAATTCAATATCAATTCTCCCAAACAATTGGCGGAAGTGCTCTTTGATCATCTGGAACTCAGTTCTGGGCGAAAACGCTCAACCGCCGTCAATGTATTGGAAAAATTGCGCGATGAACATCCCCTGCCGGGTCTGATCCTGGATTATCGCACGCTGGCAAAGTTGCAAAACACTTACGTGGATGCGATTCCCCAGCTGGTCAATCCGCAGACCGGACGGGTGCACAGCTCGTTTAATCAGACGGTGGCTTCGACCGGACGATTGAGCAGCAGCGATCCGAATTTCCAGAACATTCCAATTCGCACCGATATCGGACGGGAAATCCGCAAAGCCTTTGTGCCACAAAAGAAGGGCTGGAAAATCCTGTCTGCCGATTATTCGCAAATCGAATTACGCATTATGGCACACCTCTCCAAAGACCCGGAGCTGATCAAGGCTTTCAAAGAGGATGTGGATGTTCATACCCGGACGGCGGCCCTGGTTTACGGTGTTCCCGAAAAAGACGTATTACCGGAGATGCGACGGGTGGCAAAAGTCGTCAACTTCGGGATTATGTATGGCGCCGGTCCTTTCAGGATGTCCGAGGAATTGAAAATTCCAATGGAAGAAGCCCGCAAAATCGTTGATCATTATTTCAATACCTATCCTGGCATTAATAATTACATCATCAACACTCTCAACGAAGCGCGTGAAAACGGTTTTGTTAAAACTCTTTCGGGGCGCTTGCGCTATGTTCACGATATCAACAGCAGCAATAAGAATATCCGGGATGCCGCCGAGCGCGCCGCCATCAATATGCCGATTCAGGGCACGGCAGCGGACATGATCAAAATCGCCATGATCGGGATTCACAACCGGATGGAGAAGAAAAAACTCCAATCAATGATGATTCTTCAGATTCATGATGAACTGCTGTTTGAGGTTGCCAATGATGAGTTGGAAGTGTTAAAATCTATCGTCAAAGAGGAAATGGAGGGGGCATTGCCGCTCGACATTCCGGTCAAGGTAGATGTGGGAATTGGAAATTCATGGTATGAGGCACACTAGTGGAAGCATCAATTACATTAAAAAATGTCAGTAAACATTTTCAAAAAAAATATGTCCTTAGCGGCTTAAGCATCGGTATCGAAAAGGGTTCGACCTTTGCAATTATCGGGCGTAACGGTGCGGGGAAATCAACGCTGTTGCGAATCTTGTCAACTATTATGAAGCCGGATAAAGGTGTTGTGTATATTGACGGGAAAGATATAACTGCGAGTACCAAAGAGGTAAAAAGAATCGTTGCCTACCTGCCGGATCATGATATTCACGATCCCTGGCTGACCGGCAGGGAGAATCTGCTTAAACGGGCAGCCTATCTGGGATTCCCAAAAGAGAAATTTCAAAGTGTGGTAATGCCGGTTGTCAAAATGTTCGAATTGGAAGACGAATTGGATCAATACCCGGTTACTTATTCGAAAGGCATCAAACGGCGCATGGATATTGTTCAGGTTCTGATCGGTGATCCCGAAATAATCATTTTTGATGAACCTACTATGGGACTGGATTACTACACCCGTTCGATTCTGTTTCGTTATATCCTGGAGCATAAAGGCAGGAAGACCTTCGTATTGTCATCCAACGAATTTTCTGAAATTCAGACCATTGCCGATCGCTGGATCGTCCTGGATCATGGCAGGGTCCGTTTTGATGGCACTCTGGAGAATATGGTTGCCCAAATCGAATTGCCCTTCTTTGGCAATATTGAATTTCAACAGGGTGGTGATTCACTGATTGAATCATTTAGATCCATCAGCGAGATAAAAGAGATTCGAGATATGGGAAAAACAATTCAGATTGTGACCGATAATGTCCTGGATTTTGTCAATGTGCTGAAAAAGATTGATCTGAGCGAAGTTCTCTCTATCTCCGGTAGTTCGATTCATATCGAGGATTTTCTCGAAAAACTCACAGGCGGGGGATATTGAGATGAAAAACGTTGTCAGTATTCTGTTATCGGAATTAAAGCCCAAGCCGGTGCGCGCCAGCATCGGCACCCTCATCAACATTTTAGTGAGCCTGCTGCTTTATCTGGTGCTGTCCATCGGTCTTGGATTATTATTGCCGAGAATCCAGTTAATCGAAACAGAGTTATGGATGATTCCGGGAATCATCGGTTTCATTACCGGGATCATTGCTTTCAATATTGCGCTGCAGGATTCATTTCATTACAGTTATAATCCCGGGCTGACCGATCAGCTATTGTCCTCGCCGCTTTTATGCCGCCAGGTTTTCCTGGTAAAATCCCTGATCTATCTGTCGAAATCCTGCGGACATCTGATTCTGAGCAGCCTTGTATTGCTCATTGTCAGCGGATTACAGCTCAATTTAGGCTGGTTGATCCTGTTTTGGCTCTATTATATTATCGGTCTGATATCCATTAATCAATTCGGGATAATGGCGGGGATTATTACCACCAACCTGAAGATTCGCAGCGAATTCACCATTATTTTCGTGATGATAATTTTTTTAGTATGCGGAGTCATAGTTCCTTCTCATCAATATTCAGGAATCGTCGGTCAAGTCATTCACTGGTTTCCGGTGACCGTCCTTTTAGAGGGTGGCAGAGATATTCTCATTTATCATTCCATTGATAAAATCAATCTGATTTACCTTGCTCTTTTGGCGGTTCTGGTCTATTTCAGCGCCTATTTTCTATACAAAAGACGGAACTCCCGATGAAAGCCTATCTGGCGGGCGCAATCGAACATGCGCCGGATAAAGGTCGGGCATGGCGAGACGATCTGGCTGCTTTTCTTAAAACAGAATTCGGACATGAATCCTACAATCCACATATCGAGGAACCGAAAATCCTGACTCCGGCTGAGCGCACGCAGTTTCGATCTCTGAAGACGGAAAACCTGTCCGAATTTCAGAAAATCGTCCGCAAACTGATTCGCAACGATATCAACTCGATTATAACGGAAATTGATTATGTCATCTGCCTGTGGGACGAGTACGCAGAAAAGGGTGGTGGAACCTACGGGGAACTGACTGTTGCGTTTTATCAAGGAATTCACGTCTATATGGTGACCCCGCTGCCGCCGGAGAAGATCAGCGGTTGGATTTTGGGCTGCACGACGGAGTTTTTCAAAGACTTTGATGAACTAAAGAAGTTTTTGAAAGCAAGGTTTCTGGATAGTTGATACTAGATACTCGATACTAGATGATTGAAATGAAAACAGATAAAAATGAGTTATAAGAAGTTAGAAATTTGGTACAGGGCGAGGGATGCTGTAATTTCTATTCATAATATGACAATTAAACATCTTCCCAAATTCGAACTATATGAGGAGGGAAGTCAAATACGCCGGTCAATTAAATCAGTAAAATCTAATATTGTTGAAGGATATGGTAGGAGGCAATACAAAAATGAATTTATTCGTTCTTTAATATATGCTTTAGCTTCAAATGATGAAAAGATAGATCATCTGGAAACTTTATTTGAAACAAATTCTCTGGAAGATGAAGTTTTGTATAATGCAATTCATGATCAATTAGACATTTTAGGACGAAAAATCAATCTGTTTATTCAAGCGGTAACAAAAGGACACATCAGTGTACGATAATCCAGCATCTAAAAACCAGTATCCAGAATCTACCACTCCATACACCGTCGCCGAAATCCACCTAGACCACCTGGTCCATAACCTGAATCAAATCCGTCGGAAAGTATCACCCGCCGACGTGATGTGCGTGGTCAAAGCCGATGCCTATGGGCATGGCGCCATCCCGGTGACAAAATGTCTGATTAAGGCAGGTGTGGCGAATTTTGCCGTTGCGCGCTTATCCGAAGCGCTGGAATTGAAGAACGCCGGGATTGAAGAAAATATTCTGATTTTCGGCAGCCTGTTCCCCGACGAGATCGAAGTCGCTTTAAAAAACGGTATCCAGGTAACTGTAACCGATTACGTTGATATTCAGACAATTCGGGAAATCGCGGTTCGGAATTCTATCCATGCGACCGTACACCTGAATATTGATACCGGCATGGGGCGAGTCGGGATACCCTATGATAAAGCCCGCAGCGCTATTATCGAAATGATGAATATTGACCAACTAAAATTAGCGGGGATTTATACCCACTTTGCCACTTCCGACGAAAAGGATAAAACCTATTCAGAACTACAATTACAGCGTTTTAATGGAGTACTTGACGGTTTGCTCGAACAACTTCCTTACCGTCCGATGATTCATACTGCCAACAGTGGTGCGATTCTTGATTTGCCGGAGGCAAAATTTGATCTGGTGCGGGCGGGGATTTCACTCTATGGGCATTATCCCAGTCTGGTTACTTCAGAATCAATTCCGCTGAAGCAGGTGATGACTTTCAAGACCCATGTCGGGCTGGTGCGCCGCTTGCCCGCCGGCAGTTCGGTGAGTTACGGGCGAAAGTATATTACTCGGCAAGAGACGTCAATCGCCGTGCTGCCTGTGGGTTATGCCGATGGAATTCCCCGGGCAATGACCAATAACGCCGACGTTCTGATCAACGGGAAACTTTACCCGGTCGTCGGAATTGTTACCATGGATCAGGTCATGGTAGATGTGGGAGACGACCCGGTGAAAGTCGGTGATGAGGCGGTTTTCTGGGGCGATACGAAGCAGGGCAGCCTGCAAGCCACCCAAGTCGCCCGGCGCATTGGCACAATTGCCTATGAGCTCTGTTGCGCTGTTACGAAGCGGGTGCCGCGGGTGTATCTCGGCGGTTAGGATATGTCAACATTTTCTCCCAATACGAGGAATCCGCTCCGGCTTTGGTCCACGGCTTACCACGATGGAATACTCCTGTCGGAATTCCACCGGGCAGGGATCTCATGGCAATTCAAACTCTTCAATTAAATCATCATTTCCGGGGAAACTCATGAATAGCCCCGGGCTTGAGCCCGGGGAAAGAAAGAGCAGCCCCAAAAAGGGGTTTCAACCCCGAATAACAACCGGGTTAAAACCCGGGCTGGGCGCGGGGTCTTTTGAACCACGGCTTAAAAGCCGTGGCAATTCATACTCTTTGATCTCATCACCATTTCAAGGAAAATCATGAGTAGCCCCGAGTTTTCCCATGGGGATCCTCCCATGGAGTCCTGCGTGACCTACGGGGCAACTCGGGGATGAGGATGACAAACCCAAAACAGGGGTTTCAACCTTGCATAATAAAAGCCTAAAGCACAGCGTGTAATTCTGAGGGAAGAATAACCGAAGAATCTGTATTGGTAAGTCGATTACTCAAGGTGTTAGATTTTGCTTAGCAGATTCTTCACTGCGTTCAGAATGACATGTAAAATAAAGGGGTTTCAATCTTTAAATGAATCGGGTTAACCCGGTGGAATATTCCTTTGGTATATCAGCGGCTGGGATAACTCGCTCAACTATCAGACCGATTATCACCGCCGTCAGGATTGTCAGACTCAGGCGCATCAGCATGAAGCGGAAACCAAGAAACTGGATTTCCAGCAGTTCCTGCGGAATTTTGATGCACGCCCAGGCAGTCAGAAATACACTGATATTTGAAAGGCTTGCTCCTTTTTGACGCAGACCTGCCGCCAGGGGGAAGGCGACATAGAGCGGTCCCGTCGGTAGCGCGCCCAGAAAAAGCGCCAGCATGATGCCGCGCCCGCCCGCGGCTTTACCCAGATATTTCTCCACCATCTCTTTTTTGACCCAAACGGAAAAAAGTCCCATCAGGATCAACACGGCAGGTAAAATGAAGACCATCTCCCGGGTCACCGACCAGGCCGATTGCAATATCCGTGGGCGAACATCCGGGAAAATGCTTCCGACAGTAATAGCGAGAATCATTAAAAGCATGACAATCAGCCACTCGCGCAGAGAACTTTGTTTTTTGTCCGATGTTTTTGCTGTCATAAAATCATCCCCATCAGCCAGCCGATGAGCAGAGCGGCGACAAAACTCAGCCCGTTACGCAGCAAGGCAAAGCGTTTGCCCAGTTCTCTGATTTCCAACGGCAAGGTCACAACGCCAATCATGGTCAGAGTTGTAACAAAAGTAGCGATAATCCCGACAGCGACGCCGGCTTTCAGCAACGTGCCGGTCAATGGAAAGGCGATGATGGAAGGAATGTGCAGGATGGTTCCGGCGAGTCCGGTAACCAGCAACCCTGTCCAGCCGGAACGGGCGTTGAGCCAGGCGGACAATCGCTCGGGTGTTGCCAGTCCCAGAATCAATCCGATCAATACGACAACCATCAGAATAGAGGGCAAGATCTTCATAAACGAGCGCCAGGCCATCACAAGCGCCTGCCGGGCTTTATTGCGATTGATAAACCAGGTGACGACCAGACAGCTCAGGGTCAGCAGATTGATCAGGATAGCTGTTTCACTCAGGGACAATTACCTCATTTGACTATGTATGTTCATCCGAATTGTACTAAAAATAGAAACGAAACCACAAATCCAATTTCCGTTTATATTGCCGGCTGCCGTATTCGGTGCCGGATTTACCGATCAGGAAAGCAGGCCAGCAAAGAAATTCAAAATTGGTTATGGGTTTATAACTCAGGGGAATTCCGATTACCGCACTCCGGTCATTCAGGTTTAAGATTGTATAAACGGACGGTGTGAAATAGATCCAGCCGAAAGGTTCCGGCCAGGATATTTTTAAATACATATAATCCTGCATCAGGTTTATACTGCTGAAGCCGGCTTTCTGAATGTTCATCGCCTGGGCGATTTCGTCCGGATTGCCGGAGGCGGCTGCGTTTTGCAGGAAATTGTAGTAATTGGTGAATTCACTTTTTGTCAAACCCACTTCATTCCGGTAATATTCCAGGATGGATGTGATATTCCAGCGGTTCAGCCATCTCAAACCCAGCAGCCAAACGACGCCGTCAAGGTATTCGGATTTAAGTATTTTATCGGACTCGGTGAATTTGATCTGATCATAAAACCGGCTGTATTCGCCATGGATTTCCAGATTGGGAGAAACATTTCGCGAAAAGTCGAAGCCCGCCCGAACGGGATTCACCCGGCTATAGTACCCAATAAAATCAAGATCTGTATCCCAGATTAATAAATACAATCTGGCAGCCAGGTCCGTGTTTTGGAATTCGTATATCTTATTGTTGACCGATTCTGCTGCGGGTAACATGACCAGTTCAAAAGTCGCGTTATTAACGGAAGAAAGATTAAGACTCTTCGCCAATTCAAAATTCATGGACAATAATCCGGATTGTGCCAGTTCGGGATTTTCCGGGTCTTTCAGGGAATTGACATAGCCCACAGGATTGAAAGCGTAACCCTTACCCCAGTTATAGCGACGTTTTCCCAATAAAAATTGAGAGTTGATCGTCAGATTCAAATTGGCATATAACTCATAGAGACTGACATTGATTTCACCATTATGGGAATAGTCAGTAAAAGTCCGGAAGTGAACACTGATATCTTTGGTCTGATAATCACCATTCAGGTAAAATCCCATGCGGTAGGCTGCCAAAAGATTCTCTATCGATTGATTTGTATACTGCAACTGAAAAATCGGAGAATTTGGACGGCTTTCGAATAGGGAATATTTACCATCGAGATTGCCGCTGAGCTGCATCGTCTCAGGGGGCTGATCATCGGGGATCGTAAAGTCATATTCTCCCGCCTCGGCAGTAAACCAGAACAGAACCAGCCAACAAAAAACCAGCTGTGATTTCATTTTCTCAGGCTTTCAATTCTTGACATATAGTTCATCGTAAATACTTCGTCGGGGAAAGTTCGGGATTTGACCTGCGAATAAACCATAACGGAACGGTAATCTTTATAAAGCGGGCTGTGGGTCTCAATCACGGAGGGTCGGACGATACCGCCGCCGAAATCCCTGGTTTCTTTAAATTCCAGGGTTTTGATCAGCATACCGCTGGCGGAATAGCATTCAATTTTTACGAGGATTTCATCTTTTGTCGCCCACATTTTTAAACGATCGTAAGCCACTGTGTTATTTTTGGCTTTTAAATTCAGAATATAGCCGCCGGTGTCAGTATCAAGCTGTTCAACATCGTACTCCACATTGTAATCAACCTGCATGATATCCGCATTGTTAAAAATGCCGCCTGTCACCGATTGAAGACTTGTGATTCGAATGGGTTTACCGACATTGGGGATATAGAGCCACATATTTTCGCCAAGCCGAAGCGTCGTTCGACCTTTTTCACTGGCGGGTGAAAGGAACAGCATCACCATTTTGTCCTTACCTTTTTTGACGGTATAGACGATGAACTCCTTCTGCCTGCCATTGGGTTCGATATTGATGAGTTTGCGGTATGCTTCATAACTCTCGGGCATCAGCTTATCGTCAATGCGCTTCAGCAATTCATTGCCGTTCTGGGCAAAGACAGTACTAATAGTAAAAAACAGCAAGCTTATTGTAATTATCTTAAATCTATTTCGCATTGGATATTCTCCTCGGTTAAACATGTCTCAGCGCATCCACCGGTTCCATACGGGCGGCTTTCAGCGCCGGTTGCAGACTAGCCAAAGCGGAAATGAGCACGACGGTGATCACGCTAAAGAATGTCTCTGCGACCGGAATTGCCGGTGCGAGTGAAAGTGTCATCATTCCGAACTGGAAGTTAATTTTAACGGCATTGATGATCAAAATAATCCCGATACCGACGCCTTTGCCGATCAGGGCGCCTAATATTCCCAGCATTAAACCCTCAGTCAGGAAAAGAGCCAGTATTTTTTTCGGAAGTGTGCCAATGGAAGCCAGCGTGCCGATTTCACCGATCCGTTCATAGACTGACATCATCATAACATTTAAAATGCTGATCAGGACAATGGAGACCAGGACGATCCGGACGACCACGATCAGCAAGGTGACAATTTTCGAAATGCTGGCAAAGGGCGACAGTTCTTCCCAGGTATGAACCTCAAAAAAAGGTTTAGCGGTTTTTTCGCCTGGTATGGGTTCCAGTTGGGATTTTAACTCCAGGGTGATTTGGTTCAGGCGGTCAAAATGGTTCAGTTTGATGGCGATTTCGGTGATTTCAGCCGTTTCGATCCGCAGTAAAGCGCGGGCATCTTCCAGATGAATATAGCCGTCCTTGCCCGCTGGTCCCAGGATGTTTTCTGATATGCCTGCGACTTTGAAGGTCATGCCGTTCACCGAACCTTCGTTGTTAGTGGCGACCAGTACAATCTCATCGCCCAGTTTGACGTTCAGGCCTTTGGATATATTCAAAGGGATCACAATCGAACCGGGGGTGACGAAAATTTCCGGATTGGTTTCGCCTTCTTTGATCCTTTCGACCAGATCAGTACACACCTGGCTCTCTTTTTCCGGATGAATGGCGGTGAAGCGCATATTGGTTGTTTGGCTGAAGTTGCTGACCATGGCGCTGAAGCGGATTCGTTCCGAATAGGCTTTCACATCCGGATGATTATCCAATAGTGATCTAACTTTGTGGAGATTGGGTTCGGAAATGGTGAGATCGAGCGGAAGATTATCAATTGAACCGACGTAGCCATGCTTGTGAATTTGAAGATCACCGAGATTGGAATTGGTCAGGATTCCGATCACTTCGCTCTTGAATGAATTGCCGATTGCGCTGAATATGATGACCAGCGCTACTCCAATGGTAATAAGTGATGACGTTAAGAGAGTTCGGCGGGTATATCGGCGTAAATTCCGCCAGGCGATTTTAAGAATACTGATCATTTTAATTTACCTCCCTGCTGACAGGATTTTCCTGCGTTTTGGTAATTAGTCCGTCTTCCATCGTCAAGACGATCTCGGCTTCACCAACGATTTTCGGATCGTGGGTTGCGAAAATGAAGGAGGTATCAAATTCCGCCTGCATAGCGTGCATAAGTCCAATGACCTTGTACGCCGTGTGATGATCAAGGTTGGCGGTCGGTTCATCAGCCAAAACCAGTTTTGGTTCGGTCACCAACGCCCGGGCGATGGCGACGCGCTGCTTTTGTCCGCCGGAAAGCTGCGCCGGAAATTTATCTTTTTGATCGCTCATGCCGACCTTTTCCAGCAAGTCGAGAATTCGTTTTTTACGCTTGTCTGCTGGGATATTCTGCACCATAATCAACGGGTACTCGACATTTTCATAGACGGTCAAAACCGGGATCAGGTTGAAATTCTGAAAAATAAAGCCGATGTTGTCACCCCGGAATTTGGCGGCCGTTTGACGATTCAGGCGGGTGATATCCGAACCCGCTACCAAAACACGACCATCCGAGGGTTTATCCAGACAGCCGATTAAATTCAGTAAAGTGGTTTTTCCGCTGCCAGAGGGACCCACAAAGGAAATAAATTTTCCCGGGTTGATACTCAGGTCAATGCCACGCAGCGCCGGAACGTTGACCTCGCCGCTGAGATAGGTTTTTTTTACGTTTTCAAGTAGGATAAGACTCATTGTTGCTACTCCTTTTTCATTTTTTCCTATTCTGATAAAAAGCGGTTTAAATAAACGATTTTTGACTGAATATTCTCCGCCCACTGATCCAGATAGCTGATGCCTTTGGGAGTTATGGTGTAGATTCTTTTTGCAGGTCCCGGTTCCTCAGTCTGCCAGCTGGATTCCACACAGGTTTCCTTTTCCAGTTTCCGGAGAATCCGATAAATGGCGCCGATATCGGGTTTAGTCGCCATTAGTTGTTTCTGTTTTAAATTTTCGATGATTTCATAACCATAGCCAGGCTTTCTGTGTAAGAGCAACAGGACATAAGGTTGTAAAAAAAGCGGCGTCCTTCCGGTAGGGTGTCCACATTTGTTTTTGTCACACATTAATTTTCCCTTTTTGACTTAATCTATATATGTTTAATACATATACAAGATATACTCAGTGTATGCAAATGTCAAGAAGCATTGTGAATCACTACTTAATACCGGGCTTAATCCACCGGGGACTGAACCCGGAAAAGGAAAAAACATAACATAACTAACTGAGGTCATGAAGTAATCTGAAATATATTCCGATATTTTTTACTGATGGAGACCAGCATCAGCATGACCGGGACTTCGATCAGGACGCCGACGACGGTTGCCAGTGCTGCTCCGGATGAAAGCCCGAAGAGCATTGTGGCGGTGGCAATCGCAACTTCGAAATGGTTGGAAGCGCCGATCATGGATGCCGGCGCAGCGTCTTCGTAAGAGAGTTTCAGCCAGCGGGAAAACAGAAAGTAGCCGATACTGTATATAAAAATCGTTTGAATGAACAGCGGAACGGCGATCCAGAAAATCGTCAGTGGATTCCGGACAATAATTTCACCTTTGAAAGAAAAAAGCAAAATCAGCGTCACCAGCAGCGCCACGGTGCTGACCGGCGTGAGAAAGTGAATAAATTTTTCATTGAACCACTCCAGCCCATTGGACTGAATAATCCATTTGCGGGAAAAATAACCGGCGATCAATGGCAATGCTACATAAATACCGACGGACAACAGAATCGTCTGCCAGGGAATCGGCATGGCATTGACACCCAGCAGGAATCCGCCCAACGGCGCATATAAAAAGAGCATGGTCAGCGAGTTGATCGCCACCATGACAAGCGTTAAACAATCATTGCCTTTGGCTAAATAACTCCACATGAGAACCATAGCTGTGCAAGGCGCGATACCCAGCAAAATTGCACCGGAGATGTAACTGCGCCAGAGTTCAACCTCCTGACCGGATTTGATGATTTCCGTCCCCGGCAGAAATTTCCTGAAAAGCACCCCCAGAAAAAGATAAGCGAACAGGTACATGGTAAAGGGTTTAATTGCCCAGTTGACGATCAGCGTCATGGCGACCGGCTTGGGCGTTTTGGCGGCTTTAACTACTTCGGAGAAGTTGATTTTCACCATTATCGGGTACATCATGAAAAACAGGCAGATCGCAATCGGGATTGATACCTGGTAAACCGACATGGCGTCCAGTTTAATGGCGATGCCGGGAGCGATTTTACCGAGCAGAATCCCGCCGGCGATGCAGAGCAGGACCCAGAGCGTCAGATACTTTTCAAATATGTTCAGTTTTTTTTCTGAAATCATAAAACCTGCTACGAAAAAACCAGATATACTCCTCCGAGAATTACCAGCACGCCGCAAATCTTTTTCAGCCAGACGGCGCCTTTGGATTCGGCGCTCCAGTTTAAATAATGCTGCAAGGCTTCGGTGAAAGTTCCAGCCAGGACGATTACCGAGCAGTGACCTACACCATAAAAAATCAGCAGCAAAATGCTAAATAGCAAGTGCGTTCCGGCAGTGCTCAGGACAATTGCCAGAATCGGTGCCATATAGGCGAAGGTGCAGGGACCCAGAGCAACTCCGAAAATCAATCCCAGAATGAACGCTGCAAGCAGACCGCGCTTTTTGACTTTTGACGGATCGGGCGCCGAAAAGAAATTCAGAGAAATCACATCCAGCAGATAAAGCCCTACAAGAAAAAGGATAGCGGCTACGAAGTAATTCCCAAACTTTCCAATATCGCCCAGCATGCGACCCAGCAGACCGGTAATGACACCGATCAGGGCGATTGTGATCAAAATGCCGGTGGAAAACAGCAGCGAGAGCCAGAATGCCCGCCGGGTAGTGACATTTCCCTGACCATTAATAAATCCGATTATCAACGGAATGCTGGAAAGATGGCAAGGACTCAGCAGGATGCTCAGGATTCCCCAGATGAGCGCCGCCATTAGTGCGATTACCGGGGAGGCGTTTAAGGCTTGCGACAAATTATTAAACAGCGACCCGATCATTGAATGCTAATTCCTTTCAGCAGTTTTTCAATTTCCGCCAGCGGAAAAAATCCCTCATGCCGGAAAAATTCTTTGCCATCCGCATCGAGGAAAACTTGAGTTGGGATGACGCGGATACCGTATTGTGTGGCATAGGGTTGACCCTCTTTAGTCCAGACATCATAAAAAACCACTTTGACCTTTTCCGGATATTTTTCCTCAATCTCTTTCATGATCGGCTGCATCTGCCGACAGGGTATACAGTTGACCGAACCCAGTTCAATGAACGTCACCATGGGAGTCTCACTTGTAGTACTCGGTTCGGTTGGTTTTTCTTTATCAGCGGATTTGAATTCTGCCACCGGTTTTTCATCTGCTCTATGGATGGAGTCTCCGGCGTCGGTTTTTTCTCCACAACTCCGCAGAGCGAATATTCCGGCGACTATTGCCAGAAGGATCAATTTTTTCATAATAAAGTACTCCTTAATACAATTTCAGAAAATTCACTCTTTGTTGCCTTCGATCATCCAGTGCATCAGGGTGGACTTGGTTGGGATTTTTCCGCTAGACATGACCTCTCCGTTAATCACCAGACCGGGTGTGAACATGATCCCGTAATCGGCGAATTTGTTGAAATCCGTGATTTTCTCCAGGTGCATGTCCAGATTGTTTTCAGCGGCGACGTCGTAACATAACTGTTCCAGCTTTTTACAATTCGGGCAACCACTGCCCAGAACGATTACCTTCAACATTTTTATACTCCTTTTTTGTCGGTTTAATATCTGTCCGATAAAATTCATTAAAACGGTTTTTGATTTTATCACGGACATTGCGAAATACCGCCAGAATTTCTTCTTCCGTACCGGTCGCTTCTGCCGGATCGTCGAATCCGATATGCAGACGATGCTTAACTTTTCCAAAAAACACCGGACAGGTCTCTCTGGCATGGTCACAGACGGTGATAACATAGTCAAAATTGGCATTCAGATATTCATCAACGTGATTGGTTTGGTTTCGGGAAATATCAATACCGATCTCTGCCATGACCTTGACCGCATAGGGATTGACCCTTTCTGCGGGTTCTGTGCCGGCAGAGAAGACGTCGAGGTCGGGATCAATTTTCTTAAGAAATGCCTCCGCCATCTGACTGCGGCATGAGTTACCAGTGCAGAGAATGAGGATTTTCATAGTGATTCCTTTTTTTGACATGATAACAGGATTTACATGTTTTATTTTTTGACATGATAACAAGATTGACAGGATGTTATTTCTTTATTTGTTTTTTGTGTTTCGATAAGTTTTAAATTTGCGTTTTACTTCGACTTTTTGCTCTCCGAAGTTGATTAAAAGACCGTTTTCAATCCCGGTGGCAGTCAGATAATTGACCAGTTGGGCTTCATGTATTTTATTGAGTCTGGTTACGGATTTCAATTCGACAATAATCGTATTTTTAACTAAAATGTCGGCAATAAAATCACCTACTTTCTGATTCTCATAATAGACGCAAATCGGTTTTTGGAACTCTGCTTGAATCTTTTCTTTTCTGAATTCGATCGCCAGGCATTTTTCATAAACCGACTCCAGGAAACCGAACCCCATTTTATTATAGACTGAAAAAGCGCAGCTAATAACTTTCTGGGTTAGTCCGTTTATTTCCATTAAAACCTCCTTTCATTTGACATGATAACAGGATTGAAATGATTCTTTTTTTGACAGGATAACAGGATTGACAGAATTTTTTTTAATTGAGTTATCAATCTGCAACTATATTTTTCCCATTTATACAAACCTTGAATTTTGTTCGTTTTTACTGAATTGATACTGCATTTTTTAATTACATTATGTTAATCTTGTCTATAAAATACTTCCGTAAATCAGACCGGAAATAGTAGCCATGACAACCACGAGGCTTACATAAACAACGGTTTTCTGTGTGCCGATGACGCTGCGAATGACCAGCATATTGGGTAGCGAGAGCGCCGGACCGGCTAACAAAAGCGCCAGAGCCGGACCTTTACCCATGCCACTGGCGAGCAATCCCTGCAGGATCGGCACCTCAGTTAATGTGGCAAAATACATGAATGCACCAGCGATGGATGCGAAAAAGTTTGATAATAGGGAGTTGCCGCCGACTAAATCGGATACACAGCGATTGGGAATGATGCCCTGCCCGTTTTTGGGACCGCCCAGCAGAAATCCGGCAACCAGTACGCCGACTGCCAGCAACGGCAGAATCTGCTTGGCAAAGCCCCAACTGGCGGACATCCATTCCGACGGTTCGCCTTCATTTATCGAAAGCAAGATAGTTAACCCGATGACTGCAGCGATAAAAGCCAGCACCGGGATTGATGGGAAAATGATTGCCAAGGCAAGCACCGGAAGAGAAGCCAGAAGCACCGGGATTGCTTTGATCCTAACGATGTAAATCAGTGAAAAGATGAGACCAATCCCGAAGATACCGGTAATCAGCCATTTATTGTTATAAATAAAATACCAGACTCCCGAATCGGCGTCGGTTTTGCCCCAGTTGACAAAAACAAGAATCAAAACCAGGGTGAAAAAGTGAATCGCGGTTTGCCAGAGGGGGCGGGGCTCTCCGGAGTCCGGCATTGCCAGCTGCGCGTTTGCCTTATCCTGTTCCTCTTTGCGATAGATCAGGTGCATCGTAAAACCGATTACCACACTGAAAAGCACCGCGCCGGTTACGCGTGCGATTCCAAGTTCTGCTCCCAATATTCTCGCCGTCAGAATAATCGCCAGGATATTGATCGCCGGACCGCTGTATAAAAAGGCAATCGCCGGTCCTAAGCCAGCGCCACGCCGGTAAATTCCGGAAAAAAGGGGCAGGATTGTGCAGGAGCAAACCGCTAAAATTGTTCCGGAAACCGATGCTACGGCATAAGCCAGCCATTTTTTTGCAGTGGCACCAAGATATTTTATCACTGCCGCTTGGCTGATAAATACCGAGATGGCGCCCGCTATGAAAAAAGCGGGCACCAGACAGATCAGTACATGTTCGCGGGCGTACCATTTGAGCAGATTTAATGCTTCGAAAATAGCATTGGTGAATTGTGATTTTCCGACAGGTAATTTTCCGACAGGTAAATAAAATGCCGCCAGGAAAACAGCAACGATCCAGAGCAGCTTTTTATATTCTTCTTTCCAGTTCATAGTTTTTCCTGTATGACCTGTATGTTAAGAATTATTGTTCAGTGTCTACAGATGGTTTCCCGGCAGACGGTGGTAACTTTTGTCCGGTCCGCCTGTATAGTCCGGTTTTCAATCAACCAGTTATGCAGCAGAGGCATCAATTGTCTGATGTATTCATTATATTGCGTATTTAGCAGTTCATAATTTACCCATTTGCCCTCCTTATGGTCGGTGACAAACCCGGCTTCCCGCAGAATCGAAAGATGTTTTGAGACGGTGGATGTTGCCAGACCGAGGACTTCCCGGATCTCACAGACACAGAGTTGACGGACTTCAAGCATTTTAAGAATCCTGAGCCGGTTGCTATCTGCGAGGGCTTTAAAGACTTTGGTCAGTTGTCGCATCTTTCACTTACCTTTCTATCAATTCGACATTTGACGAAATATAAAAAGATAAAAACTGGCAGGCAAGGTAAATGATAAAAAAAATGCGAAGATCAGCTTCGCATTTTTAATTATACTGAACTGCGTCAGGGGTTATTCAAAACCGATATTGTTTTCGTCGTCAAATTCGATACCGTTTTCCTGACCACCGTTGCGCTCACGGTCTTTTTTATAATTATTAATGTTATAGGTCAGAGTAAAAAACAGCATGCGGGGCTGACGCTCAAACCGGCTGTAGGAGTAGAAATTGGGACCTTCATTTCTATGGTAATGGGAGGCAGTTCCGAACAGATCACGGATTTGTAGTGTTGCCGATAATTTCCGATCGAGAAATTCCTGCCGGAATGCCAGATTGGTAAAAAACATCTCGCCGTCCCTGCCCTGAGCACTGACTGTCGGGCTGCGATAATTGGCGCTGAACTGAATCCGACTGCTTTTACTGAGGCGGAAGGTATTATTTACCCGGAGACTCCAGTTGAAACTGCTCTCGTCAAAGGGAACATTATAGAGTAACCCCTTGACGCGATAATTGTACAGATTTCCCATGAGATTGAGGTTCCACCACTGAACCGGGATCAGGGTCAGCATTGTTTCGGTACCGAAGGCGTAATCTTTTCCGATATTATCATAGGTATGTAAAATAATGCCCTCACTGCCCGGGTAGAGGGTCTGAACCCTTTCGATTTTATTATGAGTAATACGATAATATGCTTCAACTGACAGCAGCGATTTACCAAATGTTTTCTGATATCCGGTTTCGTAAGAGTCTATATATTCAGGTTTTAGACCGGCGTTGCCACGGCGTACATTTTTTGCATCCATCCAGGTCTCAAATGGCTCCAAGTACCAGCCCCTGACCCGGTCAATCCGCCGTGTGTAGCTAGCCATCAGCTGCTGACCGTTATTGAAAAAATAGGAGGCGTGCAGGGTTGGGTAAATATCCCATTCGTCAACAGAAAAGCTGCTGTCCACACCGCTCATTTCGATGAACTGATAGGTGTATTCTCCCCGTAGTCCGCCCTGGTAGCCGAAATTGCCGGTTTTTCCGGCATAAATCAGATAAAGCGACTGAATTGCGCGCGTATAGTCGGTTTTGCGATAATAATTCAGATTCGGGACGTAGGCATTGCTGTCGGCGTTCCAGTTATTCATGGTGTTATCATCAACAGAGACGCTGTATCGTGATTGATAACCGGCTTCGATTTTATTTTCATTTTGCAGTGGCAGCATATAATCCAGTTTATAGCGGATTCGTTTACCCGGTCCTGATTCGGTGGAGCGCTGACCGAAATTAAGTGTGCCGTTTTCACTATATTCTTCGCTAAGAGCTTTTTCATCGCCACCACGCCCGCCAAGATCAATCTGATTGCTTAGTTCGTGCCCCTCTTTTTTGAATTTGTGCCGGTAATCCAGGTTAAGTGAATAAAACGCGCCGCTACGATTGAACTCACCATTGCTGATATAAACAGTGGTATCGCTGCCGGGAACCTCATAAATCAGATGTTCGGTTTCGGAATCGCGACCGCCGCTGCGGGTACCATAACGCAGACTGAGTCGCAGCAGATCGGAATCCGTAAGCTGCAAATCAATTCCGCCGCGCAGCCCTAGTGATCTGCCACTCCATTCCGATGCTCCGTCGTATAAATCATAAGTAGTCGTGTCCGCATGGTAAGTACGGGTTTCGCGCATCATATTGCCCGGGAAATTGCGATATCCGTAATCCGCGCCGATAAAGTAACCGATCTGGTTTTTTTTGATATTCAATAGAAAATCCGCGCTGTGATTGCCGAAGGATCCGATGCTGGTATTTACAAGACCGGCAATTCCGGTTTTCTCGGATTTTTTCGTGATAATGTTAATGACACCGGCGACGCCGTCGGGGTCATATTTTGCCGAGGGATTGGTAACTATTTCTATATTTTCAATGGAACTTGCCGGAATTGTCTGTAAGGCATCGTTGGCATCCAGTACCGAGGGGCGCCCATCAATTAAAAGATTAAAACTGCCGCTGCCCCGTAAACTGACGTTTCCCTCAATATCAACACTCACCGAAGGGACGTTTTCGAGGACGTCCACGGCGGTACCGGAGAGAGAGGTAAACTGCTGACTGACGTTAATGACTTTTTTATCAATTTGAAACTCGATGATCGGTTTTTCGCCGACGACCTCGACACTGCCCATGGCAAGCACATCGGGTGTAATCTCGATCCGACCTAAATCAACTTCGCTGGCGCTTGGACGGATGACGAGACTGTCCATGTGAAACGCATCGAAACCGATAAATTTAATTTCCAGGATATAAATCCCGGGACGGAGTTCATTCAGATTGAAGTACCCGTTTGCGTCAGTTATTGTACCGGTGACCTGTTCGTGGCTTCTTTGCCAGTAGAGGACGACGTTGGCATATTCCACCGGTTTATTGTTTTTTCTGTCGTAAACAAAGCCCTTGATGGAGCCGCGGGTCGCCGGACCGGGATCGGCATTGGTCATCCGGATGAACATTCCAAAGAATATCAGCAGAAATACATACATTGATAGATAACGGTTTTTCATTGATTTTCCCTGATTCGGTTACTATTCAACTGTCTCACAAAAACTGTGCTAAACTACAAAATTTTATCGGTTGACAAAGGTTTTATTCTTAAAAGCAAAACAAAACGGTTTCAAGTTCTTTAGATACAAGGAGGTCTGTAAAAGTTAAAATTATTCTAAAAAAAACCATTTTTTCAATTCAGGGAATAATTTATTAGAAAATGTGCTGAAAAATCGTTAGTTTTGCAACATTACTAATATGCTTAAATTCTGAATACAATACAAGTCAGCCGGAGTGAAAATCGAATATTTACAAAGGAGCAGTGAATGACAGAGAAGCGAAAATATGGCAGCTACAGCGTTATTCTGCATTTTAGTGAAAGGGACGCCATTGATACGAGTGGTTTTACCGCCTTGCTGGATTCGGTCATTAATCAAAAATTAAAGGTCACGAAAATCATCGTTCTGAATCACAACAAAGAAATTTTGCCGGAATTTGCTATCGAGTCGAGTGAGCTGGTGGTGCTCGGTTGCGATATTCGGCGGCTGGCAGAGGCTTTGAACCGCAGCCTGGAAGAAATTACCAGCGACTTTTGTGTCTATATTGATAATTATGATGCCGATGTGAAATTGAAATACTCCTATCTGGAAACTGTTGATATCGGTGTGTGCAAATATTCCAACCTGGGCATGTTGTATGCTGATTATAATCTGATTGAAAACGACCAGCCCAGAGAGATTCGCTTACTGAAACATCATCACGGTCGTCTGCGCGATAATCAGGATTACGGTCGGGCATTTCTCTTTTCAACCAGGGCACTGGCAAGTGTTGGTAATTTTGATCCAGCGATAAAATATCAATTAATGTACGATACCCGTCTGAAATTATCCGAAAAATTTGAAATTGTTCATATTGCCAATAAATACGCCGGGGCACTTTATGATGTTTTCGATCAGGGTAAAGACCATAACGTTTTCGATTACCTTTTAGCCGGGAAAGAGGTGCAGCGGGAAGCCGAAAAGGTCCTCACCGAACATCTGAAACGGATCGGTGCTTATCTGAAACCGGGTTTCAACTATCATCAGCGACCGGATAGCGATGCTGAATATGAGTTCATTGCTTCGGTTGTAATTCCTGTCAATAACCGCCCGGAATTTATCGTAACCGCCCTCAATTCTGTGTTTAATCAGACGATGAAAAATATTGAAGTTGTGGTTGTGGTTAATGGTGGAATGCAGGACCCGACCGTTGAAGAGGTGCATAAATATCAGCCCGGGGGGAGCAAGTATGATGCCAACAAACCGCCGGTTTCTCTGGTGGTTGCAGACATTAACAATATCGGTTTGTCGCTGAATCTGGGAATTCAGCGCGCCCGGGGGAAATATTATATCCAGCTGGACAGCGACGATCGTTTGAAGCCGAATGCTGTTGAAAAAGTGGTCCGGCTCTTTGAGTCTGATCCGCAAATCGGAATCGTCATCGGGTCCTATGAAGTCTGGCAAAAACTAGATGACGGAACATTTGTCCGGATGGAAGAAATTCCGGTGGTGACACATGACGAGTGGACCGACGATAACGGGCGGAATAACCTTTTGCATATCAACGGTGCCGGCGCACCGCGCTGCATTCCGATTGCAATTATTGAAGAGCTGAACTATTTCGGGATCAATGACGAGCCCTATGCCCGCAATTATGGGGAAGATTATGACTTAGTGATGAAAATCAGTGAGAAATATAAAGTTGGACGGATTTACGCGCCGATTTATGATGTCGTGCGGCATTCCGGCGGAACCGATCACTGCATCAATCAGGAAACCATTGATCGCAATGACGAAGCCAAGGATTATATGCGGCTCCTGGCGGTGCAGCGGAGAATTCAGCTGAATCTTCAGTAATTTCGGAAAATCTTCAAGAAAGCAATGGCCGGTCAGAATCAATTTTTCGGATACACAATCAATGACCTTCTCTGAACCTGAAAGTGGTTATTTTTGAATTATACTATTTCGAAAAAATCGTTTATATTCTAAACAATTGAAAGTAAGAGTTATGCAGGATTTTTTAATTATCGGTGTTGACGGAGGCGCTACTAAGGTAACCGCCTGGGCTGTTGAGGTTGACGATTCCGGAAAATTTTCTCTGGGTAATGTTAGCGAAAGCCGCGCTTATGCAGAGTATCCCGAATGTGATCAGGGATTTCAACCGGTGGATATGAAGACTCAGTTAGGCGAACTGACCAGCGACCGGATTCAACCGACCGCGGCAGAATTGCGCCAAGCTCTTGCCTATACCGCCGCCTGTGCCGATGCGATTATTGAAGTTGCCCGTAAAAGTGGGCAGCCCCGCCTGTTGATCGGGATCGGGATGCCCGGTCTGAAAACGAAAAATCAGCGCGGAATCGCAGTCATGGCGAACGGTCCGCGCCAGATTGATTATGCGCTGAATCTTGAAAAGCGATTGAATGCCGCCGGCGTGGAACTGATTTCGCCGATTGATCATATCGGCAGCGATGCCTACTATTGCGGATTGGGTGAAGAGTATGCTTCCGGTGGTCAGTTTCGGAATGTAACGAATTCCTACTATTTAGGTGGCGGCACTGGTGCCGCCGATGCCTTGAAACTGAATGGTCGGCTTGTTTCGCTTGACGATATTAAATCATGGTTTGTAAAAACCTGGGAAATGAAATGTCCGGAAAATCGCTCTATTGAAACCTATGTCTCGTCAAAAGGGATTCAGTCGTTATATGGCGAACTGTCCAACCGGTCGCTGGCAGAATTAAACCAGAATGAAATCTATCCGCCGCAGATACTGGCTCTTGCCCGCAACGGTGACCGGCAGGCTTGTAAAACCGTTAATAAGGTAGCCAAATATCTGGCGTTGCTGCTGTACGAACGGATAAGCACGCTGTATACCGGCTGGCAGGGTATCTTTGATTTTCTGAATCCGGACCGCCCGGAACCAAAAAACGAGCATCCCTATCTCGGTACCGTTATTGACTCAATAATTATTGGTCAGCGGCTGGGCGATATGTTGCAAAATGCGCGAGATGATGCAACTCTCTGGCAACCATTTATCCATTCGCTGGGAATGTTGATTCGTGAATCCGCTGTTCTGGATGATAAAGCTAAGGCTCATTACTGCAAAGATGGGATGTTTAATAAAGAACGGCTGGCAATCTCACAGTTGCGGGAGGCGCCGGCACTGGGAGCAGGTATTGATGCCTATTTAACCTACGGGAGGTAATATGTTAGTTCCAAATACCATCCCTTCCAAAGAACCGGTTTTAAGAGTGGGGATCGTATTGCCGGAGGATCAATTTACCGAAATCCGCATGGAGGTACCGGCATCACCCCAATACCAGCTGACCGGATCAGATCAACGGAAGTGGAAGCTGGACGGTGGAGACAGACTCCATTTCCGGCTAAGTGAGGCGGCTATTGTTGTTTCGATTAATGAAAAAGTATTTTTAAAAGCTGCGAATGAATCACTGGAAATCAGACCCCTTGCCGATGACATTATAATGACAAACCGATCGGGATTGAAAGTTTTCAACGTTGTCGCCGGGCGAGGCTTTCACTGGGTTAAAAACATTGATGTCTTTTTACCGGGCGCCATCGAACTTCGGGCTGTCGGTGAGGTACTCCTGGTCACGAATGTGTTGCCCATTGAACAGTATCTAATGTGCGTGGCTACATCTGAGATGGGCGCCGCCTGCCCGCCGGCGCTGATCGAATCCCAGACTATAGTAGCGCGTTCCTGGATGCTGGCGAATGTAGAGATGAAACACCGCAGTCTGGAACTCGATGTGTGCAATGACGATTGCTGTCAGCGCTATCAGGGTACGACCTATCTGAGCGATGAAGCCGTGCGCGGGGCGTTGAATACTTTCGGGAAGGTACTCATTTCGGAAGGGAAAATCTGTGACGCCCGCTATTTTAAAAGTTGTGGTGGTGTGACGGAATCCTTCGAACATGTATTTGGCGATCAGCCAATCGCCTATCTACAGTCGCTTGTGGATGCTCCCGTTGGTTTTACCCATGAAGCGTTGCCGCTGGATTCCGAAGAGAGGGTTCGTCGGTGGATTGAGGATGTACCGGAGACATTTTGCAGTCCGCACATAATACCTGAGAAAGATTTGATTAAATATCTTGGCAGTGTTGATGTCGAAGGAGAATATTTCCGCTGGAGTTTTCGCTATACCCAAAAAGAGATAACCGCTTTACTGAACCTGAAACTCGATCTCGGTGCGGCTGCAATTCTGGCAATCAAACCACTTAGGCGGGGCTATTCAGGTCGGATAATCCAGCTGGTAATTGAATACTGCAACCGGTCTGGTCAGCAGCATTCAATTGAAGTCAAGGATCAGTACACAATTCGCCAGACTCTACATGAACTTTTTTTGTATAGTTCGGCTTTTGTTGTCAGTGTTGAAGCGGGTCAGAATGGCGTGCCCAGGGCGTTCAATCTGCAAGGTGCCGGCTGGGGACATGGCGTAGGGTATTGTCAGATCGGTGCGCTGGGCATGGCGCTGAAGGGCTACTCCACGGAAGAGATTGTGCTGCATTATTATCCCGGTTCGGTACTCCGGAAAATTTATTAACACAGAGATTGTGAAATGACGGATGCGAAAGTGAATTCAGGCAAGGAAAAACGGCGTTCCGGCTGGTGGTGGGTGCCGTCACTCTATTACGCCGAAGGTATTCCCTATAATATCGTCATGGTGGTGGCTGTTGTAATGTATAAGACGCTGGGTGTCTCCAATACGGCGATTGCTTTTTGGACATCCATCCTGTACCTGCCCTGGACAATCAAACCCATCTGGAGTCCCTTTATTGATGTCACCTCCACCAAACGCAACTGGATTATCTGGACGCAGTTAGTACTGGCGATGGCATTTCTCGGGATCGCTTTAACCGTCCAACTGCCCTTGTACTTCCCGATTACCATATTCATTCTCTGGATCGTGGCATTCGCCTCGGCAACCCATGACATAGCCGCCGACGGCTTTTACATGCTCGGTCTGTCGGAATATGAGCAAGCCTGGTTTGTAGGTATCCGCAATACCTTTTACCGGTTTGCCACAATAACCGCCATGGGCTTGCTGGTCATGTTTGCCGGCTATGTTCAGACCCATACGGGGCTGGAAGCAGTGAACCTGGAGGTGCAGGCACTACCGGCTGATCAGATTGCCATGCAGAAATGGGACCGACCTGTTGCGCCGGAGATGTCCGAACCGGGGAAACCGCGAATATTATATCATCCAGAAAAAGTCGTAGTACCGCTTTATGAAAAGGGAGTAAATGAGTGCGATTCGGTCGTCGTCTGGTTCTATCTTTCCGGGATACCAGAAAACGGGAAAACCGTTGTTATGAATTTCGGAAAAAAGAGAGGCAGTCAGGATATTTTTCTGGTTTCCGAGAGTCGGTTTGAATTCAATGCTGATAACTGGAATATTCCGCAGAAAGCGGTGATTAAAGTCAATCATGCTCTCCGGGAGTCGGCAAGCGCCGAATTTAACGCCGCTGCCGGCGACATTCCCCTGAGCTGGACCTTCTCTTTTGGTATCTTGGCGCTGATGCTGTTTGCCTTTGCCATATATCATAAATTTAGTCTGCCTCATCCGGTTGACAAAGCCGCTACAGAGTCAAAAGAGGTATTGTCGTCCTATCTGGACGTATTCAAGACCTTTTTCCGCAAAAAGGGAATTGTGGCGGGAATTTTATTCCTGTTGCTATATCGGTTAGCCGAATCGCAACTGGTCAAGCTGGCATCACCGTTTCTGCTGGATCCCCGGGAAGCAGGCGGCTTGGCGTTATCCACTTCGCAGGTGGGAATTGCTTATGGGACGATCGGCATTATCATGCTCCTGGTTGGCGGTCTGCTTGGTGGATTTCTGGCAGCCAAATACGGCTTGAAAAAATGGATTTGGTGGATGGCGTTGGCTATCAACCTGCCAAATATAGTCTATGTATATATGTCCTACGCCATGCCGGACAATTTTCTGGTCGTATGTGCCTGCGTAGGGATTGAGCAGTTGGGCTACGGGTTCGGTTTTACCGGATATATGCTGTTCATGATTTATATTGCGGAAGGCATTTATAAGACATCGCATTATGCGTTGGCGACCGCCTTTATGGCTCTGGGCATGATGATACCGGGTATGATCAGTGGCAAGATCCAGGAAATTTTAGGTTATCACCACTTTTTTATCTATGTGATGTTCTGCACAATTCCCAGTTTTATCGTTTTGTTATTTATCAAAATTGATCCGAATTTCGGAAAGAAGAAGAACAAACCGGTTACAATATAAGATAAACGCTTATCACGGGAAGGATTACCTGAATGGAGATAAACAGCGGATTTCAAACAGTAGATCTGATTATCATTTTCGTTTATCTGGTAATCGTCGCTCTGATTGGCAGTTTCTCCGGTGGAAAACAACGCTCGGTAAAGGATTATTTTCTGGGCGGATCAAATGTACCCTGGTGGGCGGTTGCCTTTGCGATTGTCGCCGCGGAAACCAGTACGTTGACCTTCATCAGCATTCCCGGATTGGCTTATGTGACGAATTTGAATTTTTTACAGCTGACGATTGGGTATTTAATCGGCAGAATTATCGTTAGTGTTCTGTTTTTACCAGCTTATAAGAAAGGTGAACTCAATACCGCATATGCATTGCTGGAGAACCGCTTCGGGCAGACGACCCGACGGTATGCCTCGATTGTATTTCTGTTCACCCGGATTGCCGCCGACGGCGTCCGCCTGTTTGCCACGTCAATTCCACTGGCGCTGATTTTCCGAGTTTTTCCCGTTTTTGACGGATTTACTACTACGCAGATCTATGCGGTTTCGATTATTATCATTACTCTGGTGACTTTGGTCTACACCTATACCGGCGGAGTCAAGGGAATTATCTGGGTGGATGTTCTGCAGATGGGCATCTATGTTGGTGGCGCAGTGATTGCCCTGATTATTCTGTTTCAAAATGTCCCCGGGGGGCTGCGCGCTGTCAACCAATATGCCGGCGATGTGAACAAATTTTCAATATTCAATCTAAGTTTTAAGAGCTTCTTTTCACAGCCTTATACATTAATTGGCAGTCTGATCGGCGGAGCTCTTTTATCCATGGCGTCACACGGCACTGACCAGCTAATTGTACAACGCCTGCTTACCACGCGGACGTTGAAGGACAGTCAGAAAGCGCTGATTACCAGCGGTGTTGTGGTGATCATTCAGTTTACTCTGTTCTTATTCGTCGGATTAATGCTTTTTGCTTTTTTCAAAGGGATGACCGTCGGATCGAATATGGCGCCTTTTGTCAAAGCCGATGAGATTTTCCCCTATTTTATCATCAATTATTTACCTACCGGAATCCGCGGACTCATTATTGCCGGTCTGTTTGCCGCGGCGATGTCAACTCTGGCAGGGTCAATGAGTTCGCTGTCTTCATCCACGATGATGGACCTCTACCAACCGATATTCGGACGGGAAAATTCACAGCAGAAAGACTTGCTGGTTTCGCGCCTTCTGACAATCTTTTGGGGCGTAATGCTCTCGATTGTGGCATTTCTGTTCATTAGAATGCTTCAATCCGTCGTCGAAATCGCCCTGGGGATATCATCCATTACCTATGGCGGTCTGCTCGGTACTTTTCTCCTGGGTGTGCTATTCAAAAAAACCGGTCAGAAGGCGGCTTTATGGGGTTTTTCCGCCGGGATTCTGACGATGCTGCTAGTGATTATAATCCCAATTGTATTTGGTGCGCCACCGATTTTTCATTACACCTGGTATGTTCTGATCGGCGCCGGGATGACAATTTTGGTGGGAAATTTGGTTAATTATGTGCAAAGTCGGAAATAGATTACTATTTTTGCTTTTGATTCCCCTTTTCCTGCTGGCGGAAAGCGATGATTTTCAGCATTCCAAAATTATTTACTATTATCCATCTGAAAAGGATTCCGTTAATCTTTATCCTGCTCTTGATCTACTCCTAGCGAACGATTGTAAAATCATAAAAAATAAAAGGGTGGCGGTTGTTTATAACAGCGGCAGCCTGGACCGAAAGGGTGTCCACATTTTGGATCGGTTCAGCGATCGTGACGATTTTCAGGTAGTCGCGATTATCCAGACCTCGCAAAAGGAGTTCAACACGGAATCCTCCGGCATGAGCTATTCGCCATTCGATTCAGCCAATATTGCCAAAAATATCCTGATAACGCCCAATCATCCGGTTATCAAACAGGCGGACCTGAATGGTGCCAATCTGATTCTGGTGGACCTTCAATATCTCGGTATCCGGTATGATGTGAATTACGATGTGGTTAATTCACTTCTAAAATTAAGTGCCGAGCGCCGGATTCCGCTGGTGTTGCTGGACCGCCCGAATCCACTGACCGCTAAAATTATGGAGGGACCATTAGCGACTTCATCCGGGTTGCTCGACGGAGCACAAATACCCTGGCGTTATGGAATGACCATTGGCGAACTGGCGTTGCTGATTAACGAGGAAGGCTGGATAGATTCCGGAAATGCGGCGCGGTTGTATCTGATACCGATGGTAAATTACAATCGCCGGGACTGGTATGACCGGTTGGGCTTGCCCTGGGGGATTCCGCTGGAGAATATCTACACTATTGAGACGCTGCTGACATATTGTTCCACCTGTTTTTATTACTATTCCAACATCAGCAACGGTCCGGGAAGTCTGTTCCAGTACGAAGTCGGCGGCGCGCCCTGGATCAGCGGTTCGGTCCTGATAGACCGGCTGAACGATATGCTGGGTGATTATGCAGAATTCAGCCAGGTTACATTTATTCCGGGTTCCCGCAGCCGGATTGTTACTTCAAGCATTTATACCGGTGAAGAGTGCTCCGGAATCAAGATCAACATTCCGGATCGGAAGAAATATCACACAAGCACCGTAGGCACCTGTTTATTGGGGCTGATTGCCCAACTCTATCCGGGTCACTTTCGCTGGCGGGAGCCTGATCGGATTGACCAGCTGTTTGGTGCTGAATACTATCGTGCGCTTGTTGATGCTAAAGCCGATCTCCGGCAACTCCATCCGGTCTGGCTCTCCAACCTGACCTCTTTTCAAAAACTCCACACCCGGTATTTGCTTTACAGCGACTCATAAAAAAGCTTTTGTATTTCTGAATAGTTTTTCCGTATATTCAGCACGTCAGTATAAATAGAGGATGTCGATGTATTCTGATTTATACTGAAAAATGAGGGTAGCGTGAACAGGGCAAAAAGCCGGTTACACCAAAATTCAAAACGAAATTAACCAAAGGAGAGAAAACATGAAGTCCTTTATGTTTGTGTCCTTGATACTCGTGTTGTCGGCGGGTATCCTGATGGCTGGGGGGATTGTTACCAACACCAACCAGAGCGCCGCGTATATGCGGACATTGAACCGTAATGCCTCGACGGATGTGGATGCCGTCTACTACAATCCGGCGGGATTGACAAAATTGGAAGATGGTCTGCATTTGTCGTTGAGTAACCAGTCAATCTGGCAGACCAAGACGGTAACGAATAGCTATCAATATTTAAACTCGGATGAATATGTCGGGAATGTCTTTGCACCTATTTTCCCGAATATATATTTTGCATATAAAACCGGTAATTTGGCGGTTTCCGGCGGATTTCAACCGATCGGCGGTGGCGGAAGCGCTGACTATGAAGAAGGATTGCCATCTTTTGAAATGTCTGTTGCTGACTTAGTACCTGCTTTAGCAAATCAGGGACAGCCAATTTCAGCGTACGATGCCGATATTGCTTTCGAGGGTTCGTCAATCTATTATGGTGTCCAGGGTAATATCAGCTATAAAATTAACGATATGATCTCTATCGGTGTCGGTGGGCGTTATGTCTCGGCAGTTAATCAATATATTGGTCATCTGAAGGATATCGCAATTACCTTAGGTGGCAACCAGATGCCGGCGACTGTTTTTTTTACAAATGCTGCTACCCAATATGCAAATGCTGCAACTTCTGCCTCAACCGCGGCTAATGCTTTGAGCTCGGCAATTACCGCCGGACAAGTTACCGGTGGAACTCCTCTTGCAGCGATGGATTCGGATAGTTCGCTGATTAATGGATTAATCGCCTTTGGTATTGATCCTACCGGCTATACTGTCGACAACGCTATTACTGCCTATTCTGGCGCTGCATCAAGTGCTTCTGCTTCTGCAGCCGAAATGACCGCAAAATCAAATTTGCTGGATGATCAAGAAGTTGATGTAACTCAAAAAGCGACCGGTTTTACACCGATTATCAGTTTAATGTTGACCCCAATGGATGGTTTGGATATCGCTTTTCGCTATGAAGGATTGACCAAACTTGAATTGGTCAATGAAGCCGACGTTGATAAGCAGGCATTGGTCGGTTATGAAAGTGATGGTACGCCAGTTTACGAGTTCCCCGATGGTAAAAAAACTCATGCGGATATGCCGGCAATGCTTGCTCTCGGAGTATCATATAAAGCATCTCCAAAACTAAGAACCGAATTCAATTTAAATTACTACATGAATACTGCTGTGGACTGGGATTGGGCGACGAAAGATACGACTGTTGGTACAAAATCTGAGGATTTCCTGGGAAACGGATATGAAATTGGTTTAGCAGTTGAATATCAGTTAAGTGATAAAATGGCATTCAGTGTTGGCTTTTTAAGTGCTGATGGTGGCGCAAAATCTGTGTATCAAACTGACTTAAGCTATAGCCTTAAATCAAACACAATTGGTCTGGGCTTAGCCTATAAAGTCAGCGATGCCATGACAATCAATTTTGGTGGATTGAATACTTTCTATCAGAATGACGAAAGAGAAGGACAACACGATCTCGGTGGTAGTGGAATGATGGTTGATTACACCGAAAAATATTTGAAAACCACCTTCGGTTTTGCCATCGGTGTTGATTACAAATTCTAACTTCACTGAAATCACCGTTTAAAATGAATAACAACAGGCAGGGGAGACTCACCGCGAGATTTCCCCTGCTCTGGTTTTTTTTGAGGGATAAAATGAAGCGAATACTCGTTCTAGGTGGAGCACTGATTATAGCGTTTTCCGTTCTTTCAGCCCAGGAGAAGCAACGCACCGGCTGGGGGTGGGGAGGCGTTCCGGCGATCAACTACAACGCCGATGAGGGCTTCGGCTATGGTGTGGTCGGGAATATTTATAACTATGCCGAGGGTGGCTACGCGCCTTATTACTGGACGGTACAGCCACAGATATTTTTTACCACCGGCGGCAAGCAGGAACACTGGCTCTGGTTTGACAGTCCCTATCTGCTGGGCAATGGAATCCGCCTGACGGCAGAGTTAAAAATGTTCAAACAGTTGTATGATCCGTACTACGGAATCGGGAATGAATCGGAATATGATGAATTGTTGACTAAACTGGATGAAAATGATGTTCCCGAAGATACGACGCTGTTCCTGGATGAGCATTACTACACCTACTATCGGGAACGCTTCTCGCTGAAAGCCGATTTCATGAAAGCCCTCTCAACCCATGAAAATGGTCGTCCTAAACTATCTGTCTTGCTTGGGTTTGGTATCCAGAGCACGAAAAATGATACCAATGGAACCACATCAAAATTGGCGGTTGATCTTGCCGATAATGTCATCTCACCAAAGGAGATTGACGGTGGTTTAACCAACTATATCAAACTCGGCGTTATCCATGATACCCGCGATAACGAACCGGCGCCGAACAGCGGACACTGGACCGATTTTGTGGTGGAGATCTATCCGAAGCTGCTGGGCAGCGATTATCAGTACAGCCGCATGACGCTGACCGACCGACGCTATTTTTCCATCACCAGAAAACTGGTCTATGCGCAGCGACTTTTATTCGAGAAATGTTTCGGCGATATTCCCTTTTTCGAAATGTCCTTTTATGGCAGTTCATTTAAAGTAAATGAGGGTTTGGGGGGCTCGAAAAGTTTACGGGGAGTTCTGAAAAACCGCTATCTTGGACAAACCAAGATGTTTGCCAATCTGGAAATACGCTATAAATTTCTGGAATTCAGCGCCGCCGGTCAGGATTTTTATCTGGCAACGAACGAATTTTTGGATTTCGGAAAAGTCTGGGGAGCAAATGATGAAAGCGACTTGTCCAATTTCCATCTAAGTTATGGTGCCGGCTTGCACATCGGCTGGAACGAAAATTTCATCATTGCCGTGGATGGCGGAACTTCCGAAGAGACCGGATTACAGCTTTACATCAGACTGGGCTATCTGTTTTAATTCCCAGGTTGAATATTCCTGAATTTCGATTACCTTAATAAGATTGCTTTGCTTGGCAAAGGGAGGTATGATGGCATTTATAAAAAATAAAGCCGTATTCGGCTGGACAATGTACGATTGGGCAAATTCAGCCTTTGCTACGACGGTCATGGCTGGTTTTTTTCCGGTATTCTTTAAGAGCTACTGGAGTGCCGGCGCCGATGTCAACCAAAGTACGGCGTTGCTGGGGCTGGCGAATTCGATTGCCTCGCTGGTTGTCGCTTTACTGGCGCCGATCCTGGGCGCAATCGCCGACCAGAGCACCGGGAAAAAGCGGTTTTTAATCTTTTTTGCCTATCTGGGTGTCCTGATGACCGGCTGCCTCTTTATGGTTAAATTCGGACAATGGTTGTTGGCATTGATTCTGTACGTCCTGGGGACTGTCGGCTTTTCCGGTGCGAATATCTTCTATGACAGTCTGCTGCCCGACGTCGCCGATGAAAAGAAGATTGATTTTGTCAGTGCCAAGGGTTTTGCGCTGGGCTATCTGGGCGGCGGTCTGTTGTTCCTGATCAATGTCCTCTGGGTTTTGCAACCGAATCTGTTCGGATTCTGTACTGAAATTACTGCCGATATTGCCGGACAGCTCCAGAAAGGGGCACCGGTTGTTCGCCTTGCAGAGGATATTTCGCTTCCCGATTCCGATGCGAAAGAACGTTATAAAGCGGTTATCATCAGCAATTTCTCATTACCCATTATATCGCTCACACCCATTGAAGGCAGTATGTCCAACGACGTTTGGATTGAAGTTCAATTGCCCAGCGGTCTGAATACGAAGTTGCTGGATAAATCGGTCAGTTTCGGGACATATAAAAAGGGCGAGATTGAGCAGTTTTCCAGCGATTTGCGCCAGATAAAAATATCCAATCTTACCCGAAAAATCAGCGAAGCGGCGAAAGTCGAGTTTACAATTGAAAATCCGATTACTTTTCGTTCTTTTGTTGACGGTATGCTGACTGATGTGAAGGGGCTGGAGAATCATTTCGGGACGAGCCGGATAAAAACCGATTTATTACCACCGGCGCTGGAGTTTTTATCAATTCGGATCAGCTTTCTGTCGGTTGCCCTGTGGTGGGCGATTTTTACGATACCTCTAATTATGTACGTTCGGGAGCGGAAGCGGCATGCATCAGAGCCAAAGCCGGTTAATTACATCAAATCCGGATTCGGTCAGCTGTATCATACTTTTAAAAAAATCCGGCATCTGAAAGTCATTTTTCTCTTCTTAGCCGCCTACTGGTTGTATATTGACGGTGTTGATACGATTATCCGGATGGCGGTGGATTACGGAATGTCCATCGGCTTTCCTTCGGATGCTCTGATCGTGGCACTGTTGATTACCCAGTTTGTCGGATTTCCCAGTGCGCTGCTGTTTGGCAAATTGGGCGAGAAATGGGACGTGAAAAAATCCATTTATATCGCAATAATCGTTTATCTGTTTGTGACCGCCTGGGGCGCAATGATGACCAAGGCGATCGAATTTTATGTTCTGGCGATTATCATCGGCTTGGTGCAGGGCGGGATTCAGGCTTTAAGCCGGTCTTATTATTCCCGGTTAATTCCAAAAGACCAGGCGGCGGAGTTCTACGGCTTCTATAATATGCTGGGCAAATTTGCAGCGATTTTTGGTCCGGTATTAATTGGTACCGTGGGTCTGATCGTTAGAAGAATCGGCTATTCGGCGAACTTTGCCTCACGGATGGGAATCGCATCAGTGGCGATTCTCTTTATTGCCGGCGGAATCCTGCTCTATTTTGTTGACGAAGAAAAGGGCAGACAGGAAATCCGTCACCTGAGACTGGAAGATTAGCATCCCCGGTTCGGGCAGTTTCGCCGGGATAAATTACAATCTGAGAAGATTGCGCTATAGTCAAGTCAGTCAATAAATTAAAGGGGTCATTCCGTAAATTTTTTCTGGCATCTTGGAATGGAAAAATATATATTATGACGTGTTCTATTGCGTGGGGTTGCAAGATTGAGAAAGCACAATCAAAGTATTGGTATCGGAGGAATAATCCTGCTGGCGGTTTTCGCCGTAGCAATTTTCGTGGACGGACAGTATTCAGCGAATACCTCGGAAATGGTCACCGTTCGCATTGATGGTATTGATAGCGAAGGTCTCAGCCAAAAGATTATTGAGCTGATTCGGAAAATCGAAGGTGTCCAGACAGTACTTTTCGACGAGAAATCCGCTCTGTGTACTTTCCGGTACGATTCAGGGAAAACAGATTTAAAGACGGTGGAAAGTCAATTAGCGGGCTTGGGCATTAAATTTTGCCCGCTGGAATCCGTAAATATTCTTGAGATTCCGGAAAGTGGCAAGAAATTTTTCTCCATCAAAATAGAATCCGCCTCAAATTAAACATTTGGGACGCACTCCAATATTTTCTGGCTAAAAAGCTGTTGAATTTTGTGCCCGAGGCGAGACTCGAACTCGCACCTCCGTAAGGAGACTAGACCCTGAACCTAGCGTGTCTGCCAATTCCACCACCCGGGCGTCAAATAACCGCTAAATATAAAATGCTTTCGGCATTTCTACAAGATTAACTATTGAAAGTTCCTGTAAAAGAGAGTAATTTTGCCCGTCATGGATACACAACAGCAAAAAGTAATTTCCACGAATAAAAAAGCCTATCACGATTATCATATTATCGAAAAAATCGAAGCCGGCATCGAACTGACCGGCACCGAGGTCAAATCGCTCCGCACCGGGCATGCCCACCTGAAAGACAGCTATGCCCGAATTAAGGATGGGGAGATTTACCTGATAAAAACCCATATTCCACCGTATAAATTCAGCGGCAGTCACGATAATCATGAACCTGAACGAGAGCGGCGCCTCCTTTTACATAAAAAAGAGATTTTAAAATTGAAAAAGAGTGTTGATACCAAAGGTGTTACCCTGATTCCGCTGCAACTCTATTTTACCAACCGCGGCAAGATCAAAGTCGAACTGGGTGTTGCCAAAGGAAAACGGCAATATGACAAACGTATCGCCATTGCTGAAAAAGACCAGCGCAGAGAAATGGAACGGACAAGAAAGGATCGCTATTAATGAAATTTCCCCCGATCAACGGACAGATTGACATTATTAAAAAAGGTACCGAAGAGTTAATCTCTGAAGAGGAGTTAATCCATAAACTGGAAAAATCCGTAAAATCCGGGCGCCCATTACGGATCAAACAGGGCTTCGATCCGACGGCACCCGATATTCATCTGGGACATACGGTAGGTATACGAAAATTGCGCGAATTTCAGGAACTCGGGCATACGATCGTCCTGATTATCGGTGATTACACCGGTATGGTCGGCGATCCCAGCGGCAAGAGTGAAACCCGTCCGCGTCTGACCTATGAACAGGTTAGGGAAAATGCCAAAACCTATGAAAATCAGTTTTTTAAAATTCTGGATCGCAGCAAAACGGAAGTGCATTATAACGGCGAATGGTTCAGCAAGATGCGGTTTGATGAAATCATGACCCTGGCGGCAAAATTTACCGTCGCCAGAATTCTCGAGCGTGACGATTTCACCAAACGCTATCAGGAGGGTAATCCCATCAGCCTGCACGAGTTTTTCTATCCGCTGATGCAGGGCTACGATTCCGTTGCGATTAAGAGTGATGTAGAAATCGGCGCCACGGAGCAGAAATTTAACCTGCTGGCGGCGCGGCATGTGCAGCGCGAATATAATCAGGAACCCCAGGTCGTCCTGACGCTCCCCGTTCTGGAAGGGATTGACGGCAGTCAGCGCATGAGCAAAAGCCTCGGAAACTATGTCGGTATTGATGAGCCGCCGGAGGAGATGTTTGGCAAAATCATGTCAATTCCCGATAATTTAATTGAAAAGTATTTTACTTTAGTGACCGATTATAATCTGGAGCAGCTGCAGGATGTTCGAAATAGGTTGGCAAATCCGAATATAAATCCAATGAGCCTGAAATTAGAACTTTCAGGTCATACAGTATCCATGTATCATGGTAAAAAAGCAGCGCAGGCAGCCCGGCAACACTTCAAACAGGTTTTCAGCAAGAAGGAATTGCCTGACGAGATGGATGAGATCATTGTTAATCCGGATGATGACCGGATGCTGGTAAAAATTTTAACCGATAATGAGGTTGTCAGTTCCAACGGTGAAGGACGCCGACTGATTAAACAGGGCGCTGTAAAGGTCAATGACAAAAAAATCAGTGATATCAATTACTGCTTGTCAGCAGGTGAATTTGTAGTAAAAGTGGGGAAGCGGCGATTCGTAAAAATCCTAGTCGAACCGGTCGGAAGTTGAGCCTTCTACCGGTAAACCTTTCGTTCATCGGGCTTTGCGCAGCCCTGATGCTCCATCTTTCCGGCTGTGAAAAGAGCCGACCGAAATCGCTGATCCTGTTTATCGGCAGCGGAATGGGTGTGGGGCATCTCTCGGCGGATCACTATCTGAACAGCGAATCTCCCTTTCGGAATTTTGAGGAATTTGCGCTGCTGGATACCCGACCGGACGGAGAGCGCTGGATTACCGATGCCGCGGCGGCAGCGACCGCCATCGCCACCGGCGAAATGGTAAAACCCGGCACCGTCAGCAGTGCTGAAGATGATCAGCCGATTCCCACGATCCTTGAAATTGCCCGCCAACATGCTAAATCCACCGGGGTTGTCGCGACGACCAGTTTGACCCAGGCGGTTCCGGCAGCATTTTTAGCCCATGCAAGATATTGGGGCAGGGAGTTTGAATTAGCCCGGCAAATCGCTCTTTCCGGTACCGATGTACTCCTGGGCGGCGGAAGACGTTTTTTTGAACAGAATAGCGCTGAGAATACCAATCTGATTCCGGTAATGCAGGATCAGGGCTACCAGTTTATTTCCCGGCAGCAACAGCTGGAGAATCTGGATCCGGAGAAAACGGATAAGTTACTCGGTTTGTTCGCCGCGGAAGCCCTGCGACAGGCAGATCACCGCAACCTAACACTGGAAATAATGACCGAAAAGGCTGTGCAGGTGCTGGAAAAGAATAGAAAGGGTTTTGTCCTGGTCGTCGAAGGCTCGCAAATTGACTGGCGTGCCCATGAGCGGGATGCCCACGGACTGCTCACCGAACTGGAAGATTTTTCCGAAGCCGTCGCCTGGGCATTAACCTACCAGAAAAAGCATCTGGATTTGTTAATCGTGGTAACCGGTTTGAATGAAACCGGCGGTGTCTTTCTGATTCAGGACGCCCGGCAACGCGGTGAAACGGACATTGAATTCATCACCAGCGATCACACTGCCAATCTATGTCCGGTAATGGCTAAAGGACCCCAGGCTCAGCGGATTCGCGGAATTATGACGAGCAGTGATCTGGGTAAATTATTCATCAGTCTGATATCAGGATAGAACCGTGCGTCTCGACCTGATCAAAGTTCGTAAAACATTCAACAAAACTATTGCTGTTGAAGATTTGAACCTGACGATTGCAAAGGGAACGGTCTTCGGAATGGTTGGTCCCAACGGCGCCGGAAAGACCACTACGCTCAGGATGATCATGAATATCCTCAAACCGGATAGCGGTCAAATTATCTTTGATGGCAATCCGATCAGTAGCACCGCAATTTCGAAAATCGGCTATCTTCCCGAAGAGCGGGGACTCTACCTGAAAGCTAACCTGCTGGATACAGCCGTCTATCTGGGGATGCTGAAAGGTCTGTCACAATCAACTGCCGCGGAAAAAGCGAAAACCTATTTCCACCGGTTTGATCTGGTACAGTACATGCACCGTAAAATTGAGGAACTGTCCAAAGGAAATCAGCAAAAAGTGCAATTTATCATCGCCATTCTGCACGATCCGGAGTTGCTGATTCTGGACGAACCTTTTTCCGGTTTGGACCCGGTGAACCAGCTGGAACTAAAACGGATCATTGGCGAATTTCATGCAAGCGGCAAGACCGTTGTCTTCTCTACTCACCAAATGGAACAGGTGGAAAAGCTCTGCCAGGACGTTTGTATGATTCATCACGGAAAACGAGTCCTGTACGGAAATTTGAAGGATATCAGGAATGAATTCGGCGTTCGAAAATTCAGGATTCACTATTCCGGCAAACAGGACTATGTCAGAAAAATTGCCGCGCCGCATTGGACTGTGACGGGGAATATGCTGTCGGGAGAACTCCAGCCGGGACTGGCAATCAATGATATCCTGACCAAAATGATTCAGCATGTGACCATCACCCAGGTGGAACTTGAAGAGGCATCGCTGGAGCAGATTTTCATTGATCGGGTAAAAGAGGCACCGGATGCATAAAGTATTAATCATTGCGCGGTGGGAATACCTGACGCGGATTCGCTCGAAATGGTTTATTATTTCGACCCTGATTATTCCGCTGGTTCTGGTGGCGTTTATGTTTATTCCATCACTGCTGGTCGGCGAACCGGGCATGGAAATGAAAATTGTCGGGTTGATTGATGCATCCGGTATAATCGGAGCGGATTTCGAATCATCCATATCCGCCGAATATCGGCTGAAAGACGGTCAGCCGAAATACCAGATTGTAAATTTAAGCGGTTACTCCGGGGATAATGCCTTGACGGTCGCCAGTAATCTCATTGATTCCAGTGTCATTGATGCCTATATCTACATTCCTGAAGACATTCTGGAGAGCGGTACAATAAAATACTATGCCCGGTTTCAGGGTAATTATCGTGATCAGGAAGAAATCCGCCGGATATTCAACCGGGTAATGCTGAATGTCCGTGCCCGTAACGCCGGCTTGGACCCCGAAATCATTCATCAACTGATTCGTCAGGTGAATATGACCACGATTGAAGTGGGGAAGCGCGGGCAACAGACAGAGACGCAGGAGGTGATCGCTTATGTGCTGCCGATTATCTTCGTACTGATGCTATATTTCGCCATCGTCATGTCGTCACAGGTCTTGATGCGCAGCGTGCTGGAAGAACGCAGCAACCGCCTGGTGGAAATCCTGCTCTCGTCGGTAAATTCGACCCAGTTGATGTCCGGGAAAATTATCGGACTGGGGTTGTTGGGATTGACGCAGCTGGGCTTCTATCTGCTTTGCGGTTTCTTCGTGTCCCAGTATCGGGGGATGAATATCATCGCCGGTTATCAGGCAGCCTATTTTCTGCTCTATTTCGGACTCGGTTATCTGTTCTTTTCCGGGATATTTGCCGCAACCGGGGCAATTTTTTCCAGTGAACATGATGCTCAGCAGGTCGTTTCGATTATCTCTATTATTTCGGTGCTGCCGATTCTCCTGGCTTCCTATGTTATCGCAAATCCGGGTTCGCTGGTGACGACTATTTTATCTTACATTCCTTTCCTGACACCTTTTTTCATGATCCTTTTGATCGGGGTTGAAATGCCGCCGGTTTGGCATCTAATCAGCACGATTGCGCTGCTGTTGATCTGTTCCGGACTGACTATGATCGCGGCGGGTAAAATTTTCCGGACGGCGATTTTGATGTATGGCAAACGACCAACACTCACGGAAATTTGGCAGTGGCTGAAATCAGCATAAATATCGGTTGTGATTAAAATTCCTATCACCTATATTTCCACAAGAGCAACAGTCGCAGAATGGGGGGAGAAATAAAAAGGAGACCTTATGTTGGAATTCACAGATGCGAATTTTGAAAAGGAAGTGATTCAATCGGATGTACCGGTATTGGTTGATTTTTGGGCAGCGTGGTGTATGCCCTGTTTGAAAATAGCCCCCATCGTAGAAGAACTCGCCACGAAATACAAAGGAAAGATAAAATTCGGAAAATTGAACGTAGAGAATAATTCCGTAACATCGCGCAATTACGGCATTCGGAGCATTCCAACCCTGTTGATTTTCAAAGGTGGTCAGGTATTCAGCCAGATTGTCGGCGCACTGCCCCGCCAGAAATTAGAGGAGAGTATCCGGGCGGTGTTGTAGAACCGGAAAGTTAGATTTTAAAACGATCAAATCCCCGTTTTGGCGGGGATTTTTGTAAATCCTCCCGGAGGTTTCTAACCTCCGGAAGGATTTGAGGATTTGAGGATTGATTTGATGGATTGTATTATCGGCATTTTTCATTAACCCAACAGCTTATTGACAATATGAGAAAATCCTTTCCCTTAACCGGGCATGGATTATAATTTGGGGAATTATGTCCAGTCCGTCCCGTGGCGTTATTACAAAAATCCGGGGTGCCCGGCATTTGAGTATGGAAGATCGGACGTTGAATATCAGATATCGAGCATTGCAGAAAAAATACTCATACTTGAGTATTAGAGCTCGGATGTTGGAGCATCGGAGCCTGGATACCGGGAGGTTCAATTTTTATCCGGTAAGATTTTTCACCAGGATAAACAGGAATCCAGGAGAGGATTAAAATTTATTTGCATTTTACGGTGAATATATTACTTTAATTAAGGTAAAATAATAATGAAGATTCCTACGTGAATAGTGGTCGGTCTTCCTTTAAATTAAAAAGGTGTCAACCGGAATGGAACGGATATAGCGGCGGCTGTTATCATGTGGATACAATCAAATGATTTCTTATAAACATCCCGGCGGAAAACTCAGAGACAATGGAGCTGCGAGCCTGACTGAAACCGAGCTGATTGCAATTCTAATATCCACCGGTATCAAAGGTAAAACTGCCGAACAGATCGCCGGTGAGATTATCAGCAGATACGGATCATTACAGGGAATGATGAACCAGCCGCTGGAAACGCTTTTGGAGATCAAAGGTTTGTCGGATGTAAAAATTATTCGTCTTGCGGCTGCTTTTGAATTAGCAAGAAGGGTAAATCCTCCCGGAGGTTGAAACCCAAATCAAATCCTCCCGGAGGTTTCTAACCTCCGGGAGGTTATGGGAGACTATGACTCCATACC
>Ga0209614_1000063_pt1 | contig 88527 bp, 91 predicted proteins | sample BlaSprsedimmetaG_FD_185484 | JGI IMG/M metagenome (GOLD analysis project Ga0209614, IMG submission 185484) | Hot spring sediment bacterial and archeal communities from California, USA to study Microbial Dark Matter (Phase II) - Blank Spring... ... | reverse complement strand
TCGAAGGTGATGAAGATCGTGGAACGGAGTGGACGTGAGTACTTCGCACAGATACCCAAGCGGGCACGACAGATGTGCTCGCTCTTCCCTGAGGCGCTACCTATGGGTTAATTTGCGGAGTTTGGGTTACCTAAAAAGATTCTTTTGTTTGGATCACGAGCGCGGGGATATCATCTATGGAGCGTGACATCGATATCCTAATTGTCTCGGATTCTTTCGAGGGGATGAGCTGGCGTGAACGCGAGGTGAGAGCGGTGAAGCCCATAAGATTGTATTTACTATACACAAATCACTTTTGGTTTAGATGAACCTTCGGCGTAAATTCATTCAAGTGCCCACTCTCGGTCACCCTTAATCCCGGCTCCTCGCTTTCTCTCTTTCTTCTATCTGCTCCTCGAGCTCTTTTATTAGACCACCGTTATCAAAATGTTCGAAATATGATTCGCAATCCTCACACCAGAAGTCCTGTTCCGCTGCGACTTCAAACAAAACACAGTGACAGCGGCATTGGTAAAACTCTCCGCTTCTTTCGTATTCGAGTTTCTTTCTTAATTCATGCAGCTCGTCATCCACTTCTTTATCGATCATTTTCTTGACATTATCGGAATTAAAGCTCCACCAATAGGTAATCCAGCCACTATTATCATCGCGTTCAGTCCTGTACTCGGCATTCCTGCTCTCATATAACTTGTAGAGAACTTTTCTTATAGAGGAGGGTTTCGTATCGTTTAGCTTTACAATCTCACTTTCACTTATTTCACCCTCAGGAACATTTTTCATTATCTCCAATCCGTCTTCCCCAATCATTTTTCTAAAATATTCCCTTACCAAAAGATCTTCTGTTTCAAACATTATGACAACGCTCCACAATAGTAGGTATAACCGCTCAGTAGATAAGCCTTGGCATTATTTGTACCGAAAAAACTGAGAAAAAGCGTTATCAAAGCCGATTTATCAGGCAGCTTCGGATTTTTGGTTAACGGGTTTTCTGGCGCTAAAAAGCAAATTTGCTTATATGCCCTGAGTATAATGAATAACGTAGTGATGCAAAAATGTCTGGAGAAGACAACGTGATTTATATCGGAAATAAGCCAGTGATGAGTTATGTCCTGGCAGTAGTGACGCAGTTTAACAATGGCTCGAGCGACGAGGTATTAATCAAAGCAAGAGGTAGAGCGATCTCACGAGCCGTGGATACCGCAGAGGTAGTACGGAATAAGTTCATGCCGGGCGTAGACGTGAAGGACATAAAGATGGGGACAGAGCAGCTCGTAGGGGTAAACGGAGACAAAATGAACGTCTCTTCGCTGGAAATAACCTTGCAAGGCAAAGCGTAACGTTTAATAGAATGGCTATCCAGGGCGATATGTGAGAGAGCGTATAATCAGCTCTCCCTTTTTCTTTTTGACACAAAACAAACAGACAGGTAGAAACTACAGGAAATTGATTTCAGCCCCGTGTCTTTTTTGGTCTATTCGTGGGGTCTTCTGGGGCTTTTCAAAAACACTACGCTTGCAATTTCACCCTAACAGTTGCGTTTACTCGATTACCGTCCCTGCCCGTCCCGCAAGCGCCTCAACAACCGACTCGGGCTTACAAACAATTGCTTGCTCGCCGCCACGTTCCACAAACTCGATTGCTGCTTCGATCTTGGGCCCCATACTACCGGCCGGAAACTGTCCCTCGCTCAAGTACTGCCGGGCTTCAGCCAGGCTCAGCCTGTCAAGGTCGACTTGCTGAGGGGAATTATAGTTCAGCGCTACCTGGTCCACGGTCGTCAGAAACATGAGCACAGTTGCCTTTAGCTGGACCGCGAGCAGGCTCGACGCCAGGTCTTTATCGATCACCGCATCCACACCCCTCAGCGTACCGTTCTCGGTGGCGACGGGTATGCCGCCACCGCCACAGGCGACCACAATGGTCCCTGCCTGCACCAGCTCTTTTATGAGAGCGGTCTCGATGATCCTCATGGGGCGGGGTGAGGGCACGACACGTCGCCAGCCGCGACCGCTGTCCTCCACGATCGCATGACCTCGGCGTTCCAGTTCCGCTGCTCGTTCGCGGCTATAAAACGCACCGACCGGTTTTGTTGGATTCTTCATGGCCTGATCCTCTCGATCCACCAGCACCTGCGTCACGACAGCGGCCACGCTGATATCGATGTTGTGCGCCTCTAGCTGGTTGATGAGGCTCTGGGCGATCATATAGCCCATACTGCCCTGTGACTGTGCGACATCGACATGTAAGGGTGCAGTCGGGACCTTTCCCGCGGCTGCTTCTGCCTGGATCATGATAAACCCCACCTGGGGTCCGTTACCGTGGGTCAGCACCACCTGGTGCCCTGCTCTGATCAGGTGCGCGATATAGCCCATACTCTCGTAGGTATTACGGAACTGCTGCGCGAAGGTGCCCTGTTCGCCCTGTTTGATGATCGCATTCCCGCCAAGTGCAGCAACGATCAGGCTCATCGGTTTACCTGTTTTAAGAACGTATCCACAACCGCTTCCAGAGTCGCATCGCCGATCTCTTTAATGCCGTACCGTACCCGCGTCGCGGGCTTGTTCAGAGTGATGACGCGCGTCAGATCGATCGGCGTGCCGATAACGACCGCATCGCACTCAGCGGCGTTGATCGTCAGCTCCAGATCGTTGATCTGCTCCTTGCTGTAGCCCATGGCGGGCAGCAGCGGCCCTATGTTGGGATACTCGCTGAAGGTCTCGGTGATCGTGCCGGTGATGAATGGGCGTGGGTCGACGATCTCTTTCGCGCCTGCTTTATGGGCCGCAATGAGTCCCGCACCGTACTTCATGCCGCCGTGTGTCAGCGTGGGCCCGTCCTCGACCACCAGCACCCGCTTGCCCCTGATGAGCTCCGGACGCTCGACGGTGATCGGCGATGCTGAATCAATGATCTTTGCATTCGGGTTTATTCTCATGATATTACGGCGTACCTGCTCGATCTTCTCCAGTTCCGCGGTATCCTGCTTATTGATCACGACCACATCTGCCATGCGTGCATTGATCTCGCCCGGGTAGTAGGTAACTTCATCGCCGGCACGATGCGGGTCGGCAACCACGATATTCAAGTCAGGTTTAAAGAACGAGAAATCGTTATTGCCGCCGTCCCAGATGATAATATCCGCTTCGGTCTCAGCCTGTCGCAGGATCTTCTCATAGTCCACACCGGCATAGACGGTACAGCCCACATCGATATGCGTCTCATACTCTTCCCGCTCCTCTATCGTGCACCCCATACGCTCAATGTCTTCGTAGGATGAGAACCGCTGTACCGCTTGCTCTGCAAGCTTGCCATAGGGCATAGGATGCCGCACCACGACCACGGTCTTGCCGCGCGCGAGCAGGAGCTGACACAGCTTCTTGCTTACCGAGGTCTTGCCACTACCGGTACGCACGGCACAGACTGAGATGACGGGCACGCGGCTTCGCAGCATGGTCGCAGCCGGGCCGAGCATGATAAAATCCGCACCGGCAGCATTGACTGCCGCGCCTTTGGTCATCACATACTCATAAGGCACATCGCTGTACGCAAAGACGACACGATCGATCGCATGCGCTGTTATCAACGTGATCAGTTCCTCTTCTGCGAAGATCGGGATGCCGTCCGGGTATAAGCCGCCCGCCAGTGCTGCAGGATACGTTCGGCCTTCTATATCAGGTATCTGGGCTGCGGTGAATGCGACAACACGGTACGCGGGATTATCCCTGAAATAAACATTAAAGTTGTGGAAGTCCCGGCCCGCAGCGCCCATAATGATCACTTTCTTGGGGATGTTCATCGTCGTGGTCATAGCTATTAACACCTCCAGGAATATATCGGGTCAAAGCAATAAAGCCTTTACGCTGTTGGGAGTTCTCGTGACGGTTTTTTGAAGAACGATGCGCGGATACCGCGAAGTTTCGGGTGCCTTTTACGGGAGACTGCTTAATTGCGTGACAATTTCTCGTGAGAAAGGCTCTGCCAGGTACCTTTTACTGGCTGGCCAGGAAAACAAGCCACGGAGGGAAATCGTTACTGATACGCGGCCCTTCTCTAAAAGCTGTGGACCGTCGGAGCTATCAAAGATCACCGCCGGTTCAGGCACCCCGAATTCAGCCCGGTAGAAATCGATGAAGTACCGGGTGCTACCGATGCTCGAGAAGCAGTAAAGCATATCTGCAGTGGCGGTAGCGTAGACGGGTGTGTAAAAAGGGTCTTCCCTGATCATGAACACAGCGATCACCGGCCCGTCAAACTGCTCGTGGAGTATAGCCGATAACTTCACCTCAGCCGCAATGCCCCGTAAATCCTGCGTCAGTTCGGCTTCGAGCGCCTTGCTCACCGGGTCGTTGCCTTCGACGTAAAGGTAAACCGTTCCGGAGAGGTCAACCTGGGGGTTCATCACGGAGAAGGTACTCACCTGCGAGTTGGCGGCGGATTCTGATCGAACCAGCCCGAAATCAAGAGTAAACGAGGCAATGACCAAACCAGCCAGTAAAACAAACGCAAAGATCACGGGTATCCGTTTCTTACCGGTCAGAGCAGTTCTCGGGTTCTTCATCTTCCAGGCCTCTATCGTCTGTCAACACATATCTTTAAGGATGAGAGACAGAAAAATCATTGTAGCCTCCAGAGGCTTTGCCTAGGGGACATACCGGCAACCCAACAAGAGTAGAAGATACCCGTGATACGGAAAATATACCGCTTCGTCTTCACCATCTCTCGCTCGTCCGTCCGCTCCACGACCATCCCGCAGCATCGGAGAAACCACAGAAACGACAGCTTACTACGTAGCTTCTGATCCCTATCCTTCGATCAGCTCCAGCAATTTCCCCACAATTACCGACACAAGGACCATATAAACCAGCAGCACGACCACGAATAGCGTGCCGAAGTAATAGACCATCAAGGGCAGGTGCGGGAGCTTGATCGCGCGATTGTACAGGAACGCGGCGACCAGACCGCTGCGCATACCCTGCTCACGCAATTCCCGCAAGAGCGGATACCAGATGTAAATCGGACCGTGGCTCAGTATTCCGGTGGTCACTGCCAGGATCCAGCCTTTCGCGCCCGAGCCCTGCCCCGCATACTTCGCGATCGTTTTCGGCGTGAAGAAATAGTTGAGGATCCCCATGAAGCCGATGATAACCACCAGTATCGGCGCTATAGTAACCAGTACCTCGCCGCTTGCCCTGAGCGCTTTCTGGGTGCTCGTGGGCTCAAGCAGATACAGAGCAAGGTACAGAATGAGCACGAATCCTAGGAAATAGAGCCCGTGTGAGAGCTCCTTCTTCCGTTTCTGCGTACCTCCTCCCGCTTTACCCGTCACCTCCTCTACCGCGCCCTGTTCTCTTGAGATGCCGAGCTCGTTCATGTGAGCACCTCCACCGTGGCAACCGTGACGATTGCGACCGCGATGGCGAAGATAAAACTGAGTATGTTGCGCGTGATAGCGAACCGTCTCCCCAGGATCGCAGCTTCCGCGGGGAATTGAACGACGCCGACCGTTACCCAGGCAACGATAAAGGCTGCGACGGCAAAAAGACTCACGTTTGCCGTGAGCAGCTCACCACCGATGATATAACTGATGATCGCGCTACCGGCAGAAACACTCCCGATGACCGCACCAATCACAGTATCGCGCACCACGGCACCCGTGAAAACAGCGGAGATCATCGCATTCGTCACGAAGACGCGGAAGAGGCCTAAGAGGAGAACGACGCCGAGCAGCAGGGGAAGACTCATGCTGAAGCTTTTGAACGCTTTCACAAACGAACCAGCGAGTGTCTTCTGCCCGCTTCCTTGCTCCTGCTTCACGTTCAATTTCAAAGCCCTCCAGCCTCTAAGCACACCCGGCATTCCGGAGCGCCATCTTCATTCACATTCACTGCAACCACACAAACGGTTTGTGGAAAACAGGTTCTTCGCAGGCCAGTAGTGAAAAGAAGGAGGGTGAACGAAGCACGCTCCCCCGGTAATAACGTCCTGATGATCGCGGCGAGACTTGCCCGATAAACGCTGAGGTGTTCTAGCGGTTTACCGTTCATCCACCGCAAGCTGGGTGGACGCCCTGCTTTCGGGTACGCTTAACTGGTCACAGCGCTAATAACATACAGAGTGGGAGGTAAAAATGGAGAAGGATAGGATTTCGTACCATGATTCTGTTCGGAGCGTATACGAGCGGATCAGGAAAGACGGTATAACCAGTATCTGGGATCGCTTTGAGGCCCAGGGTATGGGCGGCGATCCTGATAAACGCTGTCCGTTCTGTCAGGCGGGCACGCGCTGCGATTTGTGCTCCAATGGCCCGTGCCGTGCTGATGCAGCAAAGGACAAACGCGGCGTGTGCGGCATCACGGCCGATGGCATGGCGATGCGGATGATGCTACTCCGGAATGTGCTGGGCGCGTCCACGTACCAGTACCACACTGATCAGACCATAAAGACACTCCGTGCAACTGCAGCGGGCAAAACACCGTTTACGATACAGGAATCCGAGAAATTGTGTGATTTTGTTGAGCGGTTCGGCATTTCGAGTTCGGGATCCGTGCAGGAGCTTGCTATTCGGCTCTGCGATTTTGTAGAGGCCGATTTTAACCGCAAATACTATGATTCGAGCCTTATTGTGGCGGCCTTAGCGCCTGACGAGCGCAAAGAGGTCTGGCGAGCGCTGGGTATCTTTCCCGGCGGGATCCATGCTGAGATGATGCTGGCTACGAGCTCGTGCCTTACCAACGTTGATGGGTATTACGCGAGTCTCGCGCTCAAGGCGATGCGCCTCAGCCTGGCAATGGCGTACCAGAGCCAGATCGTCAACGAATACTGTCAGGACATCCTCTTCGGCATACCAAAACCACATTCTATGCGTGTTGACCTCGGTGTTCTTGACCCTGATTATGTGAATGTGCTGCCAAACGGTCACGAGCCGTTTCTCGGGTTCGCGATGGTACAACTTGCTCGGGAAGCGTCATGGCAGGAGCGGGCAAAGGCCGCGGGCGCAAAGGGTCTGCGGATCATTGCGAATATCGAGACCGGACAGGAGATGATCCAGCGCTGGGAAATGGATGAGGTATTCTACGGATTCACCGGCAACTGGATCACGCAGGAAGCGGTGCTCGCCAGTGGCTGCGTGGATCTCTTCGCGGCCGATATGAATTGCTCGATGCCCATCGATCAGTTGTACGCCCGGAAATACAACTTTAAGCTCGTGCCGGTGAGCGAATTAGTTGCCTTTGACGGTGTTGCTGATCGTATCAACTACGTGCCTGAACAGGCGGGAGAACAGGCAGCGCAGCTGCTGCAGATGGCGGTCGATAATTTCAAGGACCGGCGAGAGAACGTGGAGCCTGTGCGAGAGTTACCGGTCAGAGAAGCGCTGGTGGGGTTCTCGACCGAGAGCATCCGTGCAGCTCTTGGTGGCTCGCTCGAGCTACTTATAACCGCTATTCAGGACGGTACAGTTCGAGGCCTCGCCGGATTCGTATCCTGCACCACGCTCCGGGATTCCGGGCAGGACGTGCATAGTGTTCGCATAGCACAAGAGCTCATCAAACGTGATATTCTCGTGCTCTCGATGGGCTGCGGCAACGGCGCCCTGCAGGTTGCGGGGCTCTGCAGTCCCGAGGCGGTGAGATTAGCAGGTCCGGGTCTCAGCGGATTCTGTGAGCGCCTGAGCCTCCCACCGGTTCTGAGCTACGGTACCTGCACCGATACGGGTCGTTTAGCTGATCTATTAGCAACGGTCAGCCTTGCACTGGGCGGCGTCCCCATATCTGATCTCCCGGTGGTCGCGGCGGCACCGGAATATATGGAGCAGAAGGCCACCATCGATGCCGTCTTCGCACTGGCCTTCGGGCTCTTCACGTACGTCAATCCCGTGCCCACGGTTACCGGTGCGCCCCGGTTGGTCACCCTCCTGACGGAGGACTTGAGACAGCTGACCGGTGGCTTATTAAACATTGAGACCAACCCGGTCAAAGCAGCCGATGCGATGCTGGCACATATCGAAGCAAACCGGACGAAAATGGGTCTATAACCGGTCATGCGAGCAAAACACCGCAAAGATCCGCGGATTCGCGGCAAGAAAACGGCACGTAAGTATTTATGTACCCCGGATCTGCAATCTAATTAATGTGTATGGTCACGGGGATACCAGATTGGTGATGTTTTCATGAGCATGACGCACGTCAAAGGGAAGAATAAGGGGCAGGTAGTTCTGTATGCATTGAGCACCTGCGTCTGGTGCAAGAAGACGAAAAAACTGCTCGAGCAGTTGGGCGTTGAGTTCGATTACGTCTATGTTGACTTGCTGGCGGGCGCGGAGAAAGAGCAGATTTTAGCTGAAATGGCACAATATACGTCCACACGTGCATTTCCTACGATGGTGATCAACAACGGAACAATCATCCAGGGTTACCAGGAGAAGCGGATTCGGGAGGTCCTGGGATAATGGCCGAGAATGACGTGAGCGAGGAACGGGTGCAAAAGCTCTATAAACGCCTGGATAAGGAGGCCGAAGAGGCTGGCTATCATCTGAATCCCGATGCGGAGCATACCCGGGAGTTGGCACGGGGATTGTTGATCAACGAGCAGCGTTATGGCTATTGGGCCTGCCCCTGCCGGTTGGCCGCGGGAGTGAAGGAGCAGGATCTGGACATTATCTGCCCCTGCGATTACCGTGATCAGGATATAGAGGACTATGGCGCCTGCTATTGTGGCCTTTATGTTTCAGATCGTGTCATGGCGGGCGAGCAGGAACTGGGGTCGATACCCGAACGGCGGCCACTGCCTGAAGAGCGGGCACAGCATAAGCAGCACTCCCTCGCGCCTGCGCTGTCGATGCTTCCACTACCGATCTGGCGCTGCCGCGTCTGCGGCTACCTCTGTGCGCGCGAAGGCCCACCGGGCGTGTGCCCGATCTGCAAAGCGAAGAAGGATCGATTTGAGCGGTTCATATAAAAAAATAAATTCGTTCACGAGTGGATAGCGGCGCGAATAACCTGCTGAGATTCTGAGGGTGTACGTCGCTTACGGTGAGAATGACAGCCGAGCGGAAGAGGGCGGAGCTGAAGATCTCCGGGATGACCTGCGCGACCTGCGCAGCAACAGTCGAGAAGTCGCTCCTCAGTACTGAGGGTGTTGCTGAGGCGGCGGTGAATCTGGGGACCGAGAGTGCGCGTATCGAGTACGATTCGAGCCGCGTGACCATTGCCGATCTGGAGCGGGCGGTGACAGACGCTGGCTACAGCGTGGTGCACGAGAGCGCGATCGTGAAGATCGGCGGGATGACCTGCGTGATGTGCGCAAAGGCCATCGAGACAGCGCTTCAGGAGCTCGAGGGCGTCGCCACCGTTACGGTCAATCTCAGCGCAGAGAAGGCTTACGTCACCTACAATCCGCGATTGGTAACGCTCGCGGACATGAAGCGTGCCATTGAAGCGGCGGGCTATCAGTACCTGGGCCTGGCGGGCGAGGAAGCGGGCATCTCCGAGGAGGCGATCAGGGAGCGCGACTTACTGGCGAAACGCAGACGATTCATCGTTGGGTTCGCGTTCGCGATCCCGCTTCTGATCCTTATGTATCTGCCGATCACCTGGCCGTTCTCGATGGCTTACTTCATGCTTGTCGTCTCCACACCCCCCTTTGTATACGTCAGCCATCCGATCTTCAGCGCAGCCTACCGCGCGCTCAAGAATAAGAACCTCACTATGGACGTGATGTACGCCATGGGCATCGGGGTTGCCTTTGGCGCGAGCTTTCTGGGCACGTTCGGGCTTGTGCTTACCGGTGAATTCCTCTTTTATGAGACCGCGCTCATGCTCGCCGCCTTCCTCACCATTGGCCGCTATCTGGAAGCGCGCGCAAAAGGGCGGACCTCAGAGGCACTGAAGAAACTGATTGGGCTACAGCCCAGGAATGCCACGGTGCTCCATCACGGGCGGGAGCGAACGCTACCGATTGAAGACCTACATATCGGTGACCAGATCGTGGTGAAACCGGGCGAAAAGATCCCGGTCGATGGCACGGTCGTGGCAGGCGAGAGTTATGTGGATGAATCGATGATCACCGGCGAACCGCTGCCGGTGGTGAAGCGAAAAGGCGACGAGGTCGTTGGTGGCACGCTGAATACGAACAGTGTTCTCACCTTCCGTGCTACGAAGATCGGGAAAGACACCGTCCTCGCGCAGATCATCAGATTGGTGGAGGAGGCCCAGGGCTCTCGACCACCGGTTCAGCGGATCGCGGATAGAGCTGTGAGCTACTTCATACCCGCCATCTTGACGATCGCGCTCCTCGCCTTTGTAGTCTGGTATGTCCTGCTCGACGAAACGCTCCTCTTTGCACTTACCGTATTGATATCCGTGCTCGTAATCGCGTGCCCCTGTGCACTCGGACTCGCTACGCCGACTGCGGTCACGGTGGGCATCGGTCGCGGTGCGGAGCTTGGCGTGCTCGTGAAGAACGGTGAGGCGCTCGAGATCGCGGAGAAACTGACCACGATCGTCTTTGACAAAACGGGAACCCTGACCACGGGTGAGCCGGAGGTGACCGATGTCTTCGGCTTCAGCGTCGGCGATCGCCAGCTCTTGAAATTAGCGGCGAGTGTGGAGCGGAATTCACAACATCCACTCGCAGCGGCCATTGTACGCCGTGCGGAAGAGAAGGAGATCGAGCTTGACGCGACGGGCCGGTTTGACACCTTCAGCGGGCTCGGGGTGACTGCAACCGTCGAGGGGCGGACACTGCTCATCGGGAATCGCATGCTGTTCGAGGAGCGGGCTCTTACGATCCCGCAAGAGTTCGAAGACAAAGTGACCGAACTGGAGAACGAAGGCAAGACGGCGATAATGGTCGCTCGTGATGATAAACCCGTGGGTATCATCGCTATCGCGGACACGCTCAAGGAGAGCGCACCTGCTGCTATTACCGCGTTCAAAGCGATGGGGCTGAACGTGGTGATGATCACCGGCGATAATGCACGAACCGCGCACGCGATCGCAAAGCAGATCGGCATAGACCGGGTGTTAGCAGAAGTGTTACCGCAGGACAAAGCGGAAGAGGTGCAGCGGCTGCAGGAGAAGGGCGAGCGCGTGGCCTTCGTCGGCGATGGGATCAATGACGCGCCCGCACTGGCGCAGGCAGACGTCGGGATCGCGATCGGCAGTGGAACAGACGTGGCAATCGAGAGCGGGGAGATCGTGCTGATCAAGAACGATCTGCGGGACGCCGTTGCCGCGGTTCAGCTGAGCAAGAAGGTGATGGCGCGCATAAAGCAGAACCTCTTCTGGGCGTTCGCCTACAATACCGCGCTCATTCCCGTGGCGGCTGGCATTCTCTACCCCTTACTCGGCATCACGTTCCGGCCGGAGCTTGCGGGGCTTGCTATGGCCCTGAGTTCCGTGACGGTCGTCTCGCTCTCCTTGCTCTTGCGGAAGTACGTACCGCCGGTAAAGCAAGGCAAAAAGACGAAAGGAGGTGAGTAAAGGCCATGGCAATCGATCCGGTCTGTAAGATGGAAGTGGCTGAGCAGGCCGCAAAGTTCACGACCACCTATAAAGGAAAAACCTATTACTTCTGCGCACCGGGCTGCAAGAAGGCGTTTGAGGCAAACCCGGAGCAGTACCTCTGAGCAAGAACGAAGCAGAACGAGATCGCGGACATCTCGCGGTTTCCTGCCACCCCTATGGGGCACGCACACTAGGCAGAGACTTACTCAGAATCCGCTAAAGGAGCGTTACGAGTGAAATGATTACGATCCTCCTGATCGCCGTGGGCTTAGCGATGGATGCCTTTGCCGTCTCGATCTCGAGTGGGATCACGATAAGAGATCTGAAAGTAAGCAATGCCCTTACGATCGCGCTCTTCTTCGGCGCGTTTCAAGCCTTCATGCCCGTCATCGGGTGGTTTGGTGGGCTTGCCGCACGAGAGTTCGTCACGGGGATAGACCACTGGGTCGCCTTTGGGCTCCTGTGCATGATTGGTGGTAAAATGATCGCTGATGCGATGCGTCATGGTCGGGAGAGTAAGAAACTCGACCCAACAAATCTCTCCGTGCTCGCGCTCCTCGCGTTCGCCACCAGCATTGATGCACTTGCCGTCGGGCTCAGCCTCTCATTTCTCAAGATGGCTATTCTCCTCCCCGCGTTGATCATCGGGCTCGTCACGTTCGGCTTATCATTTCTCGGCGTGTTCGTAGGAAACCGCTCAGGAAACCTCATTGAGCACAAGGCAGAGCTCATTGGCGGGCTCATTCTGATCGGCATTGGCATAAAGATCGTGCTCGATCATACCCTGCTTGTGTAAGTAACGACCGAAAATTCAGCAACCACCGTAATTAGTTAGTAAAAAGTAGCCAGTGCGACGAGAGCGAAGTCTTCACGATAACTTCGCAATCGTGTCCACCCCCGCCAAACGATGTCTTCTGCTCTATTTCCGCACATCAAGAATGCCGTATACTATTCGTTATTCGCGCACATATTTCGCCTCGATCGCCCATTTAAAGAGTCGCGCGAACCGATCCAATCGCTGCTCACTTGCTTTACGGTCTCGTTCACCCAAATCCTGTCGCACCGTCTCCACGATATCGTCATACACTTTAGGATCGCGGATATCCCGCCCCATCGCATCATGCAAGATCAGGAGCGTCTTCAAGTGCACTTCCGGATACTTGCGACAGCCGGCGTACCAGCCGGTATATTGTATGATTAAATACTGCTTTTCTGGATCTATATCAAGGATTTTCAGATCTCTATACCCCAGCTTGCGGAATCGCCTGCTCAATTTCCGCAGATATTGCTCCTTGAATATCTTGTCTGTTCGCATCCGTTCGACATCCTCATCAGGAATCTCAGCGGATGTAAAAATCAATTCGCTCTTGACCGGCATTTTCTTATAGACGTCCTTTGTGATCACTTCATCCAGTATATCCTTCAGCTTCATGGGCATCACCTCCGTCCGTCCGGTGCTCAAACAGTGCGTGGTTACGGTGGCCACTCACTGAAGAGCTTATACGATACTCATGGTATATAAAAAGACTGGAAATCTCACGACGAGGCCGAGCTTATGGGCGTACTGCAGCAGGCGTTCTATGCCCGCGAAATAGCCGCTGTTAATCGCGCCATTTCCAGCCTTTCTTCAGCAGCTCTTCGAGTTCCTCTTTAAGCAGATCGAACTTCGCGGATTTGCAGGCCTGCAGGGTCTTCGCGTCCTCGGCGATGATCGTGAAGCCCGCGAGTTCTTCGAGTATCAATGCTCGATCTCCTGTGTGCAACCCTTCAACTTCCACGTGTAATTCTGCGAGTGGTGTGCACTGCGGTATGAAGGCCACCACTTTCTTGTTCATAGTATACCTTTTTCAACGGCGCCTTATGAATTTTCGATTGCCCTGACTGGGTACCGAGACTCACGGGAAGTTCGGGATCGTAGAGATACACCCACGCGTCATCGGGATGATAGTACAAACCCAGGGCTTTCAGATCAACGCCACTGTCTCGCGCCACCTTCAACGCTTCAAACAGCTCCAAATCCGCTCCACGGTTCGGCTTGAACGCGGTTACATTCGGGAGTGCAGCCATGAACACCAATTTCGCCTGCACGCCGTCTCGAGCTATTCGCAGGAGTTCCCGGATGTGCTTCCGCCCCCGTTCAGAAGGGCAATCGGGATACAGCGCATACGTGCCTTCACGCAGGACCGCGCTCTTCACCTCGAGATACAGCGCCGTGCCACCGCACGTAAGGAGGTAGTCAATGCGTGAGGCACCCAGCTGCGCGTTTCGCTTGACTATGCCGCAGTTCGCGAGCCACGGAATGCGCCCACTATTCAGAGCGACTTCAAACGCGGTCATCTGCAGCCACGTATCGATGAGCGCGCCAAGACCGTGCTCTTCGATAGCAAAGAGCCGGAAATCCGTCGTACCCGGGTGATAGGTTTTGAAACAGAACGCTCGCTGACCGGTAATCATAAACTCAGAGAGCCGACCGGTGTTCGTAAGGTGCGCGCGATATTCGCGCTCACCGGCCGCTATGAGCACCACGAATCGATTCAGCCGCTCCCGGATACGGCATTCCAGCGGATCTTCGATCTGAAAGAGCTTCACCAGTTCGGGCATGCTGAGACGATGAACGTAAAGAAAACCGCATGATCACTTACAAGCAAAAGAACGGGAAGGGATAAAGTGAGAGCTCGGTGGCGAGCACGCACACCGTGTTCAATTGCCCGTTCTTATGTACCATTCTCGATGATCTTCGGCGGTGAGAACTCTACCTCCAGATTCGTTTGATACCGTTCCCGCACGAACGGCAGATTCAGCTCGTCCACCTTCGCGGAGAGCGCGGAGAAATAATCGATGAAGTCTTGCACGTCACTGAACGATTGCAGATCGAATCGCAGATTGACGGTGAAGTGTTCGCCCTCGGCCCACAGCGATTTCAGGAGGCAGACCGGGCCGTCATAGTCATCCACACGCACGCTCGGATTACCCATACATATCCGCAAGCCCGCGCGCCGACCACCGTTACCACCGCCGTTTCCGTCTATCAGCATGTCCACCAACTTATCCACCTTAGCCGAGCAACTCCCGAGCACATCGCGTACCTCGGGTGCGGCGCCATTCCATGTACTAGCCCCCAATTCGGCCATGAGGCGCTTTAACGACTGGCAGAGCTCCTTCATTTCCGCGAGCTCCGGTCTTTCCTCATGCTCGTTCCCTTTTCTATCGCGTTCTTCCATCGCTTCTGTCCCCGCTTATATCTTCTTACAAATCTTTTACCGCGGCTCTATCTTTAATCCAAAGAGGGGTCGTTATAAAAGCTTTTCGGTTACGCCCGCTTCTCGGATGCCACCATTAGCGATATTTGCAGGCCTGCCGCAGTTTTTCTGGCTGGCGACACATACTAGGCGGCAGAATGGCAGCATCGGTGCTCAAAGGGCACAATAACACAATCCGTTCACTATTCGGTGCGTTCAACCTGTACGGCGAACGTGCGTGGCTGCGCTCGGCGCAGGCGCGGAAAAGGATCGCAAAGGGAAATACAAAAGCGTAGCTGCAAAAGAAAGCACTATGAAGGCGTGCTCACCCACTCTATCTAAGTATCTCAAATACCTTGTAGTAACTACCAAAGAGAAGGATAAGCGTATGAAACTGAGCATCCTGCATTTGAGAACGAGCGATCGATACCCCGGAAATACTCGTGCTTTGGTGCTAATATCAATCCGCCGCTCCTGATCGCAGACGTCCCGGCGGGCACGAAGACCATGGTCTTGATCCTCGAGGATATTGACTGACGCACCGTTCGGACCCTTTGTTCACTGGCTCGTTTACAATATCCCCGTCGACAACTATAGTGAGGCAGACAGTGCTCCGGGGAAGCAAGGGGTGAACGAATTCGGCAAGCGAGCCTGCGGCGGACCGTGTCCGCCCTCTCAGGGACGCACCGATACGTCTTCAAACTTTACGCGCTGAACACCGAGCTGGCACGCGGCGAGGGCGCAGATTGGGAAATGGTGGAAGCGGCGATGGAAGGTCACATCGTGGACACCGCGGAATTAATGGGCCTCTATCAGATGAAATCAGGAATCTTCAGGTAGGTATGATCGGCCTCACGTATCCGCCGTGCGTACAGGAAGCACGCAGGTAGTCCACACACGAGACGGTGATCACGAGCGTCAGCGCAGCCGTTTCGCTCCTTGAGGGCTGCGAGACGATTTTACCGGTGTGTTTTTGCGGGATGCCGCGCAAGTATGTTTGTGAAAACGGATGGTGACGTTAGAAGAGAAGATAGAAGTGCTGTTGAGAGATCCTGATCAGACGGTGGCGGAGATTTTTGCGGTTGTCGAGGAGCAGTTGGGGTTTGTGCCCTCGATACTCCGGGGCATGGCCGAGCGGCCGGATATTCTCATCCCCTCTGTATTGACTGCATACTTTCTGCTCGGAGAGCCCAAGGCGCTGGACCGGAAGACGGCTGAGCTGATCGCGTTTGCCTGCGCCGTTTCGCTACGTGGTGAGGCCTGCATGAAGGTGCATTTGCGTGAAGCGCAGAAGGCGGGTGCTTCGCGTCAGGAGATCTTTGAAGCCGTCATGATCGCAAGCGTGATGGCGCAGACAGCGGTGCAGGCAAGTGCGTTGAGCGTGTGTGAGGCGGCAGGTGAATGACCCACCACGCGCAAACTTCCAAACCTTAACATGCCCCGAAATCTAACTGTTAGTGAGGCGGGGCACCGTGACATCTCGATGGGACGAATGCTGGGCAGCCGCACCAGAGCTTCATGCGCTTCTGAAGGAGAGTGAGTCGGTCGAGAGCGCACGTGAGAAGCTGATCGGCTATCTTAACGCACTGGAGTGGACGTATAGGCGTGATGTTGATACCCTTGACCCATGGGATTATATCATCCTGGAAGACGCGCTTCGCTGCCTCAAGAACATCATATCGCCACGCAATGAGCGGCTATCAGAAACCTCCGCGCTGGAATTCGTCTGGACCGCGGCCGTCACCGGTGACGCGGACGTATCTGACGACTTTGTTGACGAGTTCGTGCACTTCTTCAAGGCGGTCAAGGGAAAAGCTGATGTTTACCCCTCGTGCTTGATGGCCGGGGTCGAGCTCCCTGAATTCAACCGGTATCGAGGCCGTGAAGCTGCATTACTACGCTCTGATTACCTCGACCACATGGGCGAGCGGATGCGGAGCTATCTGGTACGGTATCCCAGCGGCCTCGAGCCTGAGATCGTGGAGCGTCGTAAAGAGAACAGGAGACGGATCTTAGAGGTGCTCAACGCCACTGAGGACGACTGGAACGACTGGCACTGGCAGTTCAGTCGTGTATTCAAGAATTTAGATGGATTTAAGACCTTAAAGAAGATCATCAAGCTCATCCCGGTGCAGGAGCGGGCTATAGCGCTCGCTGTTGAGAATGATGTCCCCTTTGGCGTTACGCCACACTATTTACACCTCATGGATCCCGAGCCGAGCGATTACGATTACGCCGTCCGTCGTCAGGTCTTCCCGCCTTTGAGCTACGTGGAGAATATGATCGCGCATAAAGAGGATCGCGAGCTCGCATTCGACTTCATGCGCGAGCATGACACTTCACCGATAGAACTCGTCACACGTCGTTACCCCACGGTGGCGATCATCAAACCGTACGATTCGTGCCCGCAGATCTGTGTCTACTGCCAGCGAAACTGGGAGATCACGTCGCCGTTGATGCCCGCGGCGCTGGCACCCATGGAGCGCATTGACCGGGCGATCGAGTGGTTCGCGGAGCACGAGAGTATGATGGATGTGCTCTTGACCGGTGGCGATCCGCTGGCAATGAACGATAAGTTGGTCGAGAATATCGTGAGCCGCCTCTCAGAGATATCTCATATGCACAGCATCAGGATCGCCACGCGCATCCCGATCACCGTGCCCCAGCGGATCACCGAGGAGCTCTGTGAGATCTTTGAGAGCTATTATGAGCTGGGCAAGCAGACACTCTGCATGGTTACGCATTTCGAGCATCCGTATGAAGTCACGCGTGAAACCGCGGAAGCGATAAAACGTATCAAGATGATCGGCATGCACGTTTACAACCAGCAGGTCTTCACCTTTGCGAACAGCCGTCGATTCGAGACCGCGGCGTTGCGAATCGCGATGAAGCAGATCGGCGTTGACCCCTATTATCTCTTCAACATGAAAGGCAAGAGCGAGATAGAGGATTATGCTGTCCCGGTCGCGCGTATTTTGCAGGAGCGGAAGGAGGAGGCACGATTGCTGCCCGGCATCTTCCGCAGTGACGAGCCGGTCTTCAACGTGCCGTTCCTCGGCAAGAACCATCTCCGCGCCGGGCAGGACCACGAGCTCATCGCGATACAGCCCGACGGGCGGCGCATGTATCTCTTCCATCCCTGGGAGAAGAACATTGAAACCGTTAACCCGTATCTGTACACGGACGTGACGATTCGGGGCTATCTCGATAAGGTAAAGGCGCGCGGCGAGAATCCCGATGACTACCGGAGCATCTGGTATTACTATTGACTGAAGCTTTATACCGCCGCCAGGTCATCTGAAACTCATGGAACTTAAGGAGATCACGCTCGAGGAGTTGCAACCCGAGCAGTTCATCGAAGCGCAAGTCGAAGCTATCAGATCGGTGGTCGGCAGTGGCACCGCGATCAATGCGCTCTCCGGCGGGGTCGATTCGTCTACCGTGACGCTGCTGGGGCACCGTGCACTGGGCGACCGCTTGAAGACGTACTTCATCGAGAATGGCATTATGCGGCAGGGTGAGCCCGAACACATCGTTTCACTCTTCAAGGAGCTGGGGATACGGGTCGAGCTGTTCGACGCAAGAGCGCAGTTCTTCAAGGCGCTTGCAGGGCTGATTGACCCTGAGGAGAAACGCGAAGCGATCACGCAGACCTTTTACAAGGCGGTTTTCGGCACGCTCGTCAAGGAGAGCGGTGCGAAGTATCTGCTCCAGGGCACCAATTACACCGACGTTGAAGAGACGGTTGCGGGCGTGAAGCGGCAGCACAATATCCTTGAGCAACTGGGGATCGATACGCAGGCCACATTCGGTTACACGGTAATTGAGCCGGTCATTCAGCTCCGTAAACCCGCGGTTCGACTCGTTGGTAGGGCGCTCGGACTGCCAGAAGCGATCTATAACCGGCCGCCGTTCCCCGGTCCTGCATTGGCCGCACGCGTCATCGGCGAGGTCACGCCTGACCGCATCGCGGTGGTGCGCAAAGCGACGCAGATCGTTGAGGATGAACTCCAGGCCGCAGGTGCGTTCCAATATCTGGCGATCCTGCACGCGGATAGGGTGACCGGGGTACGCGCGGGCAGGCGCGACTACGGGCTGCAAGTAGAAGTACGCTGTTGGGATAGCTCGGACGCGCAGACGGGTCGACCAACGCGATTACCCTACGAGTCACTGGAGCGCCTGGCAGATCGGATAACGAGCGAAGTGCCCGGCGTCGTCAGTGTCACGTACAATATTACCAGCAAGCCGCCTTCGACGATCGAAGCAATTTAACCCTTTCGGTCCTGGACGTGTCCAAAAGCGCGATTAGTCCGCTAATCGCCGTGCTATCATGGTCCGCCATTTCCGCATCGTCGTCATTACCGCCCGTGCCTCGATCATGGTGAACGGGACAGAGCGCGACTCTTTGAAAACGATCTCCCGGTAGCGCGCTACGTCGTGTGCAAGGTCGTCGAATCGCCCATCGCGCCTGAGCAGGTCCTCGATGATCAGTAAATTCGCATGCATCGTCTCAAGCCGTGAGAGGCCTGCTTCAATGAGCGATTCGATCGTCACCTTCAGATCCTCCGACTGCACGAACTCAGATTCGAAGATATAGACCAGCTTCACCTTCTTCTTGCCTCTTAAGAGCATGTCGTCCTGAATCATGACAAAGGACTCCGGTACGAGATACGGGCGCTCAGTCATACATAGATACCACTAGTCAGTTTGTTTTCACGCCTAAAAAAACGGCGCTAAAAATCGATCGCCGCCATGAGCCGCTTGATGTGCTCGCCAATCTCGTGATACTTCCGGTGCCGTCTCGTGGGCCAATACGAGGGGATAACCATGACGGTGTGATTCACCCGCACCAGTTTGGTTGCGAGCAGCATTCCGGCCACTTCGGAGACGTTTCCGCTGAGCTTCGACGTGCCCTGCGTGCGCACGTAACCCTGCTCACTGAGTGCGAGGAACCCCTGTAGCGCTGTCCGCCCGAGGAGACAAATGCCCGCCGGCTTGATGTATGTGAGCTCGCGGCTGAGGTGCGCGTCTGCACAGCACTGTATTACGCTGCCGCGAGGCGCGGTATTGTGCGCTTCGCGTGCCGAGGGGCATTTCACCGTGGGCAGGAGGTAAAAGCCTGCAGCCACAAGATCAGATAACGTCTCGATCGGCAATCCGACATCGTTCCGTAAAATGCCAAATAGCCGCTCGCGTAAGCGATCGTTCGCGCGTTCGTTAAAGAAGTAGGACTGGCTATTCAATGGCGGCGCTTCGGAGATGAAGAGCAGTTTAACAGCACGCGGCTCGATCGCCGGCACGCGCGCATCGGGGCACTGGACGCCTCTGAGACAGAGCGCACCGCACTTTCTGCAGCGCTTAATCTCTTCCTGCAGCTGGGTCCACGTTAGTTCGGTATCGTGACTTAGCTTCATGTATCCTTGCCTTTGAAACGAGGTACGTAAAGCTTTTAGGAGCAGAGTGTTCTTCACACTGTGGAGAAGAGAAATGGAGATCGTTGTGCTGCGATTAGGGCATCGTCTGGAGCGCGATAAACGGGTGACCACGCATGTCGGTCTGGTGAGCCGCGCATTGGGTGCACAGGGGTTGCTCCTCGCTGCGGATGATAAAGGCGTCGAGCGCAGCCTCACGCGCGTAGCGAAACGCTGGGGCGGAGAGTTCTTCGTCAAAACCGGCGTGCGCTGGCGCGACGCGCTCAGAAACTGGCACCAAGCGGGCGGTAAGGTCTGTCATCTCACCATGTACGGCGCGAACCTCCACGAGGTGATCGCGGAGATACGCGAAGCTGCTGAAGCTGAGCGCACGCCGATACTGGTTGTTGTGGGCGCGGAAAAGGTCCCGTTCGAGGTCTATGAAACCGCCGACTGGAACGTCGCGATCGGTAATCAACCCCACTCGGAGATCGCTGCACTCGCGATATTCCTCGACCATTTGCAGCGCGGTCAGGAGCTAACGGCACGATTTGAGCATGCCGAGCTGGAGATCGTGCCGAGCAGGCGAGGAAAAGAGGTCGTGGTAAGCGGGGAAGAACAATAGTGGCGGTTAGCTGTCGGTTAGCCGACCTCCACACCTTCATCTGTCTCACCGGAGCGCCGCGAGGCAGACAAACGCTTCAGTTCGTTCGGCACATTGACGCGCAGGATGTTGGTGGATCGCACGTGATACACGGGATCTCCGGTCATTGGGTCGTAATTCTCAGTACGAATGACATTACTGACCACCGTCTTGAACTTCAAGATCGTTCCGTCCTTCAGCTTGTATTCGTTCCAATCCTCCTTCACCGTCTCGAAGTCCACATTCATCGCTTCTACTTCCGTGCCATTCGGCAACCGAACTCTCATGTTATCACCCCACCCGTTCGTTTTTTTCCTTCCGGTTCAGTAATCATATGCACCGCGAAACATAAAAGATCCGTTTACGCCTTCTCCAGCACCGTGATGTACCGGGTCAGGCTTTTGTGCACGCGATAGGCGTGCTCGTCACAAAGCAGGAACCCCATACCACGCGTAAGGGCAGGTAACGAGGGTATATTCGAGACCATGACCGCTCTCTTACCGGGCTTCAGCACGCGGTGGATCTCGACCATCGCAGCCGCATACAACCGTGCGAGGTAATCAGCGCGCGCGTCTTCGTCCTCCGGGATACCCGCGCCCGCTACAACGGACGCCCGCCCGTACGGCAGGTCAGTAACGACCGCGTCCATGCTCCCGGACCGCAGGGGCAGCCATTTCGAGTCGCTCATGAGGAGTTCGCACGGCACACTGAAGAATGCCATATTCTTCTGCGCACCGTAGACCATCTTCCGCTGGATGTCCGCGGCCATGACGCGCGCACCCACCATTGCACCCTCCAGGACGATTCCACCGGTGCCGCAGAACGGATCGAGCAAGCGCTCATTCGCTCGAATACCACTGAGATTGACGAGCGCACGGGCGACCTTCGGCATGATGACGCCGGGTAAGAAGAAGGGTCGTGCATGTGGTCGCTTATCGCCAAATTGCCGCTTATCGATCCGCCACACTCGCGTGCACAAGGAGCAGGTATCCGCAGTGAAGAGGAGCACGAAGGTCTTCGCAGGCCGGTTGAGATCCACGGTATAACCTTTTCGCGTGATGCACTCGCCGACTGCTTTGAGTAACGCTTGTCGACGGGGGTAGAGCCGATTCAGCTCCATGAAATGGACACATACGGCGAAGGTGCGTCCCCTGCCCATCACCGACTCTAAATCCATGCTCTCAACCCGAATCAGGAGTTCACGATCATGCAGTCCACACTGGTCGAGCACCTCGTACACCTGGTGCGTCATACCCAAGCGGCGTGCTAATTCAAAGAGTCTTGCACTTTCAGGTGCGAGTTGCGCGTCGATCACAAAGATTCTGCCCGCGACGAATTTTATCGTGTAGCGGATATTCAACGCGTCCAGGGATGCGAGCAGCTCCGCTCGGGGTAGTGTCTCGTGCTCACCCGAGAGTTCAAATGCGAGCTGCATTTTGAATCTTTTTAAACGGAAAAGCGTTTACTGTACTACTATAGAGATCGTAAAGAGAGATCAACGCGTAACGTGCGGAATGGGACAGGAGCGGAAGTGTTAATGAAGATGCACCGAGGGATAGTGATTGAGGATCTGAGACATGGCACAGAGCTGCTGAAGCGTGGATTCGCGGCCATGCAGAAGGGTGGTGTAATCATGGACGTGACGAGTGGGGAGCAAGCGCGGATAGCAGAGGACGCCGGTGCGATTGCCGTGATGGCCTTGCATGCTGTGCCCGCTGACATCCGGAAGGCGGGTGGCGTGGCACGTATGGCAGATCCCGCGGCGATCACGGAGATCATTGATGCGGTGACGATTCCGGTAATGGCAAAGTGTCGTATCGGGCACTTTGTAGAGGCGCAGGTGCTCGAAGCACTCGGCGTTGATATGATCGATGAGTCAGAGGTGCTTACCCCGGTGGACACGCATCACGTGGACAAGCGCGACTTCACCGTGCCCTTCGTCTGCGGAGCCCGTGATCTGGGCGAGGCTTTACGGCGCATCCAGGAAGGTGCAGCTATGATTCGAACGAAAGGTGAAGCGGGTACGGGCGATGTGAAGGAAGCGGTTCGGCATATGAAGCTCATCATGGGTGAGATACGTGCCCTCAGGGGCAAGAACGAGGAGGAGCTGCGCGACGTCGCGAAAGAGCTCAAAGTCACCGTGGAGCTGGTGCAGGAGACGGCAAAACTACAGCGGTTACCGGTCGTGAACTTCGCGGCAGGCGGTGTGGCCACACCCGCGGACGCCGCGTTCATGATGCAGCTCGGTGCGGACGGTGTCTTCGTCGGTTCTGGCATCTTCAAGTCCCAGAACCCAGCACGAATGGCCGCGGCGATCGTGGAAGCGGTCAACAACTACGACGACGCGAAGAAGCTCGCGGAGCTCTCAAAAGGGCTGGGTGACCCGATGAAGGGCATTGAAGTGAACGCCCTGGCCGAGAGCGAGCTCTTGCAGGTACGTGGTTGGTGAGCACGGGCTATCCTCGCTTGTGAAACTCGTTGGTTGTCTGCATCAGCGCCATTCTCCTTTATCGCTCACGCGACAGAGCGCCGCGTGAGTGTGGTGGATCTGGATAAGATACTGACTAAAGGAAGAAAAGATCAGGAAGGATTTTGTCAGGTCAGTCCGCAGTCCGTTTCACGGTGATAGGCACGACATCACGCTCGAATTCCTGAATTGCGATCTCTATGGGATCGAGATCGTCGGTCTCGATGAGTACGGGCGCACCCATAGCGATCTGCAATGCTCGTGCGCCGATAATGCGTGCTTTCTCGTATTTCGTATAGTGTTCCTTTTTTATTCTTTGTTCCTGCTTCTCTTTGCCCGTCACGATCATCGACCTCGCTCTTGTTATTGATACTATGAGTGTATGGGGTCGCTGAGATTTGAACTCAGGTCTCGGCGTCCCGAACGCCGAAGGATAGACCAAGCTACCCTACGACCCCCTGTTACCTTACAAAGAACCACACGCGCCTCATCCATACGGCGCTATCTCATCTATCAACTCTGCGTGTGTGAGTAGCATCCGTCTGCAGCAATAGCGGCTGATCCCCAGATCGTCCAGCACCTGCCCGGGCGTCTCGCGCTTGATGCGCTCCTTATATTCGTCCCAGACGTCTGAGATGACCTTACCGCACGTGAAACACCTGACCGGGATCATAAATAAAACGTCACCTCATCTCACCGGTAGGACTTCTGCCGCTTCGCTCGTGGCCCCTTTGCACCGAACTTCTTCATCTCTTTCTTCCGCATATCGCTCACCAGCAGATGACGATCATAGCTCAGATAGGCCTCGCGCAGTTGCTCGTTCGCCGTCCACTCCACCAGGCTGCGCGCGATAGCGGTGCGCGCCGCCTCAGCCTGGCCCATGAAGCCGCCGCCCGTAACCGTCACGTCCACATCGATGCTGGTCGTGTCGATCTCAGGGAACTGAGCGGCGATGAACATCGGCTCTGCCAGCTTCGCTCGGACCACTTCCGGCTCGATGACATCCAACGGTTTCTTGTTCACACGGACGACACCGCTGCCCTCCTTAATGGTTGCTCGTGCAACAGCGGTCTTCCGCTTCCCGACCTCATTTACGATCTTCTTTAGCTTTGCCTTGGTACCCATCCTAACTTCTCACTCACCTCCCCCAACGTTAAATACTTACGGGATAATCGTGCAGCCGAGGCGCTCTCCATCGTCTGTCGCTCCTCAGCTTCAAACGCTTCAGGCACACCGAGATAAACCTTCAATCGTGAGAATGCAGCTCGCCCCTTACCTTGCTTGTACGGCAGCATGCCCCGGATCGTCCGTTTCACGATCCGATCGGGCATTCTGGGGTAGAACGGGCCCTGCTCCTTCGAGCCGCGGTCACGCCTTGCCTTATATTCATGGAAGAGATACTTCTTCGTGCCGCTGATGACCACGCTTTCGGCGTTTACGATCACGATCTCCGTCTCCGGCTCGTTCAGCAGCCGTTTTGCCACGCCGCTGGCCATCCGCCCCAGGATAAGCCCTTCACCATCTATCACTTCTCTGCCCATTGCTCTTTCTCACTTCTTTCGTACTCAAAAAGTTATTATACCAGTATCTTTACACCGGAACCTTTCGGGTTAACCGCCATCAATTCTTCAATGCTCAGGCATTTACCACGCACGCCGATCTTCTCAGCGGCCTTCTTGCTGAAGCCCAGCGCAGCGATTGTTACCTGCTTCTCCAGCTGCCCCGCGCTCAGCACCTTACCGGGCACTACGACCGTATCATGCTCAGCCGAATAGCGGTTGATCCTGCTCAAATTGACCTCCGCGTACTGCCGTCGCGGCTTCTCCAACCGCGTCGCGAGATCTCGCCACAGCGGCACGTTCTGCTCTCGCGAATTTCGCTTCAGCTCATCGATCAGCCGCGAAATCCGTGGATCTGTCTTCTCTCTTCTCCTCATCTTCTCGCTTTCATTCGCCTTCCCGCTTCGCCTTACTTACTTTAATGCCACCACTTATAAAGAAATGGTGATTACCATGCGTCGCCCCGGACTCGCTCCACGCAGCGCCGGACGGTTAGGACCGAAAGCTGCTCGAGATAAGCCTATTCAAAGCGGTTGAACGAATCAGGCATGGCCAATCCTCATGGTACCGCGTGATCGTCCTAAGTGAGGTGCAGAGCTAGAAACATTTAACTATCCTAAATACAGAGGGAAATCACAGAACAGAAGGAAAAGGGGAAATGGCAACGATAGATAAGAGAGACCTCTTCAAGATCGCGGGCCTGGAAAATGTGCGGATAAGCATTGGCAAGATCGAGGAAGAGGGCGTTGAGCAGGACTGGGAACCTATGGGCCCCCATCCGATGCCGGGAATTGCAACGCTACGTAATTGGGATTTCAAGCTCTTACAGCGGTATAAACCGTTTTATGCGCCTTTGTGCGATATGTGCTGCCTCTGCACCTACGGGAAATGCGACCTCACGGGCAATAAGAAAGGCGCGTGCGGTCTGCGCATGGACGCGCAGCATGGCCGAATCGTGCTGCTCGCGTGTCTGGTTGGGTGCAGCGCGCATACTGGCCACGGGCGACATCTCCTGCATGACATGATCAAGCTGTTCGGACGCGATGTGCCAATCGATTTTGGCCCGAAGGTGGATATCGAAGCTCCACTTACACGCCTGATCTGCGGCATCAAGCCGAGGACGATCGGCGACTTCGAGCAGGTATATGATTACATTGAAGAGCAGATCGTCCAGCTGGCGGACGCCATTCACACGGGTCAGGAGGGCTCGTATCTCGATTTTGAATCAAAAGCGCTTCACATGGGGATGCTCGACTCACTGAGCAAAGAAGCGGCTGATATCATTCAGATCGCCTGTTACGGCATGCCCACGAGCAAAGAGGGCGGTGGTCCGGACGTGCCGCTCGTTGACGTCGGCATCGGCACGATAGACACAAATAAACCTGTCATTCTCGTTATCGGGCATAACGTGCCTCCGGCAGCAGATATCGGCGACTACTTGACGGAGAACGATCTCGAAGACCGCGTTGAACTCGCGGGCATCTGCTGTACCTCGCTTGACACCACACGGGTGTACAAGAAAGCGAAGGTCGCGGCGGCGCTTGGCCGGCAGTTGCGTGTGATCCGCGCAGGGATTGCTGATCTTACGGTTATCGATGAGCAGTGCATTCGTGCGGACATCGTTGAGCTCTGTCAGCATGTGCACACACCGGTGATCGCCACGAATGACAAGGCACTGCACGGGCTGGTGGATCGCACGGATGACGACCCGGATAGCATCGTTGCGGACCTTGTGAACGAACGCGTGCCCGGTGTGATCATACTCGATCCCGAGCAGGTTGGGGAGGTCGCGGTGAAGACTGCGATCCAGATGGATAAGAAACGCAGGAAGTTCCGGCTGATCCTCAGCGATGAAGAATTCATGGGTTATGTGACTGAGTGCATTCAATGTGGAAACTGCACGCTTGCATGTCCAACCGGCATGCAAATCGGCGAGGCAATGGCCTGTGCTGCGGCCGGAGACCGCAAGCCACTGGCAGAGCTGTTTGACATCTGCGTTGGCTGCGGCCGGTGCGAGCAAGTCTGTAAGAAGCATATGCCGATCATTGATGTCATCACGAAATCGGCGTATCCTCAGATCGTGGAGGAGCGTGGACGGATGCGCATAGGACGCGGCCCTATCTGGGACAGTGAGATTCGCGATGTCGGCGCACCGATTGTCCTGGGCACCATACCCGGTGTGATCGCGCCCATCGGTTGCGGCAATTACCCACAGGGGACCAAAGATGCATGGCTCATCGTCAAGGAGTTCGCGGAACGGAACTATATTATCACGCTCACAGGCTGTATGGCGATCGATGCCGCGTTGTGGAAGGATGAGGAAGGTAAAACGGTCTATGAGCAGCATCACGGCCGGTTCGACGGTGGTGGTGTGCTCAACATCGGCTCCTGTGTCTCCAATGCACACATTCACGATGCCGCGATCAAGATCGCGAGCATCTTTGCCGGTCGGCACCTACGGGGGAACTATGAGGAGATAGCCGATTACATCCTGAGCCGCGTGGGCGCCTGCGGCGTTGCATGGGGCGCGATGTCCCAGAAAGCGGCATCGATTGCCACCGGTTTCAACCGTCTCGGTATTCCTGCAGTCGTGGGACCACACAGCACGAAATACCGGCGCGCGTTCCTCGGTCGCGCTGACCTGACGGACGATTGGAAGATCATTAATGCCAGCGACGGCTCAGAGATTGCCGTTGAGCCCGGGCCAGAGCACCTGCTGGTGGCCTGCGAGACGGTGGAGGAGGCGTTGCCGATGATCGCGAAACTCTGTTTCAGGCCTTCGGATACCGATCGTGGTCGGTCAATCAAGCTCACGCACTATATCGATCTCAGCTTGAAGTACCTCCACGCCTATCCCAAGGATTGGCACCTCTACGTTCGAGCCGCGAGCGATGTACCGATCGCCAGGCGGAACGAGCTCTTAAAGAAGCTGGAGGACGAGCAGGGCTGGAAGATCGACTGGAAGCTGAAGAAGATCCTTGAGGGCCCCATTCGCGGCTACGACCCTTCATTCAATCCGACGAACCTGAAACGCTTGGTGCGGAAGAAGAAGGAGGAATAGAGCTAGGGAGAGGAAGGGAGAACGATGGTAACTGAGATACCCTTTAACGTGGCGAATATACCTGGTCCAGAATCGGGCGTCGTCGTTGCACCGGAGGTAATGGGGAGCTATATCGCAAGTGCGAAACGGCCGCTTCTGGTCGTGGGCTCTGAAATCATACGGGACGGGTTCTTCATCGAGATCGCGATCGCGTTGGGGAAGAAGGGCGTTCCGATCGCGGCAACGGGCCATAGTATCAAGGGCTTTATTGAAAAGGGCTATACCGAGAACGTCACGCAGTACAACCTGCACGAGCTCACGAACTGCTTGCGGGACCCGAACTGGACGGGATTGGACGGCCAGGGTAATTATGATTTCGTGATCTTCTACGGGATTGTGTATTATTACGCATCGCAGATGCTCTCAGGCATCAAGAATTTCGCGACCGATCCGTTGATTCGTGCGGTCTCGATCGATCGGTATTACCATCCGAACGCGCGGATGAGCTTTGCGAACGTCACGCCGCGTCAGGAGCAGCAGTATAAGGAGATGCTGCAGCGGCTCGTGCGGAGTGTGCGGAGGTGAAGAGAGGGCAATGGCAAAGATAAGCGGTAATTTAACGGATTTAGAGGCTGAAGTGATCTATAACGGGCTCTGTTGCTACTGCGGGACGTGCGGAGCGTTCTGTAAAGAATACATCGCGTTCGAGAACGAGCTGCCGAAGACGAAGCAGAAGTGTTATGAGATCTGCGGCGCGTGCTATGAGTTCTGCCCCCGTACTTCCTTTGCGCCGTTTCAGATGGACCGCGCGATATTTGGCGAGGTCAGAACAGATAACCTGCTGGGCTATTACCAGGGCGAGATCCTCAGCGCGCGAGCGGTCGATGCCGCGCTGCGGGAGCGCGCCCAGGATGGCGGGGTCATCTCTGCAGTGCTCCTGTATCTGCTCCAGGAAGGCGAGATCGACGCGGCCGTCGTGGCCCGAACCACAGAAGAAGCTGAATGGCAGCCCCAACCCTTCGTGGCGACCACCAAGGAGGATGTGCTGGCTGCTGCGGGCTCGAAGTATACGCAATGTCCATCCGTATTGGGCGTGGCAGACGCCTTTGAGGCCGGTTACCAGAAGGTTGCGCTTGTCGGATTGCCCTGTCATATCGAAGGTATGCGCAAAGCGCAACTCTCAGACGCGTTCAAGGTCGGGGCAGAGCGCGTGAAATTCCTCATCGGTCTCTTCTGTACGGAATCCTTTGACCGTGCACTACTCGCTCAGACGCTGGAGGAGCTTGGCACGAGCTTTGACGCGGTGACAAAGTTCAATATACGCAGAGGACGGTTCATCGTCACTACGAAAGATGGTAAGGAGCTCACGATGCCGATCAAGAAGATGCGCGCGTTCGCCCGCGAGGCCTGTAACTACTGCTACGACTTCGCCGCTGAGTTCGCTGACCTCTCGGTGGGCTCGATCGGCTCTGAAGACGGCTGGTCGACGGTGATCGCCCGCAGCGATGCTGGTATGGACGTACTGATGCGAGTGAAAGCGTCGGGGCTCATTGAGACAAAACAGTCCACCGCTGAGCAGGTCGCGGAAGTGCGAAAGCTTGCCGCTTTCAAGAAACGGGAGAACTGGAAGCACATCGCCGAGAAAGCCGAGCCCATCCGGATCATGAATCTGCTCATCGAGCCTGAGCTCATTGAGCACTTCTTCTGCGCTGATTGAGCAGGACACTCGCCAGGTCCGTAGGTAATTTTACCGCTGCTCCTGTTCGAAGGGAACCGAGATCAAAGATCTAATCCTTCAGACGCTTCTCATCTCGGTCCCGCATTCGCCCCTGCCGGGCGGGAAAACATGCCAGTGCCCGGGACAACCTCCACGTACCACGCCAACTCACTGCAAGAGGATCAGGACCATTATTATCCCTTACTGAAGATAGCTTATATGAGGGGTGACTAGAAGAGGTGGATTTAACTGTTGTCATTGCCGGAGCCGCTGGCCAGGGTGTTCAGACGATCGGATACGTTCTTGCCAGGACTGCTTCAGGAGCTGGCTATAACGTCTTCGCATGGCAGGAGTACGAATCGCGCATCCGCGGGGGCTGTAACAGCTACCGGATACGCGTGAGCGATACTCCGGCCAACAGCCCGCTGAATAGGGCTGATATCCTCGTGACGTTGAGCGAAGAGTCCAAGCGTAAATACCGACCGCTGCTGAAAGCTGATGGCGTTTTGATCGACGAGCAGGAGACCGGTGAACGGGTGATCACTATACCGTTTGAGCAGATCGCCCGGGAGGACTTTGGCAAGAAGCTCTTTGCAAATACCGTCGCTGCTGGAGCCCTTGCTGCAGTGCTCGGCCTCGAGCAGGAGGCACTCATCGAGGTGGTCGCGGACGAGTTTGCGGGGAAAAGCGATGAGATCGTGGACACGAATCGCGCGGCGGCCGCGACAGGCTACAACAGGGCGAAGAGGAGTTGCGAGGGCGTCTGCGCATGGACACTGCCGAGACGAACACTGGCGCACTACCTGGTCACGGGGAACGAAGCGCTGGCACTGGGTGCTGCGGCCGCTGGCTGCCGCTTCATTGCCGCGTATCCCATGACACCTTCGACCGGAATCATAACGTTCCTCTCAAAGCACAAAGAGCGCTTGCAGATCTTCACCGAGCAGGCGGAAGACGAAATCGCGGCGATCAATATGGCGATTGGCGCGAGTTATGCCGGGGTGCGCGCGATGACCGCGACCTCGGGCGGTGGCTTTTCACTCATGACCGAAGGGATCAGCCTCGCTGGCATGACCGAGACACCGATCGTTATTGTGCTTGGCCAGCGTCCTGCGCCGGCAACCGGTCTTCCAACGCGCACGGAGCAGGCGGATCTGCTCTTTGCGGTCAACGCGGGTCACGGTGAATTCCCCAGGCTCGTCTTCGCACCCGCTGATCCCCGGGACGCATTTCATAAGATCGCCCGCGCATTCAATCTGGCCGATAAGTACCAAACACCTGCGATCATCCTGAGCGACCAGTTCCTGGCCGACTCCTATTCCACGGTGGACGACTTCGAGCTCGATGCCCTGAAGCCTGAACATTATCTCGCAGCAACCGTTGAGTCGGGAGATTACCGGCGATATCTGCTCACGGAGACCGGGATTTCGCCCCGACTCTTCCCCGGCCAGAGCCAGCAGCTTGTCTGCTGTGATAGCGACGAACATGATGAATACGGTCACATCACGGAGGATCTAACGCTCAGGAAGCGGATGGTGGAGAAGCGGCTGCGGAAGCTGGAGGGTTTGCGGGATGAGATCCAGCTGCCCGAGGAATACCGGGTCAGAGAAGCGGAGGACGTGCTGGTGAGCTGGGGGTCCTCGCGGAACGCGGTGCTCGAGACGGTAGACCAGCTTAATGAGCGCGGAAATGCGGTGGGTATGCTCCACTTTACCGAACTCTGGCCGCTTCCACGGTACACGTTCCCTGAAGAGCCGCGTTACCATCTGGTCGAGAGCAATGCGACCGCGCAATTCGGCCGTCTGCTGCGGAGCGAATATGGATTATCTGTAAAGAGCACCATCGCACGGTACGACGGGCTGCCGCTGGATCACGAGTACATCATGGAGGTGTGGCAGCATGGTTGAGCTTGATGATTACCAGAGCGATGCGGAGAACCAGTGGTGCCCGGGCTGCCCCAATTTCGGCATCCTGAAAGCGATGAAGAACGCACTGGTGGCGCTGGACAAGCGCCCTGAGGAGATCTGCCTGGTCTCAGGTATCGGGCAGGCGGCAAAGTTACCGCACTACCTGCGCTGTAATTTCTTCAACGGACTGCACGGAAGAGCACTCCCCGTCGCAACGGCGATCAGCGTGGTGAGCCCGCAGTTGAGGACGATCGTGGTGACGGGGGACGGTGATTGCTACGGCGAAGGGGGAAACCACTTCGTGCATACCGTCCGCCGAAATCCTGATCTCACCCTCATCGTACACAACAACCAGATCTATGGACTCACCAAAGGTCAGGCGTCACCGACGACCGACACGGGCGATAAGACACGGCTTCAGTTCGAAGGCGTTAAGATCAGCCCCCTGCAGCCGCTGGCACTCGCGATCGTCCACGACTGCCCCTTTGTCGCGCGCGGTTTTGCCGGAGATATCAAACATCTTACCGAACTCTTCGTCGCGGCTATCCAGTTCAGAGGGCTCTCGTACGTGGACGTCATACAGCCCTGTATCACCTGGGGAACACATCCGATCAGCTGGTACCGTGACCGGATCTACCACCTGCCCCCGGATTACGATCCGCATGACCAGCAGGCCGCTATGAAGAAGGCGACTGAATGGGCCGACCGAATTCCGATTGGTATTTTTTACGAGACGGAAGAGCCGCCGGAACTCTTCGGCGAGTATTTCCGCGCGAGTATCTATGACGGTGCACTAACCTCGTTGAACTTCCCACCACAGCGTGCCATCGCAGCGCTTCTGGGACAGTTCAAGACCGCGAAGCAGCATGGAGCGCAGGAACGAGGAGGAAGCGGCAAAGCATGAAAGAGTACGAGGTGATCGTCATCGGATCAGGTGCTGGAATGCTGATCGTTGAGCGTGCGGTAGCCGCGGGTCTCACAGTCGCGCTGGTAGAGAAGGGACTAATCGGCGGCACCTGCCTGAATGTGGGCTGCATACCCTCGAAGATGCTGATCCATCCTGCGGATCGCATAGTGGAGATCCAGGAAGCCGGGAAACTGGGGATCGAGGCGCAGATCACGAGCATCGATTTTAACGGTATTATGGAGCGCATGCGCACCATGATCGCGCACGATCGCGCCCAGATGCAACGCGGTATTGAGCACACCCAGAATCTCGATCTGTACAGGGGCGAAGGAGTATTCACCGCTGACTATACCCTGGCAGTCAATGGAACGCAGATCAGGGGCGAGCGGATCTTCATCGCTTCCGGCGCACGACCGGTGATCCCTCAGATTACCGGGATTAATGAGGTGCAGTACCTGACGAACGAGAACCTGTTCGATCTGAAAGAACGACCAGAGAGCATGGTCATCGTCGGCGGTGGTTATATCGCGACTGAATACGGGCATTTCTTCGCCGCTATGGGCACTGACGTCACCATTGTCCAGCGGGGGAACGGATTGCTGCCTCATGAAGAGCCGGAGATATCCGCTCTGTTACAGCGTGAGCTGGCCAGGCGTATGACGATCGTTACGGGCACTGAGGTCTCCGCGGTGCGGCAGAAGGGCGCGCACTGCGTTGTTATAGCCCGGGACAGAGCTACTGGTGATGAACGTGAAATCACGGCTGAGCGAGTGATGATCGCTGTTGGTCGCCAATCGAACGCCGATCGCTTAAAGGTTGAGCATAGCGGTGTCGAAACAGACGATCGTGGCTTCATCAGGGTGAATGACTATCTCGAGACGAGCAAGGAGCGGATCTGGGCTCTGGGTGATGCGATTGGGAAGTACATGTTCCGGCACGTTGCTAATGAGGCGGCGCTGGTTGCATGGCACAACAGCACGCACACCGAGCACGTCGAGATGAACTATCGCGCGATACCACATGCGGTCTACTCGTGGCCACAGATCGCATCGGCCGGCATGACGGAGGCACAGGCGAAGCGGGACTATGAGATCCTGGTGGGGACGGCGCATTTCTCGGAGGTAGCGAAGGGACAGGCTATGCGGGACGAGGAGAGCTTTGCCAAGGCGATTGTGGACCGCGAGAGCAAGAGGATACTCGGATTCCACATCATCGGGCCCCACGCACCCATACTCATCCAGGAAGTGATCCAAATCATGGCTGATGACCGTGACTATAGAGCACTTGGGCGCGGCATTCACATCCATCCAGCGCTGTCCGAGGTGATTCTGGCAACGCTGCGACAACTCAGAGCGGGTTGAGCAAGCACCACGCCACCGCGGGTGAATAAGCATATGCAGCCCCAAAACGTTCAGAGTGCCTAAACGACGTCTACTGTCACGACCCGCGCACCTTTCTTGACGTTCATCAAGCGCACGCCCTGCGTGTTCCGCCCCTGGACAGGGATGTTTCGCACACCGATTTTGGTCACCATGTTATCGGAGGTCGTGATCATCAAGTCATCGTCGGGCTTCACCTGCTTGATGCACACCACGTTCCCGTTGCGCTGCGCGCCCCGAATGCTGATCACGCCCTTTCCGCCACGGTGTGTCTCGCGGTAAGCGTCAAGCCGCGTTCGTTTGCCATACCCCTTCTCGGTGATGGTGACGAAGTTCGACTTCTGTACACTTAGATCGACCGTTTCGATACTGGCAACCTCATCGCCTTTATCCAACCGTATCCCGCGCACACCCGCGGCGTACCTACCCATCTCACGGAGTTCCTCCTCGTGGAAGAAGATCGCTTTGCCCATCTTCGAGCTGACGATGATGCCCTGGTTCGCCTCACCTTTCATCAGGGCCACATCAACCAGAGCATCATTCTTGCGCTCGTCCACCCGCAATGCCACGATGCCCGTTACGCGAATGTTCTTCAAGCTTGCGAGCGCGCTCCGTTTTACTACGCCCCGTCTGGTCGCGAAGACGATATAGACGTTCTCGACTGCCTCATCAACCGCTTCTGGCACCGAGAGCGCGGTGACAAAAGTCTTCGATTCTTCAGCGGTGATGCTCAACCCGGGAACGTTAACCAGCGGTTTGCCTTTCGCATGCCGCGAACTGGGCGGGATCTCGTAGGTCTTCACCTGAAAGACGCGACCGTCTTCGGTAAAGAGCAGCAGTCGCTCTCGTGTGGATGCACGAATGAAATTGACGACGACGTCATCTTCCCTGCGATCGATGACGGCAATCCCCTTGCCGCCTCGCTGCTGCTGTTTGAAGAGCTTCTCCGGCAACCGTTTCACGTACCCGCGTTCGGTGAAGAAGAGGATCACTTCCTCATCCTCAATGAAATCGCGCTCGCTGAGCGTTACCATCTCCTCGAGCTCAGTGCGCCGCTTATCCCCGTACTTCTCCTTCAGCTCGCGCAACTCATCCTTAATCACGCCCCTGATACGCGCTTCGCTCGCCAGTACCTCCCTGAGCCATGCTATCTTCTGTGTCAATTCGCCGCGCTCGGTCTCGATCTTGTCACGCTCGAGGGCGCTCAGCCGCGAGAGTCGCATGTCCAGTATCTCTTTCGCCTGCACCTCGGTGAGCGCGAATTTCTCGATCAGCGCGGCTTGAGCCGATTTGACATCGCTCGATGCTTTGATCAGCTGAATTACCTCGTCGATGTGCGCGATCGCAATGATCAAGCCCTCTAATAGGTGTTTCCGCTTCTCTGCGCGATCCAGTTCGAATTGCAACCTTCGAACAGTGACCTCTCGGCGATGCTTGATGTAGCACTCAATCAGCTCTTTAAGCGTTAAGACCCGGGGCTCGCCGTCAACGAGCGCCAGATTGATAACCCCAAAAGTGGTCTCGAGCTGCGTACGTCGAAAGAGCCGATTCACGATGATAGGAGCGTTCGCACCCGTTTTCAAGCTGACGACGATCCGCATACCTTTGCGGTCCGATTCGTCGCGCAGTCCGACGATACTGTCTACCTTGTATTTCCGGACGAATTCCGCGATCTCCTCGACCAGCTTGCTCTTGTTCACCTGATAGGGGATCTCCGTGATGATGATCCGCTCTCGTTTGGCCTTCTGCTCGATCTCCACCTTTGCCCGGAGTTTGATGCTGCCCCGACCGGTCAGATAAGCCTGGCGGATGCCTTCGTAGCCCGAGATGATGCCGCCCGTGGGGAAGTCAGGCGCTTTTATGTGCTGCATCAACTCTTCGATCTCGACATCGGGCTCGTCGATGACGCGAATGATGCCATCAACGACCTCGGCCAGGTTATGGGGTGGCATATTGGTGGCCATACCGACGGCAATGCCGGATGAGCCGTTGATCAGGAGGTTGGGGAGCTTTGCAGGTAATATCTGCGGCTCTTTGAGCGTATTATCAAAATTGGGTAACCACTCGACGGTATCCTTATCGAGATCCTCGAGGAGTTCGCCCGCGATCTTCGAGAGCCGTGCCTCTGTATATCGCATCGCGGCCGCGGAATCGCCGTCCACGCTCCCGAAATTGCCCTGGCCGTCTACCAGCGGGTAACGGTACGAGAAATCCTGCGCCATGCGCACCATAGTGTCATACACTGCAACGTCCCCGTGCGGGTGATACTTGCCCAGGACGTCGCCCACGATGCGTGCGGATTTCTTGTGCGACCGATTATACGTGACGCCGAGCTCCTGCATGCCGTAGAGAATGCGGCGATGCACCGGCTTAAGCCCATCGCGGGCGTCTGGAAGAGCACGGCCGACGATCACGCTCATCGCATAGTCGATATACGAGCGCTTCATCTCATTCTCGACACTGACCTCGATAACGTGTGGTCGTTCGTCGAGCCCTGCTTCGTCTACCGCTCGCTCGTCCTCGTTCATTGCTCCAGTTAGGTAAAGGGAGTGCAGGGTAATAAAATCTGCCGCTGCCGTTGTGGCAGCGGTGGTACCGGGCGCAGAACGAAACTTTAATAGCGAATAAGCAAGATAGGAGGTAGTGGACAGGGATGATTTATTTGGGGGTAGAAAGATGGCTAAAACGATAGGTATTGATGTAGGAACAAGTAATTCGGCTGCTGCGGCATTGATTGGTGGTAAGGCCACGATCATTCCCAGTGCGGAGGGCACGAGCCTCGGCGGCAAGGCGTTTCCCTCTTACGTTGCGTTCACGAAGGACGGTCAGCGACTCGTTGGCGAACCTGCGAAACGGCAGGCGGTTTCTAATCCTGAAGGCACGATCTCTGCGATCAAACGGCAGATGGGGACAGATTATAAGGTGAAAGTGTATGGCAAGGAGTACACACCACAGCAGATCACGGCGTTCATTCTCCAGAAGATCAAAACAGATGCAGAAGCATTCCTGGGCGATAAGGTTGATAAAGCCGTCTTAACCGTACCGGCCTACTTTAACGATAATCAACGTACCGCGACGAAGGATGCTGGAACAATTGCCGGTCTTGAGGTGGTGCGGATCATAAACGAGCCCACCGCGGCTGCGCTGGCGTACGGTATTGACAAGACCGAGAAGGAGCAGAAGATCCTGGTCTTCGATTTCGGCGGTGGCACACTGGATGTAACGATCATGGAGTTCAGCGAAGGCGTCTTCGAAGTCATCTCCACGAGCGGTGATACGCAACTGGGCGGGACCGATATGGACAAAGTCATTGTGGATTACGTCGCCGAGGAGTTCAAGAAGGAATCGGGAATCGATGTCCGGAACGATAGGATGGCGACACAGCGGTTACGGGAAGCGAGCGAGAAGGCGAAGATCGAGCTTTCCAACGTGCTCGAGACCGATATCAATCTGCCGTTCATCACTGCAGATGCCAGCGGGCCGAAACATTTAGTCATGAAATTGACGCGCGCAAAGCTGGAGGAGCTCGTGCGGCCGATCGTGGAGCGAACAAAGGATTCGATCAAGCAGGCCCTGCAGGATGCGAAGCTCACGTCAAAGGAGATCACCAGGGTGATCTTCGTCGGTGGCCCGACGAGGATGCCCCTCGTCCAGAAGTTCGTGGAGGATTACGTTGGGACGAAGGGTGAGCGAGGGGTCGACCCGATGGAGTGTGTGGCAATCGGAGCGGCAATACAGGCGGGCGTCTTGACCGGAGAGGTTAAGGACGTCGTGCTGCTGGATGTGACACCGCTCTCACTCGGTGTGGAGACGTTAGGCGGTATCTTTACCAAACTGATCGAGCGAAACACCACGATCCCGACGAGGAAGAGCGAGATCTTCTCCACGGCCGCAGACAGCCAGACTAGCGTTGAGATCAATGTACTCCAGGGTGAACGGGAGTTTGCTCGTGATAACACCAGCCTCGGACGCTTCAATCTCATGGGGATTCCGCCTGCACCACGGGGTGTGCCGCAGATCGAGGTGACTTTCGATATCGACTCCAACGGCATCTTGAACGTCACCGCAAAGGACCTCGGCACGGGCAAGCAACAGGCTATTACCATCACCGCATCAACAAAGCTCTCGCAGAGCGAGATCGATCGGATGATGGAAGACGCGAAGCGGTACGAAGATGAAGATAAGCGACGCCGTGAGATCGTGGAGACGAAGAATCAGGCAGAGAGCCTCATATACACCTCTGAACGCTCGTTACAGGATCTGGGCGATAAGGTTACGGCTGACGAGCGGAGTAAGATCATGATGATCGTAGAACGGCTGCGGGACACGATAAAGACGGATAATGTGAACCGGATGCGGTCGGAGATGGAGGAGCTGACGCGCGCGCTCCACGAAGTCTCGATGCGCGCGTATCAGCAGGCAGGCGGCCCGCAAGCGGGGCCCGGACCGGGGCGAGGAGCAGAACCGCAGGAGGAGCCGAAGCGCGGACCTGTGGACGCTGAATACCGGGTGGTGGACGAGGAGGAATAAGACTCCATCACGGCCCCTTTTTTCTGCACCTACGGTACGTGCGATGAGCCATCGTGACATGAATGCGTCGCAATACCTCTGTGATTGGCTTTTTTTCCAATAGAGCGTGTCGCGGAACCGCGCTTCGCAGGGACACCCAAACTGTAAGAACCCGAGTAAAGAGCAGAGAGGAGCATGCCGAAGAAGAACTACTACGAGATACTGGGCGTCAGTAAGGATGCCAGTGAAGCGGAGATCAAGAAGGCATACCGGCGATTGGCGAAGCAGTACCATCCAGATGTGTACAAGGGAGACAAGCGCGAGGCGGAGGAGAAGTTCAAGGAGATCTCAGAGGCGTACGAGGTGCTCGTGGATAAGGAGAAGCGCGCGAAGTACGATCAGATCGGTGAACGTGTGGTGGATGAAACGTTTGGACCACAGGGCTTCGATTGGTCTCACTTCACGCGTTATCGTGACGTAGAAGATATATTCGGGAATGCGATCTTCGAGACCTTCTTCAGCACGCCCGGGAGTCCAGGCTTCTCCAGTCGCGGTGGCATCTTTGACACCCTCTTTGGCGGTCGAGAAGGGATTGAGCGGCCGGTTCGTGGCGCTGACGTCCGATTGCAGCTTGACATAACGCTCGAAGAAGCGGCGCGCGGCGTGGAGAAGAAGATCGAGGTCCCCATGGCCCGCGTCTGTGAGGCTTGCGGCGGTACGGGCTCGAAGTCCGGGAGACCGAGCGCCTGCCCCACGTGCAAAGGCACGGGTCAGGTGCGAACCGTGCAGACACGCGGTGGTGCCCGGGTAATGCAGGCATCGGTCTGCCCACAGTGCCAGGGTACCGGCCGGGCGACGGTGGATCTCTGCAGCGCCTGCAGTGGCCAGGGCATGACGACGAAGCGGACAAAGATCGCGTTGAAGATCAAACGAGGCGTGAAGACCGGGCATGAGATCAAGATCCCAAAGGCCGGAAGACCACCGGACTCCCGCATTGGCGGCGCGCCCGGCGATCTCTACGTGCAGATCATTGTGATGCCCCATCCGGTCTTCACGCGGCGCGGCGATGATCTCTCTATGACCGTACCGATCAGCTTCGCGCAGGCCGCTCTGGGCGGCGACGTGAGAGTCAGCACCATTGAGGGCAAACAGGTGACCGTGACGATCCCACCGGAAACGCAGACGAACACGAAGTTACGTGTGCGGGATCAGGGCATGCCGCGGCCTGACGGGAGCCATGGCGATCTGTTCATCGAGACGATCGTGCAAACGCCCCGGAATCTCACGAAGAAGCAGAAGGAGTTGTTACATGAGGCCCTGGTCGGAGCGTGATTGCCCGGAATCGCCGTTTTTTTTAATAGTGCGCAACTCAGAGGTTTACATGGTGTGGGCACAGCGGAAGAGCGAGGAGGAAAAGCAGGCGTGGTAGACGCGGATTGGGAGCCGAAGATCCTGGCATTTTGCTGTAACTGGTGCTCGTACGCCGGCGCAGATGCTGCGGGCTTAGAGCGGCGGCAGATACCTGCGACGGTACGTGTCATTCGCGTGATGTGCTCTGGCCGGATCGATCCTGCGTTTGTCCTGATGGGTTTTCTGGAGGGCGCGGACGCCGTTCTGGTCACCGGTTGCCACATCGGCGATTGCCATTATGTGGATGCGAACTACAAGACACGGAATCGCTACGAGTTCCTGAAGGAGCTGGTGAAGGAGCTCGGATTGGATCCTGAGCGGCTGCAGCTGCGCTGGATCTCCGCATCTGAGGGGCCGATATTCGCCGATATGGTCAGGGAGGTGACGGAGAAGGTAATGAAGCTCGGCCCGAGTCCTTTCCGGAGAGTGTGGAAGTCATAGATACATACGGTGTAGTGTGTGATGGAACCAAGATACTACCTCGCCTGGGCGACGGATGAAGCGATACGAGCACGAGGAGCGAACGGCGGCTTTGTCACTGCACTCCTCGTCAGCGCTTTAGAAACCGATTTTATTGATCTTGCGCTTGTGGTGAAGAAGAAGAGTGTGTACGAGGGCGTACCGGTCTTGACGGACGATCCAGAGCTGGTGAAAGAGAGTGCCGGGTCGTTGCATGGTGTGCCCTGGAACCTCGCGAAAATGCTGCTCGAATGCGCGCCCGATAAGCGCGTCGGGGTGCCGACCAAGCCCTGTGACGCACGCGGCATTATCGAGCTGGCGAAACGGCGGCAAATCGCACTCGATGACATTTATCTGATCGGACTCAACTGCGGGGGAACGTTACATCCGCTGCGCATGAGGGAGGTAGCGGCGGAACTTTACAGTCTCGATCCCGATACCGTGCAGAAGGAGGAGATAACCGGCGGAAAGCTCATTTTCCGCTACGAGGGTGAAGGCGGTGCGACACAGGAGAAAGGGCTCAAGATTGATGAGCTGGAGCAGGAAGGGCGCGGTAGACGGGACGCGTGCAGGGCGTGCACGACGAAGATTCCGGTAATGGCAGATCTGGCGTGTGGAAACTGGGGCGTGCCGAAGGGCGAGCGGAAGACGTTTGTGGAAGTGTTGACCGAGAAGGGCGGTGCAATTCTGGAGAACGCGCTCAATAAGGGCGCGATCGAGGTCGAAGACGCTACGGAGCAGAGCATCGCGCTGCGGACAAAGATCGAGCGTGCGATGCAGAAGCTTGCCGAGCGCTGGAAGGATGAGCTGGATCTGCTCACAGATAAATCGCCCACTGAGCGGCTCGCATTTTATACTGATCAGTTGCAGCGGTGTATCCATTGCGGTGCGTGCAAAGCGGTCTGCCCCGTCTGCGCCTGTGATGCGGATGCGAAATGTCTGGACTTGCATGACGAACAGGACGCGTACGCGATCTCGCTCTACAATCTGCTGCGGATCCTGCATCTGATGGACTCCTGCATCCACTGCGGGCAGTGCGAGGAGGTCTGTCCCGTGGATCTTCCGCTCACGCTTATCCAGCGGCGTTTCTCTGAACGAATGCAGGCGCATCTGGACTATGAGCCGGGTGTGGACGTCACGGAGACGCCGCCGTACCAGGAGACCAAGCTGCGCTGGTCTGCGGATGCGAAGGCGTCAGAGTCCAAGGAAGCATAAAAATGAGAACGATCACCACGAACTGTCCGGGCTGCTGTATCGCCTGCGGGCTGTACCTGCAGGAGTTCAGCACACCAGAGCTCCCGGAAGGTATGCACAAATTGAGCTTAGCGCATCGCAAACTCGCGCCGATGAATGAAGGTAAGCTCTGTAAGTTCGGGCTGCACCTGCCCGCCCTTTATGAGCGTGAGCCGCTCCCGACCCTCGTGGATGGCCAGGAGACCGCGCAGAACGAAGCGATACGCGAAGCGAAAACGCGATTGGCGCGTCTCACGCCTGACGAAATCGCGTTTGTTGCCCTTCCGAGTACGATCACGAACGAGGAGATCGTGTCCTTGGTCTCAGGAGCAAAGGCATGTGGCAGTCCGAACCTCTGTTTCGGCTTTGAGCAGTTCCTGAGCGTGATACCAGCAGACGCACGGTCGGCGCTCATAAACGGTTTCCCGTTTTATGAGATCGAAGTAGCCACAAAGATCGTGCTCTTTTTACTGGATCCGTACGTGCACTATCCGCTGCTGGCACGCCGGATTTTAAAAGCGCGGCAAAATGGTGCACAGGTGATCGACATCGCGTTCGCGCAGAACTGGCGCGGGATTGCGGATGAGACCGTGCTCATCAATCCTTTAGACCCCGGGAGCATAGCAGAGCTTCGAGATACCATGGCCAACTCGTTGATCATCGGCGAGGTGACGCCGTATACCAGCCTGACATTAATTTCACTATTGCTCAGGCTCGCGGCGGAGACGGCCTCGCAGCTCTTTCTGCTGAAGCCATTTGCGAACTCGACCGGTGCGCTCCTGCTCGGCAGCAGCGAAGCAGACCCGAGGAGAGATCTGTTCGAGATCCTCGACTGCATCGAGGACGGGACTATCAAGGGTCTGTACCTGGTCGAGACTGATCTCTCAGCCGTTTTATCTACTGCAGCTGCGGTGAAGCAAACGCTTTCGCAACTGGAGGTGCTGATCGAGCAGAACGCGTTTCGAACCCCGCAATCTGAACTCGCGCACGTGACGCTCCAATCAGAACCGTTTTACCGGAAGCGGGGTACGATACTCAATATAGAGGGGCGTCTGCTCGAATTAGGTGGCGAATCGACGAACGGTCTTTGTATCCTGGAGCAGCTCGGCAACAACCGAGCGCTCGCAGAGGTGCATGCAGAGGTGAAACATGCATTGGGATTCGAAACGGTGGAGCCAACCGAGTTTGAGATCGCGGCACCCCGCTTGGGAACTTCGATAGACGTCGCAACCTTACCACAGGAGGCACCTGAAAAACGGGCAGCAGTGGATAATGAGCACTACGTGCTGTGGTACAAGACGAATCCGTTCTTCTGGACAGGTATACGTGATAAAGGCTTTGTGGAGATCAGCCCGGCCGCGATGCAGGCCCTGGGCTTGTTCGTCGGGGATATGCTCATCACCGCAAACGAATCGGAAGAGAAAACGGGATTCAAGGTCACCGAGGTACCGGAAAAGCTGATCGTGTCTGAAGATCCGCTAGTGGTACATGAAAGCGTGCCGTGGCGAGCGGTACAGAAGAGCGGAGCCGTAAGGAAGGTAATCGTGAAGCGAGCGTAACGGGAGGACAGCACAGAGTAATACTACGGTATGCTGATTTACGGTGCTCTAACCGCATCACCTTTATAACCAAACAGGGAGAATGGAACTGGTGGTGAACCGACTATGACAAAATATGAATGCCTGATCTGCGGCTATATCTATGATCCTGCGAAGGGCGATTCGACTAGCGACATAGAGCCGGGAACGGCCTTTGAAGACCTGCCCGACGACTGGATCTGCCCCGATTGTGGCGCGGGCAAGGAAGATTTCGAGCCCGTAAAGGAATGAGCTAGCTGAATGAACCAGCCAGAGCTGGAGCAGGTGATCACATTCTATACCGATCGGCAGCGAATCGTGGGGAACCTGCGCCTGCCGTGCCGTAACGCTCCCTGCGTCCTGACGTTGCATGGCCTGGAGAGCAGCAAAGACAGTGGCAAGTGGCCTCAATTTGCAGCGCGTCTCTATTCCGAAGGATTCGCCTGCCTGCGCTTCAATTTCCGGGGCAGTGGCAGTGGCGCAGAGCGGAGCGAGGGCGCGTTTGAAGACACGAGTCTGACCGGCAGGATCGCGGATTACCGGAGTGCGCTTCAGTTCCTGGCAGACTCAGGAGCGGTAGATATGGAGCGTTTGGGCGTTATCGGGTCCAGTTTCGGTGGCATGGTCGCGATCGCGGCCCGCGATTCGCGCGTCAAAGCCATGGTCTGTCTCGCAACGCCGCATACGTTGTCACGAATAACGCAAGCAACAGGCGAGTACGAGGAGCTGCCATCCGGGCGACGACTCCACAAATGCTTCTACGATGATCTTCAGCGCTATCAGCTGTTAGAATCGGTAAAAAGCGCGCCGCCGGTGCTCATACTTCACGGTGCTCTGGACGAGCTGGTGCCCGTCGAGCAGGCGCTGGGGCTATACGAAGCTGCAACGGAACCCAAACGACTGGAGATCATCGAGTACGCTGATCACGTCTTCTCACGTCCCGAGCACCTGGCACGGGTGATTGAGCTGAGTGTGGACTGGTTGAAGCAGTATCTCAGTTGACTGTTCCCTTCCGTTTCGCTCTGCAGGATTCTAGCTTTAACCCAAAGAGCTACTGCAATTCCTGCGGACTAACAGGCACTAATTTGACCTGCTTTGCATCTTCCAGATCGCGGCTGTAGAGGTGCAACGAATCACTGTAATCGATGATCCGAATGATCGTACAGTTGTTCGGCTTTATCACCTCGCGATTGAGCATCTCGATGAGGCAGACGATGTTCGATTGCCAGGCCGTGAAGAGGTCCCGTGACCGCCAGGTAAGATGGACGTCCACCGTGCCTTCTGGCACGTACCGGATCTGTATTCGTTGCAGGCAGGGTGGAGAGCTTCTCTGGAGATCCGCGGGTACATACCAGGTGATCGCCTGGGCTCTGTTCGACGTGATGTTATCCTTAATCTGCTCAGCTAACGCATCCTTTACCAGCGCCAGTTGATCCACATCATTCACGTCTGGCAGAGGTGCATATCGTGCCAACCGTGCGAAATAGAGATAGCTGAACCGCTCCTTTTCGGGCTTCGCGCGGTACTCTTCCAGGAATGGGCGTGTGAACTCCCTGCAATAGTCCTTGACCCGTCTGAAGGGGTATTGCGGGTGTAATTCATGTGCCTCGATCTGCTTAATCGCGTTCCCGGTCATGCTGATCAGCATGCAGGAATCACGAATCGTCTTCCGCTCATCGCCGCCACCGATCACCAGCTCGGGCCCTTCACGAAGTACCGCATGGATCGCCTTCGCCCATGCGTTGTGGAAATTCCGCTCCTCGAGCTGATGCACAAATAGTTTCATCTGGTAGGGTACACATTTAAGGTAGCGTGCGTTGTTATAAGAGTTCGCCGTGTGCTATCGCGCCCCGGTCAGTGCGCCGCTTCCTCGATGCCCGATACGTGCGATTGCGTGCGCTATCTCAGGGCGTCGCATGCACGGTAGCTTTTAATTGCAAGAAGGAAGAACGGGGTAGTATGGAGCCCTTTCCGAGGCCGGTGGTTGTGGTCAGCGCATGTCTCGAATTCGAGAAGGTCCGGTACGACGGTCAGGTTATTCCGTGCGCAATCGTGCGAGAGCTCGAGCCGTATGTTGATTACATCACGGTCTGTCCCGAGGTTGCCATCGGACTTGGTATACCCCGTGATCCAATCAGGATCGTTAAAATGGGTGATGAGAAGCGGCTGATCCAGCCGAAGACGCATGAGGACATCACAGACAAGATGAACCGCTTCACGACCGGGTTCATCAGCTCGCTCCCTGCGGTCGACGGCTTCATTTTCAAGTCGAAATCGCCCACCATTGGGCTGCGCGGCATCAAGATCTACGCTGGTGTCGAGCGGTCGCCAGCGATAGAACGTGCCAGCGGGTTCTTTGCCGAGCAGATCATACACGCCTACCCAGGCTTTCCCATGGAGGAGGACGATCGCTTACGCAACGAAACGATCAGGCACAGCTTTCTCGTTCAGCTCTTCTGCTTCGCCGATTTCAGGCGCACGGCAGCCGAGCGGTCGCTTGCCGCATTGGAAACGTTCCATGAGAAGAACCACTTTTTGTTCGCTACCTACAGCCCGGTGGTTCTCGCCGAGCTGTACGAGGTGCTCAGTAGAAGCGCTGGGATGACGATTGATGCTGCTCTAGCGGCCTATTTTGCGGTTCTCACAAAGCTCTTCCGCCTGCATCAGACACCTGAATCAAGAATCCAGGCAGTTCAACAGCTCTTTGCTCGGTATGCCGGCCTGCTCAGGAGCGAGGAGCGGACCTTCTTCGCCAACGTTATTGCGGAATACCGCCAGAACAAGATCTGCTTCCCCTGTCTGCTCGAGCTGCTTACATCCTACGCGTTACGGTTCGATGACGCGTTTACCGTGAATCAGCGGTTAATAGAGCCGTATCCTAAAGAGCTCATGGCGACCGTCGACCCGAAACGGGACAGAGATTTCTGGAAGGCAGAGCCGCCTCAGGCCGAACGTGAGCAGGATGAATGAGCGTAACGCGTTATCACTGCTTCCCCTTCTTCTTGAACAGTGAGGAGAGCGGAACCACGTAGGTGCCATCCTTCTTTATCCGCATGACGATCTCTTTTCGCTCCAGCAGTGCGTCCAGATTCAATTCATACACGCCAGGACTCAATATCCGTAAACTCTCGATCTGCTCGATCTCAGCAGGTCCCTGCTCATCTACCTCTATCCGTTCCACCAGCTCGGCCGCACTCAATTCCTCACCGGGCCGCAGATAGAGGAACAGCTTGCCGCCACATTCCGGACAGCCCTTCAGCATCGCATCGGTGAGTCGTTCAAAGATCTTCCCGCACCTCAGGCATTTGTGCATCTTTCCGCTTCGCTCCCTCACGCACTCACACACTACGCACTCATTCACTCACTCAATCACTCAATCAGACTGCAGAGACAATCGTGCTAATCAGATCCTTATCCTTCTTGATGGTCCGCATGACGTTCGCCGGCCCGATCACGGTCAGCCGCGTCTTCTTCCGCAAATTGAATAACCCGCGCTTCGCGGGATAGCCACTGATCTCGATGCCCGGGAACTCCTCGCCGATCTCTGTCATGGTGAGCTCAATGAGCTGCATCTGCTCCTCGGGTGTCAGGCCACCCTCCAGGATCACGATGTTGCCCGCCCTCACGCCGTCCAGGACGAACCGTAACTTCTCCATCGAGCTCATTGCATTGATCTTATCTTCGGAGATCAGATCCATCTTTATTTCCGACATTACTACTCATCCATTCTCCCTTTTTCTTCGAGCCCCGTTCTTCGCTCACCTGAACCTCCGCATCATTTCCCGGTACAGTGCGTCCATGTTATCGCCCTTCAATGCCGAGATGGGAACGACCGTGTGCTGCGGGAACGCATCCGCAATCCGCTGCGGTGCCGAATCTGCAAGATCGATTTTGTTCGCCGCGATGATCACCGGGATAGCACGTGCCTCCAGATTACCGATGATCACAATGTTCGTCTGGGTATACGGATTCTCTGTTGCATCCATCAGGAGCAGGACACCGTCAATATCCTCGAGCCACTTGATCGCCTCGATAACACCTTCTGTGGCTTCTTTCGCCCGCTTCTTCGCCTCTGTCTCCTCCAGGCCAAAGGCCATAAAATCGTGAAAATCGATCTTCGTCGCCAGTCCAGGCGTATCCACGATATCCAACCGCAACTTCGATTTGGCTTCAGCAGGCGTGAATGCTGCAGTCCCCGAGGAGGTCGTGGGGTTCCCGGCGGAGTTGTGGTAGAGATTCTGCAAGGTCCGCGATTTCAGATCGATGATGATCCCGCCTCGCCGCACCGCCCGTCGCGTCTCGTGTGGTATCTCCGTCGAGGTACCAATATCCTCGTTCTCGTCCACGAACGTATGAATGATCCGATTCGCCAGAGTCGTCTTCCCCGCGTTCGGTGGTCCGTAAATGCCGATCTTTACCGTTGCCCGTCTGAAAAATAGTGCGCGAAACAGCCGTGCCAAAATCCCTTTTCGCCTCGTTCGCCCGGTCATTATTCGTCTATCCTTCCTGACCACACTAGCACAGACTTACCCGATTCGATGCTTAAAGTTAATATGACCATACCCCTTTGTTTTCATAATATCGCCTTTCATTTAAAGATTTCGTCACGACGCGGGGGGTTGCGCCGGGTAATGCGGGGCAGGAGAGCCGTTTCATAGCGCCGCGGCGGAATAAGGGGGAAGATCGTGCAGACGCCAGAGGAAGAGGAAGAAGTAATACGGGTGCGAATCCCGCAGAAGCGTAAGCGGGAGGTGCTCGGGATCGTGGAGAAGATGCTCGGCGGCCGGCGCGCGGTCGTGCAATGTGTCGACGGCGTTGAGCGATTGGGTCGTATACCTGGCCGTTTAAAGCGACGGCAGTGGATCGCCGTCGGCAATGTCGTCATCGTCGTCCCCTGGGATTTTCAGGATGAAAAGGGCGATATTATCCATCGGTACACGCGACCACAGGCAGAATGGCTGAGAAAGAAGGGCTATTTGAAATAGAGAAGTGGTTGAGCGACCGCCAGTTACCGAAGGGTAAAAAGAGAAAGAAGGACTATCGCGATCGGAAGACCGAAGAGTATGTCTTTGACGTTTCCACGCTTGAGACGCTCTACAAATTCGTAAAGAAAGGGCTTCTCCTGGCACTCGGTGGGCCGATAAGTCGAGGCAAAGAGTCGGTTATTTTTCACGCGCTCGGACCTGATGATGAGGAGCTGGCGATCAAGATGTACAAGATCAACACGGCCAATTTCCATGCTATGCTCGAGTATATCATGGGTGATCCGAGATTCAAACATCTCAAACGAGACCATCGGAGTGTCATCTTCGCTTGGGCCCGGAAAGAGTACAGCAATCTCAGGCGCGCCTTCGAACTCGGCGTACGCGTGCCCAAACCGATAGCCTACGAGCGTAACGTCTTAATTATGGAATTCATTGGCCAGGACGGGATCGCGGCACCGCGACTGAGAGATATCCCCCCCGAATCGCTCGTGGAGCTCATCGAGATCGAGGAGCTGTTCACGAGTATCGTCTCTGCCATCACCACCCTGTATCATGAGGGCTCGATGGTGCATGCGGATCTCAGCGAGTTCAATATCGTGATGGACGGTTACGTGGAGCGTGAACTCGCCCCTGAGCCCTCAGCGGGCACGCCAGGTGCGATCGAGCCGGTGCTCATCGATATGGGGCAGGCGCTCCTTCTGGATCATCCTCAAGCCGATGAGTTCCTCAAGAGGGATGTACACAACCTTACCGTCTACTTCTCCAAGCTCGGTCTCGAGCGCACAGACGAGGAAGTACTCCGGCTGGTACGGGGGTAGGTAATCCCAGATCGAAGGGACGCGCGGCGCGGCGTGCCCCAAAGTTTATTAAGCGACCGCCCGGTTTTAATTGGTACGGATAGGAGATTACGCTACTTGAACGATCGGTCATTCCGGAGCAGTGACAAATGGTAACACAGCACGTAAAGATACCCCGTGAGCGAATTGGCGTGCTCATTGGTCAGAACGGATTTGTGAAGGACGATTTAGAGCGCAAATCAAGGAGCGCCATTACCGTGGACAGCATTGACGGCGAGGTCTGTATCGAGAGCCCGGGTGACGGCGATCCACTTCTTGCGCTCCGTGTGGCTGAGGTGGTAAAGGCGATCGGCCGGGGGTTTTCACCCGAAAATGCGCGTGCACTCCTTGATGATGAACTCCTCCTCTTCGAGGTGATTTCACTCGCGGATCTCTCGCCGAAGACCTTAAGCCGGACAAAAGGGCGGGTAATCGGGCAGAATGGGAAGACGAGACGCGCGCTCGAGGCTTTGGCGGAGGTGAAGATCTCTGTTTACGGGAAGACGATCAGTTTACTCGGGTATGCAGACAAGGTACGGGTGGCGAGCGAGGCAATCGATATGCTCATTCGCGGTGCGCCACATAGCTCGGTCTACCGGTTCTTAGAGCGCAAACGGAAGGCGGAAGAGGAGCAGTTAGGATGGTGAGCATCCGGCAAACGCCGCGAGCACCTGATAATCACCCTTATACCAATAGAAAGCGAAGTATAAACCAACGGTGAGGTATTTCGGAGGCGAAGATGGAAGAGGAGCGTACTTTTGAGGAAGCACGACTGAGGATGACAGAGCATCTCAGGAGGATGGGCGTACACGACCGCGTAGTGAGCGCCATGTCGCGGGTCAACCGGCACCTCTTTGTCCCTGAGAAACTCAGTGCGGAGGCTTATGCCGACTATCCGCTTCCCATCGGCGAAGGACAGACGATCAGCGCGCCGCACATGGTGGCGATGATGTGCGACTACCTCGAGTTCGAGGAGAGTGAGCAGGTGCTGGAGATCGGTGCGGGCTCGGGCTACCATGCCGCGGTGGTTGCTGAACTCATCGGCGCGGCAGGGCACGTCTACTCGGTGGAGCGGATACCGTGGCTGGTCTCGCTCGCGACCACGAATCTTGCGCGTGCGGGATACACGACTGTCACGGTGATCCAGGGAGATGGCACGCTGGGCCTGCCCGAGCATGCGCCCTTTGATAAGATCAACGTGACCTGCGCGGCACCCGACGTGCCACCACCGTTACTGGAGCAGTTGAAGGTCGGCGGAAAGATGGTCATTCCGATCGGCAAGCACTGGCAGGCATTGTATCTGGTGGAGAAGAAGAACGGCGTGACGCGCGAGCGAAAGACCGATGTGGCTTTCGTCCCTCTGGTAGGGAAGTACGGCTTCGCGGAACGCTAACACGGAGGGCAGCGGAAAGCGTATGAGGACCAAAGAGCTGATTTCACCGGCGAGCGGTAAAATATTACGGTTTGATGCAGACCGGCAGATGCTCACGATCTTCATGCATCTCCACAATGTGCACCTGACGGTCGCGCCCCTGGATGGCGTGGTGACGCGGATAACCCCGGAACAAGGAGCGTTCAAGCCCGCGTTCATCCGCAGCGCGGACTTCAACACGAGAAACACCATTGAGCTGAGCACGGCCTTTGGGAACATTTGCGTCGTGCATATCGCGGGCTTCCTCACCCGTAAAATCCTCTGCGATGTACAGGTGGGGCAGCAGGTACAGCAGGGCGAGCGGCTCGGGAAGATCTGCTTTGGCTCGCGGGTGGATATCAGCGTACCGGACGGCTTCGCACTGCTGGTCACGGAAGGTGCGCGCGTGCGGTGCGGCAAGACGCCGCTCGCACGTAAGGCAAAATGACGAGCCCTCGTACCGACCGATACCGGCCGCCTTACGGCCCGATCACCAGCTACTGCGTCACCGAGTGCTGCCACCACTGCATAATGTACTCGGGCAGCCGGAACCCGCGCTGATTCAGTCGCTCCACGAGATGCAGGGGCAAGGGGCTGAGTGCGAAGGTCGCGCGCTCGTAGAAGGTGGTGGGTGAGGACTCGATGATGAAACTCTCGGACTCGCGCGCTAGTGTTGATTCCTTGCCCACGATGGAATAGGCGTAGACGCCGAACTCCGTTTGCTCACGAGACCACTTCAAGATAGATTCCGTCTCACCAGACCATGAGATGAAGAATAAGAGATCACATGCACGGGGCCGTGGAGCAAACGGTCCGGCCAAGTACGCTTCGTCGCCGAGCGCTCGTTTGACATGCTGCAGCCGGATCGCGGTCATCTTGGCAACGTTCCGCGCTGGTCCGACTCCGCCCAGCGTGATGCGACTCCTCGTCTCCAGCCGGTCAATGACCTTATTATACATCTCTGAGCATACGAACCGATCCACGAACTCACCGATTACTTTAGATTCCGCGTCGATCTTCTCAAATACCGCGGAGTCGTCTTTTCCCTCGTTGATCGCCTCTTTGGTCTTCTGGAAGAGTAGCATTGAACCCAGCTCATAGACGTCATTCATAATGCCGTGCTTCAGGAACTCATTCGCGTCATTCGCTGCGTGCACCCGCCCGTGCAGCTCGACCACGTGTCCATACTCCTTCTCGGCGACTCGGCCGATCGCGGAGCGCGGGTTCGCGACGACCGCGGCGATACTGAAGTTCTCGCTCTTCGTACGCTCAATATATTCAGTGAGCTGGTTGACGACGATCTTTGGCGTTGTCGTCTCACCACTGCCGGAGTTGACGAGGAGCACGATACGGTCATACTTCTGCTCCAATAGTGGGGCTGCTTCAAGGATGTTCCGACCAGGGAAATCGATGTCCACAAATGTCCGCACCTCACGGTCAAGCTGCCCCATCCCGATGTACAACGCGCTCTGCGATCGTCCCTCGCCGAGGAGAATGATGCAGTCCGCGTCGGCAAGGACCTCAAAGAACAGTTTAAACTCGTCCCGCTTAACGTTGTGAACGTTTTGTATAACGCCATTAATGTAGCCGACTTCGCGGCTGATGTGATAGGTTCTCATGACTTTTATCCGTGTGTATGTATAGCTAGTAACTGACGAGAGTTTTTAGTATCGTTTTTACCTTGCTCTTTCGCGTGCTCGCTCAGTATGCACGGGCCACATATACCCGTTTTCCGGGTTGAGCACATATGACGCAGCGTCCTGTGCTCGCTTCGTTCTCAGCAGTTTCCACGTTGGAAACGGGCTCACCGAGCACACTGACCCCGAGTTGCTCCTCTAACTTCTCTCCGCACTGCTCGTTCTCACACAAAAAGACCGAGACCACGCCCTGCTGTGCACACTCAAACAGCTCTGCGGGGTCTTCGTTTGTGTTATACATCCGGGCATGGAGCTGCTCCTCTGCAGACTCGCGGATGCTCGTTTGAATCTCCTCCAGGGTCCGTTGTACTTCCTGAACTACCGCGTTCAGAGGCACCTGACGCTTGGCTGAAGTATCCCGCCGCACCAGTAAGCAGCTCTCGTTCTTAAGGTCGCGGGGCCCCAGCTCGATCCTGAGCGGCACACCTCTCATCTCCCAGTGGTAGTATTTCGCCCCCGGTCGCTCGTCCGAGTTATCGAGGATTACCCGTATGCCCGCCTTCTCTAACTCGGCACGTACCGCAGCACAGGTCGCTTCAACTGAACGGCTCCCGTCGTTGCCCCAGTCCTCTTTTCGTGAGAAGACGATGGGCACCATGACGACCTGAATGGGCGCAACGGTGGGCGGGAGCACCAACCCATGGTCATCGCCATGAATTCCGATCACCGAAGCCACGCAGCGTTCCGAGATGCCGTAGCAGGTCTGATTCACGTACTGCAGTGACCCGTCTTTGTCCTCGAATTTAATATCAAACGTTCGCGCGAAGCTCTCACCAAGCAGGTGGATCGTGCCGATCTGCAAGGTTCGTCCATCAGGCATGATGGTATCGAAGGCGATGGAATAGGCCGCGCCGGGGAATTTATCCCACTGGGGGCGCCGCGTGATGAGATAAGGGACGGCGAGCTGGTCAAAGAAGCATTTATATAACGCTACTGCCTTTTTCACCTGCTCTTCCGCGTCTAACCGGGAGGCATGTGCCGTGTGTGCCTCCTTGAATGAGGTGATCTCGCGAAGCCTGATGAGCGGACGTGTGTGCTTCGTCTCGTACCTGAAGGTGTTCACGATCTGATAGACGCGGAGCGGAAGATCAGCATGCGAGCGTATCCAGACTTTGAAGATGGGGTACATCGCGGTTTCCGAGGTCGGCCGAAGCGCGAAGGGGATTTCCAGTTCCGTGCTGCCACCCCGGGTCACCCAGAAGACCTCCTCCTCGAAGCCCTTGATGTGTTCCTTCTCCTTGAGCAACTCGTCCTCAGGGATCAGCATCGGGAACTGCACCTCCTCGTGCTCCTCATCAAGAAGCGACCGCAGTATCCGGTAGACGAGGTTCCGTAACTTGTAGCCGTAGGGGAACCAGACGTAGACACCTTTTATGGGGTACCTGACATCCAGGATCTCCGCACGCTTCAAAATCTCACTGTACCACTCACTGAAGTGCTGATCCTTGGGAATAACAGTCTGCGTGTCCTCTTTTTGCGGCATCGTTGTTGGCAAGCCGCTGGAGGGATTCGAACCCCCGACCCGCTGATTACGAATCAGCTGCTCTACCTCTAAGCCACAGCGGCATCCGTGCACGTAATTCTATGAGAGCAATAATATTTATATGCTACAGTGTAGCAATGTAATTATATGAAGAAGGAGGAGCTGGTACATCTCCATATGTTATTGGCCCAGTTGAAGAAGTTTTGTGAGCAGCACGGCTTGGATTGCGATTTTTCGAAGTATCAGGAGCTTGAGATCTCGCCCTTCCAGGTACACCGCAGCAAGGATGAGCACAAGCAGGCCATTTTTGTGCTCGGCACAGAACTCGCGTCCATGGCTGCGAAGCACAACTATGCGGTCTACAAATAAAATAGACGCGCGCCTATTTCGCGGTTCAATGAGATCGCGCTTTCTTCTGATTTATGAGGTCCGGTAAGCGGGGTGCAATAACACTAAATATTGTTATTTGCGTTGTTTGTATTACGTTTTACAGATAAAGTCGTATTTGAGCAGCTCACGGGCCACGGCAGAGCTCGCGATAGGCAGACACAATCTCCGCGCCCTCCATGAAGATTATCCTGCGCTCTGATGCGAACGCCTGGGCGTTGTCCTTGGAGAGCGCACGACCCGACGCGTCATCCAGCATCTCGCAGATTACCATTGCGGGCGGAATGCCCGCGAGCAGCGCCAGGGCCACCGAGAGCTCGGTCTGACCCCGCCGTTCTTCGAGTAACCTCTCTGCAGCGCGCAGTAATGAGACGTGACCAGGACTCCGGAATTCATTAGAGAAGCTAGCGGTGTCACCAGTCCCGTTGAGCACGCTTGCCACTGCCTCCCCTATCTTCCTGATCGTCAACGCACGGTCGTAATCGGTGATGCCGGTGAAGGTATCGCGATGGTTCACCCAGAGCGAGAACGAAGACCGCTTATCATAGTGCAGGTCGCCTGCACCTTCCACGATCGTGCTGAGGAACGGATAGGTGCTGTTCACCGTTCGTAGAATATCACTCATGAGCGGCAGTCCCAGCCGCTCGGCAGCAAGCGGATGAATAGCAACACAGATAAGACCGCCGGCTTCGTTTCTGAAATACGCCACCTCCCGCGGTGTTATTGCGGACGCCGGGAGCACAAAGTCGGTCTCACCCTCTCGATCCGCCGCATCGTAGATCAAGACGAGATGCCCCGCTCGCACCGCCGCGATTCCTCTGAGCACCGATTCGGGAACGGTTTCGCTGCTCATGTTTCCTTTATCACCACCCGGGTTCGTAGCTCATCTCCGTTCTTCAGCCCCAATTCGCCGCGCAGATAAACCGGTGCGATGATCTCCATAATATCCTCGGGATAATGGGTCCGTTCGGGTATAATAACTGCGCTTTTGATACCCTCTGCACGGTCATCAAGGATCTTGCAGGGGAAGCACTTGGCACCGCCGAAGGTCCGATTTTCCGATTCGAAGCTCTCAATCTTTATTCCGGTTCGCTCATCAAGCTTCTTACGCGCGACGATGCAGAGCAGATCGAGGCTGAGGTTCAACGTGCCCGGAAAGGGGATGAACCCCAATTTCGACTCGAATTGGCGTTTATACCCCTCAAGTGTTGTGTAATACCCACCCTCGCCGAGCCCGGTGACCAACCGCCCGGCGATCTCAATCTCGATCGTCGGGCGCGAGAAGAAGAGCTCTTGATATTCACAGCATTCCTTTCTGAGGACCTCAACGCCCGCTTTGGTGAGCATGATCCATTGCCCGTCTGCAGTGATTCGCCGGTGTACGAGCCCTTCACGCTCCAACTCCTGGAGTCGTCGCGCTGCGGTTTGCACACTTGCCCGAATAGCATCGGCGAAGTAACCCGATGAGAGCTTGATCGGCTGCTTCATCGCGCCCTGCAAGGCGAGCTTGCGCAACGAGATGACAATATCGCCGTTGATCTTCTTCACGCTCATGCCACTTTGGGGATATATCTCACATATAGGCGGTGCCCTATATAAATGCTGCTCCTACCCGCGATCTAAAGGGCAGCCCGCATCTACCACGAAGAGGCATGCGTGCGACCCGGGCGCAGGGCGAGTTAGCTAGTCCGGTGTAAATCGTACGTTCTTCTTCGTGTAGCCCCAGCCCGCGCAGATCGGACAGGGGAGTGCCAGGCTTCCCGGCTTTCGACCCGTGCCATTACAGAATGTGCACTTGTGTCTCAGTCTGAATGATCGGCGACCGGTCCCTCCGCAGATGATGCAGGGCAGTTCAGAACTACCCGATCGTTTTCCCGTGCCATCGCAATAGCCACACCGGTATTTCGGCATCTTTCGTTCATCTTTGCGGTCAGACCGCTCCTCCACTGACTTCAACTTCATACCGCTCTTTTCTCGTACGTGAAACATATCAGGCACGCTCCGCATATAAGCGTTCCGATAATATCGCTCGCCCTGATATCCCGAGGATGCGCCGCACGCACGACAGCGATCAGACCCTCAGTACTGAGCCGTTTTTCCTTTCAAATGGTACCCGGCAAGTAGTCCAAAGAAGAGCCCGGAGAGGTGCGCGGTATGGGCGATCATATCGCCCGAGCCGATCAGCATGAAATCGATGAGCGCGAAGAAGATCACGGCCATCCACATATCCAGCGGAATGAAGAAGAAGAGATAGACCTTCATTCGCGGCATCAGGACGGCGAGCGTGGCGAAGATGCCACTGAGTGCGCCACTCGCGCCCACCGCGGGATTAACGGCGGTCAAACTCCAGCCGATGCCCGCGATAATGCCTGCAAGGAAGAAGATGATCAAGAATTTGGTACTCCCGATCCTGCGCTCCAGCACGGGCCCGAAGAAGATGAAGAAGAGCATATTGAAGAAGAAATGCTCGAAGCTCCCGTGGAGAAAGACATGCGTGACCAGGGTCCAAGGTCGGTCGAGGACGAGCACGGGATTGAGGATGAGGTGCGCTGTATAGCTCGGGATGAGCAACTGGAGCACAAATGAGCTGGCTATGAGGAACATCAACAGGAAGGAGTAATTTCCGGTCAAGATGCCGAAGAGACTGTGTGCACCCCTATCGCGACCGGGTTTCCAGCCTTTTTGTTCCGGTCCAAACGCGGCGCGACCTGCTGCGGACTCTCGAGCCGCGAGCTCTTTCCGGTACGCCTCAAGTCCCACGCACCAGTGTTGCTCAGGCGAGATATGCTCGGCGCAGAGTGTATCGCCACAGTATTTGCAGCGTGAAACCGCCGATTTGCCACAAACGGTACACGTAGGGCGTAACCGCGTCATAGCTGTGAATTGAGTGGCGATGCATTTAAAAGGTGGTCACTTATGCACACACGGAATCCCTCCGATGAGCGATCTCGTTAGCTAGATCTGCCGATCAAATAGGAACTCGTTGCCGACATGATCGTTACCGCACATGAGGAGCCAAGCGGCAGCTCTTCGCGGAGTACGACCATTCGATAGGCGGGATCACGCCCGATAACACCACCCTTCTTGCCCTTCTCCGTGATGAGCACCGGAACCGTAACCCCTTCGACCGCTGCAGTAGTCCGTTCGCCGCCGAGTTCATGATAGCGCGCGGTGATTTTGCGTGATCGCCGTTTCTTATCGCGTTCCAGCAGATCGTTCAGCGCTGCGGCCTCAGTACCGGGCCGCGGCGAAAATTTCGTGATATTCACTTTCTCCGGTTGCAATGCTTCCAGAAGGCGCACGGATGACTGGAAATGCGCCTCGGTCTCGGTAGGGTAGCCCACAATGAAATCCGTGGAGATCGTGCAATCACTGAATCGATCCCGCAAGCTCGTGACGATTGCAATGAAATCCGTGACCCGGTAATTACGCCGCATAGCTCGCAGCACTTCGTCAGCGCCTGACTGCACCGGCACGTGGAAAAATTTGAAGACCTTCTCGGACTCGAAGGCATCCAACAGCGGGTCTAAAATTGGCAGGACGGTAGCAGGGTTCATCATGCCGATACGGATGCGGAAATCGCCTTCGAGCGCGGTTAACTGCTCTACTAATTGGGGCAACGTGACGCCGTGCGTAGCATCAAAGCCATAGGCACTGCAGTCCTGAGCGGTGATCCGAATCTCCTTCGCACCCCGTGCTACCACGCGCCTCACTGCTTCAAGAATCCACGCCGGCCGGTAACTTCTCAGCTCGCCCCGTGCCTGCTTCACAATGCAGTAGGCGCACGATCCGAGGCAACCCATGGCTATCGGGACAACGCTGACAACTCCCTCCAGGTCAAAATCGCGTGTCGCATGCCAGCTCCTCTGAATCTCAGCGGGCGTTATCAGCAATACCTCCTCGCCCAGCACACCTTTGAGTAATTCCGGCTGTGCCGCGGCCATGCAGCCAGCAACAACCACTACTTTACCCGTTGCTTGTAACGTCCGCAGCCGCTTGAGCACATTCAGTTCAGTTCGTTTTGTTACCGTGCACGTATTGAGGATAACCACCTCCGCGTCCTGCGGCCCCGCCACAATAGTGTGCCCGGCGTTTCTGAAGAAGGCCTGTAGCTTTAACGTATCACCGAGGTTCGCCGTGCACCCGAAGGTCTCGAGATGAATCTTTTGCGGCTCAGGAAAGCAGATCTCAAGCGGCATTGCTCAGGTTTGCGGCTTTTGGGCGCGCCAAACAAAGGTAATCTTTTTTTAGAAGAAAAGGGTTTGAATGTAGACATGAATCAGACCTCAAAGCGGAAGATCGAGCAACTCAGGATTTGTGCAGAGGAGGATGTTGAAGTGAAGGAGAGTTGTTTTGCTGATGTCCGGCTCCTCCATGTCGCGCTCCCGGAACTCGATAAGGAAGAAATCGAGTTGCAGACGGAATTCCTTGGATTTACCTTCAACTATCCCATTATGATCGCCTCGATGACCGGTGGCCATCCGGAGACGAAACGGATCAACGAGATTCTCGCGGAGGCTGCGCAGAGACTTGGTGTGGGTATCGGTGTGGGCTCACAGCGTGCGGCCCTCGAGGGCACCGAGCAGGAAGACTCGTTTCGCGTGGTGCGTGACCTTGCGCCCGATTCGTTCATTTATGCGAACCTGGGTGCGCCGCAAGTGAAAGTATTCGGGGTTGCGGGTGTTGAACGCGTCATTGAGATGATCGATGCGAATGCGATCGCGATCCACCTGAACTTTTTGCAGGAGGCTATTCAGCCGGAGGGCGACGTGATTGCACGCGGCTGCCTCGCGGCGATCAAGGAGGTCTGTGAGACGATAAAGAAGCCGGTGATCGTCAAGGAGACCGGTGCAGGGATCAGTTATGCGGTGGCAAAGAAGCTGCATGAACTCGGAGTAGCGGCGATCGACGTTGGGGGCTTTGGCGGCACGAGCTTAGCGGCTGCTGAAATTTACCGTGCGCACACTGAGCAGGATGTGCTCGGAGTGCATTTAGGGCACCTCTTCGGCTGGGACTGGGGCATACCAACGGTCGAGAGCATTGTGGAGTGCAGTGCGATCCCCTTCCCTATCCCGATCATTGCCACGGGTGGTATACGAACCGGTCTTGACGTGGCCAAGAGCATTGCGCTCGGCGCGGATCTCTGTAGCGCGGCCTTGCCGTTCCTGAAACCCGCATTGGCGCAGGACAGCGCAGACGGCGTTGTGGCGAAGATCGAGGAGATGGGCGAGGAATTGAAAGTTGCCATGTTCCTGACCGGCTGTCGGAGTCCTGGCGATTTGAAGGAAGCGGAAGTCGTGGTGACCGGAAAGACGCGTGAGGTAATGGAGCAGCGCAACTTGATGGAGCGTGTGAAGCGGCGAAAGAAGTCCATCTGAATGCGCGATCCTCTATCTACCTGGGCCCCGTTCTAAGCTCCGTTTTTCGGCTCGGTGCACAAGCGCGTAGCTTTAACGGCTCGCACCTTCACTTATCTGGGGGGTGGTATGATACGTATGAAGAATGAAGCGGAGCGAAAGTTCCCGAATGCGTTACTGAGCGAAAAGAGCCCGTATCTCCTTCAGCATGCTTATAATCCCGTCAACTGGTACCCCTGGGGCAAGGCGGCGCTTAATCGCGCGAAAGCTGAAGACAAACCACTCTTCCTCAGCATCGGCTATGCGACCTGTCACTGGTGTCATGTTATGGCGCGCGAATCCTTCGAGAATCCTGAGACTGCGGCGATTCTGAACGAGCACTTCGTCTGCATCAAAGTGGATCGAGAAGAGCGGCCTGATCTCGACGAGATCTACATGAAGGCGGTGCAGTTCATGGCAGGTACTGGTGGCTGGCCGTTGTCCGTCTTCCTCACGCCGGATTTGAAGCCCTTCTATGGCGGCACCTACTTCCCACCGCGGCCGATGCATGGCCTGCCCGCGTTCAACGATCTCCTGCGCTCGGTGGTGAGCTTCTGGCACGAGAACCGCGAGCAGCTAGAGCATAATTCTGAGGCGGTTTTGCGGCTCATACGACGCCAGTACGAGCATAAGCGCCCAGAAGAAGCAGGCGAGCTCTCGGTCGATCTGCTTGAGAATGCCTACGAGCAACTCGTGCTTCAGTTTGATACTGAGCATGGCGGTTTCGGTGCCAGAGTACCGGCGTGGTCAGCGAAAGCCCCGAAGTTCCCGCTGCCCAGCTATCTCGCCTTCCTCCTCCGGTATCATCACCGAACGCAGGAGCAATACGCGTTGCGAATGGTGAGCGAGACACTGTACGCGATGGCGCGTGGCGGCATCTTCGACCAGTTGGGTGGCGGCTTCCATCGGTATTCAACCGATCCTCAGTGGCTGGTCCCGCATTTTGAGAAGATGCTCTATGATAACGCACTCCTCGCGCGGGTGTACACCGAAGCATTTCAGGTAACCGGCGATCATTTCTTCGCGCAGATCGCACAGCGGACGCTCGAATGGGTATTGCGCGAGATGAGCAATCCTGATGGTGGGTTTTATTCCGCCATGGATGCGGACAGTGCGGGTATGGAAGGCGCCTTTTACGTCTGGGATCCCGCGGAGATGCGAGCAGTGCTTGGCGAAGAGCGTGGAGAATTGCTCTGCACCTACTTCGGGGTAACCTCGCGGGGTAATTTCGAACGGGGCACGAGTGTGCTTTACCGACCGGAGCTACCCGATCACTTTGATGCCGATGAAGTGGCGATCCGTATCGGCACACAGAAACTGCTGGAGGCAAGGAACAAACGGATACGACCGGCAACGGACGATAAAATACTTACAGCGTGGAACGGGCTCATGATCTCTGCGTTTGCGATCGGTTATCGGGTCTTCAGAGACGAGCGATATCGTGAAGCGGCAACGGCCGCAGCGCACTTCATCCTTGAGACGCTCAGGAAAGACGGGCAGTTACTGCGACGATATAGAGACGGTGATGCTGCGATCACCGGTACTCTGGAGGACTATGCATATCTGAGTGCGGCATTACTCGACCTTTATGAAGCCAGCTTCGATGCGCAATGGTTACGCGCGGCGATTAACCTGAATAACGGCATGGTGGCGCTTTTTGGTGACGATAAAGACGGTGGATTCGTTTCGAACCGACTTGCTGAAGCTGAGGTCGGCATATCGATAAAGGACGCGTACGACGGGCCTGTGCCCTCGGGCAACTCGATCGCGGCGCAGAACCTGCTTCGGCTTGCTGCGTTCATGGACGACGAAACGCTCAGCAGAAAAGCAGAAGGGATCTTGCTTACGTTCCGCGAGTCTCTGGAACAAAATCCGCTGGAGCATGCGCAGATGCTCTGTGCCCTTGCGTTCTACCTGAGCAACCCGCTCCAGATCGTCGTTACCGCGGAGTCGCAAGACGCGGCACAGCCCGTTCTCGCTGTGCTGGGACGTTATTTCCTCCCTCAGAGCGTTTCGGTCTTTACAGCTCCGGACGAACATGAAGGGGCGTTGTCTAGCGAGATCCCATTCATCAAAGACAAAGCGCCAAAGGCGGGCAAGCCCACCGTGTATATCTGCGAGCAGTACACCTGTAAGGCGCCGATCATCGAGCTGGAAGAATTGAAGCGGGCACTCAGGCAGCGGGAACAGGCCTGAACCACTACCTATTCTAGGGTTGAGCAGAACCACAAAACACCCCATCAAGCGGCGTGCCGCAGTTCGGGCACTTAGCGTCCTCGGAGAGGATGTTCTCCAGCACCTGGAACCCATACCGCCTGATCAGTAAGGTACCGCAGTGGTAGCAGTAGGTATTTTCATTGCCCTCGCCGGGCACGTTGCCCTCATAGACATACCGTAAGCCCACTTCCAGTCCGATGTTTCGAGCGGTACGGAGCGTAGAGACCGGTGTTCGGGGCAGATCCATGAGTTTGTAGGTTGGGTAGAACTGCGAGATGTGCCAGGGAATGTCGACACCCACGTCCTTGATGAACTCGGCGATACCCCTGAATTCCTCTTCGGTATCGTTCAGGGTCGGGATCACGAGTGTCGTCACCTCGACCCAGATACTGAGGCGCTTGTAGAGCTTGATCGCATCGAGCACGGGCTGAACATGCCCGCCGCAATTCGTGTGATACAGCTCCTCGGAGAGGCTCTTCAGATCTACGTTGACCGCATCCAGATAGGGCGCGAGCGTTCGTATCGCCTCCTCCGTGGTGTAGCCATTGGAGACGAAGATGTTGCAAATCCCCGCCTGGTGCGCCAGTTTCGCGGTATCATAAGCGAACTCGAAGAAGATCGTGGGCTCAACGTAGGTATACGCGATGCTCCTGCAGTTGTAGTGCGTTGCGATCTCAACGATCTCTTCAGGCGATTTCTCCTCGCCCATGATCCGTTTCTTGTCCTTCGGCATCTGCGAGATATCGTAGTTCTGGCAGTTCCTGCAGCGGAAGTTGCAGCCCACGGTCGCGAGTGAGTACACAGAAGACCCGGGATAGAAATGGAAGAGCGGTTTCTTCTCGATCGGATCGATCGCTTCTGCTACTACCTTACCGTACACGAGGCTATACAGCACCCCCGCCTGGTTCTCGCGCACGCCGCAAATACCCCGTCGTGATTCCTTTATCTTGCACTCATGGGGGCAGAGATGACAGCGAACGGCATCCTCCTCTAGCCGTTCGTAGAACATCGCCTCTTTCATATCCTCACCCAATCCCACGCTACGATGCCGATTACAGAATACCGCCGCACCGCACCACTATTCCCTTACTAGCAGAAGGGTGATCCCGTTTTATATAGTCAGTGTATCCACGCTTTCTGCTGCAACGCATCAGCATCGCGGATATAATGGATCGCGCAGTTCTTGCAGATCAGGTGTGAGAACCCGCCGGATTGCTTCTCGTACGCGACCTCCTTGTTGCCGCAGAGACTGCATCTCCTCTGCTTCGTCCGCGCGCGCGCTCGCGCCTCCGGTGTTAACTCGATTATCGTGCTGATCACCCGATCGGCGATCGTGAGCGAAAACGGGAAGTTCGCGACTGCTTCCTCCAGGACGGCTGTTCCGGATTCGCGCGGATGCTCGAGGACAACTAATGCTCGCGTCGAGGCGCTCTCATATACCTCCAGTTCCGTCTGTAAACTTCGTGTGCTCATATTTCTCCCCCATATGCTTCATGCCAGGACTCACAGAGCTGTGAAAATGTGGCCCAGGCACGGTGATACGCTTCATCATCGTATGCTCGCCATTCAAACCCACCGGTGGGTTTATCCAGGCGGACGATACCCATACCCGTTATCCTCTCCCTGGTCCGTTCCTCATAACCGGTCCGGTAAGCGGCGATCTGTAACGAGTAATCCGGATAGACTGCCCGAGCGGTTTTGATGTCAATGACGTAGAGCTCCTCGTTCAAATACCCCACGAGGTCGACCGTTCCGCCGTAGCCCCGCTCGCTCCATATCATTCGCTCACTCTCCACCGGCTCAAAACCACTCGCATCGAGCCAGCCGCGGAATGCGGAGAAGGATCGTGCGATCTCGTCTGAGTAGAACTGATCAATCGTCCCGTTTTTCAGGTACCGCTCGATGATACGGTGTGTCCTTGAGCCGACGTCTCGGGCATGGTGTGATATCTCCTGCCAGTTGGGTGTTCGGCTCTTCCATGATTCCAGCTGCGGTTTCGGCAGTTCCCGCATAATGGTAGTCACACTGGGAAGGATACCGATCGGCGTACGATAGAAATGGCCGTCAGACCGTTCGATCAGTTGTATCTCATCCATGGACCGTCAGTCCCCCTTTGCCCGGGTTCTGAGCTGGCTTTCGGACCGCTCGGATATACATCGGAAGCACTGCATATATAAAGCTTTCCCTTCCGCCACCCGGTTACGGCTTTGGGACTGCAAGGAAAACCTTCGTACCGTATGCGCTCAGTGCCCGCATGCCACGGGCCTCGCTAATCGCGGCAAAAATCGCATCCCGGTGCTCTTGCCGCCAGAGTGAGCCTGCAAGTCGGGTCACCTTCGTGTCCCGAAACGCCTCGGGATACAGGGGGGTGCTTGTGCCCACGAGGATAACCTCTCGCGCGTTTGTCTGCTGCAGGATCGCATCAAGGGAACGATTCAGTGTTGTTGTGCCGGTGATCAGCAGAATAGTGCACCGCGGCAGTAGTTCTCGCTGGCGCGATTCGGGATAGACCTCGCCAAACGGTTCCCTGCTGCGATCGAAGATGATCAGCTCCTTCGCGGTTCGCGACCTGAGGAACTGCGCCATCGGCTCAATGTAGCCGACCATGCCGATTTGATCGTCCGGATGGATCAGCTCAGCGAGTTCATCACGGGACCGCCGCTCAATTGCTGCAGGGTCAACAACACTGTTAAGAACGGCCACACCGAGTGACGTGAACAACGGATTGTGGCCCGTAAAAGCCCATGCAGCCATCTCTCTCGCGGCAATGCCGCGGAGTGGTGTGTCAGCCGGTATGAGGGCACAGCCGGGCGGTAGTTCATCTCGCAGCACGTAAGATACCGCAAGGGCACCATCGTCAACCTCGACGGCCAACAACCCCAACCCGATCCTGACCGCACTGACTTGCTTCTCTTCCAGTGCCGGTAACGCCTGCTGGTAAATCCGTTCCAGGAGCTGCATGGACATCACGTTCAGTCAGATCAATAAATAGACCGCTCAGCTCATGAAGCTTGAGCGGGAGCACGAGAGCGACACGCCCCCAGTCACCGTATTCAGAGGGCGGTGAGGAACCCGTTTCAGCTGAACGATTCGAGATCGAAGGCCGCGTCGAATTGGAAATCCCGCTGGCGTGAGCGGTGCATACTACCTTTAAATAGCCGCTGCTATACATAATTATACAACTGGTGAGTTAACATGGCAGAAGACAACGTGATCTATATCGGGAATAAGTCGGTAATGAGTTATGTCCTGGCAGTGGTGACGCAACTCAATAGCGGGTCAGACGAGATAGTGATCAAGGCGAGAGGACGGGCGATTTCACGGGCGGTGGATACCGCAGAAGTTGTGCGAACGAAGTTCATGCCGGGTGTCGAGTTGAAGGACATCAAGATCGGCACCGAGCAGCTCACGGGAGAACAGGGAGAAAAAGCGAACGTCTCGTCGATCGAGATAATCTTAAAAGCAAAAGCGTGAATTGGGGCTTCCTCACCGGGACGAAAACTTACCACCGGTAACACCACCTCAATTTTTGCTCCTTGATTTTGATCGTGCTAGTGGCACGCATTTTTCCGGTTGTATTCCCGCGTCCACCCCGTTATGCTGCCGTTCATGCTCCACGCGGCGATCTAAAGCGGAAAGAAATAATGATAGCGGCAAGGTAAGAACGAGTACTGAGAGCACCCATGTTCACCTATCGAGATGAGCGGTTAGCACGCGAGATACTGGCCAAGTTGAAGGCCCTCAAGCTCAATTTGCGGCTAATGCACGTCTGCGGCACGCATCAGGACACCCTAGTGCGATTCGGCCTGGACTCACTGCTGCGTGATGCGGGAATAGAGATACGCGCGGGTCCCGGCTGCCCGGTATGTGTGACGACGGCGCGCGAGATCGAGGAGGCTATCGCGCTCGCCCGCGCGGGCAACGTGATCGCGACCTTTGGCGATATGTTCCGGGTACCGGGCGAGGAGCAGTCCTTAGCGGACGTCAAGGCTGAAGGCCAGGACATTCGAATGGTCTACAGCATAACCGACTGTATCGCACTCGCGCAGCGAACCGATAAGGACGTTATCTTCTTCTCTATCGGATTTGAGACGACCGCACCCGCGCCCGCATCGGTAATTCTGAGCAACCCGCCGGAGAATTTCTCTATTCTCTCCGCGCACCGGCTCATACCACCGGCGCTGGATGCGCTGCTACAGATGGGTGAGCTGCGCATAGACGGCTTTATCGACCCCGGGCACGTCTCCGCCATCATTGGCACTACACCCTATGAGTTCCTATCGAGCAGGTACAACATCCCGCAGGTGATTGCTGGCTTTGAGCCGCTCGATCTGCTCGTGGCCACGTCCATGCTGGCCAAGCAGAAACAGCGGGGCGAGGCAAAGGTCGAGAACGAATATGCCCGGGTGGTGAAGCGCGACGGTAATGAAAAGGCAAAGCAGATACTGGCGACTGTCTTTGAGCCCTGCGACGTCGGCTGGCGCGGCTTTCCCCTTATAGCTGGTAGCGGGCTTGCTCTGCGTCCCGAATTCGAGCAGTACGATGCACGGAAGCAATATGAAGACGAATTACGGTCGTTGAGCAGCGAGTATCAGGAGCCAGAAGGCTGCCGCTGCGGTGAGATTCTGCGCGGCATCGTGGAGCCCGCCGAATGCCCCTTGTTCGGCACGGTATGCACCCCCAGGCATCCGATTGGGCCCTGCATGGTCTCGCATGAGGGGAGCTGCAATATCATCTTCCGCTACGGTAGGCCCGTGCCGGAGAAACCGTAACGGTGTGGTTTGCACAAAGCAGCACGTCTCATGTACATATAACCCTTCAGTCACTTATCTTCAGACTATGGAGCTTGCGTACGCCGTCTCGGTCTTTATAGCGATCTTCGCCATTGCGAATCCCATCGGGATCGTCCCCTTCTTTACGGCCATAACACGTGACTACTCACGGGATGAGCAGCGACAGGTAGCGGCGAAGGCCGTCATGATGGCCGCCAGCACGCTGATCACTTTCGCGCTCGTTGGACGGTACATTTTCCTCTTCTACAGCATAACGATTCCCGCGTTTCGGATCGCTGGTGGTATACTCCTGTTCAGTGTGGCGTTTACGATGCTCTTCGGCGCGATGCCGGGCACGAAGACGACCGAGGCCGAGAAACGGGAATCGATAGAACGCGAGGACGTGGGGATAACACCCATGGGCGTTCCCATGATCGCAGGGCCGGGCACCATCTCGACCGTGATGCTCTTCATTTCACGCGGTGATATCGGGGTTACGCTGGTGGTGCTGGGGTCAGTGCTGATCATCATGGTGCTCACCTACGTTTGCCTCGCGAACGCGGACAGGATCTTCGCTCGTCTGGGCAAGGTGGGCGCACTGGCGATCTCCCGTATCATGGGCTTGATCCTGGCCACGGTGGCCATTCAATTCATTATTAACGGCGTGCATGAGATCGCACTGGAGTGGTTGACCGAGTTGCAGGCTGCTGCGGTGTGAGCCACCAGGGTCAGAAGATCTGCCCTACTTGCCCGGGATCGACGATAAAGAACCGTGGAAAAACCGCCACTCAGCTTATAAAAAACTAACTTAGCTACACCTTCCGGATCACAAAAACCGCTTCTCCATCTGTACGTTCCTGCCCGATTTCACCGGCAACGTCCAGAAACTGCTGCGTGATGTACAGATTCGTCTCGAGATGCATGGTCATCGCTCTCACTCGTAGTTCGGAAGGCCCGTCGGCAAGTGCGGTATATGGGACGAGTTGATCTGCCAGGTGGACGTCAACTGTTGCAGAGGATTGTAATTCGGTCGTAAGATTTCGTGCTGCCTCTTCACCCACCACCTCCGCACGCTTACCGCGTTCGCCCAGTGCGCTCCCGCCCTTGTACCCGCACCAGAGCGTGATCCCGCAGCCCGTCGTCCAGGTGCTTTTTTCGACGATCTCCGTTTTTAGGTCTGCATGGTAGCCTGCCGCTCGCAATAGCCGGTTTGCCGCGTTCGCCTGCCGCTCGGCCACGTGCGCGGGCAGTCCGCAGGAATGTGAGATGCCCCCTATTACCTCAACACGTTTAGATTCCTGAGCTAGAAACCCTTTCAACTGCTTCACCGGTTGTACCGTAACGTCCACCACGCCGCCGCCCTGGGGATAGTACCCGCGCTGCAGCACATCGAGGTGCACGTCACAGCCCATCTCCTTCAGCGCGGGCAGGAAGACCTGCGTGTAAAAATCGATCGGGGGAGACCATGCCACGTCGGTTCCGCCCGTTATCCTGACGTGAGTGGCGCGGTCTGCAAAGAGCGTGACGGGAATGAGGCATTGTAATAGTAGCGTAATGCTGCCGGCCGTGCCGATATCAATGGTACCCTCAAACCCTTTAAGCGGGCCGGGTGCGAAGGTCAAGCGCGTGGACCGCAGCGCTAGCCCCTCGGTCTGGCCGTCTGCAAGGCGCGCAACGGCCTTCACCGCGTGTAGATGCTGCGCCGACAACCCGGGCTTCGGGCGGTTCGCACGGATATTCGCGATCTCAACCTCTGTACCGGTGATAGCCGCTAATGCGATAGCGGTTCGGATGATCTGCCCGCCACCTTCGCCCACAGAGCCGTCGATATGGAGCATGCTTTTTCTTGCTTACTTGCTTGCAGTTCTGTATCACGCGTGAAGCGGTCGTTACTTCGTCGTTACCTCACACCCGTTCTTCGTCACGATGACGGTATGCTCGGCCTGTGAGACCATCCCGCTGCCCTCCTCACGCAGGACGGGATACTCACGTAGCGCGCCCGCGGTACTCAGTGTCCGCAATGCGAGATCGAGCCGTTCGCGCGGCAGCCACCGCTTCGCAAACGGCAATCCGTGATACTGCTCTAACGTTTTCAGCAGTTGCTTCGCCTCGCGTACGCGAACAGGTCGTGCCCTAATCAGGCCATAGATCTCCAGAAGACCGCCTTCCGTCACCTTGCCCACACCGTCGGTCGCGAAGGGCTCGATCGCCACGACATCGTTCTCCTTCAGCACGGGGCCATGCTCAGACCGCGTGTTCGGGATAGTGGGACGAACGTGGGCGTCATAGCGTGCGAGCCCGTGCCCGGAGAGATTGACCACCGGTCGGTATCCGTGCTCCCGTATCGCATTCTCAATGACCTCGCCGATCTCGCCTGCGCTCACGCCGTCATGGATGATCCTGATAGCAGCCGCTAACGCCGCCTCCGCTGCTTCTACCAGATCGCCGTGCTCACCGCTCAGATCCACGGTCACTGCACTATCAGCAATGTACCCGTCCACATGCACGCCGATATCGAGCTTCACGAGATCCGGACCGAAGACCCTCCCATCACCGATCGCGGGCGTAGCATGCGCAGCCTCCTCGTTCCGCGAAATATTACAGGGGAATGCAGGCTCACCGCCCTTCTCTCGTGTCATCTCCTCCACGAACTCCGCGACCTCCAGGAGTGACACGCCTTCCTTCACCCGTGCTACCGCCGCTGCTTTGACCTCTGCGAGAATCGTTCCCGCTGCTCTATAGTTCCCTAATACCGTTTCTCTATCCTCTTCACCCATGTTCGGTCTTCCTCCTTCTCTCTCCCCCTATGAATGAATACGCGACTCATTCATCGTGGTGATCGTGAATGAGCGAGTAACCTCACTCAGGCCTCCGCCAGCTTCTTCCGCACCTCCGCTTCTACATCAAGATTCTCAAAAATCGCCAGTCGCTGCACATACCACGCACAGGGTACGTCCTTCCGCTTCAACTCTGATTCCGCCAGCTTGACTCTGACCGTCGTGAACCCGGACGGTTTCTCAGCGGCCGCCTCCGCCTCCTGCTCCACTGCGGCTGTCACCCAGAGATCAAAGCACTCGTACCGTTTCGAGGCGATGAGGAGCATGAAATAATGCTTGTAATTATGCAACTCCCACTCATCTACCGTGATGCCCAACCGCACGAAATTCGCGGGATGATGCAACTGCAACTCTGCCGGCGTCACCACGGGCTTGTACGCGATCTTCGTTCTGAGTACCCCGCCCGTGTCGTGCGCCGCTACCTCATACCGTTTCGGCATGCCGTCATACCGGATATGTGCCGCATAATACGGCTCGTTCGTGGCCGAGCCTCTGAAGTTCGTGACCACGTCGAACGGTATGGACTCACGAGATACGAGTCCCGTGTCGGTCAGCAGCCGGTGTAGCGCGTCAGGACTCTCTGAGACATGAAGCTCCAGTTCCACACCAATCGTATAGAGTGGATTCAGCAGCGAGCCGAAGTTCGAGAGTTCCGTCACGTTAACGCTCCAGTCGTGCACCCAACACTTCAGCTCATGCATTGCTCCAGTGCCTCCTCCTTCAACTTGACTGCTCGTTTTGTACCCACGCCCGGAGCCTGCTCGAGCTGCCGCAGATCGGCCGTCGCCACCTCGCGTGGCGTTCGCAGCCCTCGCGCGTACAGGCCACGAGCAATCACGCGACCCACGCCTTTTATCGTGACCAGGCCGAGCAATTCCGATTTCACACCGTGCTTTATACGGTCGTGCAGGTGTTGCAACCGCGCACTCATGCGGTCCTCATTGAGGTATTCAGCGATTCTTGAGGCGGCATACGCCATCCACCCGAGATTGAAGATGGTGTTGTGAATCTCGCCCGGGTACGCATTGAACTTCACCTTCAACTCGGCGTACGTGAGCTCCTCGATCCACGCCTGCGCCACGATCGCACTGCCCAGCGCGTGCCCGCCATAATACACCCACTCGAGGTTCTCGCTCAAATTCGTCGCGATCTCGAACGCCTGCTTCACGGTCAGCGGAATGATCTCGTCGCATTTGCAGAGCAGAATCAGGAGGTCAAAATCGGCAATGGACATCGTACCGGTCCGGTCTGCCTCGCTCAAGGTTTGGATACCCTCACGCAGCTCCAGCGCGGAGTGCACAGATAGGTAGAGTCGTGATGCGAGCGTGCCGAAAAGCGTGGGCCGCAACCGGTCACCGTCAAGCTCGATGAAGCCCTTTCGTGCTAGATCCAGCAGGATACCATCCAGATCTGATAGGAGTGCATCAAGCTCCGTGCTATGCTGGTACGCGTAGAAGGTGCTGTTGAGAAACTCGAGGACCTGCTCGATCCGCTGTGCGCCGCCGACGATCGTGGCGAGTATCTGCTCGGTCATCGCCTCCGTCGAGAACCGGGACTCGATCCGCTCAAGCTCGCCATCGATGTAGACGCTCTGGATCTCCTCACGGGATTCTTCGTCCCGCGCCACGATCACGCCCGTGCCGTACGCATCGTGCTCAGGCCGCCCTGCACGTCCAAAGACCTGCTTCACCCAGAAGACCGGCATCGGCTCGAGACCGCGACCGAGCGTGTAGAATTTGTAGTTCCGGATCAGCACCAGCTTCGCCGGGAGTGAGACGCCCATAGCGAGCGTGGGCGTGCAGCAGATCACCTTTAAGTCACGTGCGCGAAAGCTGTCCTCGATTGCCCGCCGCTGCTCGGGATGCAGCCATGAGTTATGATACGCAACGCCATAGCGCACGATCTCCGGCAGATCATCCACGCCGATATCCACCTTCTCGGCAAGCTTATCCAGCGCGTCGTTCCGCAATCGCAACTCCGCAGCGATCTTTCGTGCAAACGATGCGGCACCGCGTTTCGTATTCACGAAGACGAGCACCTGCGCGCCACGGTCTACCTCCAGATCGACGCGCTCGATGATCTCACGGTCACTCTTCGCCAGCAAGATCTCCTCCTTCAGGGGCACCGGTCGCCAGTCCGATTGGATAACACGCGCATCGAGCCAGCGGCCGAACTCCGCAACGTTCGAGATGGTCGCGGACAATCCGATGACGCGTGCAGCGGTATTGAAGCTCATAAACCGTGCCATTGCGCCTTCTAACCGCGGCCCGCGTTTGTCATCGCCCAGCACATGCACCTCGTCCACCACCACCACGGAGATGTTCCGCAGCCAAGCGGGTTTCAGCCGCGTGAGCGAATCGAGCTTCTCTAACGTTAGAATGGTGATGTCGTAACGTTCTAAGTATCGTGATGAGCTCTCATAATCGCCGGTCGAGATCCCCACCGTTACTGCGGCCCCGTATCGCTCCTTGAAGTTCTGATACTTCTCGTACGCCAATGCGTTCAGTGGTACAACGTAGAGACACTTCCCTGCGGCCGTCAGGATCGATTGGAGCATTGAGAGCTCAGCCAGGAAGGTCTTGCCGCTCGCGGTCGGCGTGGCAATGACGAAATTATGATCTGAATCGAGCAATCCGGCTCGTATCGCCGCTTCCTGCGGCGGATACAGCTCATTTATTGTGCTATGAGCAAGAAGAGCTTCCAGGCCCGCATCTAACGACAGGTCAGATAGTTTCATGGCGCGCTGCCAGCTTCAGGTTCCTGATGAGCCGGCATTCGTATCGCTAAACTATATATTAGTTCGTTCTTTTCTTTTTCTTGGAGATAAGGTTTACGCGGGCAACGAGAGATGGCAAGGAAGCAGAAGGGAAAGAAGGGTAAGAAGACGAAATCCGCGGGCAGGTTCGGTGTTCGGTACGGTCGTAAGATCCGGCGAGCGATTGTCTCGATCGAGGAGCGAACCCGAGCTGCGCATACGTGCCCGAGCTGTGAGCAGCCGTCAGTACGTCGGATCGGAACGGGCATCTGGCAGTGCAGAAAATGCGGCTATACCTTCACCGGTGGGACCTACATCCCGCATACCGCACCGGGAATATCAGCAAAGCGGACGGTGAGCCGAATTCTGGAACGTTCGCCTGAACTTACGGTAGAGCGCGAGGCGAAATCGGGGGGCGACTAGACCATGGGCTACTACTGCTTGCGCTGCAAGCGCGAGGTAGAGATTCATGAGGAGAACTACCAGGGCGTCCGCTGCCCTTACTGCGGCTATCGCGCGTTGGAGAAAGAACGCCCCACCGTCGTCGTGAAGAAGTTAAAAGCGATCTGAATTGAGGTTACAGAGCTAGCGCCCGCAAGTAGTGCTGTCCACGACGACTCCTGAGGTCCCGCTACATGCAGATCAGTGCGGCATTCGAGTTCGAGGCCGATGCGGAAACCGTGCAGACGATCTACCAGTCGATCAAGGCAGAGCAGGATACCGGGGATGCAGCGAGACGGTCAGCAGTGACGCTCGCGCTCCAGGGTCGGACGTTACACATGTCCCTGTCAGAGGACGACCCGACGAGGTTGCGAGCAGTGGCAAATACCTGGCTCCGGTTGGTAAAGGTGGCATATGAAATGGTAGAGGTGATCGCTGAATGCGGCCGCACAACAGGTCTCTAAGCGGGCTACCAGCATTGGTGACCGTCCTGGTGGTCATACTCATTATCCTGGCCATCATCTGGCTGCTTATCAAATTACTGCCGTACATTATCATCGCGCTCGGCATCTTGATCCTTATTCTGGTTGTGATTTACCTTCTGTCGCGGCTGTTTGGCTCCTCATCATACTGAGAGCCCGCCAGCCTGAGCGGTAGCAAGTTATTAGCTGCCACATCGCCGCAGGGGGATATACCGTATCTATATACCGCCTCGAACATCGTTATAGCATATCGTCCTCGGCGTTGCGTTGGATTCGGGATCGGGACGAGCGGGTATGCTCCCTTGCAAAAGCCGTGCGAACAGATTAGCTACCGTGTCGTTCCTTTTTCTTCGTCGCGATCCACTTACAAGTGGCATGAAGGAGTCCATGAGCAGTGTGGACGTTGCAGCCGTGGTGATCGAGCTCCAGGAGCTGGTGGGCGCGCGCCTCGTGAAGGCCTATCAGCACGGTAAGGACGAGATACGGCTGAAACTGCACCAGAAAGACCAGGGCTCGCTCGATTTGATCATCGAAGCGGGAAAACGAATCCATCTCACCAGATACAAGCGACCCGCGCCGCGATTGCCCTCGAGCTTCGCCATGTACATTCGCAAGCATCTCGGCGGCGGGCGGCTTGCAGCAATCCAGCAGCTCGAGTTCGACCGGATCGTGGCGTTAACGATCGAGCGCTGGGATAAAAAGACGACACTACTGGCGGAATTGCTGCCCCGGGGTAATCTCGTGCTCGTTGACGAGGAAGAGACGATTATGCTGCCGTTGCGGCGAAAGAGCTTCGCCACGCGGGAGATCAAGGTACGCACGAAATACGAGCGCCCACCGTCGCGCGTGAATCCGTTGACCGTGACCGAGCAGGAGCTGAAAGCGCTCTGCGAGCACCAGGATAGGGACGTGGTACGAGTGCTGGCTGCAGAGCTGAGCCTGGGCGGCTTATACGCTGAAGAGCTCTGCACGCTCGCAAGCATCGAGAAGACCAGGGCGGCGAACGAGCTCACTGAGCTTGATATTTCAGCGATTGCCGCGGCACTGCAGACGCTCTTCAAGCCGCTGCTCACCCGCGACAAAACCCTCTTGAGACCACATATCGTGCTCGAAGCTGCTCAGGATAAGCTGGATGTGCTCCCGTTCGAGTTGAGCGCGTACAGCGAGCGGGAGAAGCAATTCTTTGACTCATTCAATGGGGCGGCAGACGAGTTCTTCACCCAGCAACTCGCCGAAGCGGTCGAGGAGCAGGTGAAGGTCGAGCAGGAGAAAGGGATCAGCAAGCACGAGCACGTGCTGGCCGAGCAGCTCGCCGCGCTTCAGAATTTCGAGCGCAAGGAAGCGGCCTGCATACAGAAGGGTGAGCTGATATACACGCGGTATACCGAGCTTGAAGCGCTGCTTCGCGAACTGCCCAAGGGACGAAAGACGGTTACCGTAACCCTGCCGGACAGCGATCTCCCGCTTGAGCTTGACACTTCACTCTCATTGCATCAGAATGCCGGTGCGTATTACGAACACGCAAAGACGTTCAGAAAGAAGCGCGGGGGTGTAGAACGCGCGATCGAGGAGACGAAGGAGCGGATAGAGACTGAGAAGGCGAGAGAGGTTGCACGAGCAGAAGTGTTCATCCCGGAGAAGAAAGCGGCCAGACCGATGCATGAGGAGTGGTACGAGAAGTTCAGGTGGTTCGAGACCTCAGACGGCTTCCTCGTCATCGGCGGCAGAGATGCGACCACGAACGAGCTTGTGGTGAAGCGGCATATGGAGCACAACGACTTGTTCTGCCATACACAGGCCGAGGGCGCGCCGGTCGTGATCGCGAAGACGGGCGGTAAAACGATTACAGAGGCGGGGCTGAGGGAGATCGCGCAGTTCGCCACCTCGTATTCAAGCCTGTGGAAGTACGGGTTCTACGAGGGCGAGTGCTACTGCGTGCCCGGCGAGCAGGTGAGCAAGACACCGCCATCGGGCGAATACATCAAAAAAGGGAGCTTCGTGGTGCGCGGCAAGCGACGTTACTTCAAGGCGCCCTTAGGGCTCTGCATCGGTATAAAGGAGGGTAAACTGGTGATCGTGCCAGCAACAGAGCAGCAGCAACGGCAGATGGAGCTGTACGTGGAGCTCGCACCGGAAGGCGAGCTGGAGAAGAGCGAGCTGGCTAAACAAATAGTCACGATATTTCTCGAGCGGCAAAAAGAGAAAGCGGAAGGAGAAGAGGGAATCGAGCACCAGGTAACGTTAGAGAAAGTGCAGCGGTATTTGCCGCCCGGGAAGACGAGGATAAAAGCGATTCATTCAAAAGCGTAAATTTAATTCATGTTTCCCATCCCAAAGGTGAAGGTCCTGAAGAGGATACATAATTTGCCCGGCTGGATTGGCTGGTGAGGTAATGATGGTGCAATCCTGGTTTTTGGAGCAACAGTGTGGGTATTTCACCAGCGAGATACCCGTGATTAAACCGGGCTGGCTATTTAGAATCAGGGCGAGAAAAGGACTGCATTATGGAGATACTGAGAGGATATACTCTACAAACAACAGCAGCAGCAGGAGAGCAAAGCGCTAGTTAGGATCTATGATCCGTTATAACCGCTCCGTACCGCTTTTAGTTTCTGCTCGATGCTTCCCGCTTTGTCCCGCCGCTCGTCTATTTTCAGCGTGGTCACGACCCGTAACGCGCCCTGCTCGAAGACCGACTCATGCACCGTCCTGACCGCCTCCAGAATCACGGGCAGCTCGGCAGCCTCGATAATCGTGCCCATCGCCGTCACCTGCGGCTCCAGGCCCAGTTTCCTTAGCGCCGAAACCGCTTTCGTCACGTACCTGCTCACACTCGGTGTTTGTGTACCGAGGGGAACAACCGTGAGTTCTGCGATGATCATTTCGCAACACCCTCCCGTACACTATAAGTGCTCCAGCATATACATAGTATAGACATACCGGATTAACCCGGCACAGCGGCAAACGGGAGCGGTTATAGAATGCCACAGCCAGAGGCGCAACGGGAGATAACGATCCTGCATGTCGATGATGAGCCCGAATTCCTTGCGCTGACCAAAGCTTTTCTAAAACGCGAGCAGAAGCAGTTCGTTGTGGATACCGCGGCCTCGGTGGAGGAAGCGCTCAAGCGGTTTGATGAGCGTTCTTATGACGTCATCGTCTCCGATTACCAGATGCCCGGACTGGACGGCTTGACGCTCCTGCAACAAGTGCGCGAGCGCAGCAGCACCATACCGTTCATCGTGTTCACGGGCAAGGGTCGAGGAGAAGTCGCGATTGAGGCATTGAACAGAGGCGCCACCCACTACCTCCAGAAAGGCAGTGATATCGCGAGCATGTATGGCACCCTGATCTACGTGATCGAGGAAGTAGTGTCGAGAAATTGGGCGCTGGATGCGCTGCGCGAGAGCGAGTCGAGATATAAGGAGCTTGCTGATTCCTTGCCCCAGGTGGTCTTTGAACTCGATGAGCGCAGTAACCTCACCTTTGTGAATCGAAACGCCTTTGACGTTTTTGGGTATACTGAAGAGGAGTTTGCCCGCGGGTTGAACGCGCTACACATGATCGCCCCTGCGGATCGGGACCGAGCCGCGCGGAATATACAGCGGGTACTTCAGGGCGAGTCGCTCGGCGGTATTGAGTACACAGCCTTGCGGAAAGACGGGTCCACGTTTCCCATCTCCATCCATTCGAGCCCTATTCTCCGCGAGAATAAGCCGGTAGGCCTGCGCGGTGTTTTAATAGATCAGACGGCGCGTAAGCAGGCAGAGGATACACTCCGCAAGAGCGAAGAGCTCTACCGTCTGCTGACAGAGGAATCGCCCTTTGGTATTGCTATTATATCCCCTGATGGTCGGTATCGCTGCGTGAATGCCATGTTCACCAAGCTCTTTGGATATACGCTGGAAGACGTCCTCACCGGGCGTGAATGGTTCACTAAAGCCTTCCCGGATGAGTCAGTTCGCGAAGCAGCTCGCTCAGCATGGCTCGCAGATCTGAAAGCGTCAAAGCCCGGGGAATTCAGGCCTCGGTCGTTCACGGTTACCTGCAAGGACGGCACCAGGAAGGTGATCTGTTTCCGCTCAGTTACGCTCTCGACGGGCGAGCAGCTCGTTTTGTATGAGGACAGCACCGCCCAGAAGCGAGTGGATGCTGAACGTGCCAAGATCCTCAAGGAGCTCTCGGCCAAGAACCGGGAGCTGGAGCGGTTCACCTATACCGTCTCCCACGATTTACGCTCACCGCTCGTAACCATTGCAGGCTTCACGGACATGCTCCGGAAGGATTTAGAGCTGGGCAACCACAAGCGGGTGATGAGCGATTTACGGTACATATCGACCGCAGCGACCAGGATGGACGAGCTCTTGAGCGCGACGCTGAAGCTCTCGCGTATTGGACGAATGGCGAACCCGCCTGAGGACATGCCGTTTGGCACACTCCTCCAGGACGCCCTGTCGCAAACCGCCGGTGAGCTACAGGCGAGCGGCGTTGAACTCGTTGTCGCTGATCAATTCCCGACCGTCAATGTGGATCGTTTAGGGATCGTAGAACTCCTGGTAAATCTTATTAGCAATAGTATCAAATATCGGGGCGATCGCCCGGATCCCAAAATTGAGTTTGGACATCGTATGGACCGTGATGAGACGGTTTTCTTTGTGAAAGACAACGGGATCGGGATCGCTCAGAGCGATCAGGAGAAGGTCTTTGAGATCTTTTACCAGGTGGACCGGCGGAGCGAAGGCACGGGCGCCGGGTTGGCGATCGTACGCCGGATCGTTGAGATGCACCGCGGTCGCATCTGGATCGAATCTGAATCGGGTAAGGGGTGCACGGTCTGTTTCACGCTGCCGGTGGTGAAAGCGGACCTCTAGGTTTATTTATCCCTGCTCGCGCTGCAGGAGTGTGAAGAAATTCTTTATCTGTGCCGCGACTTCGATATTCCTGAAGTGACGCTGGTCCAATGCACCGGTCGGGCACGCGGCAACGCAGGTGCCGCACCCCTTGCAGAGCGCCTCGATCACTTCCAGATGCTCATTCAGCCGTAACGCGCCGTAGGGACATTTATCGACGCAGATCCCGCACTTCACGCAGGCATTCTGGTCAATAACGGGCGTGATCGCCTCAGGCACCACGTATCCACGCGCCATGGGGATCGAGGCTCGCGATGACGCGCCCAGCGCCTGCGCTATGCTCTCCGGGACATCGCGGGGGCCGTGAGCAGTGCCGCAGACATAAATGCCATCGGTGGCGAAATCCAGCGGTCTGAGCTTCACATGCGCCTCGAAGAAAAACCCGTCTGGCCCCCGCGCCACCTTCAACATCTTCGAGATTCGCTCGGTCTCGGACGCGCTGACCAGCGGTGTAGAGAGCACTACCAGATCGGCCTTCAGGTCGAGCTCTTTGCGGATATTCGCATGATAGACCTTGACGCTCGTCCCCTCAACGATCGGCTCGCTCCCGGGCACAAACCGCACGAATCGTACACCCTGCTCACGCGTCTCGGTGAGCAGGTGCTCATAGTCGCCGTAGACGTTGATCCCTTCGTTCAGGATATAGATCTCAGCAGCGGGCACATGCGCTTTTATCACTAACGCGTTCTTCAAAGCGGTGGTGCAGCAGATCTTCGAGCAGTAAGAGACCTTCCGGCCGCGCGCGCCGACGCACTGGATCATCACGATCCGGTTGCCGAGCGTGCTGAAATCGCCTATCTCGGCGCACGATCGCAGCCGTTCCTCCAATTCCAACTGCGTGATCACTCGCTTTCCGTCGTACCTGAAGAGCCCTTCAGGTTTGAGCTCTTCCGCACCAATCGCCACAATGATCGTGCCTATGTTGAGCTTCTGTATTGCGCCGTTCGTGGAAATCGCGGCGGTGAAATTACCGACATAGCCCTCCACCTCGTCCACTGAGGCCGAGGTCCAGACCGTTATCTTCTTCTCCGCGTGCACGTCACTGACGACGGCACGCAGGAACTCGCTCGCATCGGCGAAGGTGGGATAGAGCTTATACAGTCTTCTGAGCAATCCACCCAGCTCCGGCTCACGCTCCACGAGGTGCACTTCGAAGCCCTGCCGCGCGAGATTCAATGCCGCGGTCATGCCACTGATCCCACCGCCGATCACGAGCGATTTCGGCTCAACTCTCACCTGCTCCTCCTCCTGCGGCTCCTGCAAGGCTACTTTTGCCACCGCCATGCGCACGAGGTCCTTCGCTTTCTCCGTTGCCTTCCCAGGCTCGTGCATGTGGATCCAGGAGCACTGGTCGCGGATGTTCGCGAACTCAAAGAGGTACTTGTTGAGCCCCGCAGCTTCACACGCTGTCCGGAAGAGCGACTCGTGCGTTCGCGGCGTGCAGGCAGCAACGACGACGCGGTTCAGTCCTTTCTCCACGATCGCCTGCTTAATCGAGTCCACGCCGTCCGATGAGCAGGTGTAAAGATTCCGCTCGGCATGCATGACGTGTGGTAACGTCTTCGCGTATTCTGTTACCGCCGGCACATCCACCACACCACCGATGTTCGTGCCGCAATGGCATATGAATACCCCGATCCGAATCTCCTCGTCACGCTCCGTCAATGTGATCCCTCCCCGTTCGTGCTATAATCTCAGAGGCCGCAGCTGCAGCAGCACTCGCCTGGGCCACGCTCTCCGGGATGTCCTTCGGGCCCTGTGCGTAGCCAATGAGAAATATCCCCGCCTTGTTCGTCTCAATCGGCGCGCCGAGCCGATCTATGGGCGTGAAGAACCCGTACTCGTCAACCGGTATACCGAGCACAGCCGCGAGCTCTTTTGCGCTCTTACTCGGTATTGGCGCCGTGTTCAGCACGACCAGCTCGGCCTCTATGCGCTCCAGTTTCCCGGTAGCCATGTCTTCATATTTGATGATCAGGTTCTTCGTCTCTTTATCCTCGATAATCTCGCCCGGACGGCCCCGTACGTACGTGATCTCGTATTCCGATTCTCCACGGTCTAAGTACTCCTGCGATCGCTTACCTACGGCCCGCAATTCAGAGTACAGAATGTAGGTCTTCGTGTCCGGGTAATGCTCTCGGGTGAGTATCGCGCCCTTGGTAGCATTTAAACAGCAGACACTGCAGCAATACGGGTAATTGCTCCGATCGCGCAGCCCGACACATTGGATGAAGACGACCGTCCGCGGCACGTTACCGTCAGACGGCCGTAGCAGGTGCCCTTCCGTCGGGCCGCCCGCGCAGATCAGCCGCTCAAATTCCAGTGCCGTGAGCACATTCGGATAGACGCTGTAACCGTACTCTTTGAACTGTGTGGGCTCGGCGAAATCATAGCCCGTGGCCACGATGATCGCATCCACGTCGAGCTCAAGCTCTTCCGGCTGCTGCTCGAAATCGATCGCATCCGGCCCGCAGGCCTCGACGCAGGGCGGGGATTTACCGCATTTACCCTTCGTGAGCATGAGACAGTGCTCGTCGTCAATGATCGCGACGCGGGGCACTGCCTGGATGAAATAGAGCGATATAGCTGGTCGTTTGCCCAGATTCATATTGAATTCGTCCGGATACCGCGCTTTGAGCCGACAGGCCAGTACACAGCGCCCACAGCCGGTGCATTTGTGCTCGTCCACGAACCGCGGCTTCTTCACGATACGTGCGGTAAAGTTCCCCGCCGCGCCCTCCAGGCCCATTACTTCCGCGTTCGTTATGACCGTTACGTTCGGATGTCCGAAGCATTCGAGCATCTTGGGAGCGAGGATGCAGATGGAGCAGTCGTTCGTGGGGAAGGTCTTATCCAGTTGCGCCATCCGGCCTCCGATGGATGGCTTCTTCTCCACCAGATAGACTTCGTGTCCGCGATCGCCGAGGTCCAGCGCTGCCTGTATTCCCGCGATACCACCTCCGATTACCAGCACGCGTCCCATCTCAGTGCACCTCTCTGACCGCATCGGCGAGCACGGTTACTAAATCTTTTATCTCGATCTTCACAGATCGGCCTGGCGGGAGGTCACCCAGCTGCGCACATCGCAAGTGCGCCTGACATTTCGGGCATGCAGTCACGAGTAGCTCGCTACCGGTTGCAGTTGCCTCCTCCAACCGGGTCAGCTGCATCCGCCGATGCGCACTACCGCAACCCACCCACGCGTTCGGACCACCACAGCAGTTCGCGATCTCCCGTGCATGCGCCATCTCGGATAGGGTAAATCCCGCCTCCTGCAGCAAGAATCTAGGCGCATCGTAGACCCCGAGCAATTTACCCAACCTGCAGGGATCCTGGTACGTGACACTTATTCGCTCACGGTCCGCCGGCGCTGAGCCGAGTTGCAGGTCACTACGCTCCACCAGCTCTTGTAAGAGCTCGGAGATGTGCAGGACTTCGAAGTCGAACTCCACAAATTCTGGATATTTCTGCTTCAGTATCCAGTAGCCCTCGGGGCATGAGCAGACCACGCGCTTCGCGCCCGTCTCTCTGAGCAGTGTGGCGTTGTATCGGGCAAGTGCCCGGAAGGTTTCGTCATCACCGATCCAGTAGAGGTCGTGCCCGCAGCACTTCTCGCGCTCTGCAATTGCGGGCGTTACGCCAGCACGGTTCATCAAGAAGACCGCATCACGCGGGATACTCGCGATCTCCGCGCCAATGCGCTCAAAGGGTAGATCCACCGCGCATCCAATATCCTTAAAGAGGAATTGATAGAGCGGTGCGCAGCCGGTGAAGTATACCAGCTCACCCCGCGCCTTTGTTTTGAGCTCTTTAAACAGAGCGCGTCTCATCCCGCCATCCACCTCGGTCTGCGACATGATACGTGCCGATGAGACGAAGAGGTTGCCATGACTCGGGTTCGGCTCGTAGCTCTCAAAGAGCAGCCGCCGGCGCACGCGCCGTATGAATTCAGGAAAATCAACCACCGCGGGACAGATATCCCCACAGCGCCCGCAGGTGAGGCAATCGAAGGCTACCTGCTCCACGTCGTTTGTGAACCCGAAGAGGGCCTGGCCGACCGTAACCCGGGGCGAGAAGGGCTTTGCTTCTGAAACGGGACAGATGGAGGTACATTTGCCACATTCTGCACAGTAATATACCGCGGTATCAGCGATGATGCTCTCTAATTCCTCGGGCGCGTCTTTGGGCCGTTCTACCCGTACCTCGTTCCTGCCCAGGTTCCGCACCTCGTTTACGAACTTTGTAATACGGTGCGCGAACTTCCCGCCCTCGACTGATGCGAAATAGTCAAGGCGCAAACGTTTCGCGTCGATCCCGATGGCTCCCAGCAGTTCTTTGAGCATCTGGACGCGCTGCGCTGCCTTTTCGTTCCCCGAGTGGTAACGGCAGTCACCCGGATGACAGGCCGCGATCAGAACCCCATCAAACCCGCGTTCGAATGCACGGAGCACGAAGTACGGGTCTACGCGACCAGCACAGAGCACGCGCACGATTCGTACTCCCGGTGGGTACTGGAGTCTCGTGGCTCCCGACAGGTCCGCGCTCGCATACGCGCATCCGGTACAGCAAAATACAACAATACGCGGCTCAAAGTCCTCTTCACTCATGATGGTATAAGCTCCTCCTAGGCGATTGCCTCGATCATGGCAGTGAGCTGTTCTAACGTGGACGTGCGATATCTGATAGCTCGGGTAGGGCAGGCAACGGCACAGGCACCGCAACCCTGGCAGATAGCTTCTCTAACGCTCGCGATGGGGAACCCGTCTGATTCCTGCAGTCTGATCGCATGGTACTCACAGACCTGCGCACAGAGTCCGCAGCCGCGGCACAGCGTCTCATCCACACGCACAATCACGGGATCAAGGGTGAGGTACTCGTGTGCGAGGATCATGCTACATGCTCGTGAGGCCGCTGCATCCGCCTGCACCACGCACTCCTCCAGCGAGGTGGGAAACAGCGCAGAGCCGCAGACGAAGACGCCCCGGGTTGGCGTGTCAACCGGCGTGAAATTCATCCGTGGCCGTTCTCGTGCTTCGATGAAGAAGCCGTGCCCGTTCACGGGAATGCCGAGCAGTTCATGCAGGCGCTCATGCCCTGTTGAGGGCACCATCGGCGTGCTGAGCACGATCAAGTCAGGCTTTATCAGGAGTTCATCTCCCAGAACCATGTCAAAGACCGAGATAATTCCGGCGTTCAACTCTGGCGGGCGGTTCCGTGTGTACCGGACGAAGATCACCCCTTTTTCGCGCGCCTCCTTGTACTTCAATTCCCCTATTCCGTACGTCTTCATCTCCTGATAGAGCACGAAGATCTGCGCGTCGGGATTACGGTCCTTCGCCCGTACTGCATTGGTTACCAGCTCGATACTGCTGTATTTCGGGTAGACGCCTTCGTTCTGCACCGCATCCAGCATCATAACGATCGTGCCAGCGTCCGCTGTATCAGCGGCAAGCAATGCAGCAAACTCGGGTTGCGTGACCACGTTTTTAGCTGCTCCGTAGCCAAACCACCCGCGAGGACTCACTAATTGTGCCCCTATGGCAACAACGACTGCACCACACTCGATTTCCTCTTCACGGTCTGCGGTACGTATCCTCACCGTGAATGCGCCCGGCCGCCCCGACCAATCGGTCAATTCAGCGTTCGTATAAACAGTTACCCGCTCGTTCCTGGTCACATCCTCTTTGAGCCGGGCAAAAATATCAGATGCCCGTTCACCTGTTGGAAACGCATCAACCGTGTTCAGGGCGCCGCCCAGTTCAGATGCCTTTTCGATCAGCGTTACCTCGTATCCCGCAGTCGCAATATCCAGCGCTGCGGTCATGCCGGACACGCCGCCACCGATAACGAGCGCATGCGGGATCACCGGGTACCGTTCTCTCGCCTCTTCGGGCTGATGCCGCACCCGCTCGATAGCCATCGTGACGAGCTCGCCCGCTACCTCGGTCGCTTCCTCGCGGGTATGTACCCAGGCACACTGCTCCCGTATGTTCGCAATTCCCAGCGAGTACGGTGGTAATCCCGCGTTCGCACACGCGGCACTCAGGAACGATTCACTACTTCGGGGACTGCATCCCGCAAAGACGACCCTGTTCAGCTGATGTTCACGTATGCCGCGCGTTATCTTCTCCTTTGCCGTTTCACATGTTGTCAACTCAGTGTCAACGTGCACCACGCTCTTGTGACTCCGCACGCGGTCTGCGAGCGCGGCGATATCGACGTTGTTGCTGATCTCGCCCGCACAGCCGCAGATAAAGACACCGATTCGCGGCGCTTCGCCCACCGTTGCTCGCTCTTCTGGCGTTTCAGCGTACTGATGCTCACTGCGCTTCACGAACCGCGCGGCCTTCACCGCCGCTGCACTGCCCTGCGCGATGCTGTCATGTACTTTCATTGGGCCATTAGCACAGCCACAGACAAAAATCCCGGGCACACTCGTCTCCACGGGATTTGTGGCACTCGTTGCCGGGTAGCCGAATGGATCTTGTGAGACCCCGAGGATCTCGGTAAGCTCGTTCAGCGTCTTCGAAGGCAGCAGGCCAACAGCAATCACCACCAGATCGAATACCTGCTGCTCGATCGTCCCCGCTGCAAAGTTCTCATACTTGAGGAGCAATGGCTCGCCGCTCGATATATCCTCGTGAACAGGGCTACCGCACGGAATGACTTCAGGCACGCGCGACTTAATGTAGCGCACGCCGGGGTCGCTCTTGAGTTCATCCACCAGCTGCTCATCCCGGCCAAAGACCCGCAGATCAATGTAAAAAAGCGCGACCTCAACCCGGGGGAATCGCTGCCTGACAATCTTCGCATCACGCGCGGTACAAGCACAGCACACGGTGGAGCAGAGCTCATTCTCCGTGCAGCGCGAGCCCACGCACTGGATGAAGCCGATTTTACGAACAGGCCTGCCATTTGAGGGCCGAGTCAGCTCACCGTTCTTCGTTGCGACCCGCAGCATTCGTTCAAAATCGAGCGTGGTAACGACATCTGGATGGTCAAGATGATAACTTGGGGAAACGTTCTCGAAGATCTCATAGCCCGCCGCCAGGATGATACTCCCGACCGCAAGTACACGGCCTGAGACGGTCAAGCGGAAATCGCCCGCCGTGCCCGAGAGGGCTTCTACGGTATCTCCCAGTAAGAGTTCTATGTTTGGCTGGTTCTCAACCTCAGCGAGCCACGGCGCTAACCCTATTTTGCATTCGGCGAGTTCAGCAACCTTCCCGCCGAGCGTTTGACGCTGCTCGATGAGATATACCCTGAACCCGGCATGAGCGAGATCGAGCGCCGCTGCAATACCGGAAATGCCGCCACCAATGACCGCAACTCCCATAGGCACTTCTTTCTCGGCCATCATTAAAGATAACCTTTTCTTTTTCGCCGTGCGTTCCTTTCGTGATTCGGCTGGGTACGCGCAGTTAGTTGCTGCTCACTTCTTCTGCTCGCCGATGAGGGCATCGAGAATTGCACTGAATTTCTCTTCTGCGCCATCGGGAATGGACGCGCCCGCAGCCACCGGGTGCCCGCCACCGAAGCCGCCGACTTCTTTTGCTGCGCGTTCCATCGCGGTAGCGAGGTTGATACTCGTTGCGCCTGCGATGAGCTTTTTGTTACAGCGTCCGGAGATCTTTGTCTCGACCTGCTTGCCGTTCTCCACCCGTTCCTTTTTATTGAACCCGATCACCGGCTTATCGGTGTAGAGATAATCGGCCACAATGCCCGCCAGTGTACCGGTAACGCCACCTTCCTGCACATAGAAGTAGTAGAGATTGGTGAGACCTTTTACCGCGCCCTCGCCGGCTTCCAAACGATTCAACTCAGAGACGAGTTTTGCCTGGATAGTTGCGTAGAGCATGGTCGCTTCTTCTCTCAGCCGCGCCACCCGCAGGCAGAGCCCGAGCCCGAGCCCGGATTTACCCAGGCGCCCGCAGGCGTCAATCACCCGCATCAAATCATAGCTATTCGGGATCACCTCGCAATGCAGACGATATGTCGGTCCAACCAGATCGTCTTCGCTGATCCCTGCGTGCTGCGATTCCCGCACGAGCGCCAGGAGCGCGGCAGTCAGCATCGCTTCCTCGTCTTCCGTCAGATCGGTCACCTCACGAGTGCCCTCGATCTTTACCTGATTCAATACTGCAGAAACCCATGCCGGCTTGCCAGTCAGGGGCGTATAGGGATCGGTGGACGAGTTAATCAGCTCCTGGAGTTGCCCGTCGCCGAACTTCAGCCCCCTTTTGATCGAGATGACACCTTCCCGAAGCGCCTCATCCACGATTAATTTGTTCACCCCCGAGTTGAGATCGAGCTTGTCGCCCATGGTGCCGGCAATCGCAAGCCCCGCAAGGTCGATATTACCCCGCTTCTCTCCGGAGAGACGCCGTGCCACGAGATACGAGAGCCCTGCAGCGCATATGGTGCTCCCGCGTTCGTTGACCAGGTCCCGTGCATCGGCAGCGTTGAGGCTGCAGGGATTGATGATGACCGAAGACGGGGTGCTCAGTACAGGAACGGACGCCGGGGGTGCGTGATGATCAATAATGACCACTGCCCGCTCGTTCAGATGTTCGGCGAGCACATCGGACTGCGCCGTGCCCATATCACAGATCAGTATCAGATCATCATCCAGACCCTGAACGAACGACTCTTCCAGTTTATTTACGATCGTTACGTGAAACTGAATGTTCTGCCGCAACAGCGCGATACACAGGATACCCGCGGCCGTAATGCCGTCGGCGTCGTAGTGCGAGATAACGCGTGCAAAGTCGTGCTGGGCGATGATCCTCGCTGCCGTTTCCACGCTCTTTTGCAGTGTCGCCATGGTGAAAGACGTGCCGAAAACTCACGAAACAATTGGAAAAGAGGAAGCCTTTTCTTAAATAACCCCCTCTTTACATTCGGTCGTTCATGGCCACGGGGCGTGTGGCCTAGCAAGGATATGGCAGCAGCCTCCTAAGCTGCAGATCACGGGTTCGAATCCCGTCACGCCCGTACACGAATCCTCTGCGTGTCCACCACGATGACGTCCTTAACCGCGCTCACCGCATCAAACGGGATGAAGACGTAACCGTCCTCCTGCTTGAACTTGCTCGCGTCCAGCTCATCCGAAGGTCTAACCACGAGCTCGCGCAGCGACCCGGTGTTCGCTTCAGCCACGATGTTGTGGAGTATGCCCATTTCACTGCCGTCTGAGTCCACCACCCGCTTATTGCTCAACTTCAGTACCGATATCTTTACCATTTTCGGTTCCCCTCTTCTCTACACACATTCACCCTCAATCTATATCAATCTTCTTATTCTATTATCTCTCTCGTCCTCGACCCGTAATTTATAACGGAGTTTCAGGAAGTGCTTATCCCCCAGGGTAACGAAAAAGGCAGGTTCGCCTCTCGTAACGGTTATGCGCTCCTCTTTTCGGATCGCGCGGTAATACTGCCCATCGATGACGATCTCAGCCGGCTTCTCCTCCAGCAGTTGGAAACCGATCTCACTCTCGATGGCGACGACGGTGGGTCGAGCAGAGAGCTTAAAGGGCGCGATGGGCACGATAATCGTCGCATTCACCGCGGGATCGACGATCGGGCCACCGGCACTCATGGCATACGCAGTACTTCCGGTGGGCGTTGCGAAGATCACGCCGTCCGCGCGCAGCCACTCCAGCTCATCGTCATCGACGAAGATAGCGAAATGGAGCAACTTACCGGGTCGTGAGGTAATGGCGACCACTTCATTCATTGCGTAGGGCATCGTTTCCGCTTTGCCATTGACGCGAACGGCAAGCCGCTCCCTGGGCCCGACATCAAACCCCTGCAGCAAGCTCGTGAGCGTCGCAACACTGGCTTCAGGCTGCACCTCAGCCAAGAACCCGATGGCACCCGTATTGATACCGAGCACCGGTGTAGTGCTCTTCACCGCATGCAGAGCCCGGAGAATCGTCCCGTCGCCACCGACACAGACGAGAAGATCAACCGCCATATCACCTACGCGCGTTCCCTCCCGCTGTAGCTTTGCCGCTGTCGTCTCGTCAAGAACGACCGCGACCTGCTCTTCGAGCGCGGCCACGAGGCGCCGTACCACCACAAGATCTTCAGATCGCGCTTTAGACGTTATTCCGATCCGTTTCGGCTGAATACCCGAAGTGGTGGTCGTCATCCCTCAGCGAGCCGGAAAATCGCCTCTGCTAGATCGCCGTTCGTCTCTGTCAATGCTGCGCGCGCTTCCTCCTCGCTGCACCCGGCCTTATCCATAACGATTGCCACGTCCTCCGCGGAGATGCTCAGTTCGGGCACGGCCTCCGCCTCTGCTCGCGGACGTTTGATCGGCGTGCCGGTGATCTGATACATCTTCGCGCCCTGCGTGTCCATCACGGTGACCGCGGCATCCTCAAAGATGAGCTCATAGTCCGCGGTTCGAATGACCACCTGCTCGACGTCGGTCAGCTCTTCGAGGCTGATCCCCAGCTGCTTCATCTGCTGGTTTAAGAGCTTCGGATTCAAGCCGCCCACACCCTTACGAAATCCACCGCGCATTTTTACCCTCTCTTCCTGTTCACCTTTTTATGCTGATGTGCAGTACCAGTATGTGTATATCATTATAGCCAGGTAAAGTAAAGCATAAACCACGTTTCGACATCTTTGTTTGTGCTATCGGCTGCAGGAAGCCGAGTGTGGAGCACACGTAGCGTAACGGAGCGGGCCCGTGGTCTAGCTGGTTATGACGTCGCCTTTACGAGGCGAAGGTCATGCGTTCGAATCGCATCGGGCCCATTTGCTACAGCGGATGGATCCATCCAAAGTAGCCCTTTTTATAGGAGCAAATGCTTTAGTATGTCGAGTAGAGCTCATAGCCTACCTCTTGTTGGAGTACTGGCTCCGAGGTGACTATGAGCCCCCTCACAGAACCGGACGTGAAGTTTTCCCTCATCCGGCTCTTCAGGAGCACATCCTCTGCGTTT